>Ga0157369_10003266_pt1 | contig 19306 bp, 26 predicted proteins | sample C25metaG_FD_113461 | JGI IMG/M metagenome (GOLD analysis project Ga0157369, IMG submission 113461) | Corn rhizosphere microbial communities from Kellogg Biological Station, Michigan, USA - C2-5 metaG | ecosystem: Host-associated > Plants > Roots > Rhizosphere > Soil | place: USA: Michigan... | reverse complement strand
TGGAAGCCCATTTCAGCGGGTAGTTGTCGGTTACAATGAAGTATCCATCATGGGCGAGATTGTCATTATAGGTCTTAGTGACACTCTGAATTTTGCTCATGAGACCATTCTATCACGACAATAAGGGAATAACACAATGACCTACACCCAGCTAGTAACCCCGAACCCCGATATTCCGTGTGAACCTGGCTGGTGCCTGCAGTATGTGCGTCAGGCATTCTACGCATACGCGGTGGAACCAACAGCAACGGCAGCGTGGAACAACGCCCAATACAAGCATGATGCAAGCGAGCCTATCCCAGGCGGCGTCTACGTGCCGATATGGTTCTCGCTGGAAACGGAACCTGCGGGCCACGTAGCGTTGATGGCTCCGGACGGTTCGGTCTATAGCACATCGGACCCTGTAGCCACCACACCAACCCACCACGTCAACCTGGCTGATCTTATTCAAGCGTATGCTAGGTATAATCCGCTGAACTATCTTGGTTGGACGGAAGATATTAGTAATGTCCGTGTTATTGAATGTGAGGATGATATGCCGAGTTCCGACGAGGTTGTTCAGGATGTGCTGAATTTTGAGATTGATCAGGTGGGGGCTCCGGGGAAGATTACTCTTGGGTCGTTCCTGGCTGAGTATCGGACGAATAATAACAAGGTGGTAGAGAACACCGCTGCCTGGGTGTTGCCTGACGTGCTGGCGCTCCGTGAGATTGTCTCCGCCCTGGCTGTGAAGCAGGGTGTGACGATTGATTATGACGAGATAGCCCGGAGGGTGAATGATGAGGCTGCGAAACGCCTCAAGTCCTAGGAACGTGGAAAACCCCTGTAGTCTCAGCCTCTACAGGGGTTTTCCTATTCAGTTATTATTCAGTTGTGGTACTGCGCTAGTAGTTTAACACAGGTTACGCGCCCTGCTGTCGGTCACTAGCCAGCGTTTTCCGGTAGATGCACCAGTAGGAGTGTGCGCCGTTTTCGCAGCCGCATTGGGCGCAGTGGACGGTGAAGGGGAGTGGGGGTTCGCGTTGTTGGCGGTAGTCAGGATCACGGACGGACCTGGACATTAGAGGTTAGCTATCTTGTTGTGCCACGCCGCGTGGAGCGTGTGCATGGTGATTTTGACGTATGCGCCGCATTCCTGGCAGTCAGATACGGGGATAGTGGAGCGCCCCAACCCTGCTGACTGTGCGGGCGGGAACAGTTCCAACGCGGTAAAGATTTTCCAGTCCTGTCCCTTGCGGAACTCCTCCAGGTTGGTGCCCGCGTAATGCTCAACCTTTGGTTGCACCAGTTCGATCCGGTAGTCAAACCGGGGATCGCTCTTTTCGTATTCATCGATCGTTTCGTTGATTTCAACAAACGTGTCAGCTGTTTTGGGCATGACCCATTCGTTATGTGTTTCAGGGTCGGTGGCGACAATGCAGTAGACGCTCATGCGTTGATTTTCCTTCTAATCGTGTGGCGTACCTGACGGTATTTTACAGCCTGAACCGTCACAGGGTCATCAATAAGTTCCGTGGCGTTGCACCACTCCGTCAAATTCCTGACCGTGGGTTTCTCCTGGAAGTTTTTCGCTTTGATGCTGGCGAATAGCATCATCAACTCGACTAGGGCCATTCCTGCTGTGCGGATATTTGGCATTAGAGGATCGCCTTTCCGCACCGCTCACAAATGAGCACGGACATTTCATAGGGGTTGGTGGAGGCTACGTCTGTGAACGTGTGTTCACGCCATTTGCATCCAATCAGCCAGCACAACAGTTTCATTTCTTGGATTCCCCATCTTCTAGGCACTTGACGGAACAGGCGTCATATTCTTTTCCACTGTTCCAGGTAACGTGGAAAGGTGTTTTACCCTCTTTCCCGCACACGTCGCAGATGTTGACCATGCTCACAGCTTTACTCCTTTGTTGGCTTGGGTTTGTGCGTTCCGGTCCCATACTGTTGCGTTCGGGTCCGGGTCCAGGTAGCTGTCAACGATGCCAGCAACGCTAATGAGTATGATTGCGGCGAGCATGAGGAAGAAGAGTGTTAGCCCCATCTCGAATGCGTTGTATGGGTCGATCATGGTGTGTCCCCTAATTGGCTGGTGTATATACGTAAGTCTAGTACAGCAAGCCGCAGAATCACACCCCATCCCCTTATTACGTGGCCAAAATATTTTGTTACGGCAATGGTGTTGCACGATCCCATTGGATGCGTGTAATGTCTGTTGTGTACCCGGAACAACGGGAACAACCACTGGGAACGTGACGTAAGTTACTCAGGTTTCTGGTGGTACAGTACCTATGTACGCCGCGTTGACGTGCATATTCATCGACTTTTGAAAGGGTCGCCACAATGACTGAAACCACCACCGCCCCCGTTTCCACGGATGTTGCTGTCCTGGACACCGCAACGGACTCGGCTGTCGCCCAGGAAATCCGCAACCTCGCCACCAACAACGTGGCGTTTTACTCCACCATCGTTGGGGACAAGTTCGAGGACCGCGTTGCAACTATTGAGGCAATGACCAACTCCCTCCCCATCAAGGAGAACATCAACAAGACGATCAACCTCGTCAACGTCATTGTTCAGTCCGTCCCCATGGCCGATCAGGTGACCGGCGAAATCAAGGATCAGCCGCGCATCATCCTGTTGGATGCTGACGGCACCGCCTACCACGCCATTTCCGGTGGCCTGTGGCGGTCGGTGCAGAACATCCTGGGTATCCTCCCCCACCCCTCCACCTGGCCCGCACCGCTTCCACTCCACATCGTCAGTGTGAAGGGTCGCCAGGGCGACTTCTACACTGCAAAGATGGGCAGTGCCCCCAAGAAGTAGGTAGTAGCCCATCATAATTTCATAGAACGGGGGATAACGGGGACCACACTAACCGTGTGGTCCCCGTTCGCGTCTCATGGCCTCAGAAAATATTGAAAGTATCCGCGCCCGGGTGGCCCGCAAGGAAGCGAACGCCGCCCGCAAAATCCGACGCAACGTTGCCAAGGGCGTGACTGACCTTCCCGGTTCCAAGTTTGACCCCCGCACCGACAAAGATGTAACGAAAATGCGGACACGTGACCTCCAGGCCTACGAACGACGGTTGGATAGTTTCACCAGCCGGTCTACACAGTTTGAGGCAGGGTCCAGGGGCGCACCACTTCCCCGCCAGAAATGGCAAGCGTACAAGCAAAGTGAAAACGCGGTGCGGGATGCGTTCAATGCGGCGCTTGACCCGCTCCGCAACATCCCGCTCCCTGGTCCGGGGGATGAAACGATCGGTATCCGTCAGGACAAGGTACGGACCAAACACCCCACCGCCGCAAACATCGGCTATGTGCCACCGGAGCGTAAACCGTTCAATGTGAAAGACGTGGACGCCCTGGACAAACTCACCAAATCCAACCGCAAGCGCATGACAAAACGGTGGAAGGGTGACGAGTACAAAAGGGCACAAAATGAGCTTATGCAAATGGTCTCAGTGTTTGAGGACGACGCCTTGAATAAGTCAGTGGTGGGGATGACAAAGGGACAGTTTGATGTTCTGTGGAACATGACAGGGTTTGCCGACAAAATGAGCATCACATACCACCATTACCAGAAAAAATACACGCCTAAACAGCAGATGCCGCAGGAATTGATTGACACAGAACTGGCACAGGCGAAGGAACTCATTACCTGGGTTAAACAGCTTGACCTCTAAGTAGAACCATTAAGGGTCGCCACAAACCCGTTTAGCAGAAAAAGGGCTTATTGTGTCCGGGGACAAACGCAGTGAGTACGTCGCAGACTTTGAGACCACCACCACACCGGAAGATTGCCGGGTATGGGGGTGGGGCCTCGCCAACATCCACACCGCCGAAACCGTGTGGGACGTTGAACTCGGCACCACGATGGATTGGTTTCTCTCCAGGATTACCGAAGAAGATTCCGTAACCTATTTTCACAATCTGCGCTTTGACGGGGTGTTCATTGTGGACCGGCTGGAGAACGACGGTTACCAGTGGGTGGAGGAAAACCCCCGCCCGGGTGAGTACACCACGCTGATAACCGATCAGGGCGCGTGGTACAGTATGACGGTTGCATGGCGGAACGGGAAGCGCACCGAATTCCGCGATAGCGCCAAAAAGCTCCCCATGACAGCGGAGCGGGTAGGTAAAGCTTTCAAGCTTGACGAGCAAAAAGTCAAAGTGGGGAAAGACTTCTACCACCTGCCGCGCCCCATCGGCCACCAGCTAACCATGCAGGAGCGCACCTATATAGCCCACGACGTTCTAGTGATTGCCAAGGCAATGCGCGTTCAATTGGGGCAGGGCATGACCAAGCTTACCGTGGGTGCCGATGCCCTGAACGAGTATAAAAACGTCGTGGGCAAAAAGGTGTTCCAAAAACTTTTCCCCATCCTCCCCGAAACCATGGACGCCGAAATACGGCGTGCGCTCCGCGGTGGGTGGACCTACGCCGATACCCGGTTCCAGGGGAACATTGTGGGTGAGGGGCGCACCTATGACGTGAACTCGCTATACCCGTATGTGATGTACAGCAGGAAACTGCCCTATGGTGAACCGGTGTGGTGTGAGGGTTTACCGGAACCGACAAAGGATTACCCGTTGTTCCTGGTATCCATCACGTTCACGGCGAAACTCAAAAAAAATCACGTTCCCTGTATCCAGGTCAAAGGATCATCCCGGTTTGTCAACACGGAATACCAGCGTGTCATTGAGGACCCGATAACACTCATGGTCACCAACGTTGACCTGGAACTGTGGGAAGAACAATATGACATGGATATCCTGGCGTATAACGGCGGCTGGCTGTTCAAAGCACAGCCCGGATTCTTTCACGCCTACATTGACCATTGGATGGAAATTAAGATCAATTCCACCGGTGGTTTGCGGGAACTCGCGAAGCTCATGCTGAACTCACTGTTTGGGAAATTCGGCACCAACCCGGAAAAGGCGGGGAAGCGCCCCGTCCTGAAAGACAAGGTGGTCCAGTTTGAGCAACTGCCGCCGAAGATGGAAAACCCCATCTACACAGCAATGGCTGTATTCATCACCGCTTACGCCCGCGCGATCACCATCCGGGCGGCACAGGAGCACTACCCGTGGTTTGCCTACGCTGACACCGACAGTCTGCACCTGCTGATTGACCACGACCCGCCCACCCTGGACATTGACCCCAGCAAGCTTGGGGCGTGGAAACGGGAATACCGGTTCTCCCAAGCGCTCTTTGTGCGGGCCAAAACCTACACCGAAGTAGCGTTCCCTGGTGAATGCCACGATGATGACGAGGACCACGAGCATAACCCCGCCGGGTGCCACATCACGCGCATTGCCGGATTGCCGGTGAATATCACCAAAACGATGCGGTTTGAACACTTCCAACCCGGGACCACGATGCATGGAAAACTTGTGCCAAAACGTGTACCGGGTGGGGTGATCTTGATCGAAACAGATTTCACAATGCCCGATCAATGAGGTAAGTTTGAAGCATCAATCCGGAACGGTTCCGGGAATAACAGAATGAAAGGTTAGCCACAATGGCCCCCACCGCAAACCCCGCCCCCGCCCGCAAGGGTGTACAGGTCCACGCGACCATCTCCGCTGAAAAGTTCGACGCCCTGGAGGACCACCGCTGGAGTGTTCGCCTCAACATGGTTGACCTTGTGAAGCTCGCCCTTGACGAATACGGACAGCGACACAACCTCCCCGGCTTCGGTGCAGAGCCTGCACAGGCCATTTCCGGGAAGTAATCCAATGAAAGTAGAGATACCCCCGGCTTGCGAACGTGATACGTCAGGTGTCCACGATTTCCAGCCGATTACAGCAGAGATTATTTTCTGCCGTAGGTGTGGGGGATCGGTCCTACTAAGAGACGCTTCCGTCGTCAAAGAGCCGTGACCTGTGAAAACCTGTCCTGTTTCCCATCCGGACGGAACACCTTGAATGGTGCCGGATTGCAGGCTTGGGAGCAACCACTCTAGACAGTCCAGGTTCATTGGTCCGAAACAGAAAACCCCGCCCCGCATTTAGCGGCGGCGGGGTTTTCGCTGTCTACCGTGTATTATAAGAGCGTCCACCAAATACGCAGGAAAGGTTCGCCACAATGGCCCTTGAAGATTTGACCCCCTGGTTTGAAAACCTCCGCAACCCCTCCGAAGCAATTGACGCGGATACCATCATCAATAACATTACAACCGTGTACAATGATGACATTTCCATCAGGGACGCCGCAGTCCAGGCGCGGGAAGCAGAATTGGCTGAGGCACGGGAAGCCAACCGCGTATTGAAGGAAAAGAATTATGATTTGCTTATGAAAACTCCGGGCGGTAATGTTCCGGATGAAAGCAACAATAAGCCGGACCCTGACGATCGTGCCGCGACGGTTACGTTCACAGATCTTTTCAACAAGTAAATAGAGAGGCACGGGCACAATGGGTGTAGACCTTACTCCACTGAGGGATGTTGACCATTTCGACATTCTGAACGCTATCCGCAACGAAGGTTCCAATGAGTACCAGCAGCGGATTCCAGAGGCCACCAAGGCCAGCATCCAGGACGTAGTGGAGAACCTCACTAAGTACCGTCCTCAGATGAACCAGTTCATTGACGCGTTCATCAACCAAATCGGCCTTGTTATTGCACAGTCCACGTCATGGAACAACCCGCTGGCCGAATTCAAAAAGCCCCTCCTGACCTACGGCGACACCATCGAAGAATACATGGTAGACCTTGTGGAGGCACGGACCTATAACCATGACCGCGATTACATGGAGAAGGACCTTTTCGGTCAGTACACGCCGCGTGTTAAGACCAACTTTCACAAGCTGAACCGGGAAAACTACTACCCGATCACCATCAAGGAATTCGCGCTGAAGCGCGCGATCCTCAATCCCGGCCAGCTGACTGGTTTGGCGGGGCAGATTCTTCAGTCGCCGCTGGAATCTGACCAGTGGGATGAATTCCTGGTTATGGTTAACCTGTTCAAGGAATACGAGCGGAACGGCGGTTTCTTCAAGATTCAGACGCCGGACCTTACGAACCTGGACTCCACCAGTACCGAAGCCCGCACTACCCTGAGGATTATCCGGGCGTTTGTGGAAACGCTGAAGTTCCGTTCCCGGAAGTACAACGCCGCCGCCATGTCCAGTAGTGCCCAGCCGGACGAGCTTATCCTGTTCTGCACCCCGGATTTCAAGGCCGCGCTTGATGTTGACGCGCTGGCTGGCGCGTTCAACCTGGACAAAACCGAAATCCCCAACCGCATTATCACCATCCCCAAGGAACATTTCGGGATTGACGGGGCACAGGCGATCCTTACCACCAAGGATTTCTTTGTCGTCGGTGATACGTTGTGGCAGACCACCAGCCAGCAGAACGCTGTGGGCCTGTACCACAACTATTTCCTCCACCACCACCAGATCGTTTCGGCCAGTACGTTTGTTCCGGCTGTGCTGTTCACCACCAACGCTGGAGACGTTATTGTGCCGTCCGTTACCCCTGTGACTGGTATTGAACCGGTCGCTGCTTACGATGCTGATGGAGCGTCCGTGACCACCGTGACCCGTGGTGAACTGTACAACCTGACCTCCCAGGCGATCACTGATGGCGCGAACGACGGTATCAAGTGGAGCGTGTCCGGTAACACGTCGCTCCGTACGTTCGTATCCCAGACCGGTGTGCTGCACGTGGCGGAAGATGAACCGTCCACCACCATCACGGTTACGGCTAACACCACCTGGATCGATCCGGCCAACCCCGACGGCGCTGGCTTCAAGGACTCCCTCGTCCTCACCATCGACGGCACACTCCCCGCCGTAGACGGAGCAGGCTTCCAGGACGCACTCGACCCAACCGCAACCGACAACGCCGCCGACTAGGCGACATAAGAAAAGCCCCCACCATCCGGTGGGGGCTTTTCTTATTCGGATACTTTCCTGTACCAGAAGCTGGGGTATGCTTTAGGGTCCGTTTTGCGTCGTTCGTCTGCACCGTCCACCCAGTTTTTGAGTGACTGCATTTCTTTGGCTTCCGCGTCCTGTCCTACTTTTGTGATGGACCACGCTACTTTTCCGTTTACGCGCCCTACGATTTTGTGTTCTTTGGTTGAGCGGATGGAAAGTTTGCGGCCCTTGTAGATTTCTGAAAGCATTTTGTCCTCCGGTTATTGTGGCTTGCTGTTATTACAATGGTAGCTTATTCCCTTATTGCGTGCAACCCTCAACACGTGCGCCCTGGAACTTGTTTCGTCGGCTAAACCGTGCTAATACCGTGTGTTGGAAACACGTGATACTCTTTAAATTAGAGGGTAAGACCAGCCGGGGAATTATCCTCTAGGTCATGTGGCGACCAAACAAGAAAACCCCCGATCCTCACAATGGATCGGGGGTTTTCTTGCATCTAGACAATTTCCACGCTGTCACCTTTGTCAGTGTGATCTTTCCGGTGCTTCTTCACCATTGATATAAGCGTCACAAAATCGATAGAAGCGCTGTACCACTCGCACGTGCATGTTGCAAAATGCCTTTCACCTAGCGTCCAAACCTCGATAGTGTGATCCATTATTTCTTCCCTTCAATGCTGGTGTGCATGACGATGGTTTGGAATCGGCAGTAGCGGATGGAATCGGCTACGTGCTGTGCTTCGGCGCGGGATGGGTATTCAAAGGAGAGCCGGTCACCGGTTTTGCCGTCATAAACGCAGTACATTTACTTTGCCCGCTTCGGCATGTAGAGGTCTACGCTGTATTCGTTGCGGTTGAGTCGGTTTTTCTGCATGTACCGCATTGCTTCCTGGTACGTCAGACTTTCGATAACTACGTTGCCGGTTGCAATTTCGGTGATCTGGTACATGTTCACGGTAGACTCTTTTCTAGATCGTGTGGCTAACTGTGCAACTTATAGAACTACAGTACCACGCAATAACAGAATAAGGCAATAAGGGAATAAGGGGTTATTGGTGAATCAGATAGTGCAGGTCCCGGACCATGTGTCACAGGCAGGGCTAAGTTTCAACTACGCGGCATGGACAGCCGGAACCGTCGTCACACTCTGCACGGTTCCGTGGAACAGTGATTACCGGGATGTGGTGAGGTTCGCCAATCAGGCGGGACTTGATTCCTATATTGACACCAATCCCGGCCCGCGTATCAAGTTGAACAACATGACCCTTGTGGTTCCCGGTCAGCAGATCAGGATTGATTTACCGTTGAATGCGGTGTACCCGTTCAACTATGTGCGGGTCCAAAACCCTGCCCAGCCCATCACCGGGGATGTTCCCAAGAGCTTTTACTATTTTTTGACCAACCCGGAATACGGCGCACCGAACACCACCCTTGTTAATGTCCAGTTGGATGTGTGGCAGACCTTCGGCTACGGCATTAGCTTCGGGAACTGCTATATCGAGCGCGGCCATATTGGTGTGGCGAATGAATCACAATTCTTTGACAACGGGCGGGAATACCTCACCATCCCGGAAGGTTTGGACGTGGGCGGCGAATACCGCATTATGCGTCAGTGGTTCCAGAACGTGGCCGATGCCCGCAGCGCAGACCCCGAAGTAGGGGAAGAAAACTATGATGTCATGGTCATTTCCTCGCTTGACCTGACAGCAGCGCCCGGAACCAAGGATGATCCCAACATTAAGACGGCCCATGGTTCGTATTGGGAGAACCTTCCCAACGGGGCTACGGTCTACATTTTCAACACGTTCCAGTTTGCCAAGTTCCTGGCAGAGTTCTCCGATAAGCCGTGGATTACCCAGGGGATCATGGGTATCAGTGTGGTGCCCGTGGGCGGCATCTACACCGATTCCGGGAATGTCGTGTCCATTGGCACCTGCCAGGCAACGATCCCGCCATCACGGTCAATGAACCGGCGGAAAACCCCGCTCGCCCCGAACTGGCGAGACACCCCCGATGTGTTGCCGGAACGGTATGCGCGGTTGAAAAAGTTCCTGACCTACCCCTACAGCGTTCTCGAGCTAACCAGTTACACTGGCACACCGTTGCTGATTAAGCCGGAGAACTGGCAGGACCCTGACGCTACCGTGATGGAGCTTCCCCACTTTGCACCGCCGAATCCGCGCCTTGCGTTTTACCCGTTCCGGTACAACGCCTACGGCGCATCCGTGGTCACGGACGATATGGGCGTAGTCAATGATGGCGGCGAGTTCCTGGACATGAGTACAGGGATTATGAACTTCCCCACCTTCTCCATTGTGAATGATGGCGGTATTGCCTACCTTGCGGCGAACGCAAACACCATTGCCTATCAGCACAATTCCGCCGATTGGGGCCAGCAGCGGGCACAGGCCGGAGCGGTCAACCAATACAATCAGGCCAGCAACAGCATCCGGACCAGCGGCGATGTGAATCAGATTGGTAACACGGCGTCGCAGCGGCAGACGCAGCAGGCCAACGAGACAATGGGAATGAATGCCCTGTCTGGTGCGGTGTTCGGTGCAATCAATGGTGGACCGGGGAAGGGCATCGGAGCACTCACCGGCGCGGCACAGCAGGGCATCAATTACGCGATCAACTCCAATCAAAACACCATGTCAAACGCAATCAGTGTGGGAGCGTCACAGGCAACCAACCGGGCACAGAACGCTAACGCGGGCTACGCGCGTGACACCAACCTGGACTATGCGACCTACGCGAATCAGGGCGACTACGAAAACGCGATTGCCGGGATTCAGGCCAAAATCCAGGACGCCGCACTCATTCAGCCCACCACGTCAGGGCAGGTTGGTGGGGATGCTTTCCTGTTGGCGGTCTATAAGTGGGGTTATGACTTGCGGTGGAAGATGCTGAACGGGGCTGCTATGCGCGCCGTGGGCGAGTACTGGCTCCGCTACGGGTACCAGGTCAATCAATTCATCGGTAATTTCCCCACCAATTTTATGGTCATGGAAAAATTCACGTACTGGAAACTCCGCGAAACCTACATTGTCGGGGCAGGATGCCCGGAACAATTCAAACAGGCTATTAGGGGCATCTTTGAAAAGGGTGTTACCGTATGGAGTAGCCCCGATTACATCGGAACCATTGACATAGCCGATAACGCGCCCCTGGAAGGAATCAACCTCTAAATGGGAAAAGATAAGCCGGACCTTATTTACACCAATTACCATCCTAAGCGCGTCACCACGGCTGGTAATTCTGTTGTTGCACAGCAGCGGCTTGTGGAACAGATGTATCAGCGCCATTTGACGGAACTCTGCGTGAACCGGTTCAAATGGGAGAACATGCCCGAGGAAATGATTGAGGATAACGCGTTGTGGTTCCTCGAAATGGAACTGTTCTCCACCGCGAACGCCCTGTTTTTCAAGCACCCCGATAACGGTAAGTTTATGGTGGGTAAAGCCGCCCAGGTGGGGAAACTGAACTGGTACGGTCAACCCACATCCTGGAACGTCATAGGCAACGGCCTACAGCAGAACTTCACGCTGACGGACGATGAATGCGTGCCGATTTGGGGGAACGCGCTCCGCACCCCTGACACGGATATTGTGTCCCTGTACGCCATGAAACTGGCGAACCTTGACCGGACTATCGAACTGAACGTCAAGAATCTCCGCTACTCCAAACTTGTTACCGTGTCTGAGGAACAACGCCTAACATGGGCGAATGTGATGCGGAAAATTGAACAGGGCGACCCGTTCATCATGGGCACCAGCGCCTTGGACATTGGAGCTGTGCAAGCCCTGGACGTGGGCGCACACCCCGAAGTACTGCCCAAGCTGTTGGAAACCAAGTCCAAAATGTGGAATGAATGCATGGGTTTGCTGGGACTCAATAATGCAAATCAGGACAAAAAAGAGCGCCTTGTTTCCGATGAAGTATCGGCCAATGATGAACAGGTTCAAGCATCCCGCAACCTCCATCTAAAGGCCCGGAAGCAGGCTGTCGAAAACATCAACCGAATGTTTAACCTCAACATCAACGTCAAATTTGATGACATGGTGGACACCACCATTCCCTCTACCGGCGAAGCGCCGGAGCTGGATAGCACGGCTCCCAAGATGAAAGTGGTATCGTAATGCACTGCCGGTATTGTGGGAAAGATATAACCCTGTTTAGAAATAGGGTATGGGTACATCCCAATGGATTTGCTTTGTGTGACATCCTGAATTCAAACTCATCCGATTGTGCGACGCCGGAGGATACCAATGCCTGAATACACATTGGAATTGCGCACAGTCATCGACCTGGAGGGGCGCGATAATATCGGGCTGAATGATTACCCGATCTTTGATGAACAGTACCGGGACGCGCTGAATAACAAGATTATTGAGCATTTCTGGAACCGGGAAATTGGCATGGAAAGTGTGTCGATGTTCCGTCAGCAGTTGCGGCGGAAAATGCATGAGATTATGCCGTACTGGAATCAGCATTACAAGGCAACGCAAATCCAGTTTGACCCGCTCAAAACCATGTCGATCAAGTCCGTGTCAGGGTCCACCGGGGAAACCAACACCACCGGGGAAGGGAACAGCGACACCACGTCCACGAGTAAGGCGCGGGCGGTAGGGTCCACCATGCCACAGGTCATGCTGTCCGGGAATGGTGATTACGCCGATTCCGCTAATGACAACGTGGGCGAAACCGAAGCGACCGGCACCACCAGCGAAACACAGTCCACCACGTCTAACGGTAATGTGGACACCGACACATCCGGTTATCAGGGGAGCGCGGCAATCCTGATAGCAGAATACCGGGCCACGTTCGTTAACACGGATATGGACGTTATCAACCAATTGGAACCCCTTTTCATGGGAATATGGGGCACGACAGATGATTACTTTGAAAGGGGTTTTACCGGTTATGGTTACTACGGCTTCCGGGGTTTTGCCTTTTAGGATTGGCCCGCTGAACAACATTCAGCCATTCACCTACAGGGACGGTACCAGCCACGTCGAACTGTTGGAAAAGCTCCGCGTCTACATCAACGACGTGTTGCGGGTCCAATACAACGAGGAACTTGACTCCATCGTCACGGACGTCAACACGCTCCTGGACGCACAGGACACTGATTTTACCGGGCGGTTCGATACGTTCGTAACACAGATTAACGCCCTGGTGGCGTCAATCAACAATAAAACCGGACCCGTGTCGATCCAGCGCGCAACCCTCACCGGCCCCTACACGATCACGATTGACCCTCTATGGCCAACGGACCATGTTGTCGAGTTTAGGCTGACACAGGATGCCGTGGGCGGGCGCACAGTAAGCAACGGTGCGGGTGTTGCTGGCTTTTTGACCGTGAACACCGCCCCCAACGGTGTGACCGATTTTGATTTGGTTCCTGTTGGCGACGGAACGTGGAATATCCGGCAGACAACACAGCAGATCAGTGATGCCATTGCGGGGAAGCTGGACACGGCTGTTGCGGCGGCGACGTATGCGGTCAAGGCTGACACGGACGCCGCAGCGGCATCCCTGGAAACGGACCCGCTCGGTAACAAGCTGTACAAGCTCGGGATCGTCCTGGATAAGGGCGCGCCCGGTTCGTTCGATAATGTGTCGGTGGAATCGCTCACCACGTTTATGGACCCTGAATCCGGGCGGCTTGCTGGCGTGTACACCGGGTACGGGGATACGGGCGGGATCATGCGCGCCGGGATCGGCCTCGCCTACTCTGACGACGGGATCACCTGGACCAAAAACGGGCAGTTGCTGGGCGGTACGGGCATGGTGGGGGACGCCGATAAGGGTGGCACCACCGGCCCATCCATTGTGTTGCACAACGGGATTTACCACCTGTTCTACATCGGCCTCAGTGAAACCGGGTATGAGGGTGGTTCACGGTCGGTAATGCTCGCCACATCGCCTAGCCTGAGGAATCCGGTGTGGACGCGGCGCGGGAAAATCCTCGACAAGGGTGGCAACGGTTGGCGCATGTACGACGTGTGGCACCCACAAGTGTTCCAGAACGGGGGCAAGTGGTATTGCTTCGTGAACGCCTCCGGCCTTGTGGCTGGCGTGAATCAGGAACGCATCGGGTACGCTACCGCCCCGGACATTACCGGCCCGTGGACCTTTGATGACCTCAACTCGCCCCTGTTATCGGGGGATGGGATTATCGGTGACCCGTGCGTCAACAAAGTCCCCGGTGGGTGGAGGATGGATTACTACTATGCCGCTGGCGGCACGGCATCGGATTGGTACACCACCACCACGGACACCGCCTTTCCCTTGGGTTGGCGTCAGCACGATCCCGCGCAGACGCAGTACCGCACCATTCAGCCCGGTGTTCCCACCAGCATCGATGAGCAGTACGCTCACAAGCCGTTCATCCAGCGGTACGCGGGGAAGGTGTTCCACTACTACACCGCAGTCAATTCGTTTGGGGATCGGCGTATCGCCGCAGCAGTGGACACGGGCGGGGTACCCCTGCCTGTGCGGGGTGGCTTGCGGGACACCGCAACCCCCATGAACATCGGAACCTTCTCCATGGTGAAGTCCGGTACCTCTGATTCGGACGCTCTCCCCGGCCCGAACTGGGGTTTGGGGATGTTGTCAGCGTGCCGCGTGTCCGCTAAGCCGGGGGATATGCTGGAACTCACTCTTGGGTATGTGGCCAACGACGAAACGGGGGACTGCCGCGCCGATGCCGTGATCCTGGTGAACGGGGTGGCGATCAACTACCTCTCCAAGAATGAGCACGGCTTCACACGTTGGGGGGCCATGGGCGGACGGTTCACGTCAGCCGGAGGCACCGCACACTACGAACTCACCGACGCCGATATCTCACATGACACCGTGGAAGTCGCGCCGGTGTTCCGGGTACAGTCCGGCACACGGCGAGTGTTCGGGACCACCGCCGATCCTATTGAGTTCACGGTTCGCAACCTAGGGTAAGATGGATACGTAATCGGCTGACGGTTCAACCGATTACAGCCCCCACAGCAATACCCCATCAGAAATGGTGGGGTATTGTTGTATCCATGGCACTCGACTATCGCACCATCAGATTTGTAGAAAAGGTGGGGAATAACGTTCACATTCATTATGTGGACGGTAAGACGGTTATTGCTGTGCCTAATGGTCAGAAAATGTGGCTTCCCAATGCCACCACAGAATCATACGACGGTTCCTACACCCCGTATGTTCCACCCCCGGAACCGGACCCGTCAGCACCACCCCCCACACCGTCCCCTGGTGATTGGGTACACCCGTTGCCCGGTTCCACCATGACGAGTGGCTTCGGTATGCGCGCCGGTGGCTGGCATTACGGCGCTGATTTCTCTGACACCACCGCCCCGGTAGGCTCCCCCGTGTACTCCGTTACAGACATGATTATCACGGTAGCTGTTGACGCTTACGAGGGTGGCAACGCCACAGCCGGAACCTACGTCAAGGGCCACACCCCGGACGGCGCATACACCTTCACCTACAACCACGGGGCAGACAACACCCTAGCCGTCAGTGTGGGGCAAACCGTGACGGCGGGGACGAAGCTGTTTATGGAGGGTGCCACCGGGAATGTGACCGGAACTCATTTGCACTTTGAAATCATTCTCGGTAATTGGCCTAACCCTTGGGCACCGCCCTACAATAATGGGGCGCAATTTGTTGACCCGCTACCCGTACTAAGAGATCATGGAGTAAACGTATGAGCGTCGCCACAACGCCAGAAATCCCGGCAAACCATAAAGCCCCAAAATCCTATTATAATTGGGACAAGATTTTTTCCTACAATTCCAAGTTTAACTTTATTGTGGGTATGCGTGGTGTGGGTAAAACCTACGGCGCTAAATACAAGGTTATCAATTGGGCTATCCGGTCATTCAAGAACCGTGAACCTATTGAGCAGTTCATTTACATGCGCCGCTATAAGGAAGAATTGCAGACTTCCGCCCGGACATTCTTCGCTGACATTGAGGATCGTTTCCCGGATTATGATTTCCGGCACAATGGAATGAACGCGGAAATGGCCCCGGTGAAAACCCGTGACGAGAAAAAACGCCAGTGGACAATTATCGGGTACTTTATTCCCCTGTCCAGGGCGCAGGCCATGAAATCAGTAGCATTCCCCCGCGTCAAAACCATCATCTTTGACGAGTTCATCATTGAAAAGGGAACCACACATTACCTGTCCAATGAGGCCGAAGCATTCCAGAACTTCTATTCCACCGTGGACCGGTGGAAAGATAAAACCCGTGTCCTGTTCCTGGCCAACTCCGTCAGCATCATGAACCCCTACTTTTTGGCCTACGATATCAAGCCGGACGAGGTAGGCGAGCTGTTCACGTTCGGGCCACCGGAAGTCCCAAATTTCGGGCTGTGCCATTTCATCGACGCTAAAGACTTCACCAGCGAAGTCTACGAAACCGACTTCGGTAAATTCATCAAGGCCACCGAATACGCCGACTACGCTATCGGCAACGAGTTCAAAGACAACGGCGACCTCCTGCTAGGACTAAAGGATAGTGACGCGAAATACACGTACACCATTGAAACCCCACGCGGCACATTCTCCGTGTGGTCATCATGGCAACATAACATGTACTACATCCAGGAACGCCGCCCCAAAATCGAATCAATCTTCACAATGGTTCCCGAGAAAATGGCGGAAAATAAAACCTACCTCCCCCACAACGACCGGCTTCTACAGGTATTGCGCACAGCATGGCGGAACAGTAGTGTAAAATTCGATAACAGCAAGACACGCAACGCATTCACCGAAATATTCAAACGCTAAACCTCATAGGACAACTGAATATGAATCCACTCAACTACCTAAAAGCCATAGCCGGTGCGCTAATCGGCGGCTTGGGCTCTGCCAAACTCGCCATGAGCGACAACGTGATTACCGGGCAAGAGTGGATTGACATTGCCCTTGTATCCGTAACAGCGTTTTGCAGTGTGTACGGACTCCCCAATGTGAACACCAGCGGTAAAAGGGTAGCCGAATGAAATTCATCGGCTACTTCAAAGAGCCTGCCTTTGTGAACGCACTTCAAACAGCCGGGTACTGTGTCGCCATAGCAGGCGGATTCCTCGCCGCGACAGGTGGACTCCCCCACATCGTCACAGGACAAATCGGCTCCGTCCTCGCAACCGTCATCGGATCATTCCTCATGGTAGGCGGCTTAGCTGGTGCCTATGCCGTCTACCGGGGCCAATGGGCACTGGAACAGGCTGTCATTTGGATTGTGGGAATCCAATATTTCGCCCTGTTCCTTGCCACCCTGACCTTTGCACTCGCCGGGAAATCGCAAACGTCAACGATTTGGCTTGTCGTCGTCCTCGAAGTCCTCGCCATTATCGACTGTGCCAAACGCTACCGCCGCATAGACTGGGCATACCTGGACCCCGCTAAATGAGCGTGCAAGAGGTAGTCGCATTCGTCGTCGCCATAGGCTCAATGCCAGCAATCCTCAAACTCATCGACTGGGCAAAAGCCACCAAATCAGGCCGCGCCCACGCCGAACGCGAACGCAACCGCAACGCCCTAGGCCGCCTCGTCGAAGCCGAAGACGAAGCCGAATTCCAAACCGAATGGCGCAGAATCATCAGCGAACACGCCTCCCACGTCCGACGCATAGCCATAGAATGGGGCGTACCAGAAAACAAACTCCCCCAATGGCCCAAACCACCAACACGAGCAAAGGCACAATAACATGGCATGGTCTAGGCGTGACAAAGACAAGAAAATGGACATAGCATCCGGAATGCGCCTCACAAAAGGCGTACTCGAAACCCTGCTACCTCACATCAAATCCGACGCCCTGGACAGTCGGTTCAACGCCAAAGCAAACGCCACATCACTCGCCGCGAAACTCGACAAAACCGAAGCCGCAACCACCTACGCCACTAAAACGGTGGAAACATCAAAGCTCGACAAAACCGAAGCAGCAACCACCTACGTAAAATTTGTGGACCAAAACGGCGCACCGCTAGTAGGCAAGCATGTAACCATCAAAGTCGATTCTACAACCGGCGAAATTCTCGACATAATATCGGAGACATAATCATGAGCTACATGAAAGACTCTAAAGGTAAGCGCCTTGATAGTATCGAAGTTGAAACGTTGCGCAATAGAACTATTGTGTTGCTTGGAGACTCCATTACGGAATCCAACGGCGGTTGGCCCGGCACAACAAATACCAGCTACAACAGCAACGGTTTTTTTAATTGGGGCCACGTTTTCCTAGGACACCCATTCCAAGTACTTAAAAACGCAGGTGTCGCAGGTGAAGAAACAACACAAATGCTTGCACGACTCAAAACCGACGTCCTAGACCTCAAACCAGGCTGGTGCCATGTTCTCGCGGGCACCAACGATGTAGGCCACGCGATCCCCAATGCCACCGCTAAAGCCAACCTTGCTTCGATCTATGACCAACTCACAGCAGCAGGCATCAAAATAATTGCCGGGACCCTTCCCCCGCGCAACACATACACGGGCACGATGCTGAACGACCTACACGACCTGAATCTGTGGATCAAAAACCAAGGCAGGATTCGCAAGAACTTTATCGTCGTGGACTATTACTCCGCTGTAGCAGGACCTAATGGTGGATGGGCTAATAACGGCGATGTTGGTCAGGTTCTCACCACCGACGGCACTCACCCCGGAAACGCGGGGGCTGGACGCATGGGTATGGCGCTATACAACACCTTGAAAGTGCTACTCCCACCCACTTCGCCGCCGTTTTCATCCGAACAGGACCCCATCAACATCCTTCCATACAGCCGGTTCACACAGGGAACCGTTGGATCAGGAACCCCCCCCACCGGGTGGAACCAATCAGGGTTAACAGGCGGTCCAATCGTATTCTCGCGCGTGGCACGGACTGACATTCCAGGGAACTGGATACAAATGGTTATGCCAGCCGGGAGTAAGGTCAACCTACAAAATCCCAATGCCCTACTCAGTTCGGGCAAATTCTCAATCGGTGACAATGTGGTTGGCACTATCGAATTCCAGCGATCAGGAATCGACACCGCTGCTGCTGCATCAACATCCGGTATCAGTCTCGCCGTTGTCGCCGTCACAGCCAACGTAGCCTCCCCCTCAGACCTCTACTGGGTTTCCGGCGCATATGACAACCAGACGTTCATCGACCATTCCGGCATCCTCCGAACTCCCACATTCACCGTACCAGCCAACACCACAGCATTGCTCCTTCAAGTAACACTGGGTGGTGGACAAACAGTCAAACTAGATCGGGCAGGTATCGTGAATCTCACACGATCGGGAGCGGTAGCATAACACCTTCCCCACTAAGCGCCCCATGATGCATTGTGCATGGTGGGGCGCTTTTGTGTAACATCCCGTACCACCGTTGCGTGCAGTGTGATGTTGTGCTATGAGC
>Ga0157369_10003265_pt1 | contig 19310 bp, 18 predicted proteins | sample C25metaG_FD_113461 | JGI IMG/M metagenome (GOLD analysis project Ga0157369, IMG submission 113461) | Corn rhizosphere microbial communities from Kellogg Biological Station, Michigan, USA - C2-5 metaG | ecosystem: Host-associated > Plants > Roots > Rhizosphere > Soil | place: USA: Michigan... | reverse complement strand
TGCAGCGCTGGGATCGGCTCTCGCTCCCAGACCTCCTCGACCGCTATCCCGGCAAACGAGGGTCACGAAAGCTCCGCTTCGCCCTCCGACGCCTGCAGGAAGAGCCCCCGGGTCGCAAGCGCTCCAGGCTGGAGGAACGATTCGCACCCTTCCTCCGCCGGCACCACCTCCCCCTACCCCGCTTCAACGACTGGATCCTGCTGGGCCCCAAGCGCTACCGGGTTGACTGCCACTGGCCGCACCTGCGCCTGATCGTCGAGCTCGACGGTTGGGAGGGGCACTCGAGCCGCTCGGCCTTCCAGGACGACCGCTCCCGCGACCGCAAGCTCAAAGTCGCCGGCTTCTCCGTCGTCCACCTGACCTGGGCCCAGCTGGACGTCGAACCCGAGGAAGTGGCCTCTGATCTTCGTCAGATGCTCCTCAGAGATAGATAAAGAGGAGAGAGAAGAAAGGCCAACCTTCACCGGGGCCGCACCCACCTCTACCTGCCGAAGTCGAGGTGGGTGCGGCCCGCCGCCGACGCAACGAACTACCAGGCGCGCTCGACCAGCTCGCGAAGCTCCGCGCCATCCGGTGGCCTCGGAACGCTCTCCAGCTCCGACCGCTGCAGCATTGCCTCGACCGCCTCGTCGAGCTTCGACGCGTCGCCGCCCACCTCGCCGAGGCGTTTGGGCCGGCCCAGGTCTTCGATGCGCCCCGCCAACCCCGCGCGATCGGTCCCCAGCGCCTCCCCCAACCGCTCGAACACCGCCGGTGCCCGCTCCGCCAGCAGCGCCGTCGAGTGCGGCAGTACGGCCGCGTTGGTCTCCGCGTGCGGGGTCCCGCAGAGGCGGACCAGGGTCTGGCAGACGAGGTGGTGCAGGCCCATCCCGCGGAGTCGATCGCGTAGCCGCAGAGAATCGAGCCGAGGGCGAGCGCGGCCCGGTCGCGCTCCTCGCGCGCTTCGTCCAACGCCGTCGCGATCAACCCCGCCCCCCGCAGCGCCGTCATCTCCGACGCCGGATTGGACAGCGGCAGGTAGAGCGTGTCGGCCCCGTGCGCGAGCGCATTCATCGAGCTCGCCCGCAACTGCTCCTCCGGCTGGCTCGTCATCGCCTCGGGATCGGCGATCACCAACTGCGGCCTCACCCTCCCCCGCGCCCGATCCTCGGCTCCTTCCGGCAACCGGTGCGATCCCGTCATCTCCGCCCCCGACATCGTCGTCGGTACCGCGACTACCTCTGCCCCCGACACCGAAGCCACCGCCTTCGCCACGTCCACAACCCGGCCGCCGCCGAGCGCGACGAGCGGACGCGCTCTCGCCCCCTTACCTGCATCGTGAGGGGGCGAGAACGCGTCCAGCAGCACCCCGGCGACGGCCGGGACCTGCCCGGACTGCACCTCGTGCACCCCGCTCGCGGCTTCAGCTAAACGCGGCGCCCCCGCCAGCGCCCGCTCCGTGCTCAGCAGCTCGAACTCCTCGACCCCTTGCTCCCTCAGAACCTCAACCGCCGCACCAACCCCACCCCTCCGGAAGACGACCGCCCGCCCGGCATCCCGCCAGGTGAAGTCGCCGGTCACCCCTACTGGGTCTGGACCCGCGGGTTCTCGACCGGGCGCAGGCGCGGTTCGACCTCGTCGCGCAGGTGCTCGAAGTCCGGCGGCAGCGAGAGCTTCTCGCCGAGGTGCTCGAGCGGCTCGTCGACGGTGAAGCCGGGGCCGAGGGTGGCGATCTCGAAGAGGACGCCGCTGGGCTCACGGAAGTAGACCGAGCGGAAGTAGAAGCGATCGATCTCCGGCGTCGGCTGCGCCCCGCCCGCCAGCGCCTTCTCGCGCCAGTCGAGCAGCTCCTCCGGGGTCGAGGCCCAGGCGACGTGGTGGACGCTGCCGGCGCCCTGAATCCCGCGCTCGGCCGGCGGCTCGTCGTAGAGGTAGCGGCCGCCGCGCTTCTCGCCGCGCGCTTCCCAGGCGCCGTCGACCTGCTCGAACTCAAGCGCCTCCAGCAGCCCGGCGCTCGCCTCCGGGGCGGCCGCGTAGGCCCGCACCGCGTGGAAGCCCTGCAGCGCCAGCTCGGAGGGGATCTCCGGATGGTCGGCGATCAGCGGCGCGTCCGGCACCTCGACGACGAGCAGCTCGTGATCGAGGCCCTCGGGGTCGGAGAAGACCAGGCCGTTGCCCTCGCGCCGCGACTCGGTCCCGTTCGCGCGCAGCCGCTCCTCCCAGAAGTCGAGCGCCGCCTCGGAGGCCACCCGCCAGACGACCCGGTGCACCATCCCCGCCCCCGCCCGCCCCGGCGCGGCCCCGGGGTACTCGAAGAAGGTCAGGTCGGATCCCGGATCCCCGTCCTCGTCGGCGAAGAAGAGGTGGTAGACGGTCGGGTTGTCCTGGTTGACGGTTTTCTTGACCAGCCGCAGACCCAGGACACCGGCGTAGAAATCGACGTTGCTCTGGGCGTTCTCGGTGATCGCGGTGATGTGGTGAATCCCCTCTAGCTTCATTGCTCACGTATACCATCCGCCAATGAGCCGCGGACGTCGACGTACGGTTAGAGGGCTCGTCATCCTCGGTTCCGTCCTCGCCTTCCTCAGCGTCTTCGCGATCTGGACCGAGCGCCAGGCGCTCAACACCGACGACTGGGTTAGCACCAGCGGCCGCCTTCTGCACAACGAGAAGATCCGCTCCGCGCTCAGCGATTACCTGGTCGAACAGCTGTACGAAAACGTCGACGTCCGCAAGGAACTGGAAGACATCCTCCCGGGCGACGCCGCCGAACTTGCCGGGCCTGCAGCGGGCGGGCTACGCCAGGTAGCCGGGCAGGGGGCCGAAAAAGCGCTGGAAACGTCGACCGCGCAGCAACTGTGGGAAGAGGCGAACCGGACCACCCACGAACAGCTGCTGGCGGTGCTGGAAAACAAGAAAGAAGCGGTGGAAACCGACGAAGGGAACGTCCGCCTCAACCTCGGCAGCCTCCTCACCAACCTCGCCGACCAGGTCGGGATCGGCGAAGACCTGGCCGAAAAGCTGCCCCCAGACGCCGCCCAGATCCAGATCCTCAAGTCCGACCAACTGAAGACGGCGCAGAACATCGCCGTCGCCGTCAAAGGGCTGGCGCTGGTGCTCTCGATCCTCACCTTCGCCGCCTTCGGCGCCGCGATCTACCTCTCGCGCGGCGGCCGCTGGGTGACGGTGCTGCTCAGCGGCATCGGCTTGATCGCCGCCGGCTTCGCCGTCGTGGTCTTCCGCCATATCGCCGGCGGCATCGTCGTCGACAACCTCGTCAAGACCGAGAACGTGAAACCGGCCGCCGAAGAGGCGTGGGCGATCGGCACCTCGCTGATGGTCAGCATCGCGATCACGGTGATCATCGTCGGCGCCCTTTTCGCCGCCGCCGGCTGGCTCGCCTCGCCCACCGCCGGCGCCCGCACCACCCGCCGCTACCTCGCCCCCACCCTGCGGCTGCACATCGCCTACGTCTACACCGGTCTCGCGATCATCGTCTGCCTCTACTTCCTCAACGGTCCCACCCAGGGCCTGCGTGCCTTCCTGACGACGCTGATCGTCGCCGGCATGGCCGCCTTCGGCATCCACGAGCTGCGCAAGCAGAGCGAAGAGGAATTCCCCGACGCCGCCTACGGCGACGTCTTCGGCCGCACCCGCGACAAAGTCGTCACCGCGGTCAAAGACGCCAACATCCCGGAGCGGGTCAGCGACCAGGCGTCGAAGCTGCGGCTACCGGAGCGCCGGCCGGCCGGCGGCGAGGGAGAGGGCGCCGGACAAGCGGCCGAGGCGCCGACCGCGACGCTGCCGGTCGATGCCGAGGACGCCCGCCTGCAGCGCCTGGAAAAGCTCGGTGAGCTGCGCCAGAAGGGCATCCTTACCGATGGGGAGTTCGCCGCCGAGAAGGCCAAGCTCCTCGGCGGCGGTTCGAACTCCTAGTCAGCGATTGGAACTACTTCCCAGCTTTGGGCTCCACGCCCAGCTGAATGCGGACCCGCGCGCCCGGGGCGAGGATTTTGCCCGGGTTCGGCGTCTGCTTCAGCACCTTGCCGACTTTCTTCGGCTTCGGGGCGTTGACTTTCTTCACGTGGCCGAGCTTGCAACCGGCACGACGCAGCATCGACTTCGCCACCTTCAGGGTGCGGTTCTTGATTTTCGGCACCACGCAGGCGGTGTAGACGTAGTCGTCGTACTGCGTGTTCGGGTTGGTGCCGGCGAAGGTGGTCACCGCCAGGTCGACCTTGCCGGGACGCAACGCGATCGGCGTGGTCGCGGTGATTTCGGTGTCCGAGTCGACGGTGAATGCGGCTGCCGGGGTGGATCCGAACTTCACTTCGCTGGCCTGGTTGAAGTTCTTGCCGGTGATGGTGACGACGGTGCCGCCCGTGACCGGCCCGAAGGGCGGCGAAACGAGGGTGACTTCCGGCTGCGGCTGGATTTCCGCGGCAAGCTCGATCTCTTTGCCGCCGACGGTCCCGCTCGGCGGTACGACGGAGCCTTCGAAAGGCGTCGGGAAGATCGAGGCGTAGCCGGCGCCAGAGGCTTCGGCGACGCCGATTTTGTCCGTTTCACCGTTGGTGGGATCGATCCCGATCAGGTCGCCAGCCTGGATCTTCAGGTTGGTCTGGAAGGTCTGCAGCGAGAGGCCGGTCGGGCTCTCGGGGTTGCTTTTCCCGGCCGCTTCATAGGCGCCCTTGCCGTTCGGGCGCAGGATCCGCAGGTAGAACGGGCCGCCCTCGGCGCCCTGGATCCGCCAGCGCACCACGGCACCGGTCACCGGCGAGGCCAGCGTCGCCCCCGCCTCGGGCAGGGCGGTGTTGAAGAGCGTCTGCACCCGTTCGAATTTGGTCGATTCGAATTTTTCCGGCAGCACGCTGCCGATGCTGATCACGGATGCCTGTGCGCTCCCTGCGAACACCATGCAGGCGGCGGCGACGGCCGCGATCACCATCGTCAACCGGCGCCCCGGCCCGCGTTCTGAAGTTCCATCCCCCTGCTGCATCGTTCTTTGCCTCCTTGGTCGATTGCGCTGCCTGCAGCGGTTTGCTGCATTTGCCTGGCTAAACGCTCACTAAACGCAAAGTTGCGGTTCAGGTGCTGAAGAAGCCCGCCGCCGGAATCGAACCGGCAACCTCCTCATTACAAATGAGGTGCTCTCCCAGGTTGAGCTAGGCGGGCGTGGTGGCGATGATGTCCTTAATGGACGTGACGTTCAGGTTCTTGGGGTCCGACGAGGGTACCGTGCTGACGGGCGCGATCGAGGCTGCTTATGGTCAAAGTTATGACGTGCGGTGGGTGTACGACCCGGAGGAGGTCGGGCGCCGGATCGCCGCCGGCACCTACATCTCCTGCGTCGCCGAAACCCCTGCAGGCGAGCTGCTTTGCCACATGGGGATGAGCCTGGCGGCGGCGGGCGACGCCGTCGCCCACTCCGGACAAGCGGTGACGCTGCCGGCCGCCCGCGGCCAGCACCTCTTCACGCGGACGAAGAAGTGGCTGATGGACTGGGCGCGCGAACGCGGACTGGCCGGGATGTACAGCGAGGCAACCGCGGCCCACCCCTACAGCCAGAAAGCGAACATCGACCTCGGGGCGCACGAGACCGGTTTCCTGCTGGGCTGGATCCCGGCCACGGTCAGCAACGACGCTGCCGAGGGCAGGCGCGGGCGCCAGTCGGCGGCGCTCTTCTACACGAAGCTGAACGACGGCCACGCGCGCCCGGTCTATGCGCCCGAGCGCCATCGGCAGATCGTCGCCCAGACGCTGGCGCTCTGCGAGCTGCGCGGGGAGCTGGCCGAGCCGCCGCCCGAGTGCGAGCTGGAGGAGCGCAGCGAGCTCCACGTCGAGCTCGACGCCGACCACAACCTGGCCCGGATCACCGTCCACACCCCCGGCGCCGACCTCGAGGAGGCGATCGGCGCCGAGCGCCACCACCTCTTCCACCACGCCAACCTCGATGCGATCTACATCGACCTGCCGCTGGAGCGGCCGGCGACGGCGCTGGTCGCCGACCACCTCGAGCGCCTAGGAGTCTCCTACTCGGGAATCTTCCCCAACCACCACTGCGACGGGGACGTCCTGCGGATGCAGTCGCTGCACCGGGTCCGAGTCAAGGCCGACGATGTCTCCGTCGCCTCGGACCACGGCCGCGAGCTCCTGCAATACGTCTTGTCCGACCTGCCGCAGACCGCCTAGAGCGGGACCTCGCGACTAGCCAGGTGAGTGCCGACCTTGCGCTTCACGCGCTGGAGGGCGTTGTCAACGGTCTTGGTGTCGCACTCGAGGCGCTCGGCGATCAGCTCGTAGGAGTGGCCGTCGAGGTAGAGCGAGAGCACCCGGCTCTCCAGATCCGAAAGCACCCCGGAGACGCCCGAGAGGCAGGAGACGAGGCTCTCCAGCTCTTCGGAGGCGATCACCTGGTTGACCGGGTCGTGGACGCTCGGCCCGGGCAGGATCTCGTCCAGCGTCGTTTCCGAATCGCCCGCGGCGGCTGGGGTCTGGCTGAAGGAGACGTACTGGTTGAGCGGCGTGTGCTTGTTGCGGGTCGCGGTCTTGACCGCGGTGATGATCTGGCGGGTGATGCAGAGCTCGGCGAAGTTGCGGAAGCTCGACTCGCGGTCGGTGCGATAGTCGCGGATCGCCTTATAGAGGCCAAGCAGGCCCTCCTGGATCAGGTCGTCGGACTCTCCCCCGAGGAGGAAGTAGGACGAAGCCTTGAGGCGGACGAAGCCGCGGTACCGCTTGACGATCATGTCGTAGGCGTCGGTCCGGCCGTCCTTGGCGAGGGCGACTAGGTAGTGATCATCAAGCTCAGCTTGAGGGTTAGAGACTGGGACACGCGCGGTGCCCTGTGCAACCGGCAAAGGCAATTCCTGCGTGGGCGTAGATAGAGCCACAGATCCTTCTCCTTGTTGAAGGGTCGTGGCGCCGCTTACCTCCCCTGGCAGGCGCCTCTACGGAAGTGAGCCTCAAGTTGAGGTTCACCCTTATTTGCAAGCCGCACTCTTACCGGTTTGCGATGTTCTGTCAACCCCCAAATTGCGGAATTGCAAATTGGGCTGCAGAAAGAGGGATGCGCAGACCTCAGCCGGAGCGCTGCCGCAGCGCCTCGAACAGCAGCGCGGTCGCAGCCGCGGAGACGTTGAGCGACTCGACTTGCCCCAACTGAGGGAGAGCGACGAGGCCGTCGCAGCTCTCGGCCACTCGGGGACGAAGGCCCTTCCCCTCGCCGCCGAGGACGATCACGGTGGATCCCGTCAAGTCAGTCGACCAGGGAGCTTGCTTCGCCTCCGCGTCGGCACCCCAGATCCAGAAGCCTTTCTCCTTCGCTTCGGCCAGCCAGTCGCTGAGGTTGCGGACGTGGGCCACTTCCAGGTGCTCGACGGCCCCCGCAGACGCCTTGCAAGTCGCCGGCGTGATCGCAGCGGAGCGCCGCTCCGGAATGACGACGCCGGCGGCGCCGGCGAACTCGGCCGAGCGGCAGACGGCGCCGAGGTTCCGCGGGTCCTGAACCTGGTCAAGAGCAACTAGCAGCGCCCCCTCCCGCAGCATCCCCCGCGCGTCGCCGTAGGGATAAGAGTCGACCTCAGCAACCACCCCCTGGTGATCCGGGGACCCACAAAGCCGCTCCAGCTCCTCGCCCGAGGTCTCAGGAGCTTTCCAGACCCGGTGGACCCGCCTTCTCCCCCGCTCCGCCTCAGCCACCGGCCGGCGCCCGTAGATGAACTGGTTCGCCATCAGGCTTTCGGGACCAAGCTAGGACCCTCAGCAGAATCCCGAACTTCCCAACCCAGCTCGGTCAGCTGGTCCCGCAGCTCATCGGCACGAGCAAAGTCCTTGGCGGCTCGCGCTTCCTCCCGTTTCTCCATCAGCTGCCGAGCCTCCGGGTCGGCCTCAGCACCCTCATCTGGCTGAGTAAGGGTGCTGAGGCCGACCAGCTCGAGCATCTCGGCCACGGCCCCAGCCGCCTCGCCCCCATCAATCTCACCGCGATTCGCTTCCCCCACCAGCTCGAAAAGCTCAGCGAGCGCGCGGGGCGTGTTGAAGTCATCGGCCAGAGCCGCCCGAAACGCCTCGGTCCGGGCGCCGGTGGGGGGGTCGCCGGGCCCTCCCCGCTGTTTGCCCGCCGACCCCCCCACCGGCGCCCCCAGGGCGTTGTCCCTAAAGAAGTTCCTGATGCGCTCGACCCGCGCGACTGCTTCCTCCATCTGCTCATCGCCAAAAGCAAGCGGCTGCCGGTAATGCCCCGAGATCAGATACGCGACGACCGCCTCTCTCCCATAGCGATCGAGCGCCTCGGAGAGCTGGAAGATGTTGCCCTCGGATTTCGACATCTTGGCGTCGCTGGTCTCGATCATCCCGTTGTGCATCCAGATCCGGGCGAAGGGGCGGCCGGCGGACTCGGATTGGGCGATCTCGTTCTCGTGGTGGGGGAAGACGAGGTCGGAGCCGCCGCCGTGGATCGCGAAGGTGGCGCCTAGCTCCTGCTCGGCCATCACCGAGCACTCGATGTGCCAGGCGGGGCGGCCCGGGCCCCAGGGCGAGTCCCAGCTGGTGTCCTCGTCGGGCTTGTGGGCCTTCCAGAGGGCGAAGTCGAGGCGCTCCTCCTTGAGCGAGGCGCTGCCGGCGTCCTCGCCCTGGTCCATGTCCTCGGGGCGGCGGTTGGAGAGCTTGCCGTAGGGGGCGAAGCTGCGGACGCGGAAGTAGACGTCGCCGCCGGACTCGTAGGCGTGGCCGGCGGCGACGAGCTCCTCGATCAGGGAGACGATTCCGGCGACAGTCTCGCTTGCCAGCGGCTCGGAATCGGGTCGGCCGACGCCCAGCCGATCGGTGTCCTCGAAGTAGGCGTCCTTCATCTCTGCCGCGAACTCGGCCGAGGGCTTGCCGGCGGCGCGTGCGGCGACGTAGATCTTGTCGTTGATGTCGGTGACGTTGACGACCAGCTTCGGCCGGTAGCCCTCGCTGCGCAGGAAGCGGGCGAAGAGGCTGAAGACGACGAAGGGACGGGCGTTGCCGATGTGGATGCGGCTGTAGACGGTCGGGCCGCAGGCATAGATCCCGACGTCGCCGTCGCCTTCGAGCGAGCGCAGCTCGCCCGTCAACGTGTCCCTGATCCTCACCTCGCGCATTGCGCAGGCGAGGTTAGATCAAAAAGTCCGGTAGCCGGCGGTTGATGCTTTGGACTCGCCGCGCAGCCAGGCGGGCGCCGTCTCCTCGGCGGCGGCTTCGGCCTCGCGCCGTGCTTTGCTGACGCTGGCCTTGATCTCGTCCTCGGTCGCCTCCCGCACCCGCTCCTCGCGCTTTTGCGCTTGCACGCGGATCCGGTCGGACTCCATCCGCAACTGGTCCTCGGCGCGCCGGCGGGCGGCGTCCTCGGCCTCGCGCTCGACTTTCTCGAGCAGCCGCTTGACGCTTTCCTCGGCTTCGCGGCGGACGTCCTCGGTTCCCTCCATCACCCGCTGCTCGATCTCGGTCTCCAGCCGCACCGCCGCCTCGTGCGACTGGGCGGCCTCGCGCTCGGCATCGGCGGCGCGCTGCTCGGCGGCGGCGATCCGTTTGTCGGCCTCCGCCTGGATCTGCTGCCGCGCCTCCTCCAGCCGCGCCTTGAAATCTTCCTCGGACGCCTTCTGCGCCTCGGCGATCGCCTCCTCCGCCGCGGCCTTCGCCGAGGCGACCGCGCTTTCCGCTTCCGCCGTCGCCTCGCGTGCCGCCTGCTCGGCGCTCTCGCGCGCCCGCGAGGTCTTGGCGACGATCTCCTCGCGCTCGCGCTGCAAGCGCTGCTGCAGCTCCTCGAACCCCCGCTCGGCCCGGTCCCGCGCCGCCTCGGCGGCAGCGATCCGGGACTCGGCCTCGCTCCGCGCCTGGCGCTCAGCGGCAATCTTCTCGCGGGCCTCGGCGGTGACCTTGCGGAGCGTCAGCATCGCCCGCTCCTTCACCTGCCCCTTGACCTCGTCGGCCCGTTTCTCGGCCGCGACGACGCGCTCCTCGCTGACCCGCACCCACTCGAGCGCCTGATCGGCGACGCCACGCATCGCCCGCGTCGCTTCGCCGACCTGCTTCAGCTGCCGAGCTGGCTCACCCATCCCCCGGGAACCTACTATCGGGGTCGGAAGCTTCCAGGCGACGAGCCCGCATTTTGCGAGCGCCCGGCTTGCGCCTAAGCGGACTGTTGCTTCTCGCGGGCGTGGAGGTCCTTCTTCAGGACCTTTCCCGTCGCATTGCGCGGCAGCTCATCGAGGAACTCGACCTCGCGCGGGGTCTTGTAGCCGGCGAGGTTGGCCTTCACGTGGGCGGTCAGCTCGCTTTCGGAGATCTCGACCCCGCCGCGGGTGACGACGAACGCCTTCAGCCGCTGGCCGAACTCCGGGTCCTCGACCCCGATCACCGCCACCTCCTCGACCGCCTCGTGGTCGGCGAGCAGGTCCTCGACCTCGCGCGGGAACACGTTCTCGCCGCCGGAGACGATCATCTCGTCGTCGCGGCCGTCGATGAAGAGGCGCCCGTTCTCGTCGATGTGGCCAACGTCGCCGCTGGAGTAGAGGCCGTCGATCACCTCCTTGCCGCCGCCGCCGGTGTAGCCCTCAAAGGCCATCTCGTTGCCGACGAAGATGCGGCCGACCTCGCCCTGCGGCACCTCGTTGCCCGCCTCGTCATAGAGGCGGATCTTGGTCCCGCGCGGCGGCTTGCCGGCGGTACCGGGGGCGGCGCGCAGGTCCTCGGGCGTGGCGACGGTCGCGTAGGCCACCTCGGTCGAGCCGTAGAGGTTGTAGACGTTGTCGCCGAAGTGGTCCATCCAGGCGATCGCCAGCTCGCCGGGCAGCGCCGAGCCCGAGAGCGAGGTGATCTTCAAGCTCGGCAGGCTGTACCGCTGCAGCGTCTCCTCCGGCAGGGTGAGGATGCGCTGGATCATCACCGGCACCGCCGCCAGCACGTCGGCGCGGCTCTGCTCGATCGCCTTCAGCGTCTCCTCGGGGTCGAACTTGCGCCGCAGCACCATCGTCGAGGCGGTCGGCAGGCTCATCACGAAGTGGAAGAAGCCCCAGGAGTGGAAGAGCGGCGCCGCGATCATCATCGTCATCCGGCTGCGGAAGGGGATCTTGTCGATCAGCGCGGCGATCGGCATCAGCCCTTCGGGGCTGGAGCGCTGGGCGCCCTTCGGGGTGCCGGTGGTGCCGGAGGTGAGGATGACGAATTTCGGCTTCTCCGGCGGCGGCTTGTGGTCTGACTCGTCGCCCGCCTCGATCAGGCTCTCCAGCGTCGGCTCGGAGACCTCGCCGTCGCACCAGCCGACGATCCTCTTCACCGAGGGGTCGACCGCCGAGAGAAGCTCGGTGAACTCCTCGTCGTAGACGAGCGCCTTCGGCCCCTCGCGCTTGGTCACCTCGGCCAGCTGCGGGCCGGCGAACATCGTGTTCAGGTAGAGGGCGCTGGCGCCGAGCTTGGCGGCGGCAAGCGTCGTCTCGATGAAGCCGCGGTGGTTGCGGCACATCACCCCGACGCCGTCGCCGGGGCCGATCCCCATCTGCGCCAGCGAGTGGGCGAGCGCGTTGGAGCGCAGGTGCAGCCGCTGCCAGCTGAGGGCGCCGCGTTCGTCGACGATCGCCAGCTCGTGCGGGTGGTGGATCGCGGCGGTGGTGACCCCGGTCGCCGGCGAAGCCCCCCAACGCAGGAAGGTGCTGCCGATCTTCAGCGCCTTGTCGGGGCGCATCGGCTCGAGGATGCCGGCCTCGTGCAGCACCTTCCCCTGGAAGATCGAGTCGGAGATGGAGCCGCGCACGGCTGCCGGAGTGAGACGCGAGTTCGCCATTCCCAGCCGGAAGACTATTCGGATTCGACGCTTGCCACCGCGATGCAGGCGATGCCCTCGCCGCGGCCGACAAAGCCCATGCCCTCGTTGCTGGTCGCCTTGACGCTGACCCGGGCCGAGGTGGCGTCGGCGAGGATGCGCTCCATCTCCGCCTTGTAGGGGCCGAGCCGGGGCTGCTCGCAGATGAGGGTGGCGTCGATGTTGACGATCGGGCCGGCGATCGTGCCGACTACGGTGCGGAGGAGATCGATCGAGTCGGCGTCCTTGAAGGCGGGGTCGTCGTCGGGGAACATCTCGCCGATGTCGCCGCCGCCGTTGGCGCCGAGCAGGGCATCGATCACCGCGTGGGTGAGGACGTCGGCGTCGGAGTGGCCTTCGAGGCCCTGGTCGTGCTCGATCCGCACGCCGCCGAGGATCAGCGGCCGCCCGGGCGCGAAGCGGTGGCTGTCGTAGCCAAGGCCGACCATGGTTAGCGGACCCGGCTGCCCATGGGAGCGAGGCTCCGTTGGCGCTGCTCGAAGACGCATAGCTCACCTATCCCCAGCTCGTCCATGAACTGCACCGCGCGCTCGTATTCGAAGCCGATCTGCTCGGGCAGGTGGGCGTCGGAGGAGAGTGCGAAGGCGGCGCCGGCCTCGACGCACAGCTCGGCGAACTGGCGCGATGGATAGAGCTCGCCGACGGGCTTGCGGAGGCCGGCGGTCGAGATCTCGACCGCGATCCCGCTCTCGGCGATCGCTTCCACGGCGGGCTCGTAGAAGGCGCGGAGGTCGCGGTCGGGGAGCGGCGTCGCCCGGCCCCAGACCTTGACCAGGTCCGGGTGGGCGAGGATGTCGAAGAGGCCGGAGCGGGCGGCGTCGGCGAGCATCGCGAAGTAGCGGCGCCAGATCTCGTCCGGGTCGCCGTCGCCTTCCCAGACGTCGAAGCCTTTGTGGTCGATTGCCGCGTCGCCCTCGCCGATGAAGTGGACCGAGCCGACGACGTAGTCGAAGTCGCGGGCGCCCAGCAGCGCCTCGATCCGCTCCTCGGCGCCGGGGATGTAATCGCACTCGACCCCCAGTCGCAGCGGCGTCCCGCGGACGAACTCGCAGTAGGCGTCGAGGTCGTCGACGGCGTTTTCGACCCAGAGCGGGTGCTGCCAGAGGTCGAGCGCCTGACGGAAGCGGTAGACGTGCTCGGAGACCCCGAGCTCCTCGATCCCGGCCGCCGCCGCGGCGTCGAGATAGCGCTCGACGTTCTCGGTCGTGAAGTAGCGCTCGAACGTGGTCCCCTCCTCGTCCGGGCGCAGGTGCAGGTGGTAGTCGGTGAGCATGGGGCGAGCATAGACTTCGCGCCGAATGAGCCGTCAGCTCGCGCTCCTCCTGCTCGGCTTCGCCGCCGCCACCGTCGTCGCCCTCCTGGTCGGGGCGAAAAACCTCGGTACCGCCATCGGCGTGGCGCAGGTCTGCTTCGCGGCGCTGCTGGTCTACGTGTTGATGCGGGACTAGGCCGCGCTCAGGCGCGCTCGGCGAGCAGCAGCTCGGCGATCCGCAGGTCCAGCGGCGTCGTCACCTTCAAGTTCTGCTCGGCGACTGGGTGGATTAGGACCGTGCCACCAGCGGCCTCGACCAGCATCGCCTCGTCGGTCGCCTCCTCCGGCCGCTCGGCCGCCGCAAGCGCCTCGCGCAGCGCCTGCGTCCGGAACACCTGCGGCGTCTGCGCCCGCCACAGGCGCGAGCGATCCTCGGTGGTCAAGATCTTCAGTGCGGGATTCGACACCCCTGAGGTGCTCAACTCCGCACTGGATTTCTCATCCGCACGCTTGATCGTGTCGGTGACGGGGGCGGCGGCGATTACGCCGGCGGCGTCCTCGTTGGCGTCGAGGTCGGCGACGAGGGCTTCGACCAGCTCCGGCGTCAGCAGCGGCCGGGCGGCGTCGTGGATCGCGACGTAGGCGGTGCCGACCGCCTCGAGGGCGTTGGCGACTGACTGTGCCCGCGTCGCGCCGCCGGCGACGACGCCGAGGTCGTGGCCGGCGAGGTCGCCGATGTGGCCCGGCGGCGCCGCGACGACGATCGAGTGCACGCTCTCGCAAGCGCGGAAGGCCGCGATCGACCACTCGATCATCGGCCGCCCGGCGACGGGCACGAATGCCTTCGGGCCGCCGGCTCCGAGACGCTCCCCGGAGCCGGCGGCCGCGATGACAGCGGTTATTGCCGGGCTACTAGGCGGTCGCAGTGGCGGCGAACCGCTCCTCGAGGAGGCTGTCGAGATATTCCTCGGCGCCCTCCTCGTCCTTGTCGAGCGCGTACATGAACTCCGAGGCGAGGATCTTCTTCGCCCGGGTGTACATCTGCTTCTCGCCCGTGGACAGGCCCTTTTCCATCTCGCGGATGGCGAGGTTGCGAACGACCTCGGCCAGCTCGAAGACGTCGCCGGTCTTGATCTTCTCGCGGTTGTACTTAAAACGCCGATTCCAGTTCTTCGGCATCTCCGACACGTCGTCGGTGAGGACTCCTGTCACCTTCTTGATTTCGTCCTCGTCGATGATGCGTCGCAGGCCGGCCTTGCCCGCGTTTTCACAGGGCACCATCACCGTTAGCTCGTTGTGGAGGATCTTGATCGTGAGGTACTCGCGTTCCTCACCCATCAGCTCGCGGGTCTCTTTGGTCATCACCAAGCCCGCGCCGTGATGCGGGTAAACGACCTTGTCGCCAATCTCGAAGTCGCAGACGTATTCCACGTCCTCCTCGAAGACTGCCTCCACGGTGGCCTCGTCTAGCTCGGAAATCGTGACTCCTTTCGTTTTTGACGGCAGGGGTTTGCCGTCAGCTCTGCAAGTACCGGTCGACCAGATCGACCTCCTGGAGCCGCCGCAGGCCCTCGCGGATGTCCTTGGAGCGCTGGGCTCCGACTCCGTCGACGGCGGCGAGCTCTTCGTCGGAGGCCGCCAGGACCTCCTCCAGCCCGCCCAGCTCGTGGGTGATCTTCTGGACGACAAGCTTGGGAATGCGCGGGACCCGGCCCAGCACGCGATAACCGCGCGGGCCGACCGCGAAGTCCAGGGTGTTGACCTTGCGGTCGTAGCCGAGCAGCTCGGCTAGGCGACCGAAGTCGAGCACGTCCTGGTGCGGCATCCGGCCGAGCGCCTGCAGGACCGCGGTCAGGTTCTGCTCGGAGTCCTCGACCGAGTAGTCCCGAATCAGCGCGGTCTTGTCAGCGGCGACGCCGACCATCGTCTCCTCCAGCTGCATCTCGATCAGCCGGCCCTCGGTGCCGAGCTCGACGATGTAGCGCTCGACCTCGACCGCCATCCGCGTCACCAGCTCGGAGCGCTGCAGAACCGAGAGGGCGTCGTGGAGGACGACGCCGCCGTCGAACTCGAGCTGCGTCAGCCGCGCCGAGACCTGGTCGAGGCGCTGGCGGTACTTCTCGAGCGTGGCCAAGCCCTGGTTGGCTTTCGCGAGCACGGCCGGGATGTCCTGGAGGATGTACTTCGTGCCCTCGACGTAGAGGGAGACGACGTCGCGGCGCTGCGAGATCGCCACCACCAGCGCCGTGGTCTGTTTGGAAACGCGCTCGGCGGTGCGGTGGCGGGTGCCCGTCTCCGAGCTGAGGATCGTCGGATCGGGCATCAGCTGGACGTTGGCCCAGGCGATCTTCGTCGCCTCGCCGTTGAGCACGATCGCCCCGTCCATCTTTGCCACTTGGTAGAGCATCGCCGGCGTGTAGTCGACGTCGAGCTTGATCCCGCCCGAGAGCAGGTGGGAGATGTCATCGAGGTCACCGACTACCAGCAGCCCGCCGGTCCGCGAGTGGACGATGTTGTCGATCCCCTCGCGCAGGGCGCCGCCGGGGGCGACTACGTCAAGTGCTCTGAGGAGCCGGGGATCTTGGCGTTCTGAAAGCTCTTGAAGCTCATCCCCAGGCAAAGAAGGCATCGCGTAAGAGGATGGCAGAAACGGCTCTGGAATGCGGTCTGCTGCATTCCGAGTGGACAGGTCGGAATGGACTTTGTCAAGTTGCCGCTGCTGTCACCCCTAGAGGTGGAAGCGGCGGTGGTGCATTCGGTGTTGGTCTTCCGGAATCGGCTGGCCAGGATCGCGCACGTAGAGCCAGGTCAGGGCGGTGCCGATGGCGGTCAGGCCTACGGCGATCCAGGTGGAGCCGGCTACGGAGGTGGCGAAGGAGTGGCCGTCGCCGAGCAGGGCGTGGAAGACGGCGCCGGTGGCGGCTAGGGCGACGGCGCCGGCGAGGACGCGGTCCATGGCGAGGACGCCGGAGGCGATGCCGGCTTTGTCGGGGGGCATCGCCGCCATCGCCGCGGTCGACATGGGCGCGTAGACGAGTCCGAGGGCGATGCCGAAGAGGAGGTAGCCGACCAGCAGGAGCAGGTAGGAGCTGTCGCTTTGAAGGCGGGTGAGAACGAGGAGGCCGAGGAGGCCGCAGGCCATGCCGGTCGTCATCAGCCGGCGGGCGCCGAAGCGGCTGATCAGCCGGCCGGAGAAGGGCGAGACGAAGATCATCGGCACCGTCACCGGCAGGATCATCAGGCCGCTGAGGATCGGCGAGTGGCCGCGGACGTCCTGCAGGTACTGGGGCTGGAAGAACATCACCGCCCAGTAGGAGCCGACGAGGGCGAAGGCGGCGGCGCTGGCGCCGAAGTAGGGGCCGTTGCGGAAGAGCTCGAATTCGACGATCGGGGCGCGGACACGGTGCTCGACGACCCAGAAGGCGATCAGGGCGAGCAGGCCGACGGCGGCGAGGGCGAAGACTGCCTCGCCGCTCCAGGCGTCGGCCTGAACCAGCGCCAGCACCACGGCGGTGAGGCCGACGCTCAGCGCCGCCAGGCCCGACCAGTCGATCCGACTGCCGGCGCCCGGGTCGGTCGACTCCGGCGCCGCCGCCAGGGTGATCGCGATCCCCAGTATCGAGACCGGCAGGTTCATCCAGAAGATCACCCGCCAGTCGATTTCGATCAACAGGCCGCCCGCCAGCGGCCCGACCGCCAAGGCGACCGCCGAGACGGCCGCCCAGACCCCCAGCGCCCGCGGCTGCTCGGCGGCCGGGAAGACGTTGCAGACCAGCGCCAGCGAGAGCGAGAGCATCGGCGCCGCCCCGATCCCTTGGAGGACGCGGCCGAAGATCAGCGCCTCCTGGCTACCGGCGGCGCCGGAGACCACCGACCCGACCGCAAAGAACACCATCCCGGCGAGGAAGACCCGCTTGCGCCCAAACATGTCCCCCAGCCGCCCCGCCGTCACCACCAGCACCGCGATCGTCAGCAGGTAGCCGTTCATCACCCACTGCAACCCCTCCGCGCTCGCATCCACGTCATGCCGAATCGCCGGCAGCGCCAACGCCACCACCGTCGAGTCCAGCATCAACAGAAAGAGCCCGGCGCAGGCGCCGGCAAGCGTCCACCACTTCCTATTCGCGTCGGTGAGCCTCATCGCGGGCGCGACGCTACCGGCGCCCGCGGCGGCTCAGCGAGAGGCGACGAGGTCGCGCTGGGGGTCGATGCCCCAGCGGGTGCCTACTGCCGCTAGGTCGTCGGTGAGGGGCCAGCGGTCGGGGCGCTCTTCGCCTTCGTGTTCGAGGCTCGCGCCCTTGAGGGGCATGCAGTTGGCGTTGTCGCCGATCGCGCGGATCTCGGCTACCTCGCCGTCCGTCAGGCGAAGCTCAGCCGGGAGGGCGGCGAGCTCGGCGCGCTTGTCCTCGATCGCCCGCGCCCCCGGGCCGATCTCCTGGATCAGGGTCGGCGCCACCGACTCGACCGCGGGGTGGGCGAGGTTCCATTGGCAGGCGAGGTGCATCGGGGTGAGCTCGTGGCGCTCGGCGAGCGGATGCAGGCGGTCGAGCTTCTCGAGGCCTTCCTCGATCCAGTTGCCGGGGCGGAACTTGCGGTGGTCGTGCTCGGCCATCGCCATCCCCGGCCGCACGTCGCCCCAGAAGAGGCCGCCGTAATCGACGACGCGGGTCAGGACCTTGACGTCCTGCTTCGCCGCGGCGTCGAGGCAGAGCTCGCCCGGCCAGGGCTCGAACGGGTTGAGGATGATCATCGCCCAGTCGATCGCCTCGCCGAAGCACTCCAGGCAGCTGATGATGTCGAGGGTGAAGCCGTTCGCGGGCCCGGGGGCGACGCCGATCCGCGCCGCCAGCCCCTCCTCGCGCAGCGCCGCCATCGCCTCCCAGACGACCTCGCTCGAGTAGCCGATGCGGTCGGGGTTGTGCAACAGCAGCAGGTCGAAGCAGGCGGCGCCGGTCCGCTCCAGGCTCTGCTCGGTCGCCATCCGCAGGTAGCCCGCGTACTGGTCGGGGGCGCGCAGGCGCGGGTCGGTGAAGCGCGGGAACCCTTTTGGCCCTTCCCGCTCGCCCTCGTAGAAGTCGTGGCCGATGGCGCCGATCAGGCAGTACTCCTCGCGCGGCACCCCCGCGAGTGCTTGCCCGAGCACCCGATCCGCCTCGCCCTGCCCATAGGCGTCGGCGGTCAGCAGGGTGTCGATGCCGCCGCCCGGGCGCAGCATCGCTTCCAGCCGCTCCTCGGCGATCGCCTCCCCGAAGCGGAGGAAACGCCCTCCGCTCCAGCTGCCGATCGCGGCCCGGCCCGGCTCTCTCACAGCCAACTACCTCAGGTCAGGCGCCTAGGACTCGGCGCCGGCGTCGTCGGAGCCATCGCCCTCGGGCTCGCCCTCGCCGTCGTCCTTCTTCGCCCCGACGCCGACCTTCTCGCGCTCCGGCTCGGCTTTGCGCTTCGGCTTCTTCGGGGCGATGATCTCGAGCTCGAGCGGTTTGTCTTCCTCGTCGCCGGCGGCGTTGCGAGAGACCATCACCGTCGAGCCCGGGGTCATTTCGCCCTGGCGCAGGACTTCGTCGGCGAGCGGGTCCTCGATGTAGCGCTGGATCGCCCGACGCAGCGGGCGGGCGCCCATCGACGGGTCCCAGCCTTTGTCGACCAGTAGGTCCTTGGCCTCGTCGGTCAGCTCCAGCTGCAGTTCGTGCTCGGCGACCTGGACGCGGACGCGGTTGATCATCAGGTCGATGATCTCTTTGACCTCCTCCTTGGCCAGCTTGTGGAAGACGATCACCTCGTCGATCCGGTTGAGGAACTCCGGCCGGAAGACTTTTTTCAGGTCGCTCATGATCCGGTTCTTCATGTCGCCGTAGGACATGCCGGTCTCATCGGCGACAGTGAACCCGATCGAGGTGTTCTTGGCGATCTCGCCGGCGCCGATGTTCGAGGTCATGATCACGATCGCGTTGCGGAAGTCGACGGTGCGACCCTGGGCGTCGGTGAGGCGCCCGTCCTCGAGGATCTGCAGGAGGATGTTGAAGACGTCCGGGTGCGCCTTCTCGATCTCGTCGAGCAGGAGCACGCTGTAGGGCTTGCGCCGCACGGCCTCGGTCAGCTGGCCGCCCTCGTCGTAGCCGATGTAGCCCGGGGGCGAGCCGACCAGGCGGCTGACCGCGTGCTTCTCCATGTACTCGGACATGTCGATCCGGACCATCGCCTCCTCGTCGCCGAAGAGGAACTCGGCGAGGGTGCGGG
>Ga0157369_10003264_pt1 | contig 19310 bp, 16 predicted proteins | sample C25metaG_FD_113461 | JGI IMG/M metagenome (GOLD analysis project Ga0157369, IMG submission 113461) | Corn rhizosphere microbial communities from Kellogg Biological Station, Michigan, USA - C2-5 metaG | ecosystem: Host-associated > Plants > Roots > Rhizosphere > Soil | place: USA: Michigan... | reverse complement strand
CATGGCGCACTGCCCGGCTTACGCCGGTTCGATCTGTTCGCTGTGCTGCTCGCTCGATTCCCGCTGCAACGACTCCTGCAAACCGCACGCGCGGCTGCCCGCGCAATTCGGCAGCTCGATGCGCACGCTCTTTCCCAAGCTCAAGCTCGGGCCGGCGGGCTTGCGGCTCGCGCAGTACGCCGGGTTGCTGATCGCCGTGCTGACGCTACTCGGCGGCGTGCTGGCGGTGCAGTGGTATCAGAGCGTGCGCACCCTGCCCGATCTCGACACGACCGTCCACGACGTGCTGTTGCAGGGCTATCTGAAGGCGTTTTTCGCGCTGGCGCTGGTCGGGTGTATTGCGGCGTGGTGGCTCGTGCTCGCCAACGAAAACCGCAAGGTCACGCAGGAAGAATCGCAACGGCAAGCCGAATTGCTGATGCAGGAAATCGAAGCGCACCGCAAGACCGACGCCGCGCTTCAGCGCGCAAGCGCTGCGGCCGAATCCGCCAACCGTGCCAAGAGCCGCTATGTGACGGGTCTGAGTCACGAACTGCGCACGCCGCTCAACAGCATCCTTGGTTACGCGCAACTGCTGCTGCAAGGCACCGACGAACTGCCGCCAGCGCGGCGCAATGCGGTGGAGACCATCTACCGCAGCGGCGGGCATCTGCTGGCGCTGGTGGACGGCCTGCTCGACGTTGCGCGGATCGAAGCCGGCAAACTACAGTTGAACGTAACCGAGATTTCGCTGCCCGATTTCGTCACGCAACTTTCCGCGATGCTGGAACCGCAAGCCACCGACAAAGGCCTGCAGTTCGAATTCCAGACGGGCGGGCGCATGGCGGAGGTGGTGCGCATCGACGAAAAGCGCGTGCGGCAGATTCTCATCAACCTGATCGGCAACGCGATTCGCTTTACCTCTCACGGCTCGGTGAAGGTGCGCGCGAGCTATGCGTGGGAGACCATTACCTTCGAAATCGCCGATACCGGCCCCGGCATGCCGGCCACCGAACTGGAACGGCTATTCCTGCCGTTCGAGCGCGGCACGGCGGCGCGCGAACACGATCATGGCGCGGGGCTGGGATTGACCATCTGCCGGATGCTCACGGAATTGATGGGCGGCAACCTGGAAGTGCAAAGCGAAGTGGGCAAAGGCACGCGCTTTATCGTCAAGCTGTTCGCGCCTGAAGTGCGTGCGCCGCAGTTGCTGGCGAGCGGCCCGCTCAACGTGAAGGGTTACGATGGGCCGCGCCGCACGGTGCTGGTCGTGGACGATCTCGCGGAGCAACGCCGCATTGTCGTGCAGACGCTAACGCCGCTGGGCTTTCACGTCGTGGAAGCCGCCAGCGGACCGGAGGCGCTGCAATGGCTCGGGACCGCGTCCGCGGATCTGATCGTGATGGATGTGTCGATGCCGGACATGGACGGCTTCGAGGCAAGCCGCCTGATTCGCGACAACCATCTGTCGGCCGCGCCGGTTCTGATCCTGTCGGCCAACGCATTCGCGGACGATCGCGACAAAGGCGCCGCGGCCGGTTGTGACGACTACCTCGCCAAGCCGCTCTACATTCCGCTCCTGCTCGACAAACTGGCCGCGCTACTGCAGTTGCACTGGATTGTCGAGCCGACCGAAACCGGTGCGAGTGCCTCCCCCGTTGCACGCGCTGACGTGACGGCGAGCCTGCCCGCCACGTTGCGCGAGAAGCTGCATGCGCAACTGGAAATGGGCTACGTGCAGGGCTTTATCGAACAACTCGACGCCGCCGAGCATGGCGCACCGGAACTCGCCAGCGTGCTCGAACCGTTGCGCGCGCTTGCGCGCCGCTTCCGGCTGACCGAACTCGCGCATCTGCTCGCGCCTACCCAGCAGGTCAATCCCGATGCATGACGACACTTTGCTTCTGCCGCCCGATACGCAACCGGACTTGCCCGACGGCAAACCGGTGGTGCTGATCGTCGACGACACGCCCGACAATCTCGCTCTGCTCTCCGATACGCTGCAAGCGTCCGGCTACGCGGTACTGGTGGCGCTCGATGGTCAATCCGCGCTGCAACGCCTCGCGCGCATCACGCCCGACGCCGTTCTGCTCGACGCGCTGATGCCTGGCCTCGACGGCTTCGAGACCTGCCGGCAGATCAAGGCCGATCCGCGCAACCGGCATCTGCCCGTGATCTTCATGACCGCACTGACCGATAGCGAACATGTGGTGCAGGGATTTCGCGTGGGCGGTATCGATTACGTCACCAAGCCGGTCAAGCCAAGCGAGGTCAGCGCGCGGATTGCCGCGCACGTGCAGCGTTCGCGCCAGCAGCGTCAGGCGGACAGGGTGCTGGAGATCGGAATGCGCGCGGCGCTGATCGCGGCGGCGAGCGGCGAAATCAGATGGCAGAGCGATCTGGCGCGGCAGCGGCTCGCGTGGTACGACACGGGGCGCAACCTGACAGAAGGGGGAAATGATGGCGAAGGCTGCCTCGTGTCGGCTTCGTTGACACCCGGCCGTGCCGACGAAGCGAGGCTGTTGCATCACCCGCTCGTCGAAGCCGGCCCACGGCTGCCTGCCGTACTGGCGCAATGGCTCGCGCGCTGGATCGAAGCCGGTTGCGACCTGCAAGCCGCCTTCGAGGCCGCCGCCGACCGCGTGCGCCGCGTTGCGCGCGTACTGGGACCCGCGACGCGCGGCGAATGGGTGATCCTGCTGGAAGAATTCGACGACGCCGCTCATACCAGCGCCCTCGCCTCCCAATTCGGCCTGACGGCGCGAGAAGCGGAGGTGCTGCTGTGGCTCTCGCGCGGCAAAACGAACCGGGATATCGGCGACATTCTCGGCATGGCGCCACGCACGGTGAACAAGCACCTCGAACATGTGTTCGGCAAGCTGCATGTTGAGACGCGCGCGGCTGCCGCGGCGATTGCGGCGAAGGCGAGCACGCGGTATTGACGCAACTGGACAACGGCGGATTCGGTCGACGCACCGGCCAGAATTGTCTATCCGTTGCTTGTGGGCGCTTGGCCAGGAATACGGTACACGACAGACTTGTACTTCGGCGTTACACGGCCTTCCACGATAACACCGCCGAGAGATTCGGCAATGCGGCGGCTGGGTCGGTTTTCCTCGGCAACCGGATACGTAAAGCTCTTACAGCCTATTGCGCGCGTTGCCCATTGTGCAACCAACGTTACAGCTTCACGGCCAAAGCCCTGCCGATGGCGATCTTCACGAATCCAGATGCCGAGTTCCGGAGCCTCGGTCCTTACGTGATGAAGCCCTGCCAATCCGAGAAAACTCCCGTCTGCGCGTTGACGCACCACGAAGACGTAGTCCGATCCGTCGTCTATCTTCGGTATCCAGGACCGCCAGACAACATTGAAATCATGTCGGGAAGCGGGTGGCTCCCAGCCCATGTAGCGGGTCAGCGAGGGGGGGATGCACATGAAAGCGGCGTCCGCATCGTCGACGGAAAACGGCGTGATCGAGAGGCGCGCTGATTCAAGCCAAATATCCGTCTGTCGCTGCGCCATCGGCCGCCACCCTTTGAGCGTCGTCTATATGTCTACGATTGTCGAGAAATCAGAAACCTGCGTCGACTGTCGATTCATGGCTGTATGCATGGCCCGTACCGTAATCAGTCGTTGCGCCTCAGCGCCTCAAACGCCGGTTGAAAGAGCAACTTTCTGCTAAAGCTCTTCAAACGATTTTATTCCCGGCCGACGGACAAAAACAAGAGTTGTGCAATCCCCGATTGGGGCGAAACCTTGGCATCGCCATTGCGTGTTTGGACCAATTCCGCCTGAATCAGCGCTTTCATATGTCCTGTTCGGTCAAGAGCGTGACTTCATCCGCCGTGTGCGTCCGCCGCCCCCTTCGAGCGACTAAACTGGCCTTCGGTCTTTCGAGGGGGCTTCTCTCAAGCGAACCCCACCCCTCGATTTTTCGGCCTGCCGCTCCCTCGGGCGGCAGGCTCTTTTTCGTGGACCTCTTCAATATCAGGCAGTACGCGTGACGACTGCCGGCCTCATGCTCGGGTGAAAAGACGACCCGCTCCAGTTGCAAAAACCGCATGACGCTTTCGAGGAAAGCATGCAACTACCGAACGTAGATAATTTCATCAAGGATTGGCAACACGGCGTCACCTACAACATCTGCGCCTATCGCAAACTTTCAGGGCAAGAGATGGCGCGCGCGATGCAAGTCTTCATTCAGCAACAGGGCACGCGTCAACCGAAGCAAGGATCGGTTGTCAAGATTTTCTCTGTGATTGGCCTTGGGGACCCTTAGCCGAGGTGGTGTGTCAGACACGTCCGCGATCGTGCGCGTGACGTCTCGCTGGGCAATAGCTCCGAAGCGCGCCGAGTGGGAGCACGCGCCGCCGTGTCGACGCCGCCGTCTAATCGAACATTGACAGCAGTTCCGCAATGTCCGCGTCAGGCAATCGCTTGGCGAGCATGTCCCAGAAGATCACGTCGCGCATTGCGCTGGCATCTTCGGCCGTTTTCCACTCGCGCGCACCAACAATGGAATTGGCCGTTTCGCGAGCGGCGGAAACAATTGTCTGAATGTCTTGTTTGTGCATGAATCCGTTAACGGTCACGCGTAGAGCTTATTTAGCCTGAGGCGCAATCGTTTGCTAAAAATTTTTTCCACCTCGACCCGGCCGCAAGACGATGCATGTGCGGTGAACGAGTTGAAGATAGCGCTCCACATGATACAAGCGCGTTCCGTGCGCAAGGAGACAGGAAACTCCTTACTCGAAAACCCGCGCGGATCGCGAAGCCACGCCTGCTGAACACCGGCAGGCCGCGCACGCCGGAAAGACTGCCAGGCGGGCAGCCGGCGCGAATTCATAGCTCTGGTTGATCCGGAGGGAAATCGACACGCTCAACGCTCGTGCCCGGACCGATGCCGAACGCACCGACTCGTGATGACCAGGCTCCACAGTGACGGGAGAGTCGGCTTGCGAGGGTGTCACATTGAACAAATGTGAAGGCGGTCGTTTCCTAGGACGTATCGTGTTGCTGCGTCCTCGGCAGATGGACAGTGCCGCCGACGGGCGACGACCTATATGGTCACCCATCTGAAAGCGCATGGCTTGACCGACCGGGCGTCATTCTAACGCTTCCGATGTGTTGCTCCACTTTGCGGCGGTTATCGGAAAGCTTCTGTCCGAGAAGACCAAACCTCGGGACGCCTTGGGCGAGGCGCCGAGGCGCCCACTTCCCGATACGAATGGCAGACATTCGTGACAGTGCACCACACAACGTAGCCGATGCACTCAAGTGGGATAAACCTAACCAAGAATTCATTTCTCGCGATATATTTCGCCTAGTTTGGCCAATTCGCCAATATCGGACAGCAATAATTCCGCATCGCTGATAAATGAAGAATATATGCACTATACATTCCGTCTCGCTTCTGTTGAAAAGTGCACCGGCAATTTCGAAATATTACCCGCCTTCCGGGACGAATCAGACGCCCAGCAAGGCTGTGGACCGCCTGACCATTCCGTGTCGCAAACAGCCAACGTGTTGGCCAATTCAGCCATGAAATATTGTCGTCAGAATCAAACGTATAGCATAAGCCAATAAGAAAAAGACAGGGTCTTGGGGAGAAGACTTTGCAGACCACAAATTTCCGGGGAAAAATAAATGGATTTGGTACATACTCTGCCGCGCAATTCACGGCAAAGTGCCGTGCCGATGCAAACCAGCGCTCTGACACGCGTCGACATCGCACTGTTCAATGGTTTCGCATTGCCTAAGGTCGCTGCAATCATCGAGATTTTTCAGAAGGCTAACTCGCTCGCCGCGGCGCAGCGATCGGGCCGCGCACGGTACGACGTCTCGTTGCTGTCCGCCGCGGGTGGGCGCATTGCCAGTTCGTCATCGGTATTCGTCTGGACCGACGACGTCCAGTCGCACCGAGGCACGAACGAGTCACACCTGTTGTTCATTGCAGGCGGTCCGGGCGTGCAGCAGGCGTGTCGCGACGAGCGATTGAGTGACTGGCTGCGCCGCAGGCATCCGTTCAGCGAGATCGTGCATCCGATCGCGGAAGGGCAACTGCTGCTCGCGGCGGCCGGGCTACCTAGTCGCTACTGTCCGCTTCTTTATGGCGGCAGCGAAGCCCACGGCCTGCATCCGGCGCGATCGCTGACAGAAGCGCCGAGTGCCGTCATGACGGCGCTGCGCATCGTCGAAGAGGACCTCGGTGCGGATCTGGCACAACAGGTCGCCGGGTCGATCGCGCCTCAGCCGAAAGCGCCCTTCAACGCGTCGCTCACACTTGGCGCGACGCCCCAAATCAGCGAGAAAATCCTGGCGTCGGCGCGTTGGCTGGAAGCGAACGTCGATCGTCCCATCTCAATCGACGACGCGGCGCAGGTCGCGGCAATGAGCGAGCGCAACTTCCTGCGCCGCTTCAAGACTGAGATCGGCATCACACCCTCCGACTATCTGCTTCGCGCGCGTTTGAATATGAGTTGCCGGATGCTGGTCGAATCGCGTCTGCCGGTCGACAAGATCGCGCGCCGTTGCGGTATTGGCAGCGGCGGGCAGTTGTCGAAACTGTTCAGGAAATACCTGGCGACAACGCCGACTGATTACCGGATGCGCAACCAGGTGGCACCGTAAAAGTCTTACGCGAAGGTGCGGGGTCAACGGGACGCGATTCAATCGCTCCTCGCCGATGAACAGGTGCTGGCGTACGAGTCGCAGACCCGGCCAACAGACTGCGGGTCTTGCGAAAACGGGTCCGAGCAATCGCTTGACGGACGGCGCCCCTTGACTCTATCGGCCAGGATTGTGGTTCATTCAGCCGAGCTTTCGTTTCGCAAATAGAGCTTCAGTAACATTCAAACCTGTCGATTCGTTCTTCAACGCGCAAGGACGATCGCCCCAACCAACTGGCCATTCGATCGCAAAGGTTCAATGGATGGCTTTTTATTCCGACGGTTTAACGTAGCGAGTGCATAGCAGTATGGGCGAGTTCATTCCAGAGTATCTGATCCGCGAACAGGCGGCGGTGGGTGCGCTCGTTCTGTTCGCCGTTATGCGCATTGTCTGCGCTGCCGTCGCCTTCGAGAAGGGATGGCGCATATCCGTCGTGCAAGCTTATTGCATTGCGATCGCAGCGCTTTACTGCCTTCCCCAGTTATTCGATTTGTTCGTGTACTCGTATGGAATGCAGGCCGCGACTGCGGCCGCGGAACTTGAGGGTAAAGCAGCCGGCTCTGCAATCGCACTCTTTTTCGCCCCCATTCTGAGTCACAGGCTCGGCTACGAATAGTTGCCCTTCAAGCTTCAAGTGCTTCACGGCGTCTGCAACGTCCCGTCTTTCAATCGTGTCTGAGTCCACGTCGTAACGTTGTTCTCGCACGGATATTTCGCCGCCTCGGCTTCATCGAGCTCCACGCCGAGACCGGGTTTGTCATTCGCATAGACGTAGCCATCCTTGAACTCGGGAAGCCCTGGGAAAACGTCGAGCAACGCAGCCCGCGGACCTTTGAGGTCCTGGATCACGAAGTTGGGCGGCTCGGTGCCGGACCACTCCTGCACGCCGAAATTACGCGCGGCGAGATCGATATGGATATTCGCCGCATGCGCCATCGGCGACATGTCGCCCGGTCCGTGCCACGCCGTCCTTACGCCAAACTGCTCGGCGAAAATCTGCAGCTTGCGCCCGGCCGTGATGCCCCCGATCTGGCTCAAATGCACGCGAATATAGTCGACAAGATGTTCGGTGATCAGAAAGCGCCATTCGTACGGGTTATTGAATAGCTCACCCTGAGCCAGCGGCGTGGTGGTCTTCGCACGCAACTGCCGCATCCATTCGCCCTCTTCGAGCGCGATCGCATCTTCGAGAAAGAACAGATCGTATTGCTCCAGTTCGCACGCAAAGCGGATCGCTTCAACCGGTTTGAGACGTTCGTGCACGTCGTGGCACAACGCGACGTCGAAACCGATCTTGCTGCGAATGCTGTCGAACAGCTTGAGGGTTTCGCGCATGTACTTTCTGCTGTCCAGATACACACCGTCCGCCGAACCCGAAGGCGCACTCGACGGCGCCTTGCCATAGCCGCCCCCGCCATAGCCGCCGCTCTGACAGCGAATATGCGTGATGCCCTGCTCGCGATACTTCTGGATGTTCTCGCAAAGTTCATTGAGGTCGCGGCCGTCGGCATGCCGGTAAATCGGCACGCCTTCACGGCACTTGCCGCCGAACAACTGATACAAGGGCATATTGGCCTGCTTGCCCTTGATATCCCACAACGCCATATCGATGCCGGAGATCGCGTTGTTCTCGATCGGCCCATTGCGCCAGTAAGCGTTCTGATGCATCAATTGCCAGATTTCCTCGATCGCCTCGGCATCGCGTCCAATCAGCAGCGGCCGCAAATATTCCTCGATCAGACATTTGACCGCTACGTGGCGGTAAGCAAATGTCGCGCAGCCGAATCCGACCAGACCCGGCTGGTTGGTCTCCACCTTCACGACGATCAGGTTGATGCCTTCCGGCGCGGTCAGAATGACCTTTACATCGGTAATCAAAGTTGCCATTTTTCAGCCTGCCAGAAACGAATCAGAGAGAACCAGTCGGCACGGTCAGCGTATTACGTGCGATTCAACGAGAGCTGCGCTTCACGCTTCGCACGCTGATCGGAATGCGCGGGCACGGTCATCATCAGGATCACGGAGAGCAGCAGGCCGCCCGCCATGAAAATGTACGAAGCCGCCGGGCTGCCGGTCGCGCCGTTCAGATAGCCCACCACCCACGAGCCCGCGAAAGCACCGAGCGCGCCGCATGCGTTGATGAGACCGATCGCGCCGCCGAGCACGTTGCTCGGAATCAGCTCGGGCACCAGCGCGAAGAACGGACCGTACGGCGCGTACATCGTTGCGCCCGCCACGACCAGTAGCGCGAACGAGATCCAGAAATGCGATCCGCCGATCAGATACGACGCGACGAACGCTACCGTGCCCACCAGCAGCAACGGCCATACGAACAGCTTGCGATTGCGTGTCTTGTCCGAGAGCCACGAGGCGAGCAGCATGAGGATGATCGCCGCGAGGTACGGCACGGCGGCAAGCCAGCCGACCGAAACGATATCGATCGTGGACGCTGCCTTGAGGATCGACGGCAACCACATGATGAAGCCGTACACGCCGATGCTCCAGAGCGCGTGGATCGCGCAGAACTTCATCACGATCGACGAACGCAACGCCGTCTTGTAGTCGCGCACCGGCGCAATGTCGGCCTGCTCGGCTTTGAGGCGCGCGGTGAGTTCGGTCTTTTCGGCTTCGCTCATCCACGGCGCGTCGGCCGGACGATCCTTGACCGTGAACCACCACACCACCGCCCAGATGAGCGCCGGCGCACCTTCAATAACAAACATTTCACGCCAGCCGAAACTGCGCACCAGATAGCCCGATACCACCGACATCCACAAGACCGTCACCGGATTGCCGAGAATCAGGAAGGTGTTGGCGCGCGAGCGCTCGGTCCGGGTGAACCAGCGGCTGATGTACATCAGCATCGACGGCATGACGGCGGCTTCCACCACGCCGAGCGTGAAGCGCAGCACCATGAGCATCGGAATATTGCTGACCATGCCGGTTGCGGCCGCGCACAGTCCCCACAGAATCAGGCTGAAGAAGATCAGCTTCTTCACGCTGTTGCGCTGCGCGTAGATCGCGCCGGGCACCTGAAACAGACAATAGCCGAGAAAGAACAGCGAGCCGATCAGCGAGGACGTGCCGTGCGTGATCCCGAGATCCCTGTCGATCCCGGCTGCGGCGGCAAAGCCGTAATTGGCGCGATCGAGATAGGCGAGGCTGTATGTAATGAAGATGATGGGCATCAGATACCACCATCTTTGAGTTGCTACGGGCTTGACGCTTTCCATGATGTCTCCGGATCGGTACGGCGCATACAACGGTTGACTGCGCGCGAGTCGTTTATTTGTTCTGCTGTACTCGCGCGGACCTGCATTCAATAGAGTTTCAGAGTACGGCCAGCCATCCGCCGTCCACGTAAATGATCTGGCCGTTCACATAGCTCGACGCGGGCGACGCGAGAAAGACCGCCGTGCCGACGAGTTCTTCCGGTTTGCCCCAGCGTTGCGAGGGGTTGCTGCTTTTCACCCACGCGTCGAAAGCGGCGTTCTCGATCAGCGGTTTGTTCATGTCGGTGAGGATGTAGCCAGGGCCGATCGCGTTCGCCTGGATATCCGAGGCGGCCCACTCGGCGCTCATCGCGCGGGTCAGCATCTTGATGCCGCCCTTCGCCGCGGTGTAAGCGCCGACTGTCGCGCGGCCTGCTTCGCTCGTGAGCGAACCGATGTTGATGATCTTGCCGCCCGTGCCGCGCGCGATCATGCGTCGCGCAGCCTGCTTCGCGACGATGAATGCGCTCGTCAGGTTGGTGTCGATCACGCGCTGCCAGTCGCTCAGTTCGAGATCGACGAGCGGCTTGCGAAACTGGATGCCCGCGTTATTCACGACAATGTCGATCTGCACGCCGTCCTTATCCCACTGCGCGAAAGCCTCGGCGACAGCGGTCTCGTCGGTGACGTCGAATGCGCGACCCAGTGCCTGGTAACCGTTGCCGGCAAGTTTGCCGACCGACTCGGCAACCGTATCCGCACGCGTGCCGTTGAGCACGACGCGCGCGCCCGCCGCGGCCAGCCCCTCGGCCAGCGCAAAGCCAATGCCGCGTGCCGAACCGGTGACGAGCGCCGTGCGGCCGGTGAGATCGAATAGTTGGGTCATGCTGGATCCTCTGTGCAATCGGGAGAAAGGCGCGAGTACGCCCATCGCGACGGCGCTGCACGTCGCGTTTCAAGTTCATGGGCTGGCTGTCCGCGAGAGAGGCTTGCGTCAGGCCGGTTGATCGTTGGCGGTGTCGTTCAATGCCGCGCGGTCTTCGAAATCCTGCTCAGCGCGTTTGATGAGCGTGAGTACGGCCTGTTCAGCGGCCTCCGGATCGCCCTGCTCGATCGCGATGCACAGCGCCTCGTGCATGGGCAGTGAACGGGCCGGACCACCGGCGATTTCCGAGCTGAGCTCGAAGCTCGTGCGGAGAATCGCCGACAGCGCGTTCTGCATCTGCTGGACGAACTGGTTGTGACAGGCCGCCAGGATCGCGCCGTGAAACGCGAGGTCGGCGGGAACGTATTCGCCGTGACCAGCCACCGCGCGCTCCATCGCCTTGAAGGCATGGCGCACCGCCACGCGATCTTCCGGCGTTGCGCGTTTGGCGGCGAGTTTGGCGGCGTTGGGTTCGATGATCAGGCGCAATTCCATCAGGTCTTCGATCAGACCCGGCTCGACCGTGCCGGCGCGCGCGCGCCAGGTGATCACGTCGGGATCGAACAGTTGCCACTGCGAGCGCGGCAGCACGATCGTGCCGTAGCGGCGGCGCACCTGCAGCATGCCCTTGGCCGAGAGCGACTTCATCGTCTCGCGGATGGTGATGCGGCTCACCTGCATCTGCTCGGCCAGAATCGGCTCGGCGGGAAGGATATCGCCGGGCATGAACTTGCCGGAACAGATCTGTTCGCCCATCTGGTTCAGGACCTGCCTATGTAGCGTCGCCACCATTCACTCTCTAGATCATACGTATGATGTAGAAGATAGGCGTGTACCGGTTCCATCGCAACCAGGGATGACCCTCGGGGTGCGTTCCGCCATGACCTGCGCTTTTGACTCAATTTTAACTAACCAGTTAGAATATATTGGAATCGGAGATTCGGGACGAGTCACGAGCCTTCTATTGTTGTTCGCATTTGCGATGATTTTCTGGGGAAAACGACGTGTTACGCCGTAAGTTCTTATCGTCAATGGTCCTGATGGCTGCGGGCATCGCAGTCGCCAAGGCCCGTGTGATTTTCGGCGGCATGCCGTGGTTCAAGGATCCGGTAGTGCTGCCGGAGCCGGTGGTGGCGGACGGCTGGAAGTTCTTCACGGCTCAAGAGGTAGCCGCTGTCGAAGCAATCGCCGACCGGCTGATTCCGTCGGACGAATTGAGCATCGGCGGCAAGGAAGCGGGCTGCGCGCTCTTCATCGATCGCCAGTTGAGCGGCGACTACGGTCGTGCGGCCACGCAATACCGGCTGGGAGAATTCAAGCCGGGCACGCCGAGCCAGGGTCCACAGATCAAGGACACGCCCGCCGAGCGCTATCGCGCGGCCCTGAAGTCGCTCGACGACCACTGCAAGCAGAATTTCAGCGGCAAGCCCTTCAATGCGCTTTCGCCCGAGCAGCAGGATGGCCTTCTCAAACAGCTCGAAGCCGGCGCGCTCGCGCTCGGCAGAGTCGATTCGAAGGCCTTCTTCAATCTGGTTCTACAGAACGTGCGCGAAGGGTTCTTCGCCGATCCGATCTACGGCGGCAACAAGGACATGGCCGGCTGGAAGATGCTCGGCTTCCCCGGCGCGCAATACGATTTCCGCGACGTGATCGGTCGTCAGGGCGAAGACCTGAAGATCATTCCGATCAGCCTCATCAGCCGCAAGAGCTGACGCGCGCGGATCCAATTGCATCACTGCATCACTGCACCCCACTGCAACAAGCGGAGAATTACATGGCACTCAAACGTGCTAAGGCCGACGCCGTCATCGTCGGCCTCGGCTGGGCCGGTTCGCTCATGGCGAACGAATTGACCCAGGCAGGTCTGAACGTGGTCGCGATCGAACGCGGCGCATGGCGCGATACCAGCAGCGATTTCCCCACCACGGTCGACACCGACGAACTGCGTTTCGCCACGCGCCGCGCGCTCATGCAGCCGCCCGCCGTCGAAACGCTGACGTTTCGCAACACGTCGGATCAGACCGCGCTGCCGCTGCGCGACTGGAACACCTACCAGTTCGGTATCGGCGTGGGCGGTGCCGGTACGCACTGGAATGGCATGACGTGGCGCTTCCTGCCGAACGACTTCCAGACCTATACGAACACGGTCGAGCGTTACGGCAAGAGCAAATTCCTCGAAGGCATGCAGGTGCAAGATTGGGGCGTGACGTACGCCGACCTCGAACCGTTCTACGACAAGTTCGAGCGCCTCGCCGGCACTTCGGGCCGTGCGGGCAACATTCAGGGCAAAATCCAGGAAGGCGGCAACCCGTTCGAAGGTCCGCGCAATCGCGACTATCCGTTGCCGCCGCTCGAACGCACGCGGGTCGCGACGATCTTCGATAAAGCAGCGCGCGAGCTCGGCTATCACCCGTTTCCGGTTCCTGCGGGCAATACCTCAGGCGCATATGTGAATCCGCTGGGCGTCCATATGGCGCCCTGCACGTATTGCGGCTACTGCGAGTTTTTCGGTTGCGGCAACTGGTCCAAGAGCAGCCCGCAGGCGTGCATCATGCCCGCGCTCATGCAGCGCAAGAATTTCAGTGTGATCACCGAATCCGAAGTGCTGCGCGTGAACCTCGCGGAAGACAGGAAAACGGCGACCGGTGTCACCTTCGTGGACCACGACAACAACGAGTGGGAGCAGCCCGCCGACATCGTCGTGATCTCGGCCTACCAGATGGACAACGTGCGCCTGATGCTCCTGTCGGGCATCGGCAAACCATATAACCGCGAAACCGGCGAAGGCGTGGTCGGACGCAACTACGCGTACCAGACCATCTCGGGCGCGTCGATTTTCTTCGAGAACGAGCGGCTCAATCCGTTCATCGGCGCGGGCGCACTCGCGCAGGCGATCGACGACTTCAACAGCGACAACTTCGACCACAGCAACCACGATTTCATCGGTGGTGGCGTGGCGCTCGTGCACTCGACCAATGGCCGGCCGATCGGTTTGAGCAACGGCGTGCCGCCCGGCACGCCGCGTTGGGGCAGCGAGTGGAAGAAGGCATATCAGCACGCTTACCAGAACTACAACTCGATCTACGTAATGGGCAACAGCTATCCGCATCGCGACGTGTATCTCGATCTCGACCCGGAGTACAAGGACCGTTTCGGCAGACCGCTATTGCGCGTGACGTTCGACTGGATCGAAAACGACAAGCGCTCGGCGAAATTCATGGCCGACAAGTCCGAGGAACTCGGTCATGCAATGGGCGCGAAAACCGTTGTGCGCAGCGAGCCGACCACCAGACCGTTCTCGCCGATGGACAATCTGTCCTCGCATACGACCGGTGGCGCGATCATCGGCGACGATCCGAAGACGAGCGCGCTCAATCGCTACCTGCAAAGCTGGGACGTGCATAACACCTTCGTGGTGGGCGCGTCCGCGTTCGCCAACAACGGCGGCTACAACCCGACCGGCACCGTCGGCGCCACCACGCTGTGGGCCGCGGAAGCGATCAAGTCGCAGTATCTGAAGTCGCCCGGCCCGCTGGTGAGGATCTGAACGTGCGCGCCAAGACATTCATCGGTTCATTCAGCGCGGTGGTGCTCGCCGCCGCGGCTTTCGTCGCGTGGGATCATGCGGGCGATGCGCACGCGCAGAACAACCCCAACTCGCAGAGCAACGCCGACAGCCAAAGCGCGTTGGACGCGCCTTCGCCGAAGGCCGCGCCGCTTTCTTCCGCCGGTTCGGACGCCGTCAAGCGCGGCCTGTACCTGGCGCGCGCCGGCGACTGTATCGCCTGCCACACGGCCGAGGGCGGCAAGCCCTTCGCAGGCGGCCTGCCGCTGGAAACGCCGTTCGGCAAGATCGTCGCGAGCAATATCACGCCCGACAAGGACACCGGCATCGGCACCTGGAGCGACGCGGAGTTCATTCGCGCCGTCAAGGAAGGACGCGGCAAGCACGGCGAATTCCTGTACCCTGCCATGCCCTATACGGCCTATGCGAAGGTCAGCGATCAGGATCTGCGCGATATCAAGGCGTATCTGGATACCGTCCCGCCTGTGAACAACAGGGTCGACGCGAATCAATTGCCCTTCCCGTTCAACATCCGCATGCTGATGTTCGGCTGGAATCTGCTGTTCTTCGACAAGACGCCGTTCAGGAATGACGATAAGCAGTCGGTGGAATGGAATCGTGGCGCCTATCTGGTCGAAGGGCTCGGTCATTGCGCGTCCTGTCACACCGCGAAGAACTTCCTCGGCGGCGACGAGGCCGCGTTGCAAGGCGGCTCGCTGCAGGGCTGGCACGCGCCTGAAATTACGGGCAATGCATACACGGGGCTCGGCAAGTGGTCGACGGATGACATCGTCGAATACCTTCATACAGGTGGCAACAATCGCAGTGTCGCGTCGGGCCCGATGGCCGAAGCGGTGACGAATTCGCTGCAACACCTGAGCACTTCAGACCTCCATGCAATGGGCGTGTACCTGAAGAGCTTGCCGGGATCCGATCGCAAGCCAGCGGCAGCGCTTGCGGCAAGCGACTCCACCATGACGCTCGGCCACTCGCTGTTCATGGCGAACTGCGCCGCGTGCCACCGTTCGTCAGGGCAAGGCGTGACGGGCATGGTGTCGTCGCTCGCGGATAGCGCGGGTGTACAGGCACCCGATCCGACCAATATGCTGCGCACGATCCTGATCGGCAGCCGCGGCGCTGTGACGCAAAGCAACCCGACCGGCGCGGCCATGCCGAACTTCAGCTGGAAGCTGACGGACGGCGATATCGCGGCCATCTCGACGTATGTGCGCAATAGCTGGGGCAACGCGTCGGCGCCGGTCTCCGCCGACGATGTCAAGAAAGCCCGCAGCAGTCTCGGCGCACAATCGGCAATCGGTGTGGCGCAGAACCGCTAGCAGGTCACGCGCCTGTTCTTGCAATGTCAAAAGCCGGCGTGGTGTCACGCCGGCTTTTTTGCGTCGCGAGCCATTCAGCGCATTTCACAGGTCTGGCTGAAAGCCGAACAGGCTGCGAGGCGTCGTCCACAAGACGCGGCGGCGCGCGTCGGCATCGGGAATCAGGCGCTGAAGCAGCGTCAGCAGCGGGGCATAATCCATCCGCACCGGCGAGCGCAGGAACGGCCAGTCCGAACCCCAGACGCAACGATCCGGTCCGAAGGTGCGAAGAAGTTGCCGCGCGAAAAACTGCGCATCTTCGTACGGATAGTCCAGCTGCGAAAACTTCTGCAGACCGGAAATCTTGACGACGGTGCGATCGGTATCGGCAAGACACAGCAGCGACTGGAAACCTGGCTGGTTGATACCGGCCGCCGGCTCCGGTCGACCGCAGTGGTCGATGAGCAACCGCGTCGCGGTTCGCGCGATCAGCGGCTCAAGTGCGACCAGTTGATCACCCGTCACCTGAATCTGCGCGAACATATCGAGGTCGGCCAGCATGCCGAAAAGCGGCTCGGCATGCTTCATCGCTTCGACGCCTTCCATTGCCGGATTGAAGGCGACGCCGACCACGCCCGCAGCCTTCATTTCCTGCAACGCCTGCCGACTCACATCGTGGTCCACCACGGCAATGCCTCTGAAGCGATCTCCATGCTGCGCAATGGCGTCGAGCATGCAGCGATTGTCCGTGCGGTAGCCGCTCGTCGGCCCGACTAGCAACGCATGCTGCACGCCGCACGCATCCATCACGCGGGCAAACTGCGCAGCGGTGCCGATTTCCTGCATCGACGGCCGGTATGCGGTGTCGGCGCGATAAGGAAAGCGTGCAGGATCGAAGACATGGTTGTGACAGTCGATCTTCTCTTCGTCGAAGATATTCATTGACGAGACTCTCTGAAAATTGCGCGGTCGCGGCGTACCGCTTCGAACATACCTTGCGTGCTTTTATACGCGAGTTCGAGCCGTTCGTTCGCAGGCAGCGACGGCAACGGCATTTCCACGCTCATGGCCGTGCCGGCAGGCAGCGCGTCCAGCAGATCGCCAAGCGGCAAGGCCCCCTGCCCGGGCGGCAAGCGGCCGGTGCGCGCCTCGAGAATCGTCGCTTCGTCACCGACGGGATCGTTTTGCGACGCGTCGCAAAGCTGTACCGCTTGCAGCATTCCCGGCGGCAGCGCCCGGATGTCCGCCGCACTGCCGCCCGAGCGCGCGAGATGCAACGCATCGACGAGAATCGCGAGATTTGCACTGCCCGCGCGCTCGACAATCGAGCGTGCCTCACCCAGCGTGCCGACGTGGCGCCAGCGCATGAACTCAAGATCGACGCGCAAACCATATCGCGCGGCAAGTTCGCACAAGGCCGCGACGTTGGCGGCCAGCCGCGCTGCGTCGGGGTCGTCGCCGGAAATCGTCACGCAGGCCGCGCCCAGATCGGCGGCTGCATCGAACATGGGCGCATAGGACGCCACATCGATCTCGGGCAACACCGGAATGAACTCCACGTCCTGCACTCTCATGCCTTCGTCGGCGAGAACGCGTTTGAGTGCACGATGCGCTTCGCTACCCACCACGGACGGATAGGCGATCGCACCTGGCGACGTGGGGTTGGACCTGAGCCCCACCGCGTCAAAGCCCGCGCGCCGCGCTTGCACGACCCACTCCAGCGGAGCCAGCTCCAGCGCCGTGAGATGCGCGACCGCAAGCTTTGGCGCTACTGTGGAAGCGTTCAATATGTCGCCCTCCCGCCGGTCAGATCGAAAGTAAAGCCGCTCGTGAAGCTGCATTCGGGACTGGCGATCCAGCTGACCATCGCGCCGACCTCTTCGATCTGCAGGAAGCGGCCCATCGGAATCTTGGCTTTGCTTGCCTCGATATGCGCGTCGGACATCTCTTTGAACAGCTCGGTTTCGACCATTGCCGGCGCGATGCAGTTGATCAGCACGTTGTCCCTCGCCAGTTCCTTCGCCGCGGCCTTGGTGAATGCGATGACACCCGCTTTCGCCGCCGAGTACCCGGAGATGAACTGTACCCCCTCCTTACCCGCGATCGACGCCACGTTGACAATGCGGCCGCCGCCGCGTGCGCGCATATGCGGAATGGCGGCACGGCAACAGTAAAACACGCTGTTCAGATCCACGGCGATCACACGTTCCCACGCATCCACGGGATATTCCCAGCACGGCGCGACCGGCCCGTTGATTCCCGCGTTATTCACGAGAATATCGACTTGCCTCAACGTGTCGAGCGTGGCCGCGAATGCTTGTTCGACCGAGCCGATCGAGGCGACATCCACCTGCTGCACATGGTCCGGCGTGAAGCCGAGCCGTTGCGGGTTGCAGTCGCTCACATCGAGGTCCCATACCGCCACGCGCGCGCCATCCGCTTTGAGCTTTTGCGCGATACCGAGGCCAATGCCACGCGCGGCGCCCGTGACGATGGCCACTTTTCCGTCGAGAGAGCGAGTCATATCCAGTTACTTCCTTTCGTTAAGAGATGATGTTCTTGAATTCGATGCGCTTGATATCGCCGACCACGAAGATGTACGACAGCGCGCCAACCAGCGTGACGGTCGAAATGAAGGCGAGCGCGTAGACGAACGACCCCGTCGCATTGACGATCAGGCCGATCACGAGCGGCGTGACGATGCCCGCCGCGTTGGCGAACAGATTGAAGATGCCGCCGCTCAGACCCAGCAATCCTTTAGGCGCGATGTCGGAGACGATCATCCAGGCGAGCGCCGACATGCCTTGAGCGAAGTAGGCGACACACAGAATCGCGATGACCATGGCGGTCGATTCGACATAGTTGGCGAGGACAATGCTCGACGCCGCCAGCAGACCGGCGATGACCGGCAGCTTGCGCGACCAGTTCAACGAGATGCCACGGCGCAGCATGGCGTCGGAAATCCAGCCGCCCGCAAGCGTTCCCACCGATGCGGCGATGAAAGGCAGCACCGCGATCAGCCCAACCTTGAGCCACGGCATATGACGCTCGGTCACGAGGTAAGTCGGGAACCACGTCAGAAAGAACACGTTAGTCGAGTTGCAGGCGAACTGACCGATGCAGATGCCAAACATACTGCGCCGCTTGAGCAGCGCGCCGATATCGGACCAGCGGAAGTTCGTGGCCTTCTGGCTGCCGTCGACCACGCCGCCGCCTTGGGCGATGTAGTCGAGCTCGGCCCGATTCGCGTTCTTCGACTGATGCGGCTCATGAAAGCGCATCAACCAGATGCCGCCGAATAGCACCCCGACCGTGCCGACGATACCGAACAGCGCGCGCCATCCATAGCGTTGTTCCAGCCAGAACAACAACGGACTCAGGAACGCCAGCCCCACGTATTCCGCGAACGTATAGATACCGGTCGCTCTAGCGCGCTCGCTCTGCGGAAACCAGATCGCCACGACGCGGCTATTGGTCGGAAAACACGGCGCTTCGGCAATGCCGATCAGAAGACGCATAATCAACAGCGACACGAAGCCGGTCGCCAGGCCCTGCAAACCCGTGAACAGCGACCAGAGCGTGAGCGCGAAGAAATAGGTCCAGCGGGTGCCGACGCGGTCCAGCATCACGCCGCCGGGGATCT
>Ga0157369_10003263_pt1 | contig 19311 bp, 23 predicted proteins | sample C25metaG_FD_113461 | JGI IMG/M metagenome (GOLD analysis project Ga0157369, IMG submission 113461) | Corn rhizosphere microbial communities from Kellogg Biological Station, Michigan, USA - C2-5 metaG | ecosystem: Host-associated > Plants > Roots > Rhizosphere > Soil | place: USA: Michigan... | reverse complement strand
GCTCTGGAGACTGAGATCGCCAACAGCGTCGCATCCGTGCTCAGCTCGGCGGCACCGCCCGCGGGCTACGCAGTGGATCCCCACGCGGTTACGCTTTATCTGCAGGCGCGTTATGCCTGGAACCAAAGAACTGAACTGGGATTCCGGCGCGCGCTGGAATTGTATACGGAAGCGGCACGACGCGACCCGCACGCGGCCAAGGCGTGGACCGGCATCGCCGAATGTCATGTCCTCATGAATATGCACGGGCTGGCGCTTCCCAGCATTTGCATGCCACAAGCTCGTGAAGCTGCGCTTCGAGCCATTGAGATCGATCCCTGTTCGGCGCCGGCTCATTCTGCTCTCGGCGCCGTACAAGCCGTGTACGATTGGCAGTACGACGCGGCTTGCGGCCACTGGCAAAGAGCGCTGGGTAACGATCCCGATTACGCCACTGCCCATCACTGGTTTTCGTTGCTCGGCCTGCTTACCACGGGACGCACCGACGAAGCACTGCGACATATCGAGGAGGCCCAACGTTTGGACCCGCTATCGGCGCCGATTGCGAACGATGTTGGGTTTGTGCTCTATTGGATGCGACGTTTCGGCGATGCGCGCAAGCAGTGCCGGCACACTCTCGAAATGAACCGGAGATTCTACCGGGCGCACACTCTTGAGGGACGCATTCTCGTGGCCCAGGGCCGCTTTGCTGAAGCCGTGCAATCGTGTCAGTTGGCGGACGAACTGGGCGCGACTTCGTTCCGCCCTCATCTGCTTGGGACGCTTGGTTATGCATACGCCTCGCTAGGGGATTCAGCCAAGGCTCGCCAAATCCTCCAAGAGCTGATGCAGATGGATAGCCGGTGCGTCACCGCGCACGAACGTGCTCTGATTCATGTCGCCCTCGGAGAATGGGAGCAGAGCAGTGCCTGTATCGAAAGAGCCATCGAACAGCGCACGGGCTGGATTGGCTGGATGAAGCTCGAGCCGCTATTCGATCCTTTCAGAGCAAGGCCGCATCCCGTCGTGCTCACGTTTACCTAGCGTTTACTCCACGTTCACGGTTATCCACTGGCGCGACGGTGTTGAGTTGGGCCATTCTGAGTCTTGATTGATCGACGTCGCCGGTGCCGATCAAAAGCAGGAGGTTTGCATGGTTCTCGTGGTTGGCTCGACCGGGCTTCTAGGCAGCGAAATCTGCCTGAGACTGCGCTCGGCGGGGAAGCCGGTGCGGGCGATGGTTCGGCGCACGTCGCCACCCGAGAAAATCGCGGCGCTGCGCGAGGCCGGTGTGAACACCGTTGTGGCCGATTTGAAAGACCCACGTTCTCTGGCAGAAGCCTGCAACAGTGTGTCCGCAATCGTGAGTACGGCCTCGTCAACGTTTTCACGGCAGGAGGACGATTCGATCAAGTCTGTGGACCATGTAGGCTACCTGAACCTCATCGAGGCCGCTGCCAAAGCTGGCATCGGCCATTTCGTGTACACATCCATTCCGCGAAACCTGAACTATGATTCCCCGCTGGTAAGCGCCAAGCGTCAGGTGGAATCCCGACTCGCCGCGAGTGGCGTTCCATACACCGTGCTGAATGCCAATTACTTCATGGAGATTTGGCTCAGCACGGCGCTGGGGTTCGACCACAAGAATGGGTGTGCGACGATCTATGGCGCCGGCCAACAGCCTATCGCGTGGGTCTCCTATCACGATGTCGCGGCGTTAGCGGTGGCCGCGCTAGATCGCGACTCGATGCGAAATCGCATGCTCGATGCCGGTGGCCCAGACAATCTCACTCCGCTTGAAGTCGTTGAGGTCTTCACTCGCCTCGACAACCGTCGTTTCAAGATCACGCATGTACCGGAGGAGGATCTTCGAAACCAGTATGAGCGTGCTGACGATGCGCTCGCGAAAAGTTTTGCGGGATTGATGCTCGAATATGCCGCGGGGTGCCCGATGGACAGTACGGAAGCACTCGCAGCACTTCCATGCGGGCCCAGGACGGTCCGAGAATACGCGCTGGAGGTCACAAGCGAAAAATGATACAAGGGCAAAGCATCAAAGTCGGAGCTTACACTTGCTGGTTGCTGCCTGACGGCGAGTTCGACTACCCGGGCAATACGCTGCTTCCCGAAGAAAGCCATCCACCGGCCTTGGTACCGATACCCTACACGTCGCTGCTGGTCGATACGGGTTCGGTCCGGATACTCCTAGATGCCGGCGCGGGACATCTGGGGCCCAAAACAGGTAGGCTGATGCAGAGTCTTGCGGCGGCCGGGTTTGCGCCGGATGACATACACATTATCGTGATTTCTCACGCTCACCCGGATCACATCGCGAGTCTGGGCCAGTTCCCGGCTGCTGCTGTCGTGATGATGCGGCGGGAGTTCGACTTCTGGACGGCGTCGGAGACGGTAGCGAAACTCACGGCGGGGGAACTTTACGGTCTGGGCCCGCTCGAGTCTTTGGTGGAGTCCTGCGTTCGCGAGCATCTGTTGCCGGCTCGCGAACGGATGCGGCCTCTAGAGAAGCCGACCGAGTTGGCTTCTGGAGTGCTTGTGTTCGCTGCGCCTGGCCATACGCCCGGTCACGCGGCCGTGCTCGTATCATCCGGCCGCGAACAGTTGCTGTACGCAGGCGATGCAATCATGCATCCGGCTCAGTTCGAAAATCCACATTGGACGTCCTCGTTCGACTTGATGCCTGAGGCAACTGTCGAAACCCGAAGAAAACTCCTCGATCGCGCCGTCGCTGACCGATGCGTTCTCGCGGGCTTTCACCTTCCGGGTACAGTTGGTTTGGCGGAAGCTTGTAAATCGAACTTTCATTGGACGCCGGACCGTTCCGTGGCCCGGATCAACACGTCTGATCGCAGACTTTTGGCGTGCGCAGAAACACGATCAGAGGAGGTGAGACGATGAGGGCAATATTAATGACGGCGGTCAGAGAGCCACTGGAAACACGGGATGTACCAGATCCTCAACCCGGCCCAGGACAAGTTCGAATTCGCCTCCATGCAACTGGGTCTGTGGTACCGACGTGCACGTGTGGAATGGAGAACTCCCTGTTCCGCTGCCGCTTATTCTAGGGCACGAGCCAGTGGGAGTGATTGATATCACGGGTCCCGGTGTCCCCGTCTCTGAGAGTCGGGGATCGCGTCGGAGTGTCTTGGTTCCAGGCAGGCTGCGGTCGGTGCGCGTACTGCCAGAAAAAGCAAGCAAAGTTTTGTCCGGAGCCCAAAACCTGGATCACCAACGGCGGGGGCTACGCGGAATACATGATTGCCGAGGCCGAGGGCTGCACACAACGACCCCGCCGATCTGGTTGAAATTCTCGAGCTCGTCGCAACGGGAAAGGTCAAGCCTCACCTAGAGATCTACGATCTCGATGAAATCAACCGCGTCCTTGCCCGCTTAGTCGAAGGGAAAGTGCGTCACCGGGCAGTTCTTATGCAGGCCTGAGGTCGGCTGTTGTGGGCTGTCTCGCAGCTACGCAATCCGACGGGCGCTTATCTCGCATCGAGGTCGGTCTTACGACGACGAGAATATTCAATGGGCGCGTGCGGTGTGGCGAGGAACACAGCCATTTGTCTCGCGAGCAGGTTATGTAAATCACATGCTGCGGACGAGCCTAAGACCGTGTCTTGGCCGCCCACGGTGCTGACAAATATCGACGGCTCTCTCAAATTTAGCGCTCTTATGATCCTGACAATTTCTGTTTAAATCACAACATCACGCTTGCTCCGGGCCCGACGATATGCACGATCGGGCTGTCACAGACAGGTCGTGTCCAGTTGGTCGGCCATCCATGACTTGCCGGTTGTGTGCGATTAGTCCGTGACTCACTCGGTACCGAACAACGGAGCGGGCCGATCCGTGCCATGCCCAACTTCTGCGCCTGCGACCCGGGCCATCTGGCGGATCGAGCCCGACGATACCTGCGTTCCATGCAAGCTCAATCCACAGTCTCAGTAGGTACAGTGAGTCAGCTTGCCACGATGCGCTCAATGGCTACCACTGCGTCCACAGTGCCGTTTTCCGCACGCATCGTCTCGCCCAGCACTCGGGCGCGGCTTCGCACGTGGGCGTCGGCGGCGAAATCGAGAGCGCTGGCGAATGCCTCAGCCGAAGGCCGTCGGCCATCCACCGCGGCCGGCGCGACGCCGGCCAGGCGCAAGCGTTCGGCCCAGAAAAACTGATCGCCGGCGAACGGGGTCACGATGGAAGGCATGCCCGCGCGTGCGGCGGAGTGCGATGTACCGGAGCCGCCGTGATGGATAACCGCGGCGGTGCGCGGGAACAGCCAATCGTGCGGTGTGTCGCCGATGGCGAGAAAGTTGTCCGGAAGGCCCTTCGGATCGATGCCGCTCCAGCCGGGATGGAACAGTGCGCGCCGGCCGGTCATCGCCTCAACCAGCGCATCCAGTAGCCGTGCGTCGTCGAAGCCGGTCATACTTCCGAAGCCGATGTAAATCGGGGCTTCTCCGGTGACGAGAAAGTCCGCCAGCGCCGGAGGCGGCATCCAGGCAGAGCGCTGCGCCAGCCACTGTCCGCACAGGTGGACGTTGGCCGGCCAGTCGGCGGGTGTGGCCAACAGACTGGGCGAGACACCATAAACCACCGGTTGTTCCGTCCAAACCGTCTTGCGCGGCGGCAGTTTGAACGTCACACGCGCCGCGTTGGTCTTGTCGCGGAATGCTTTCCACAGCATGGCGTTCACGAGGCGGTGGCTAGCACGATTGAGTGGGTGCGGCACCCACTTGGGCGGCAGAAACGGCGAAGGGAACGCATCGGTTGGCGTAATCGGGATCATGCCGGAGCCGATGGCCCTGGCCCCCAGGTATTCGGCCGCGGAAAAGGCTACAAATGCGGCCAGCCCCGCTGCCAGGATCGCATCGCAACCTTCCCCTGCTTCAATGATGGTGCGCAGCCAGGATTCGGCATTCTCGTTGGCGATCTTGGCCAGCGCGCGTGCGGTTGTGTTGAAGCCGCCGCCCTTGGAGACTACGCCAGCGATGGCATATTCCCGATTGAAAGTGCCGCGAATATCCCCGGCTAGCGTGGTAGTCGGTACGCCGAGCGCCTGGGCGCTCCCGAGTGTGCCGGCATCGGCGAGTAGTCGCGCCTCGTGCCCGGCATCCATCAAGCCACGGCACAGCGCGGCGAACGGGCGCGCATCGCCCTCGGTACCATACGTTGCGACGATGATCTTCATGAGCCCTGGACCGTATCGATTTCGGAGGGCATTCGGTATTCAGCGATTCGCCCACCCAACTTAGGCCCTTTGCATGAAGATCGGCGGTTCGTCTGCGCTCGGCCCCCAACTTGCCGGCACGGGAATATTGAGCAGCCGCAGGTACACGCTAAATTGACCCCGATGCTGGTACCAATGGCTGAGCATGATGTCGCGCAAGAACTCCCCGCGAGGTTGGGCCAGGATTTCCTGTCCGTCGACAACCAGCCGCCATGTCTCGCTCATTGCCGAGTCGTCGAACTTGGGCAGCACACTGCGCACTGCCGTGATGCTCTCTTCAAAGGCATCCAGTACTTCTTGACGGCTGGCTGGTTGCGGAAGGCCAAAACCCGGAGCTTGCGCTGGATTGTTCTGCACCGAGCGGACAACCCCGCCGGGTACTACAGCGAGATGATACGCAAGCTGCCCGGCAGACATGGATTTCTCATGAGGCTTCCAGGTCAATGTATCGTTCGGCAGCCGCTCGAGAAACTTCCGTGTGACAGCCGCTTGTATTTCAAACTCGGCGAGTAGTGATTGTGCAATGGACAATGCGATCCTCCTGTTACGAATTTTATAGCGACGGCCCGGCAAACTATGATCTGGACCAAGTGCAATCCGTCCATTGCACTGAAGATCGTGGAACCAGGTCCAATATCCGGATGACCCGTAATCCAATCACAATCCGTGAAATAACTTGTTCTGCCAGAAGCCAGACGCGTCACCGCTACACGGGATCTGTCTGTTCCATTGAGCTGCGGGCTGCGGCGAGAAGTACGGTCCTGTTGTATTCCCAATAGACGTGTGCCATACTTCCTGTTGGAAACCCAACAGGCCATGAAAGTACAACGGATGTCCTGCAAGGAACACTGGCGTTAATGGTGCTGAAAACACTCGACGTGCTCGTGCCGCGGTACGGTTACGGCATCGCCCGGCGTATTGAGCAGATCAGCGAGGACCTTCTCCCTGTAAATCAGGGCACGCTATATCCCGTTTTGCTGAAGTTGGAACAGCAAGGCGCCATCGTGTCCGAGTGGGAGGCATCCGAGAATAATCGCAGGGCGCGTTTTTCCCTGCTGACGCGCAACGGGCGCAAACAATTACGGGCCGAGGCACGGAGTTGGGAACAGACCGCGGCAATCATCGGGCGATTCTTTGCCGTCAAGGCGGAAGATCTGAAATGAGGTTACTTCGGAGATTCTTCCGGCGGCTAATGTCCTGGGCTGCGGCTCAGCGGGACGAAGAGCGATTGCAGGCGGAAATCGAAGAACATCTCGCTCTTCAGACGGCCGAGAATCTTCAGGCCGGCTTATCGCCAGTGGAGGCGCGGCGTGCGGCTGTATTGAAGTTCGGAGCGGTGGAAGCAATGAAGGAAAGCTATCGGTACCAACGAGGCCTGCCGTTTGCGGAAACGCTGATCCGGGATTCGCGCCTGGCGCTGCGACGGCTGCGAATGGCCCCGGCGTTCACCGCTGCAACCATACTGACGCTGGCGCTGGGCATCGGCGCCACAACGGCGATCTTCACTTTGGCCCATGCCGTTCTGCTCAAGTCCCTGCCAGTGGCAAGGCCGGACGAGTTGTATCGCGTCGGGAAAGAGGCACGTTGCTGTTATCTTGCCGGGTATAGCCAGGACAAGGAGTTTTCTCTCGTCTCGTACGATTTGTACAAGTATTTAAGAGACAATACCAAGGGCTTCTCTGAATTAGCGGCCTTCCCGGCCGCTGATCTGCTATTCGGCGTGCGGCGTGCGGGCAGTTCAGAGGCGGCCCAAACCTCCGCAGGGGAGTTCGTTTCCGGCAATTACTTCGCGATGTTCGGAATCGGTGCTTATGCCGGACGCACCCTTACTTCTATGGACGATCAGGCCGGCGCGCCGCCGGTCGCCGTGATGAGTTATCGCTTATGGCAGGAAAGATATGGGTCGGATGTGTCGGTAGTCGGCAGCACTTTTAATGTCGATGAGAAGCCGTTTACGGTAGTGGGAATCACTCCACCGGGTTTCTTCGGCGACACTCTGCGAGCCAGTCCACCCGATTTCTTTATGCCGCTGAACACGGAACCATACGTCGAGATCGAGGCCGATCTGAACAAATATGGTCAACACTGGCTGGATCTGATAGGCCGCATCGCGCCAGGCGCTCGGCCCGCGAGCATTGAAGCCGAAATGCGGGTAGCACTCACGCAGTGGCTCGCCTCGCATTGGGATGAAATGAGCGCGGGCGATCGCGCCAAATTTTCCGAGCAGACTTTATTCCTAGTCCCCGGAGGCGCTGGAATCACCAGCATGCGCGAACGATATGAGCGATGGCTCCAGATCCTAATGGCGCTAACGGGATTTGTGCTGCTGATAGTCTGCGCCAACGTGGCCAATCTCATGCTCGTTCGTGGAATGGAGCGGCGGCGGCAGACATCGTTGAGCATGGCGCTGGGGGCGCGACCTTCGCGAATTGTAAGGCAGGACCTCACAGAGAGCATGGTGCTGTCGTTATTTGGCGGGACGGTGGGCTTGGCCATCGCATTCGCGGGTACGCGCCTGATTCTGCATTTCGCATTCCCCTCGAATAATGGCATGACGGGCGTACCCATTGATGCATCGCCTTCCCTACCGGTACTATTGTTCGCGTTCAGTGTTTCGGTGATTGCGGGCGTTGCTTTCGGAATCGCTCCGGCATGGATAGCCACTCGGACAGACCCCATTGAAGCGCTGCGGGGCGCAAGCCGTGTTACTGCTCACGCCGGTTCCCTCCCTCGGAAAGCGCTGGTGGTGTTCCAGATCGCGCTCTCCCTTGTTTTGTTGTCAGCATCGGGACTGCTTACCTCAGCGCTCCATGCACTGGAAATTCAGGATTTCGGATTCGAACAGGACCGCCGCATAGTGGCAAAGATTAATCCAAAGGTCGCCGGCTACCGGCCAGTGCAACTCTCGCGACTATATGGCCGCATCCACGATTCGATAGCCAGCATTCCCGGCGTGTCTGCCGTGGCTCTGAGTCTATACTCGCCTCCTGGCGGGGGCTGGGGCTCGGTCGTATGGGTAGATGGTCATCCCGCTCCAGGGCCGAGGGATGACAACTCCAGTTCGTGGGATCGAGTTACACCGGGATACTTTGACGTCATCGGGACACCTATCGTCAAAGGGCGTGGCATCTCCGAACAAGATACCGCCGCCTCGCGGCACGTGGCGGTCATCAATGAGGCGTTTGCCCGGAAGTTTTTCAGAAATGAAGATCCAATCGGCAGGCACTTTGGCCAGAACGCGGGAGCCAGCCGTGAATTCGAGGTAGTGGGAGTAGCCAAAAATGCGCGTTACTTGACGTACAATCTCGATCAGCCGAGTGGTCCGTTCTTCTTTTTACCGGAGGCACAGGCGGATTACACGAAGAACCTCGGCTCACTTTTCCTCCACGACATCGTGATTTTGATCAGACCTGGGGCTAACGTGTCCATTGCGGACGTGCGCCACGCTATGGCTTCCGTGGATCGCGGTATGCCGATCATTTCGATTCAAACATTGCGGGAGAAAGTCGGGCTCCAGTTCACTCAGCAGCGCCTGATCGCGCGCCTCACTTCGTTTTTTGGAGTGCTTTCTCTGATTTTGGCTTCGATTGGTCTCTACGGAGTGATCGCGTACAACGCCGGACGCCGCCTCAATGAGGTTGGTGTGCGAATCGCGCTGGGGGCTACTCGTGGCGATGTTGTCCGGCTCCTCCTCAAAGGCGCACTTGGCCTGATTCTTGTCGGGGTGTCGATGGGGTTGCCGGTGACGTTTGCCGTCGGGCGATTGCTGGGAAACCAACTCCACGGCATGAATCCATACAATCCCGCAGTAACGATTGCAGCTGTCGTAGCCCTCGGGCTGTCGGCGTTGCTTGCATCTATCCTCCCAGCCATTCGAGCCAGCTTGATTTCGCCACTAGACGCGTTGCGGGCCGAATGAACACTGTGGTTGCCTAAAGAATCAACGATACGACAATTGGGCCGCCGCTAACGGGCCATGTGTTCACTTTTTTTTGAGTTGCTCCCTAGTCGTCGACCATCCGTACACCGGACCGGGTTTCGCGCATGCAGGGCCATTTTCCTGTTTGCCCGTGCAGTGTTGTTAGCCGAGACAGCGACTCATCCGTGCGATGACCGTGTTTCGCGCAAGGACCGGGCTGCGGGATTGTGCACTCTGTGCCGGGTGGAGTCAGACATGTGAGCGCCTCAGGGTCCGACCCGCGGTGAATCGCTCCCACGGGACGAACCTCTGAGAGTCGGCAGCGGACTGGACCGTTAGCCGATCTGCTCGGCTAGCTCGATAATGATTCCCTCCGGGCCGCGGACATAGCAGAGCCGGTAGCTGTCCTCGTAGCGCTCCAGCTCGCCGACGAGTTCAGCGCCGCGGGCTCGCAGGCCGACAACAACGGCGTCGATATCGTCGACGGCGAATGCGACGTGGCGGATACCCGGCGTATTCGCCGGCGCATGCCGGTTGTCGGCCTGGTTTAACGGCGAGTGGAACTTCGTCAGCTCGAGTCGTCCATTACCGTCCGGAGTTTGCATCATCGCAATGTCCGCCCGTACGCCTTGGAGCCCCACGACGCGGTCCACCCAGCGACCTTCGACGGAACCCTCGCCCTGCAGCACGAGTCCGAGTTCGATGAAGAACTCAGTTGCGGCTGTGAGGTCGTCAACCACGATGCCGACGTGCTCCATCCGTTGGATAGTCATGTGTTCGATGATAATGAACCAGATTCGGGCCGGGGCTGCCGCGCCATCGCTCTATCATCGGTTGGCGGTCCTCCCAACCGCCAATCGATCTTGTTCAAACTCAATTGACGGTTTGCCCGTCATCCTGGCACAATCCGGAAACTTCGCTGGAGTATAAATAAGCCATCGATGACTAGCCAGTCTCAATATTGAACTGGTAACGCATTCGTCTCGATGCTTTGTCGGAATCAATCTGCCGGCCGAGTATCGCTGCTGCTCATTTCTCAATGCAGTGACGGAATTCCCGGAAAGCCGGCATCGAGGACGGAAGCGGCGCTAGGTAGCGCATTATGAAGAGCTGCGTAAGCCGCTGCTCGCAGTCTGCGGCCGCCAGAGCAATACGGTCGTGAGGCGGAAATCAGATCGCACTCGTGGCTGAATTCCAAAAACGCACGCGGGCTGCACCCAGATCGGTGCGACTCCGCGTGCACGGCCCGAATCATCCGAACAAAAACCGGAAGAGTTATTGGTCGGCGCGGAAGAAGTGGTAGTCGGCGGAGTACGGTACCAGCGTCTGCTTACCGACGTCGGCGAGTGTCGAGCATCCGGTAGCCGGAGCGGATCCTCCCTTTGTATTTAAGCGTTGAATAAAGGTCGTTTTGGTCAATGTCCTGCCGCCAGTTGGTCCTTGTGCCGACCCGATTGTCTGCAGTAAGAGGCAGTCAATTGCGCCATCATTTGGGCAACTTTCGTCAGTCCCGGCTGTGATGAAATCTTTCTTTTGTGCCCACACTTTGCTGCTATCTAAAGAGCTCTGCCACGTGGCATCGCCGAAACGCGGAGGCTTCGGGCCGATGTCGTTAGGGTTTTGAACGGGGCTCAGAAAGTGCGTGATGATCTGGAACGCCGCCCCGAAGAGGTTTGTGAAAAGCGTAGCTTCGGGCCGAGCATTGTTGACAGTCCAAGAGGCTCCTGAGCCTGAGGGCAGGCAGACATAGCCTTGTGTGCCCACCGCCTGGGTCGCCAAAAATTCAGAATTCCCCTGCTCCGGCGTAAGCCTGGTAGCAATTGTTGTATTCTGCGGCAGACTGAAGGTCATCTCGTCCTTCTTGTCTTGATCCCTATCTTGAGCGGAGGCGATGCCGGAGCCAGCCACCGTGATGGCCGCAATCAACCCACACCGAATGACCCGGCAAGTGGTGTCGCCACTCAAAAACTTCTTACTGAAATTGTTATTCACTTCTTTATCCTTTTTTGACTTAGATTGTGCAAGAGCACGGTTCATGTTTGCTAAAGCCATGGCCCACATTTTCTTGGAATCTGGCGTTGGCAACTCTCTACTTAGAACTGCGATTCTCTCTGCCGAAAATCGAAGAAACTAAAAAACTCGACAAATCCTTTACATCTCTTGAGATCACGAACTATGTGAGCAGTCATTTAGGGCACACTTTTGATAAATGCTGAAGAGAACGGTTGCATGCAGGCCGGCTGGGCCGGCCTTGTCTAGAAAGTGGCTATAGCTTACAAAAGGTCCTGAATCCAAAACTCGAGTGCCTGCACGCTCGAGAACCCAAGGTTGGAAGCCGCTGAATCAGTGTTGCCAAACTGGTCGGCTACTGCAGAGATGGTCGCGCCGGAACAGTCCGGCTGTCCGGGAGTCCCGGCCTGGGGAACTGTCTCACCAGCGAGGGAAAACGTCATACCGAATGTCGGCGGTATGGCTCCGCCAACAATGTCGGTACCGATGCGCAGCCAGTCCGGTGCCAGGGTTGGAGTTGCGGACCCACATCTGCAGATCCACCACAAATGGATCTCCGGGCGGCACAATCGGTCTTGGCGCCGACAAATATAGAAAGTCGCCATTGGCCAGCGGAACCGATTCCCATTCTCTTGCTGTTTCTTGAATCGTGTTCCAGTACTCGGTTTTTGAAGGATTCAGTCTTTTGTGAAGAGGCCGGCTTTTACCTCGGAGCCCGCAGAACCACTGCGAATGTGCAGATAGTCCCGTTCACTACGATTCGTAACGAGGTCCACTTTCCCCGCGAGTCGCATCTCTTGCAACGTGAGGAAACTCGAGTCCGTCAGGGTGAACGAACCAGCGGCTACTCCATAAGCAGCCATATTCGTATTGTCTGCGAAAACGGAAGCAATTGCCTTGTAACGGCGTGTTCCTCCTTGCTCACGAATCCAGGCGACTCGACTGTTCGCAATAACGTTGTTGCGAAAATCAAAATCATCGCCATCGGTTTCTACGGTCCAAATGCCACTCACGCTGGCTCCGTAAACCAGGCAGTTGCGCATGGCATTCCGATGGCTGGTACCGCCCTCCGCATTCCAGAAGACCACAGCATTCCTGACGTTGTAAAAGACGTCGTGTTCTAGCACCAAACCGTGCCCATTCGCGATCACTCCTACGTGAAGCGTCATTGCCTGGTCGTCACCCATGAATACGCACTGCTTCACCAGAAGGTCATCAAGATTCTTGCCCCCACGCCAGATCGGATAGGTCCTGCGCGTCTGCGTCGGATTCTTGTAGTAGAAGTCCAGGCCGCCCGTGAACCGCAAACCCTGAATCGTTGCGTGATTCACTTCAATCTGAATGCCGTTGCCGGATTCACCTCCTCCGTCGGCCACCAAGGGTACAGCGGTCACCACAGTTGGCATCTGCTGGGGATGCCACTTAGGGTCGTCCGGCAGGAGCTCGGCACGAATGACTAATCGGTCCGTTGCCGTATAAGCCTTACTGTTCTTGAACAGCGCAGTTTGGGAAAGGACATACAGGCCGGGCGCCACAATCACTTCTGACGACTTGATCGTTGTGTCGGCGTTGATCCGCCGGGCGGCTTCCGTAAGCGACCGCAAGGGGCGTTCCTGCGTCCCAAGGTTCGTGTCGACGCCGGAGGCGGCGTTGACGAAGAGTTGCTGTGCAGTTAATGGACCGATAGCACTTGCCAGTAACACCCACACAGGGACTGCCTTCACAAGCCTCGTGGATATGGGCGAGTTGATGAGTATTCGTCGTAAATCGAGGTACTTCATAGTGGCACTATAGCCAGCTGGGTGGTCGTGCTCAAGGAGTTTGTTCTTAACCGGCTTGGCAACGATCCGAAGCGGTATCGCCGAGTTCGTTCGCACAAAAGCGGGACAGCGCTTACGTATCGTGTCCGGACGGAGCGATGTCGGTCTCTGGAAAATAGACCACAGTTTGCACTCCGGGCACCCGGCTCACATGGTCGAGGACTTCGCGCCACGCGGCGCGCGTGCGGGATGGAGTCAGACATGTGAGCGCCTCAGGGTCCGACCCGCGGGTGAATCGCTCCCACGCGACGAACCTCTGAGAGTCGGCAACTGACTGGACCCGTTAGCCGATCTGCTCCACTGGCTCGATGATGATTCCCTCCGGGCCGCGGACATAGCAGAGCCGGTAGCTGTCCTCGTAGCGCTCCAGCTCGCCCGACGAGTTCAGCGCCGCGGGCTCGCATGCCGGCAACAACGGCGTCGATGTCGTCGACGGCGAAGGCGACGTGGCGGATACCTGGCGTGTTCGCAGGCGCATGCCGGTTGTCGCCCTGGTTTGACGGCGAGTGGAACTTCGTCAGCTCGAGTCGTCCATTACCGTCCGGAGTTTGCATCATCGCAATGTCCGCCCGTACGCCCTCGAGCCCCACGACGCTGTCCAGCGACCTTCGACGGACCCCTCGCCCTGGAGCACGAATCCGAGCTCGACGAAGAACTCAGTCGCTGCTGTGAGGTCGTCAACCACCATGCCGACGTGCTCCATCCGTTGGATCGTCATGTGTTCGATGATAAGAAACCAGATTTCGGGCCGCGCCATCGCTCTATCATCGGTTCGCGATCCTCCCAACCGCGAATCAATCTTGTTCAAACTCAATGGACGGTTTGCCCGTAACCCGCTCAGAACTGCGCGGATGCAGTGCTGATACGGTTGTAGATTCACCGTGCAGCGGTCACGCCAAGAGAAAGGAGGGTTCAGCACTATTGACCCGGATGAACGAAAGCGCCGTAAGGGATTTGCTTGAGCGATGGGCGGCCGCCGTCCGTGCGAAGAATATGCCGGAGGTTCTCGCAAACCATTCGCCGGATTTTCGACTGTTTGATGTGCCGCCCCCGTTCGAGTCGCGGGGACTCGCTGCCTATGAAGACACTTGGAAGTTGTTTTATTCCAGCCAGCCCGATCCGGTTGCGTTTGATATCAAATGGTTGGAGGTTGTTGCAGGAGATGATGTCGCGTTCGCCTTTGCGCATATGCAGTGCGTAGAGCCAACCGAGAAAGTGCAGCGGACACTGCTGGACTTTCGATTGACCGTCGGGCTTCGGAAAGTTGAAGGCCGCTGGATGATCGTGCATGAACACCATTCGGTGCCTGCCACCTGAAATCCACCGGTTTTCGAACACCGGCGAGCTAGCCGAAAGCTCACTTCCCGTGTGACCCGTCTCATCCGGCACCTATCTGGAAACAACGGTAAGGCGGTTACTAAACCCTTGGCGACAAAGGAGAGCTCTTTCACACCACGTCACCAGCAAAAACGAACCAGGAGACGATGCAACTCACTCGTGCCGGACGGCAGTCATCGGATCGATTCGAGAAGCCTTCCTCGCAGGCATGTAACCAGCCACAAGCACGGCGCTCAGGAGAATGGCTACTGCTAATACCAAGGCAGCCGCGCTATTCGGTTTCACACCAAAAAGAAAAGACTCTACGAATCTCGATATGCTGAGCGCCGTGGGTACACCGATCGCGAGCCCCACTACCCCCAGCACAAAGGCTTGGCGCAGCACCATCCAAACGACGGCGCCGCGCTGCGCTCCGAGCGCCATCCGGATGCCGATCTCACTCGTGCGCCGCGCGACAGTGTAGGACATTGTGCCGTATAAGCCGACACACGCGATGAGCAATGCCAGGACGGCGAAGGCAGTACATAGCCTGGCGAAGATGATCTCCTGGTTCATCATCTGATCGACTTGGGCCACTTGTGTTTTGACATCTGTCACCGGAACGCGCGCGTCGGCATGGCTCACGATCGCGCGCACCGTGTTGATGTAGCGAAGCGGGTCTCCGCTGGTGCGAAGGGCGAACGTCATCTCTTCGACCGGATAGTACGAGCCCTGGTTGAACGGGAGGTATGCGATATCCCGAAACTCGCCTTTTAGAGCGCCATAGCGTACGTTCTTGGCAACGCCGACAATCTCGACGTCCCGGTCTTCCAAAGGCGGACGGCGGCTAATGATGATATTCTGGCCGAGCGGATTCCGATCGGGGAAATTTCTCTTAACGTACGCTTCGCTCACTACGGCGACCGCCCGTGAGCCGGGCTGGTCGCGATCGTCGAACGCGCGTCCCAGTACGACCGGGATCTGCATCGTCCTAAAGAAATCAGGTGCCGTCATTAAAATATGGGTCGACACTTTTCGCTGCTGTCCGACCGGCACGACGCCTCCCGCCCATGTGCCTTCCCCGAGCAGCGGCGAATGGGAGGCACTTGCGCTGCGCACTCCGGGAATCGCGCTGAACCGCTTTTGTAGATCGCTGTAGAATGTGATGATCTCCGGATCCCGATGTCCCGCCTGCCGCGCGTTCATCCGGAACAACAGCACGTTTTCGCGGTTGAATCCCAATTGGATCGATTGCAGATTCGACAACGTTCGCACGAACAGCCCCGCCGCAACTAGCATCAGCAGGGAGATGCCGATCTGAGTCACCACGAGCATCTGGCTGAGGCTCGCGCGGCGGAACGAGCGCTGCGAACCCGGATGTCCCGCTTGCGTTTCTTTCAGGGCCGGCATCACATCCACGCGGGTCGCCTGAAGCGCCGGAGCAAGCCCGAACAACAGCCCGGTCAGCAGCGATAGCGCCACAGCCGCGCCCAGCACGTGCCAGTTCAAATGCGGATGTAGAGTGAAATCCTCTCTTCCGTTCGCCAGCAGGAGCGTAAGGACTCGAATCCCCCATATCGCGAATGCCACTCCCAATGCACCGCCGATCGAGGCCAGGAGCACGCTCTCCGTCAAGAGTTGGCGGATCACGCGAAATCGTCCCGCGCCCAGGCTCAGCCGCACCGCCATTTCGCGCCTGCGCGCCGTCGCTCTCGCCAGCAGGAGGTTCGCGATGTTGGCGCATGCAATCGCAAGGATGAGCCCTACCATCGCCTGCAACACGTACAACGGTTTCGAATACTGCCGCCGCAGCGTATTGAGTCCCGTCGCACCCTCCCGGATCAACAGTTCGGGAAGCGTCGCGCGCTCGCGATCGTTGGCCGTGGATTCAACCCATCGGTGAAACACCGGGCCCAGCACGGCCTGCGCTTGCGCCAGGCTTGTGTCCGGACGCAGGCGCGCCATCATTTCGAGCCAATAGTAGTTCTGATCGAGATATACATGGGGATCGGTCGCTCTTGCTCTTAGCGGAAGCAAGAGATTGGTGTGCAGCGGAATGTAGAAATCGGGCGCCACCGCGGGATCGACGCCAAAAAATCCCGGTGGCGCGATTCCCACAACAGTGAACGGAACGTTGTTGATCAGGATGGATTGGCCGGGCACGCTCGCTGCATCGCCGAAGCGCCTTTGACTGAATGCAAAACTCAGGACAACGATCGCCGGCGCTCCAACCCGATCGTCGTCCGGAGTAATTAAGCGCCCGGCCGCGGGCGACACCTCGAGTCCGCGAAAATAGTCCCCGGAAACAAACTCACCACTGGCCTGCTCGGCCTGGGCTTTCACCATTACGTTCACGTTGCGCGTGGGATAGTAAGCGAACACGCTCGAGAAAACCGCGCCGGAATTGTTCCGGATGAGCTCAAAGGCGGGAAAAGGGAAGATTCCAGCGATCTCTGTCCATTTGCTATCACGCCAGGTGCTGCCGCTCATGCTATGCGTCACGGAATCGCGTCCGGTAGGATTGGCGCCCCAATTCAGTACAGCCAGCGACTCAGGATCGGAAATCGGCAGCGAGCGCAGGAGGAGCGAATCCATGAAGCTATAGATCGCCGTGTTGGCTCCGATGCCGAGCGCCAAAGACAAAATCGCCAGCAGGCTGAACGTCTTGTTCGCTGCGATGGTGCGAAAGCCGTAGCGGCAGTCCTGCGCCAGTTGTTCCAGATAGGTCCAAGTCCACGCGGCGCGTGTCTCCTCCTGTACGAGGGTGATGTTTCCGAGGTCGCGGCGCGCCGCACGGCGCGCCTCTTCTCCGGGCAATCCCTCGACCTGGCGCTCTTCCGCTTCCTCATCGAGATGAAACTGAAGTTCGTCGCGGAGATCCTCTTCCTTCTGGCGGCGGTGCAGCAAAGATCGCAGCTTTTGAAAGAACGGGCTCATTGTTCCTCCTGTCCGGCTGGATTCACGATCAATCGCATGGCGCGGGAGAACGTCTCCCACTTCGATTGTTCGGCCGCAAGCTGTTTGCGCCCCTGTCGTGTCAGGCGATAGACTCTGGCCCGTTTCCCCTTCATGGACAGCTCCCAGGAGGCGGCGATCCAGCCTCTCGCCTCCAGCCGATGAAGCGCCGGATATAGAGACCCGGTCTCGACTTGGAGGAGGTCTTCCGAGGTCCGTTGAATGTGTTTCGCGATGGCGTGGCCGTGGGTGGGTCCGGTGAGGAGCGTGCGGAGGATAAGGAGATCGAGCGTGCCTCGCAGCAGCTCAACATGGGACGGCGGCTCGCTTCGCATTGTGTAGGTATTCTACCACGTTTTATGTAGAGTTTCTACTATTGATAAATGCTCTGGCAATTAAGCCACGGCCAACCCGTCGGAGACAGGATGGGCACTATGCTCTCACCCCAAGCATGCCGCGGGAGTCGGCAGTCTCCATGTCCCGAATCGGTCCTCATGGCGCAGGGTAGAGCTAAGTGTTGAGACGGCAAGCGAGCGCTCGTTCAAGAGCGCACGAGTCTCTCCATCTCAGGATCAAGAAGGATGAAGATGCGTTCCCGCTTCGACTTTTGTGATTGCTCTAAACAGACAGCCATCCTTGATTCCACTTGCTTCCATCCAGCGATCGAGCGCCTCCTTGACCCAGAGTGGAATGGGCACCGTTCGAATATGCCCGGCCTTTCCATGGAGGTCGGCAATCAACCAATGATCTTCTCGGAGTTGAATGGACGCGACTGAAACCAACTCGGTTCTCTCGAATATCTCTTGAATCTAACCGTGACGCACGAATTTACGCACCATGTACATGGACATGTATTGCGGCAGCGGGGTAAATTCTAAGTTCTTTACAGAATTCGATAACAGCGAGCACGAGGGAGGATTGCAAAGGCAAGCGGATGAAGCTGATGCTGATGGATACGCCGTTTATCTGTGCTCGCTAACGCGCTAGACAGCCCTCTTCGTGACAACACGGTAAGGGTTTTACGACTGCGTAATGCGCCAGTGGCTCAGGTAGATGAAGTTATTTATCTAGTGTTTTTGATTTGCGGTTTGTGCTCAGTTCTCAATTCGTGGGCTTCTTGACATTGGAGATGCTGATCGGGGATACATCGATATATTTTCGGAGTCGCACCCGCCTCAGGCTGCTCGACTTGACTGCCTGATGCGCCAAGCCGTTTTGTGGTGTGATGCTAGTCGGCCTGCGTTGGCAGTTTGGACCACGCAAAAAAGGTTCAGAGAGATTATGAGCACGGTAGCCGAGGCGATGTGGGGATGGGAGAGCCATCGGCCGTGGAACAATCAAGCGGCCTTCCCGCCATCAGAGAAATGTAAAGAGTACATGCGCCAATTGACGAGTCTCATCGATGCGCAAAAGAAGGAATTGGGAAAAACTCCCGAGAAAACGGAAGGATCGGTGGCTTGACGTACGTCACTGCGAACCTACCCTGGCCGAATCACTACATGAAACCGCTGTGCTCGGGATCAAGGCAATGAAAGTGCGCACCCAGTTCCACCCCATCGAACCGATGGCCCGGTCCTAGGTAACGGATAGATGATTGAACCAAGTTTTTGGGGTCGACATGAGCTCCCATGTAGTTCCTGCCGCACTGGCGTTTTATGCATACATCATGAGTAAACGGCGATGTGTTTACTTTCTGGCTTGCTCCTGGATTGTGGGCCATCCGGACAATGACTTCCCACCCCATCCCAAGACTCCGTAAAGCGCTGACGTACGGTCCGGGCTGGGCGCGTTCTTCCTGATCTTCAACGTACGTTTGAGCGTTCGTGAATAGAATCGACAAAGATCCGCTCCGCCGCGATCACCGGTCACGCTTTCGCTACTCCTATCGAATCCTCTGCTTGACCCCGTACACAGTCGTGTCCGGATCGTAGTGACGCCAGTCGAACCAGTAATCCTTCATCACTCCGACCTGCTCAAGACACACGCCCTTCGATTTCCCGGCGACCGCGCAGCCCTGAAAGTTCCACTCACTTCCTGTTGGCGCGTCCATTAGCAGCGCCCCT
>Ga0157369_10003262_pt1 | contig 19312 bp, 19 predicted proteins | sample C25metaG_FD_113461 | JGI IMG/M metagenome (GOLD analysis project Ga0157369, IMG submission 113461) | Corn rhizosphere microbial communities from Kellogg Biological Station, Michigan, USA - C2-5 metaG | ecosystem: Host-associated > Plants > Roots > Rhizosphere > Soil | place: USA: Michigan... | reverse complement strand
CGGCGTTGCCCGGGTGACGTTGGAGGCCGGCAAACGGCTCGAAGCCGCCGGTGCCGAAGGGGTGATCATCACCTCGAACACCGGGCACAAGGTGTATGACGCGGTCGCGCCCAAGCTCAGCGTGCCGATGCTCCACATTGGCGACGCGACGGCTGACCAATTGGTCGCGGATGGTCGGAAGCGCGTAGCGCTCCTCGGCACTCGCTTCACCATGCTTGAGCCGCATGTCCGCAGCCGTCTCGAGGGCCGTGGGATCACGCTCGTGCCTATCGAGCAGTCGTGGATCGACGAGGTCGACCGGATCATTTTCGAGGAACTCGCCGCCGGTCGGGTCGTCCGCGACAGCCAGCGCAAGCTCAAGACGCTGATCACCGAGCTCGCCAAAGCGAGGGTTCAGGCGGTGGTGCTAGGCTGCACCGAGCTCGTGCTCGCGGTCGACGTCCGCGCCAACGTGCTGCCGGTCTATGACACTACCGCGATCCATGCCCTCGCCTGCGTCGAGTGGATGCTGTCGGATGGGGAACAAGCGCGAGCGGCGGCATAGTCGTCGTCATCCCGGGCTTGACCCGGGATCCACCTTCCTTCGGTTTTCTCAAGGGAAGGTAGACCCCGGCTCAAGGGCCGGGGTGACGCGAAAAGGCATTGATCCTATCTCGACAACGTGAGCAAGGCCGACCGTCCCGACCACCCCGGAGCCGCAGATCGCTTCAACGAGGAGCAGGCGACCTATGCCGTGCGCGGCGAGGGGACGCCGGACCTCGAAGCGGGCATCGCGGCGATCCGCGAGGTGCTGAAGACGCTGCCGGCGCGGCCCGGCGTCTATCGGATGCAGGATGCGCGCGGCGACGTGCTCTACGTCGGCAAGGCGCGGATGCTGAAGAACCGGGTCACCAGCTACACGCAGGTCGCCAAGCTTTCTAAGCGGTTGCAGCGGATGGTGTCGCAGACGCGCTCGATGACCATCGTCACGACCCGGACCGAAGCCGAGGCGCTGCTGCTCGAAGCGCAGCTGATCAAGCGCTTCCGGCCGCCGTACAATGTGCTCCTGCGCGACGACAAGAGCTTCCCTTTCATTCTTCTGCGCGAGGATCACGAGTTTCCCCGGATCCAGAAGCACCGCGGCGCGCGGCGGATCAAAGGGCAATATTATGGGCCGTTCGCGAGCGCCGGTTCGGTAACCCGAACACTTAATGCACTCCAGAAGCTGTTCCTGCTAAGGAGCTGTTCAGACAGTTTTTTCGCCAACCGGTCGCGGCCTTGCCTGTTGTACCAGATCAAGCGCTGCTCGGCTCCGTGCGTGGGACGGATCGGCGATCGCGACTATGGCGAACTGGTCAATGAGGCGAAGGAGTTTCTCGCCGGCAAATCGACCGGCGTGCAGACGCGCCTGTCGCGGCTGATGGCCCTGGCGGCGGAGAAGCAGGACTTCGAACTCGCGGCTGTCTATCGCGACCGGCTGCGCGCGCTGACCTACATTCAGGGCAGCCAGACGGTGCACGCCGAGGGGCTCGGCGACGCCGACGTGTTCGCGCTTGCCTGCAAGGCGAGCGCGGTATCGGTCCAGGCCTTCTTCATTCGCGGCGGGCAGAATTGGGGTCATCGTGCTTTCTTCCCGGCTCATACCAACGAGGTCCCGGAAGCCGAGGTTTTGTTGAGTTTTCTTGTCCAGTTCTACGAGGATATGCCGCCGCCGAAGCGGATTCTCGTCGATCGGGAGATCGTCGATCGCGAACTGCTCGAGGAGGCGCTGTCCGAGCGCGCCGAGCGCAAGGTCGTGATCGAGATTCCGCGGCGCGGCGCCCGGCGCAAGCTCATGGAGCAGGCCCAGCGCAACGCCGAGGAAGCGCTCGACCGTCGTCTCGCTGAGACCACCACCCAAGGCAAGATCCTGCGCGAGCTCGCCGACACGTTCGAGCTTGCCGACGTGCCCAAGCGGATCGAGGTTTACGACAACAGCCATATCATGGGCACGAATGCTACGGGTGCGATGATTGTCGCGGGGCCAGAAGGGTTCCGGAAGAACAACTATCGCAAGTTCAACATCAAGCGGCCGGAGACTCAGCCAGGTGACGACTTCGCGATGATGCGTGAGGTACTCGAACGGCGGTTCGCCCGGCTGGAGAAGGAAGATCCAGACCGCCAGAGCGGCGAATGGCCCGACCTGTTGCTGATCGACGGCGGTAAGGGTCAGGTCTCCGCGGTCTGCGAGGTGATGGAAGACATGGGCGTTCACGATGTTCCGGTGATCGGCGTGGCCAAGGGGCCGCACCATGGCCGGGAGGGACGTGAGGTGTTTCATCTACCGGGCGCCCGTGAGATCACGCTACCTACCAACTCGGCTTTATTGTTCTATCTCCAGCGCTTACGCGACGAAGCTCACCGGTTTGCTATCGGGACTCACCGCGCCAAACGGGCCAAGAACTTGACTACGTCAACTCTCGACGAGGTTCCCGGCATCGGGCCGAACCGCAAGCGCGCGCTGCTGATGCACTTCGGCACTGCGCGGGCGGTGAAGGGCGCGGCCCTTGAGGATCTCGAGAAGGCGCCGGGGATCAGCGAGGCCATGGCACGCCAACTCTACGATTATTTCCACCCGCGCGGATGAGGAGCGAGACCGAGGCCATCGTCTGCGCGCTCCGGTCTCACGGAGAGCATGGTGCCGTCGTTCGGCTGATGACTCCGGAACAGGGGCTGATCGCCGCTTACGTCCGGGGCGCTCGGGGAAGGCGGATGCGGCCGGTGCTGATGGCGGGCAATCTGGTCCAGGCGCAGCTTTCCGCCCGGACCGAGGCTCAACTGCCTCAGGCGGTCGTCGAGCTGCTGCACAGCCGCGGACCGTTGCTGTCCGAGCCGCTTCCCGCGGCGGCCATCGAGTGGGCAACGGTGCTCACCGCGTCGGCGCTGCCCGAAGGACAACCCTATTCGCGGCTCTACCAAGCGCTGGGGGGCTTGCTCGATGCGATCGAAGCGGCGCCTTCAGCCGCCGGCTGGGGCGCGGCGCTGGTCCGCTATGAGCTGCTGCTGCTTGGGGAGCTCGGGTTCGGGCTCGATCTCGACCGATGCGCAGTGAATGGAAGCAACGACGACCTCGTCGCGGTCAGCCCAAAATCGGGCCGGGCGGTCAGCGCTGCCGAGGCTGAGCCCTATGCCGGCAGGCTCCTGCCGCTGCCCGGGTTCGTCCGAAAAGGGGGCGGCGCATCCTGGGGGGAAATCGTGCAGGGTCTCGACCTCACGGGGCATTTCCTGTCCCGTGACGTCATGGCGGATCGATCTCGGCCCATCACCGAGGCTCGCGACCGGCTCGTCGACCGGTTGCGCCGCGCGGCCGGTCTCGCCTAGGCTCGATTCGTGACGATCGACGCTCTCTCCATGCTTTTCCCCAATGTCGCCGTGACCCGCGGGATCGCGGTGCGCGTCGCCGCCAGCTTTCTCGCCGAGCAGTCGGACCCGTCCAGCAATCGCTGGTTCTGGTCCTATCACGTGCGGATCGAAAACGGCTCGGAAGTCGCGGTCCAGCTTCTGTCGCGCAGCTGGACGATCGTCGATGGCCGCGGCACGATCCACGAGGTGATCGGCGAGGGTGTCGTCGGCGAAATGCCCCTGATCGCCCCCGGCGCGAGCTTCGATTACGTGTCCGGCTGCCCGCTCGACACGCCCGATGGCGCAATGAGCGGAAGCTATCGCATGGTCGATGAGGACGGCAGCGCTTTCGACGTGGAGATTCCGCGCTTCCAATTGCTCAGCGCCTGAAGGGGCCGCCGCCACGCCGCGAACCATCGTCCTGTCGGCCAACAGCGACTGGAACATCGCCAATTTTCGGCCAGGGCTGATCTGCGCGCTTCGCGGCGCTGGCTATGATCCCGTCGTGATCGCACCGCAGGATCCCGCCGCCGACGACAGAATGCGTGAGCTGGACGTGGAGCGAATCCCGATCCGCATCGATCGGTCCGGACTGAACCCTGTCGCCGACCTCCGGCTGCTGGCCGACTATCGGCGGCTGCTGGGGCGAATTCAGCCGGCCGCCTATCTTGGCTTCACGATCAAACCGAATATCTACGGCGCGATGGCGGCTGCGTCGCTGGGCATTCCTGCCATTCCGAATGTCAGCGGTCTCGGCACCGCGTTCATCCGGCGGGGGGTTCTCCAGTCGATCGTCACCGCGCTTTACCGCCTTGGATTTTCGAAAGCTCCGGCCGTCTTTTTCCAGAATGATGAGGATCGCAGCCTATTCGTTGGCCGACGAATCGTTCGAGCGAAGCAGTCGAGGGTGCTTCCCGGTTCGGGAGTCGACCTGTCCCGCTTCGCCCCTGTGGCGCCAAATGAGGGGCCTCCGGTCTTCCTGCTCGTTGCCCGGCTCCTGCGTGACAAGGGTGTAATCGAGTTCGTCCAGGCCGCGCGTTCCCTGGGATCGCAGGGGATGCATTTCCAGCTGCTTGGGCCGATCGACGAAGACAATCGCACGGCAATCGGTCGCTTGGAGCTTGAGCGCTGGGTTGAGGAAGGCGTGATCGAATATCTCGGCGTCACCGACGATGTTCGACCGTTTCTCGCTGCGGCGACCGCTGTGGTCCTTCCGTCCTATCGCGAAGGGATGCCGCGCTCGCTCCTCGAGGCAGCGGCCATGGGCCGGCCGCTGATCGCCACCGACGTCCCGGGCTGCCGCGACGTGGTCGAGGACGGAGTCAACGGCTATCTCTGCACGATTCGCGATCCGGTGTCGCTGGCGTCAGCGATGCGACGGTTGGCTGGGCTGCCGCCCACGGACCGCATCGTCATGGGCGAGGCCGCGCGCCGCAAGGTTCAGGAACAGTTTAGCGAGGAGCTCGTAATCGGAGCTTATCTCGAGGTCCTTGCTGGTTTCAAATCCGGCCGTACGGAAGCCTGATGGCACTATTCGCTTCCCGACGCACTCGGGGTCCCACCGGCGCGGCCGGCTATCGAGCTTATGCGATCGGGGACATTCACGGACGGCTCGACTTGCTCGAGCAACTGTTGGCGAAGATCCACGCCGATCTTCAACATCGTCCGGCAGCCAAGACCTTGGTGATCTTCGTCGGCGACCTGATCGACCGCGGCCCGAACTCGGCCCAGGTGATCGAGCGAGTGCGAACCTATCACCGAAGAGGAGTCCAGCCGGTATTCCTCCTTGGCAATCACGAGGAAGTGCTGCTCCGAATCCTCGGCGGCGATCCTTCGCCGGTCGCTAGCTGGCTGCAGTTCGGCGGCCTCGAATGCCTCCAGAGCTACGGCGTGGATGCGGCACGGCTGCGCGGCCGATCTGCCGCCGAGCTGGTCGCCATTGCCCGTGAAGCCGTTCCGGCGAGCCATTCGGAGTTCCTGAACGGCTTCGTCGATAGTTGCCGTTTTGGCGACTATCTGTTCGTTCACGCGGGGATACGGCCGGGCGTGCCGTTTGACCAGCAGCGACAGTCGGATCTGCGCTGGATTCGCGAGCCCTTCCTGTTCGACGAAAGCGACCACGGCTTCGTCGTGGTTCACGGTCACACGATCTCGGAGGAGGTCGAGGAGCGGGCGAACCGGATCGGCATCGACACCGGGGCCTACCGCTCGGGAGTCCTGACGGCGCTCGTCATCGACGGTGCGGAGCGCCGGCTGATCGATACGCGCCCGATGCAGGCAATTGATTTGACGCCGTCGCAAGAATAGGCGTTATGGCTATATATCGGTCGACATTGGCTTATTGTGCGCAGCTGAAGCGAGGAAGCGGTCGTGTTTGTTGATCATTGGGCCCATCGCCTGCTTGTTGTCCTCTCATTCGTTGCCTCGGCTCTCGTGGTCGGCTGCGCCGATACGCGCGGCGGCTCGATTCCCTATAATCGGCCGCTCGCGGCGCCCGATGAAACGAAGTTCCAGACGCTCGAATCGGATTACAAGATCGCGCCCATGGACAAGCTCGCCATCAAGGTATTCAAGATGGACGATCTATCGGGCGACTATGGCGTAGACCTGGCCGGCAACATCTCCTTGCCGCTCATTGGCGAAGTGAAGGCGTCCAACCTGACTACCGCGCAGCTCGATGACGAGCTCACACAAAAGCTCGGCGACAAGTATCTCGAACATCCCGATGTCAGTGTGGCGATCAAGGCCTCGACGGCGCATGTTGTGACGGTCGATGGAGCAGTGAAGGAAGGCGGCACGTTCCCGGTCGGGGGACCGATCAGCCTGATCCAAGCCGTCGCGATGGCCAAGGGCACGACGGAAGACGCCAACTCCCGACGGGTGGCGGTATTCCGGACCATCGGCGGCCAAAGGCAAGCCGCTGCCTTCGATCTAACCTCCATTCGACGAGGTGAAGCGGCCGATCCGCAGATCTATCCGGGCGACATCATCGTGGTCGATGGATCAAGCGTGAAGGCGAGGGAGAAGCAGATCCTGCAAACCATTCCACTTCTCGCGATCTTTGCCCCGTTGGGGCTGTAGGTGCCGAGGGCGATGGGAGGCGGCAACAGGTGAATACCAACATCGCCATCTCGAACGAGGGCCAGTGGCCGGTCGGTCCCTATGCGCCGGTTGCGGCCCCCATCGGCCCGGGCCAGCGCAGCTATTCGGCTGCGGCGATCCTCGATTTTCCGACGCTTCTCCGAATCCTTCACCATTGGCGTTGGCTCGTGCTCGGCGCTCTCGGCGTGGGTCTCGCCGGAGCGATCCTCGCCTCGCTGCTGACCAAGCCTGTTTATCGAGCATGGGTCACTCTGGAAGCCAATCCCCCCGCGGTCGCCGTCAGCGACGAGCAAACCCGCCAACAGGATAGCCAGGCGAGTAACACGTTCGACTTCGTCGCGACGCAGGTCGGCCTGCTCGGTAGCAGGACGGTCTCGGAGCGCACTGCGCAGGAGCTCAACCTTGCCAACAATCCCGATGTGGTGAGTCAGGAGGGCGACGCTTCCCAGCGCCTGCGCGCCGCTACCTCAACGGTTCTGGGCGGGCTGAAGGTCGTTGCCCCCGAGCAGGGGCAGCTCATCAAATTCAGCTACGATTCGACCTCGCCGCAGCTTGCCGCACTGGTGGCGAACGGGGTCGCGGACAGCTTCATCAACACGTCGCTTCAACGCCGCTACGAAGCGTCGGCCTACGCGCGCAACTTCCTCGAGCGGCAGATCAACAAAACCCGCAGCGACCTCGAGAAGTCCGAGCGGGCGGTGGTCGAATATGCGCAGCAGCAGGGGATTATCAGCACCGGCGGGTCTGTGGGCCCCGACGGGAAGCAGGCGACCGGCGATACCAACTCGCTCCAGGGCGAATCGCTGGTGGAACTCAATACGGCGCTCGCCGCGGCTACCGCTCGACGCGTGGCTGCCGAGGGGGCCTACCGCGAGGCCCTCTCGACCGGTCCGACGAGCGAGGTGAACAACAGCGTCCAGCCGCTTCGCCAGGAACTCGCCAAGCTGCAGAGCGACTATCAGCAGAAGCGCGAGTTCATGAAGCCGGAACATCCGGAGATGGTCAGCCTGCAGTCGCAGATCAACGAGCTGCAGCGCCAGATTGCAACGCAGGCGGCGCAGGCTTCGTCGGGGCGGATCAACGGCCTGCTTGCCGATTACCGCGGCGCCTTGTCGGCCGAGAGGGCGCTTCAGGCGCGCGTCGGCCAGCTAAAGGGCGACGTCCTCAACCTCCGGGGCCGGAGCATTCAATATACGATCCTGCAGCGCGAGGTAGATACCAACCGCGCGCTCTATGACGCCCTGTTGCAGCGCTACAAGCAGATCGGGGTCGCCGGTGGCGTCGGAATGGCTCCGGTGTCGATTGTGGATCGCGCCCAAGTGCCGACATTCCCGGTCAAGCCCAACCTGCTCATGAATCTGCTCGTTGGCCTTGGTCTCGGCCTGATGGCAGGTGTCGCCGGTGCAGTGGCACTCGAATTCGTCAACGATACAATCAAGACGCGCGAAGACATCCGCAAGAAGCTGTCGTTGCCCTGCCTAGGGACCGTGCCCAAGACCGGCCAGCGGGATACATTCGTCGAAGATCTCAAGAACCCGACGTCGATGATCTCGGAAGCCTATTCCGCGATCGTCGCCGCGCTCCGTTTCAGCACCGAGGAGGGCATGCCCAAGGTGCTCCTGGTGACGAGCACGCGCTCGGGCGAAGGGAAGTCCTCGTCCGCACTCGCCATCGCGCAGAATTTCGCCAGGCGAGAGCGTCGCGTGCTCCTGATCGACAGCGATTTGCGCAAGCCCGCGTTTAAAGCCGCCAATGACCGCGTCGGCCTGAGCAAACTGCTGACGACAGGCGATCCGGTCAGGGACCACATCGTCGAGACGCAGCACCAGAATCTTTGGCTTCTGCCGAGCGGGCCGCTACCGCCTAACCCCGCCGACCTGCTGTCGACCGGCCGGATCCGCAAGATCATCACCGAGGCCAAGGAGGGCTTCGATCTGGTCGTCATCGACGGGCCGCCGACCATCGGACTAGCCGATGCGCCACTGCTCGCGGCCGCCGCCGGAAGCGCCTTGTTCGTGATCGAAAGTGGAAAGACCCGCACGCGTGGCGCGATCGAGGCATTAAACCGGATCGAGGCGACGGGAACGCGCATCGCCGGTGCAGTGTTGACGAAATCGCAGGATAGCCGCGACGGTTACGGCTATGCCGGTTACGGCTATGGCTATGGCGCGCGCGGCAGGATCAAGCGGACCGAGATCCTAATGATCCCGCAAGGCGACAGTGGGCGAGAACTTACCGATGCGGACGCCGACGGCTGACGCATAAACGGTGGGGCGGGGGTTGATTTTCAGGACGATCATCGCCGTTGGCGCAGCGACCCTTATCGCTGTGCAAGCCGTCAGGAACGCGGCGGTAACCGCGTTGGCTGAGACCCGGCCAACCGCCGCAGCGCAAGTCTGGAGCGACCATCCGGCAACCGAATTGTCGCTCGGAATGACCGAAATTGCCCGAGCGACCCGGGAGCGGAAAACGGTTCCTGACAAGGCCTTCGCCTTGATCAACGATGCCGCTGAAAAAGAACCGCTGGCTTCGGAGCCCTTTCTGGTGCGCGGCGTCTCCGCTCAACTGAGGGGCGATGGGGCCCTCGCACAGCGCGCGTTTGAAGCGGCGCAATGGCGCAATCCGCGCTCATTGCCCGCTGCCTACTTCCTGGCGGAACGATATTTGCGGTCTGGCGACAGCGCGCGCGGTTTGAATGAGGTCGCGATCCTGGCGCGTCTCGCGCCATACGGTACTACCACCGTTGCCCCCTATCTTGCCGGCTATGCAGCCGTTCCGGCCAACTGGCCGCGGCTTCGGCAGCTGTTCCGCGCCAATCCAGCCCTCGCCGAGTCGGTATTGACCACGCTTGCGTCCAACATCGCGACGGCGCCGGCGGTACTCGCGCTGGCGGATCCCCGTCAGCGAGCCGTTGGCGCACCGTGGTTGCCACCCTTGCTCAACACGCTGGTCACTGGCGGCCAATACGACCAGGCCCGAGCGATCTGGGCTCGGTCGAGCGGTGTCCCTCTGACGGCCGGCGAGCTGGTCCATGACCCGGACTTTCGCGACAAAAGTGCCCCGCCACCCTTTAATTGGTCGCTAACTTCGTCGACTGTCGGTCTCGCCGAGCGCCAATCCGGCGGCCGGCTCCACCTTGTCTTTTACGGACAGGAGGACGGCATTCTCGCGAGCCAACTCCTGCTTCTGAAGCCCGGCTCCTATCGCCTCTCGCTCCAGTTGTTCGGCGATCCGGCACGCGCCCGAGTACTTAGCTGGTCCATCTGGTGCGACAAGGCCGATGCTCCGCTCGCGTCAGTCACGCTCGATGCCGCGGCTGCCCGCGGCTGGCGCTTTGAAGTGCGTTCCGGCTGCCCGGCGCAATGGCTCAGGCTCTCCGGATCGTCCGCCGACATGCCTCAGCAGAGCGACGTCACTGTCGGGGCGCTTAGGCTCGAACGGAGCACGTCCGGTGCGTGAGGGGCTCCGAAGCGCGGTAGCGCCTCTTTACCTGTTCGCTTGCCTGATTATCGGAGGGAGCGCCCAAGGCATCTGGGAAAATTTGGCGCTCCAGCTGTCGGGTCTGGCGATCATGGCGTGGGCTGCAGCGGCGCCGTCGAACCAGGTTTTTCCGGTGGCCGCACGGTCGCTGTTGCTCATTGCTGGCGGGGCAGTCGCAGTTTCTGCCCTTCAGCTGGTTCCGCTTCCGCCGGCGCTCTGGGCGCATGGCAGCCGACTGGCGATCGCCGATGGTTTCCGGCTGCTCGGCAAGCCGCTTCCGTGGCTTCCCGTCTCCCTGTCGCCCTATGCAGCGTTAGGTGCGTTGCTTTGCTTGATTCCGCCGCTGGCGACGTTCTGCGCGATGACGCGGCTTAAGGCCTATCACCCGAGCTGGGTCGCTGGAGCGCTCTTGGCCGGAGCCTTGGCCGGGATCATGCTGGGCGCGGTCCAGGTCGCCAGCGCCGGTCCGGGGTCTTCCTGGTATCTCTATCCGCAGACCAACTATGGCCGAGCGGTCGGCTTCTTCGCCAATTCCAACCACATGGCCGATCTGCTGTTGATATCCCTTCCGTTCGTCGCCGCGATCGCCGCCGCCGGAAAGAGCCGCAATATCCAGGGCTATTCGGCGTTGCTCTTCGCGCTTGCGGGAATCACTCTCGTGCTCATCGTTGGCATCGCCCTCAACGGCTCTCTCGCGGGCTATTTGCTTTCGGTGCCAGTCATCGCTGGCAGCCTCCTGATCTTGCTTCCGCGGGGCAGCCGTTGGCGGGGTGCTGTGGGCGGATTGGCGGTGCTGGCTTTGATCGCTTCGATTGCGGCTCTGTCGACGACCAGCATCGGCGGCACGAAGGTCGGCAGCAATGCGAGGGTCGCGGTCCAATCGCGCCAGGAAATCCTCGCGACCAGTGGCAAGGCCATAGCCGATAATATGCCCTGGGGTTCGGGTCTCGGTTCGTTCCTGAAGGTCTATCGCCTCTACGAGCGCCCGGAGTCGGTCAGCACCGAATATGTGATCCATGCGCACAATGATTATGCCGAGATCGCCCTCGAGCTGGGGTTGCCAGGCATTCTCCTGGTGCTGCTGTTCCTCGGCTGGTGGGCAGTCATGTCGGCGGCTGTTTGGCGAATGGCCGGGGCGGGACCCTTTTCACGCGCTGCCTCGATCGCATCGGCCACGATCCTTGCCCATAGCGCCGTTGATTTCCCGCTTCGAACCGCTGCCATCAGCGCCTGCCTCGCAGCATGTTGCGCGCTTCTGGTCGATCGGCGCTCGTCGGCGGGGAAAGGCCTGACCGACCTGCGGCCTACGCGTCACCTGGTGATCCGCTAGGCACTGCTCGATGTTTCGTCCTTTGTGGAAGCTGGTCGTCGCGGCAATGATGTCTTGGCATCAGGGCAAGCTCTTCATCGAGCATTCGCTGACCATCAATCATGATGCTTTACATGTGCTAATCGGGGTCTTGCTGTGGCTTGCGCTCGGCTTGCTGCTGCGGCGGCCGGTCACCAGCTGGTGGCCGTGGCTCTGGCTGCTCGCGGCAATTCTGTGGAACGAGACAGTCGACCTGTGGGCCGAACAATGGCCGGATCCCGGGCAACAATATGGCGAGGGCGCCAAGGACCTGCTGCTGACAATGTTCCTGCCGACCGTCATCATGGTGGCGGCTCGGATGCGACCCGATCTTTTCCGGGGGCCAAGGCGTCGACGCTCTTAGCCGGGGGCCGATTCAGCACCCGGTATGCCTGTCCGGACAATTCGGAGAGTTTGAAACCGACGCCCGGCAGAAGAAACAATTGAGTCCAGCGAATGGGCAGCGAGCCCAATCGTGAATCGGTCGGTTCGCGCGGTTCGCGAGTGAGCAGCCGGAGAGCTGCGCGGAAGAGTCGGCGAATGGGAGCGTCATTTAGGAGCGCCGCTTTCAACTCTGGAGCGCCGCTTAGCGTCTCGAACAAAGCGTCGGCGAGCAACAGAGCCTGGCCCGCGGCGCGGCCCGCGCCCAGTCCTTGCGACCGCCGAAAGAGACCCTCGATTTCCTCGCCGGCCCGGTCGTGCAGCAGGCCGGCGAAATCGGATATCCACTTGAGGCGGAACCAAGCGCTCCATGCGCCGTGGACCGCGAGATAAGCGAACAATTCCCCATCGGCGAGTGTCGGGAGGCGGATCCCGTTCCCGATCTCGACCCATTGGCGCGGAGATTCCACGCCGATCGAGGGGATCAGCCGCAGGTTGTCCGTGACTCGCGTGTGGAGATCGATCTGAAGCGGCGGTTCGGCCTTCATCCAAACCGACTCCTTCCACCCGCGATGCCATCGTAACAGCGCGGCGTCGCCGGCAGAATTCCGGGGAGCGGCGAGCCCGTATCCGCAATCTCGCAACAGTCCCGCGGCCGGCGGTAGATCGGCTGGGGCGATTAGGAGGTCGATGTCGATCGCCGATTTGAGAAGCGGATTGGCGTAGGCCAATCTGCCGAGCGCGAGCCCCTTAAGGAACAGCAACGGCACCCCGGCGGCCTCGAAGGCTTCGAGAATCGCACGGCCGTCGGCACTCGCTTGCAGGTTGTGGCGGGCAATCTCCGCGGCGAATCCCGCCAGCTGTTCGCGGACGTTGGGCGGCACGCCGCATTCATTTGCCGCGAGGTAAGCGGAGGCCAGGCCTTCGATGCGATGGAATCGAGCGATCCGGGCGAACCGCGACCAATCGATCTCTCGCAATCGCGCTTCTTGCTCATCTTTCCGGCCGCGAAAGCCCCATTTGCAGCAATCGAGCGCCAGTACGAACTCGGGCACGAGCCTAACCTCTGTTCCTGTGGCGCCGTTCATCATTCGCCCACTTTGCCCTAACGGCCTGACAAAGCGAATAAGCGCGCTATGCTTGCTTGGAGATGCCGATGACCAAGGCCAGCAGCATCGCTCGAGTGCGACGCCTCAGCGGTCAACAGAAGCGCCTGCTTATGCGAGCCGGCGGGCTCCTTGGAATAGCGTCGGCGGCGGTCGCTCTGCTGCCGTTCCGGGTGGCCGTTCGTTTCGGAAGCGTGAAGCTCGGCGAGGGAAGCGCGCCACCCGACGAGTATGTGTGGGCGGTCGAGGCCGTCTCGCGGCGACTTCCCTGGCGCACGGTTTGCATAGAAAAGGGTTTGACGGTCCAGCGTATGCTCCGGTCACGCGGAGTCGAGGCGGTGCTCCACTATGGCGCTCGCCACCATCCCGACAGCGGCAAGCTCGAGGCTCACGTCTGGGTGACGGTTGACGGCCGAGCGATCATCGGCGGAGCGGAAGCCGCCGACTTCGCGCCGATCGCGACCTATCCCTGAGCCGGCGGATGGCCATTATGTTCGACTATGCGGTTTTCGGACTGACCGTGCGCAGCGGAATCGCCTTGCCCGAGCTTTTTCCTGTCGAGAGTCCCCCTGATGCCGACGTGACGATCCGCGTCGCGCCGCTAGCGGCTCCCGAAGGCCCGTCCGGACTTGAGGCTTGCGGGGACTCGCTGCTGCTCACCGTCCCCGACGTTGCCCGCTATCGGATCGAGGGCGGGCGAGAGATCGTCATCGATCCCGATCCCAGCGCACCGGAACGCAACGTCCGGCTGTTCCTGCTCGGCTCGGCTTTCGGTGCCCTGCTGCACCAGCGCGGGTTGCTGCCGCTTCATGCCAATGCGGTCGAGATCGACGGACGGGCCGTGGCCTTCATGGGCGAGAGCGGTGCGGGCAAGTCGACGTTGGCCGCCTGGTTCCACGACCGTGGCTATCGCGTCATTGCGGATGACGTATGCGTTGTCGGTTTCGATGACTTGGGGAAGGCGTATGCGGCACCTGGCCTGCCGCGCCTGCGTCTTTGGCGCGAAGCGCTCGAACTCATGGGGCGAGATGCGACCGCCTATCGCCGTTCTTATATCGATGCCCAAGGGAAATTCGATAAATTCGACGTCCCAATTCCGTTCTATTCGGCAGCACAGCATAACACTCCGCTCTCGGCCGTGTACTTGCTCGAAACCGGCGATGAATTCTTGGTTCAGCCGATCACCGGCGTCGAAGCGGCCGACGCGGTTTTTGCGAACACCTATCGGGGTGCCTACCTCTCCGCGATCGGCAATCTTCAGGAGCATTGGCTGAGTGCCATCAGGCTCGTTCGTCGCGTGCCGGCGTACCGCGTCTGCCGGGCATGGGACCTGACCAGGCTTGACGATCAGTATGGGCAACTGGTCGACCATCTCTCAGCCGCCTTGGGCCGTTCATCTGTTGCTGCGGGCAGCGCACCTTGACTCATCCTGGCGAAGAGACCTCGATCTGCATCGGTTGCGGATTGTGCTGCGACGGGACCCTTCATGCTACCGCGACCGTGCGGCCCGAAGACGAAGTAGCGGTTCAAAGCGCGGGCCTGGTCATTGCCGATGATGGAACAAGGCGCTTCTTTCGACAGCCCTGCACACACTTTTCGTGCGGCGCGTGCTCGGTATACGCAACGCGTCCTCAGGTGTGCCGGAACTACCGCTGCGCCTTGCTCATAAGAGTCGAATCTGGAGAAATCAGCAGATCGGCAGCTCGCGACAAGATTTCTACGGCCATGGAACTCCGCGGATCGGTCAGGAAGATTGACCCGCATGCCGTCACTCCGACGCAGCGATCATCATTGTCCGATCGTTTGCGAAACGAGATGCATCGATTGGCGGGTGAAGGACGTGAGCGAACTGCCAAAGCGCTCCTTGCCTGTGCCGCGCTGGAGCATTTTCTCAATCGATGGTTCATCAAGGAAGAAAAGCGCGGTTAAGGCGGCCTGTATTGTTTAGTCTAAAGCTTTTCAGCATTCGTTGAAGCGCCCGTTTCGTGGACGAGCGCGAACATGCCACCTGCGAGCGCAAGCAGGAGAGACTGCCGATACAGGCGGTGCATCGACCGTTCATTCCAGTTCTCGGTGGGCCAATGCTCGATGGCATGTCGCATCCGACCAAGGTCGAACAGGTCTGCGGCGGCAGAGCTTACCGAAATCTCCTCCAGCATCTCGCGGGCATTGGCCCGAGTGAAACGAGTTGCCCAATCGGCGCCTTGAAGGCCGCGAAATTTCGAGTCGATCACCCACTTTGGCACCCTGTCGGAAAGGGCGCGTCTGGCAAGCGGGCGTGGAACGCCGTTCCAGTACAGCTCTTGGGGGGGAATCTTGAGGCTGAACTCGATCAAGCGCCGATCGGCGAAGGGATCACGTTCGTCGACCCCTTCGCCCGCCAAGCCGCCTTTTCGGATCATTCCAGAATGACCATTGCGGATTAGGTGGATCCGTTCTTGGTAGCCGTTTACAGGCCTGGGTGGCCGGTGCGCACGACCAAGGGCGGCCTCTCTCCAGTGAGGTCTTAGAAATGAAACTTCGTCGGCGGGCCCCGCCCCAAAATAGTATTTTCTCAGCTTTTCCGAAACGAGAGTCGGAATCCAGGGGTTGAGTGAATTGAAGAGAACACCTCGCCAATGGGTGTCGTGGCGGGCGGCGGCCAGACGCGCCTGCCGAGCCCAGGTCACCCAACGGCTTTGCCTTACCCATTCTGAAAGGACGTAAAGGCCACCTGCGTTGAGAGAGGCATTGCCGTAGTCGCCACTCAGCAGGCAGGTCGCGCCAAAGGAGGCTGCCTCTCGCCTGATTTGAAGCAGCCAAGGAATATTCGCGACACCGATGAGCGGTTCCTGAAAAAGCAGTGACTGGCGACGCAGGACATTTCGAACCGAGGGCATCTCGCGCACGATCACGTGACGAACTCCAAGGCTCGCGGCTGTCCTCGCGGCGATCTCGGACTCGTCGCTTATCCTCCATAGCGCAGCAGGGACCGAGGCATGACTCGCGGGAGCCGAGGTGAAGGCGACAATTTGGTCTGGCTGCAGCAGGCGCGCGGCAGTGGCCGTCACGGCGCTGCTGTCGTAGCCGCTGCTGAGGTGGGTTGCGACCGGGAGAGCGCAGCCTTTGAGCCGGTCCGCGACGGCAACGTCCAGCAGCTGGCGATATTCTTCGACAAGATCAGCCGACTTCAACGGCTCGTCATAAACCGTCCGCGGTGCCCAATAGATCTTTCTGGAAATGCCGGACGTCCCGATCCTCACGATCTCGCCGGGAAGGACCCGCGAAACATCCTCGAAATGACTTTGCGGGTCGTCGTCGCGCAGGTCACAGACGGTCGCGGCGACGGCGTGGCGGTTTATCGCCAACGCCCCGAGGAAGGGACGTAGCCCGCTTGGCATCGAGGCAAATGCACAGCCTTCGAGATCCTTCGCGTAGTGAAGCGGCATCTGGCCAGTGGAGTCGGTGGCGAGCGAAAGAACTTGCGACCTAGAATCGAAAATCGCCAGGGCGAAGTCGCCGGCAATCCAGGAGAGGGATTCTTCTCCAGCTTTGACCCATGCTGCAAGTAGCAGTTCCGTGTCGGTCGAGCGGTGCAGAGACCTCCCCAAACGCTCCATCAGCTCGGAACGGTTATCGAGGCGAAGGTCGGCAACGAGGATCAACTGCTCGCTTGAGGCCGGTGGAGATGCAGTGGCACCTCGCGGAGAAATCCCGAAAGTCGCGTGACCGATCTGAGCGAAGTGACGCCTGGACGATCCGTAATCGCGCTGTTCGTTCAGAAACTCGCTGACCTGAGTTTCTCTGAACGATGGATTGCGAGGCCTAACAACTCCCGCGATCGCGGTCACGGGTGGTGTCGCCCCAAGGAACGATCAGGATTTGTTGGCGCCACCGTCCGAGTGAGTGTTAGCTACGCCCTTTTCAGCGGATCCGGCCGCGATCGACTTTACCTCAGGCTTGCGCCACTCTTTCTTGGTCACGTGCGACCTCCTTCGAGCCGATATGAAGCACGCTTATGCCAAATTCGACGTGCACCGCAACTGGCTGCTCCGTTTCTCAGTCCGTTGTGACAACGAAGCCCCTGTCGGCGAGGTCCCGTAACAGCTCGCCGAGTTCCTCCGCGCATTGATCCGGCTGCACTTCATACTCATCCAACAACGCATCGCGTAGCTGCTCGAAACTCTTGGGCTGCGCCAGCTCGCGCCATACGGAAGCCGCCACGTTGTTGAAGCCGAAGCATTCGCCCGCGGTTGGGTCAAGCGCCACGAGCTCGTCGCCGAGTTCCGCCTCCATCAAGTCGATCGCGCGCTTGTAGACGGTCACTCGATCAAGCCTCCGAAAACGGCGTATTCTGGTGAGCCCAGCTGGATTCGAACCAGCGACCTACTGATTAAAAGTCAGTTGCTCTACCGACTGAGCTATGGGCCCACTTAGGCTGGCGGTTAGCCGCGTGAGCGCTTCCGGGCAAGGCGGTGCACGAGGTGGAGCGTCGTGAGGTTCCCAACGCGCCAGCCGGGTGCGATGGCTGCAAGCGGCTGGAGGACGAAGTTCCGCTTTGCCAGCCGCGGGTGAGGGATGGTCAGCTTCCGCGAATCGAACCGACCGCCGCTCCACAGCGCGATGTCGAGATCGAGCACACGCGGACCCCAGTGGCGGCCTCGCCGCCGGCCGAATGCTTGCTCCAGTTTCTTGAGGCGGGCGAGCATGGCCGCCGGCTCGAGATCGCTTGCGACCAAAGCAACGGCGTTGGCGAAATCGCGGCCGGCGCCGCCGTGAGCGGCATTCAGCATGATCGACGAGGCGTCGAACAGGCCGAATTCCTGGTCGAGCCGGGCAATCGCCGCCTCGACGACCTGCTGCGGCCGACCGAAGCGCCCGTGCGGTCGATTCGACCCGATTGCGATCGCATAGAGGTGCGTTGCGCCTGCCACGCCGGCTCGCCTAGGTCAGGCGAATGGCGTTCGCCAGCCCTGCCGATTTGTCTCCAATCCCCCAGGCCGAGGCGCCGCGCGACTGCTCGCTATGCCCGCGGCTGGTCGCATTCCGCGAGCAATGTCGTGACGAACATCCCGGCTGGTGGAACGCCCCGGTGCCGGCGTTCGGCGATCCCGATGCCTGGCTGGCTATCGTCGGTCTCGCGCCGGGCAAGCGCGGCGCCAACCGCACCGGTCGGCCGTTTACTGGAGATTTCGCCGGTGAGCTGCTCTATGCGACGCTGCTCAAATTTGGGCTGGCAGAGGGTGAATATGGCGGCGAGCCGGGCGACGGGCTGCGGCTCAAGGGCGCGGTGATTCTCAACGCCGTCAAATGCCTGCCGCCGGCCAACAAGCCCGAGCCGCGCGAGATCGCGACCTGCCGAAGCTATTTCGAAGCGGCGCTGGCAAGCTTGCCAAATGTCAGGGTGCTGGTCGCCTTGGGGCAGATCGCCCACGTCGCGGCGGCGCGGGCGCTAGGCATCCGGCCGTCATTCGGTCACGGCTCCGAGCTCACCGCGCTGGATGGTCGCATCCTGTTGTCGAGCTACCATTGCTCGAGGTACAATCAGAATACTGGGCGGCTCGATGCGGCGATGTTCGAAAGTGTGTTTGAGCGGGCGCTGGAACTTTGTATGATGTAGATGCGCCAACAATCGCTTATTTGTTGGCGTTTTGCGCCTGAGCTTCAATGTTTTGTGGCCCCCATTCTAAATTTTGGAACACAACACTTGCTGTTGAACAGCCGATCAGGACGTGCGGTTTGTCGGTGCGGCGGAACCTAGCCTCGGCCCGCAATTTACCAGCAACGAGTATGGCCTTGGCGCCCATACCAAAATCTAGTCGAAACGGAATGATTCCCGGATTGGCTACCTTGCCAATTACCCTCGTTTCTCCTGCCGTTACGAGATAAACCATCCATGTTCTCAGGTCCTGTGATTGAACCATCATACCAAACAAAGGCCGATGATCGGACATGTAGTAGATTGCCGTCTTTGGCATCCACCCCGCATCGGCTCGGGTCGCGTTCAACACCAAGGTTCCCCTCACCGAATTTTGGTCTGAGCTAAGAGGAACGTCTATCTGGTCATATTGGGCCGCTGGCGCATCGCATTTGTATTCGGTCGGCGGCGTTGAGGCTTGCGCACAACTTGAAAAAACGAGCAGGCCGCCAATGATTATCGCGATATCGCCACGCACTCGCCGCCTCCCAAACTGTTCGGGTCGCTTGATCATATGTCCTCCACCAGCCGCCCATAAAGCTCGGGCCTTCGGTCGCGGAAGAAACCGAAGGCAGCGCGGTGCTTTTTCGCCGCCGCGAGGTCGAGGGTTGCAACCAGCGCTCCGGTCTCGCCCGCGCCGAACTCAGTCAGAATATCGCCGCGCTCGTCGCAAATGAAGCTGTGGCCATAGAAGCGTTGCCCATCCTCGGTGCCGATGCGGTTGGCGGCGACTACCGGTACCACATTCGACACCGCGTGACCGATCATTGCCCGGCGCCACAGCCGCGAGGTGTCGAGGTCGGGGTCGTGCGGCTCGGTGCCGATCGCGGTCGGGTAGAACAGGATGTCGGCGCCCAT
>Ga0157369_10003260_pt1 | contig 19322 bp, 16 predicted proteins | sample C25metaG_FD_113461 | JGI IMG/M metagenome (GOLD analysis project Ga0157369, IMG submission 113461) | Corn rhizosphere microbial communities from Kellogg Biological Station, Michigan, USA - C2-5 metaG | ecosystem: Host-associated > Plants > Roots > Rhizosphere > Soil | place: USA: Michigan... | reverse complement strand
GACCGCGCTGGAGAACATCACGCTGCCGCTGCGGCTGGCCGGCCGCGACCCCGACCGGCAGTGGCTCGACCAGGTCATCGACACGGTCGGGCTCCGCGACCGGCTCGACCACCGGCCGGGCGAGCTGTCCGGCGGGCAGCAGCAGCGGGTCGCCTGCGCCCGGGCGATCGCGGGCCGGCCCGACGTCATCTTCGCCGACGAGCCGACCGGCAACCTCGACTCCCGCGCGAGCGCGGAGATCCTCGGCTTCCTGCGCCGTTCGGTCGACGACAGCGGGCAGACGATCGTGATGGTCACGCACGACCCCGGCACCGCCGGGTACGCCGACCGCGCGCTGTTCCTCGCCGACGGGCAGGTGGTCGAGGACATGGCCGACCCGACGGCCGACAAGGTGCTCACCCGGATGCGCGGGTTCGACAGCCTCTCCCAGCGGTCGAGTTGACATGAGGTTTCACTGACATGTGGCGCATCGCGCTCCGCGGCGTGCGCGCGCGCAATCTGCGGCTCGCGCTGACCGCCGTGTCGATCGTCCTCGGCGTCGCGTTCGTCTCCGGGACGTTCGTGCTGACCGACACCCTCAACGCGACGTTCGACCGGATCTTCGGCAACGCCGAGGCCGGTGTCTCGGTCGTCGTCCGCGGTACCGAGGCCTTCACCCCCACCGCTGCGGGCGGCGGCGGCGGCGGGAACCCCATCGACGAGCGCGGCCTCGTGCCCGACTCGGTGCTGACCCAGGTCCGCGCCGTACCTGGCGTCGCCTCGGCCATCGGCGTCGCCAACGGCTACGCCCAGCTCGTCTACGGCGGCAAGGCCGTCGGCAACGGCGGCGCGCCGACACTGGGCTCGGCCTGGGTCGGTGACGTGCCGGCCAACCCGCTGCACGTCGTCCGCGGCCGCCCGCCCGCCACCGACGGCGAGGTCGTGATCGACCAGCACAGCGCCGACAAGTTCCACATCCCGCTCGGCGCGCACGCGGAGGCGATCGTCTCCGGTACGACGGTGCCGGTGACCGTGGTCGGCGTCGTACGGTTCGGTTCCGACTCGACGCTCGCCGGAGCCGCGCTCACGACGTTCACTCCCGGCCAGGCGCAGCGGCTGCTGCTCGGCCAACCCGGCGTCTGGACCACCGTGCAGGCCACCGCGGCGTCGGGCGTGAGCCAGCCGGTGCTCGCCGCGCGGATCAAGGCGGCGCTGCACGACCCGTCGCTGCAGGTGCTGACGGCCAAGGCCTACGTGCACGACCAGTCGAAGAAGTTCAAGGATCAGTTGAAGTTCTTCAACATCCTGCTGCTGGTGTTCGCGTTCATCGCGGTGTTCGTCGCGGTGTTCATCATCTTCAACACCTTCACCGTGCTGGTCGCGCAGCGCACCCGCGAGTTGGCGCTGCTGCGCGCGCTCGGCGCCGGCCGGGCGCAGGTGCTGCAGTCGGTCGTCGGCGAGGCGACGCTCGTCGGGCTCGTCGCCGGTGTCCTCGGACTGCTCGGCGGCATCCTCGTCGCGGCCGGGCTGCGCGCGCTCATCCAGGTCCTGTCCGGCGGCGGCCTCGTGACCGTGTCGCTGCAGGTGCAGCCGCGGACCGTCATCGTGAGCATCGTCGTCGGCTTCCTCGTCACCGTCGTCGCCGCGATCGTGCCGGCCGTGCGCGCGTCGCGGATCCCGCCGGTCGCCGCGATGAGCGACGACTACGTCCTGCCGAGCGCCTCGTTGCGCCGGCGTACCCGGCTCGGCGTCGCCGCGCTCGTCATCGGCATCGGCTTGCTGGTGAAGGGCGTCCACGACGGTACGGCGCTGGAGATCGGCATCGGCGCGGCGGCCGCGTTCCGTGGGGTCGTCGCGCTGTCGCCGTTGCTGGCCCGGCCGATCGTCGGCGGGCTCGGCCGGATCCTGCCGCGGCTGTGGGGGACGCCGGGCCGGCTGGCGCGCGAGAACGCGCTGCGCAACCCGCGCCGAACGGCGGCGACGGCATCGGCGCTGATGGTCGGCATCGCGCTGACGACGACGATGAGCATCATGGCCGCGTCGATCATCTCGTCGGCCAACGCGATCATCGACAACAGCGTCGGCGCCGACTTCATCATCACCGCGAAGAACTTCGGCCCGGTGCCGGACTCGGTCGCGAGCGACGTCGCGAAGGTGCCCGGAGTCGGCGCGGTGACGTCGTTCCGGGTCGGGGTGATGAAGGTCGGCAGCTCGTCGGTGCAGGTGCAGGGCGTGACGCCGAACACCGTCGCCGACACGTTGAAGCTCGACGTCGTCGCCGGATCCACGGCGTCGCTGGCGAGCGGCGACGTGCTGATCGACAAGACCACCGCCAAGGCCAAGCACCTGCATGTCGGCAGCCCGCTCGCGGTGACGTTCGCGTTGACCGGCAAGCAGCAGCTCACCGTCGGCGGCATCTACGCGACGAACCAGATCGCCGGCAAGTACATGCTCGGCCTGTCGACGTACGAACGGAACTTCCGCAACCGGCTGGACATCGTCGTCGCGTTGAAGGCGACGTCGCCGGATCGGCTGGGCGAGGTGCGCGCCGCGCTGGTCACGACGCTGAAGTCGCGGCCGACGCTGGAGCTGCGCGACCAGTCGGAGTTCAAGCAGAACCAGAAACGTCAGGTCAACATGGTGCTGAGCTTCGTGCTCGCGCTGCTCGTGCTCTCGCTGATCATCGCGTGGCTCGGCATCGTCAACACGCTTGCGCTGTCGGTGTTCGAGCGCACCCGCGAGATCGGGCTGCTGCGGGCGGTCGGCATGCGCAAGGGCCAGGTCTGGACGATGATCGGCCTGGAGTCGGTCGTCATCGCTGTGTTCGGCGCGATGCTCGGCGTCGTGCTCGGTCTCGGTTACGGCGCGTCACTCGTGCAGGCATTGCACTCGCAGGGGATCGACCAGACCTCGATCCCTGTCGGCCAGCTCGTCGCCTATCTCGTGGTCGGCGCGGTCGCCGGCTTCACCGCCGGGCTCTGGCCGTCGTACCGCGCGGCGAACCTCAACGTCCTCAACGCGATCGCGACCGACTAGCGGCTTCCCGACCCCGCTCGCGCTGCACCTAGAACCTGAGGAGAGAGTAGGGATGGGAAGGGTCGAGGTCGCTGATCTCAGTGGCCGTCAACAGGCGCTCCGCCAGTTCAATGCCCTCGCCGATGCCGTTCAACTGGTAGCTGACGTCGATCGGGCTACCAAGCGACTCCCGCACATCGAATAAGAACTGATCGAGTGCCGCAGTGAAGCTTTCGGAGTAGTAACGCGAGTTGAACGCCACGCTGCCGCTGACGACGAAGCGCGGGAGCAGGTCCTGATCGGGCACCCGACTGTTGAGCTGTCGATAGACGCGCGCCGCCGCGGCGGCGAGGTCATCTACCGCGGCACGGACGATGCGTTGCGCGGGTTCGTCCCCCAACTCGGCTTGGCGAGTGACCTGGCGCGCAAAGCTCGCGATGACCGGTTTCGTGTTCGTGCCCGCCCGGGCCAGATCACGGGCGATCTCACTGACTGTCTCGCGAGGATCTTCATCCTCGTCGCTTCGCAATGGCTTGTAGTGCTCGATCAGGCATCCCAGCAGTGCCGTCTCTGCTGCTCCCTCCAGCGCTTGGTACGCCGCTCGTACTCCGTTGAGCCCGAGCCAGAATGCAGATCCGTAGTCGGCGACGACCCATTCATCGCCACCACGGACGATCACGTTCCCTTCGGAAGTTCGCGCCATTGCGACCGATCCGGTTCCGGCCACGACAGCGACGACGCCCGGTTCATGCGCCAGCAGCAAGGAAACAGCGTCGTTTGCCAGTCCTACCGGCCCGGAGAAGTCCCCCGCGGCGGCTCGGAACAACTTCTCGAGACGCGATCGCGTCGGGGCCGCATAGCCGGCGGCGCTCACCCACATCGCAGACGGCTGACCGAGATCATTCGTCGTCACGGCGCTCATAAGACGCATGAGCAGCTCACTGAGCTCGGCGTTCGTACGGTTGCTGGTCAGCGACCGATCGAGTTCGAAGGTGACGGCCTCGCGGGTGTCGACGTCGACCACGCGGACATTCGTATGTGTGCCGCCAGAGTCAACAGCAGCGACGCACGTCATCGTTCAACCCCGATCTTCCTCGACAGCGCCACCGCTAGAGACGTTCGCTCTTCGGCCGGCGACGACCCGAATCCGGCGAACGCCTTCGACACTATCCGGCGGACCGTCCCACGTGACAGCGCCTTCCTCGCGCATCCGGAGTAGGGCCGCTTCGATATCGCGCCCGCTCGGTCTGGCCAGAGCACGGCTGACCTCGCGAGTGAGACGGCTAACCGCTATCTCGCCGCGCTCGTCCACAAGAGCACCCAGAGCGGCCGAGATGATGACCTCCGTGGTCGCCGCCTCGGTTGCGGCCGAAACACGGCCCAAGTGCCGCGCGGGATCGATGCCCGTCCGCACTTGTTCCGTCACGTTCGCCATCAGGTTGCGTAGTGCGCTGAGTTCGTCGAGCAGTTCGAGTTTCTCAGCGCGCGACGTCCGTTTGCCGATCCAGTAGAAGAAGTAGGCGATCACCACCGAGGCGACGATTCCCACGATCGTCGTGACCAGTGCATCCACCGGAAGCCTCATCCTCCAAGAGCGGAGCGCATGCGCGCGAGCCGGCCGCCAAGCCTCTACGCCGGCGCCTTGAAACCCTGACTACGAGGCATCGTATGAGCGGCAGCGGTCGCCTGCATGCACTTCTCGCAACACGATGGCTCACGAGGAGGGCAGAGCGAGGAGCCAGTCAACGTCGACCGCGACGAGCGACTCGGCTACCCAGCGCCGTGGCGCCGGCTCGATCGGTGCGACGAACGGCACAGCGACAACTGCGCAGCCGGCGGCTTCCGCGGACAGCACGCCGCTCATCGCGTCTTCGAGCACCACCGATCGGCGCGGATCGGCACCGAGGCGGGCGCACGCGGTCCGGTATGGCTCCGGGTGCGGCTTCGCGTGCGCGACCTCGTCCCCGGACAGAGTCGTGTCGAATCGATCACCGAGGTGCACCAGCGCACTGTCAACGAGCGTCCGCCAAGATGACGACACCAGGGCAGTCGGCACCCCTCTGGATCGCACCGCGTCCACCAGGCCGAGCGCGCCTTCGTGCATCGTCAGGGCGCCGGCGAAAAGCTCCTCCATCCGTCGATGCAAGAACCCGATGCCTTCTGCGACGGTGGCCGGCGTCTGCGGCACGCCGTAGTACGTGAGGATTATCGGAACGGCCTGGTCGAGCCGGTGGCCTACACAGGCCGACTTGACCTCGTCGTTCCACGTCCCGCCCAGCCGCGTCGCCAGCTCCGTCTCTGCGATGGTCCACAGCGGCTCGGAGTCGACCAGCAGCCCGTCCATGTCGAAGAGCACTGCGTCGGCACGGGCATGGCGCGGCGAGAACCCCGTCGACCGGCGACCGAGGGCGGTGCTGTCGGGCGGCACCGTCATCGAGCGTTGAAGTACTTCGCCTCGGGGTGGTGGACGACGATCGCGTCGGTCGCCTGCTCCGGCACGAGCTGGAAGCTCTCCGACAGCGTGACGCCGATGCGGGCCGGGTCGAGCAGCTCGACGATCTTTGCGCGGTCTTCGAGGTCGGGGCAGGCCGGGTAGCCGAAGGAGTAGCGCGAGCCGCGGTAGCCCTGATGCGCGAGCAGCTGCGACAGGTCCGGCGAGTCCTCGGCGGCGTAGCCGAGCTCTTCGCGCACCCGCCGGTGCCAGTACTCCGCGAGCGCCTCGGTCAGCTGCACCGACAGGCCGTGCAGTTCGAGGTAGTCGCGGTAGGCGTCCTTCGCGAACAGCTCGGCCGTCACCTCGCTGATCCGTGCACCGACGGTCACGAGCTGGAACGCGACGACGTCGACCTCGCCGGAGTCCTCCGGCCGGAAGAAGTCGGCCAGGCAGAGGTAGCGGTCACGGCGCTGCCGCGGGAACGTGAAGCGCATCCGCTCCGAGCCGTCCTCGTGCAGCACGATGAGGTCGTCGCCCTTGGAAACACAAGGGAAATACCCGTAGACGACGGCCGACTCCAGCAGCTTCTCCGACTGCAGCCGCTCCATCCACGCGCGGAGCCGGGGTCGCCCCTCGGTCTCCACCAGGTCTTCGTACGACGGACCGCCCTCGCCGCGCGACGGTCGCAGCCCCCACTGGCCGAGGAACGTCGCGCGCTCGTCGAGCATCGCTGCGTAGTCGGCGAGCGGGATGCCCTTGACGACGCGGTCGCCCCAGAACGGCGGGGTCGGGATCGCGTTGTCGATCGCGACGTCGGAGCGGGCCGGCAGCGCCGACGCAGGCAGGTCGGGTGCGGCCGTGCGGGCCGCGACCCGGCGGGCCCGTGGCTGCGGCAGCGTCGCGCCCGGCTCGCCGCGCTTGACCGCCATGACCGCGTCCATGAGCCGCAGGCCCTCGAACGCGTCGCGGGCGTAACGCACCTCGCCGGCGTACATCTCGGCAAGATCGACCTCGACGTACGCGCGGGTCAGCGCGGCGCCGCCGAGCAGCACCGGCCAGCGGTCGCCGAGCCCGCGCGAGTTGAGCTCTTCGAGGTTTTCCTTCATGACGACCGTGCTCTTGACCAGCAGGCCGCTCATCCCGATCACGTCGGCACGATGCTCGTGCGCGGCGTCGATGATCGCGCTCACCGGCTGCTTGATGCCGAGGTTCACGACGTTGTAGCCGTTGTTGGACAGGATGATGTCGACGAGGTTCTTGCCGATGTCGTGCACGTCGCCCTTGACCGTGGCGAGCACGATCGTGCCCTTGCCCTGCTCGTCGGTGCGGTCCATGTGCGGCTCGAGGTAGCCGACGGCGGTCTTCATCACCTCGGCCGACTGGAGCACGAACGGCAACTGCATCTGCCCCGACCCGAACAGCTCACCGACGACCTTCATGCCTTCGAGCAAGTGGTCGTTGATGATGTCGAGCGGCGTCTTGCCGGTGCCCATCGCCTCGTCGAGGTCGGCTTCGAGCCCGTTCTTCTCACCGTCGACGATGCGGCGGGCGAGCCGCTCCCCCAATGGCAGCGACGCTAGCTCGTCGGCGCGCGACTGGCGCGCGGAGGCGACGTCGACGCCTTCGAAGAGCTGCAGGAACTTCTGCAGCGGGTCATAGCCCTCGCGCCGCCGGTCGTAGACGAGGTCCAGCGCGACCTCGCGCTGCTCGTCGGGGATCCGTGCGAACGGCAGGATCTTCGACGCGTGGACGATCGCCGAATCGAGCCCCGCCTTGACGCATTCGTGCAGGAACACCGAGTTGAGCACCTGCCGCGCCGCCGGGTTGACGCCCCACGAGACGTTGGACAGGCCGAGGGTGGTGTTGACGTCCGGGTGCCGCTTCTTGATCTCGCGGATGGCCTCGATCGTCTCGATCGCGTCGCGCCGCGTCTCCTCCTGGCCGGTGACGATCGGGAACGTCAGGACGTCGAGAAGGATGTCGGGCTTGCGCATCCCCCAGTCGCCGGTTAGGTCGGCGATGAGACGTTCCGCGATCTCGACCTTGCGCTCGCGGGTGCGCGCCTGGCCTTCCTCGTCGATCGTGAGCGCGACGACCGCGGGGCCGTGCTCGCGCACGATCTCCTTGAGCTTCGAGGCCCGGCTGCCCGGCTCGGTGCCTTCTTCGTAGTTGACCGAGTTGACGACGCAGCGACCGCCGAGCATCTGCAGGCCGGCCTCGATCACCGCCGGCTCGGTCGAGTCGAGCACCAGCGGAAGCGTCGACGCGGTCGCCAGCCGGAACGCGACCGCGGCCATGTCGGCGACGCCGTCGCGGCCGGTGTAGTCGACGTTGACGTCGAGCAGGTGCGCGCCCTCGCGGGTCTGGTCGCGCGCGACGTCGACGCAGTCGTCCCAGCGGCCTTCGAGCATCGCCTCGCGGAACACCTTCGACCCGGTCGCGTTGGTGCGCTCGCCGATCGAGAGGTACGACGTGTCCTGCCGGAACGCGACGTGCTGGTAGAGCGAGGCCGCACCGGGCTCGGGCCGGACCCGCCGCTGTGTCACCGCGCGGCCACCGACCCGGTCGACGACGGCGCGCAGGTGCTCCGGCGTCGTACCGCAGCAGCCGCCGACCAGCGCCAGGCCGAACTCGCGGGTGAACGTGTCGTGCGCGTCCGCGAGCTGGTCCGGCGTCAGCGGGTAACGCGCGCCGTCGGCAGTGAGCTCGGGTAGCCCGGCGTTGGGCATGCAGGACAGCCCGATGCGGGCGTGCCGGGACAGGAAGCGCAGGTGCTCGCTCATCTCGGCCGGGCCGGTCGCGCAGTTCAGCCCGATGAGGTCGATCTCCAGCGGCTCGAGCGCGGCCAGCGCCGCGCCGATCTCGCTGCCGAGCAGCATCGTGCCGGTCGTCTCGACGGTCACGTTCACGAACAGCGGCAGGCGTACGCCGGAGGCCGCGAACGCGCGCCGGGCGCCGTTGACCGCGGACTTGGCCTGCAATAGGTCCTGCGCCGTCTCCACGAGGATCGCGTGCGCGCCGCCCTCGATGAGCCCGGCGACCTCGGTCTGGTAGGCCTCGCGCAACTCGGCGTACGTCGTGTGCCCGAGCGTCGGGAGCTTCGTGCCGGGGCCGACCGAGCCGATCACCCAGCGCGGCCGGTCCGGCGTGGACCAGCCCTCGGCGGCGTCGCGCGCGATGCGCGCCGCGGCCAGCGAGAACTCGAAGATCCGGTCGGAGATGCCGTACTCGCCGAGGTTGGCGAGGTTGGCGCCGAACGTGTTGGTCTCGACCGCGTCGCAGCCCACCGCGAAGTAGGCGTCGTGGATGTCGCGGACGACGTCGGGGCGGGTCACGTTGAGGACCTCGTTGCAGCCCTCGTGGCCCTCGAAGTCGTCCAGCGACAGGTCGTAGGCCTGCAGCATCGTGCCCATCGCGCCGTCGGCAACGACGACTCGCTCGCGGAGAGCCGCGAGCAACGATTCGGGAGTGGATTCGGCCATAAGCGCAGTTCGAGTCTACCGGCGCGCGCCGCGTGGCCTCGACCGGATAAGTTCCACACACGCAACGTGTCGTGACAGCGCCGTACCAACTAAGGGGGCCTGGTGTCCAGCTTCCGGACCATCCTCGTCGGCACCGACGGCTCCGAGTCGTCGTTCCGGGCAGTCGAGCGCGCGGCCGCGGTCGCTGCCGACGCCAAAGCCACCTTGCTGATCGTGTCCGCCTACACGCAGATGTCGGGCCGGGACACCAGCCGCGCCGCGGCGCAGCTCGGCGAGGAGTCCTACAAGGTGATGGGCGCGCACCCGGCCGAGGACATCCTGCGCGAGGCGACCGACGTCGCGAAGAAGGCCGGCGCGAACGAGGTCGAGACCCTGGCGATGGCCGGCGACCCGGTCGACGTCCTCGTGCGGGCCGTCGACGAGCGCAGCGCCGACCTCTGCGTCGTCGGCAACCGCGGCCTCAACAGCCTCGCCGGCCGGCTGCTCGGCTCGGTGCCGGCCAACATCAGCCACCGCGCCGCCTGCGACGTCCTCATCGTGCACACCACTTCGGGTCGCGGGCGCTGAGCGGCGCTTCCGGCGCCCCCGGAGTTCCCGGCGTTCTTGGGGCCGCCCCGCCGCCCGCCGGCGGCATCGACCTCGCCCTTCCCGGCGACGGCGTACGCCTCGCCGCCACCCGCTGGCCGGGCAGCGGCACCCCCGTCGTCCTGCTGCACGGGCTCGCGTCGCAGCGCAGGTTCTGGAACCTCGTCGCGCCGCGCCTCGGCGGCCTCCCGGTGCTCGCGCTCGACCAGCGCGGGCACGGCGACTCCGACCGGCCCGACGGCCCGTACGACGGGAGCACCTGCGCGGCCGATCTCGCGACCGCGATGGACGCGCTCGGCTGGTCCCGCGCGGTCGTCGTGGGCCACTCGTGGGGCGGCTCGGTGGCGGCGACGTTCGCGGCCGAGCACCCGGAGCGCACGATCGCGCTCGTCGCGATCGACGGCGGGTTCGCCGGCATCACTGCGTCGACGCCGGAGGAGCGGGCCGAACGCCGCCGGCTGCTCGAACCGCCGCGCTGGGCGCTGCCGCCCGAGGACCTGATCGCGGCCATCTCACAGCACGCGCCCGGCGGGACCTGGAGCGACGAGATCGCCGCCGCCGTACTCCCGATCTTCGAACTCGGCGACGACGGGCTGGCGCGGGCCCGGCTGCCGTTCGACGTGCACATGCAGATCGTGGACACGTTGCTCGCCTACGAGGCGGCCGGCGCGCTCGCGCGCGTGCGCTGCCCGGCCTGGCTGGTGTCGTGCGAGACCGTCGACGCGGCCGACGCGTGGACCCAGGCCAAGGCCGCGGCCCTCGACGCGCTGCGGAATGTCGTCGCGAAGCCGCGCATTCTGCGCTGGGCGGGGGCGGTCCACGACGTACCCTTGCAGTGGCCGGATCTGGTCGCCGGGCTGCTGCGCGCGGCGGTCGGCGACGCCGCGGATGCCGCCCCGGCGGCGGGGAGGAGCGACGCGTGAGCACCCGCGCCATGCTCGCCGCCTTCGAGGGCTGGAACGACGCCGCCGATGCCGCGTCCGGTGCCATCGAGCACCTCGAACGCGAGTGGGACGCGAAGCCGTTCGCCGCGATCGACCCCGAGGACTACTACGACTACCAGGTGAACCGGCCGACGGTCCGCCTCGTCGACGGCGTGACCCGGCGGATCGAATGGCCGACGACGCGCATCTCGGTGGCCGCCGATGCGGGCGAGCGCGAGGTCGTGCTGCTGCGCGGGCTCGAGCCCAACATGCGCTGGCGCGCGTTCTGCGAGGAGCTGGTCGACTTCGCGCACGAGCTCGACGTCGACTCGATCGTGTGCCTCGCCGCGCTGCTCGCCGACGTACCGCACACCCGGCCGATCGAGGTGCACGGCTCGGCGTCCGACGACGCGGCCGCCGCGGCGCTCGGTCTGACGAAGTCGCGCTACGAGGGACCGACCGGCATCGTGTCGGTGTTCCACGAGGCGGCCGCGCGCGCCGGCATTCGCGTGGTGACCTTCTGGGCGTCGGTGCCGCATTACGTCGCGCAGCCGCCGTGCCCGAAGGCGACGCTGTCGCTGCTGCACCGGGCCGAGGACGCGCTCGACATCGCCATCCCGCTCGGCGACCTGCCGGAGCAGGCGCGGGCCTGGGAGCACGGCGTGGACGAGCTGGCCCGCGAGGACAGCGAGATCGCGGAGTACGTGCAGTCGCTGGAGCAGCGCGAGGACGAGTCGGAGCTGCCGGAGGCGAGTGGCGAGGCGATCGCGAAGGCGTTCGAGCGCTACCTGCGCCGCCGCGACAAGCCCTAGCTCGCGACGGGCTGCGCGCTTGCGCTCGGCTCGTCTGCTCGCTTCGCTGCGCGGACTCGCCTAACGCGCTTCGCTGCGCGGCCCGTCGCTCTTACACGATGCCGAGGAGGGCGTCGATGGCCGCGGCCACCGCGGCCGGGGCACCTGCGTCGTCGCCTTGTGTCGCTACCCAAGCGTCGACGACGTCGAGGGCTTTCGGTGTGTCGAGGCCGTCGCCGAGCGCTTTGCGCAGATCCCGTACGACGGGCGCGGCCGCCGGAGCCGCGGCGCGAGCCAGCGCCGCCCGCCAGCGCTCGAGCCGCGCGATGGCGACGTCGAGCTCGGGGTCGTGCCACTCCCAGTCAGCCGTGTGCCGGTGCGCGAGCAATGCCAGTCGAAGAGCCATCGGATCGACGCCGGCCGCGCGCAGCCGCGAGACGAACACGAGGTTGCCGCGCGACTTCGACATCTTCTCGCCCTCGTACGCGACCATCGCCTGGTGCACGTAGGCGCGCGCGAACGACGGTGCGCCGGTGGCGACCTCGGCCTCGGCGGCGCTGAGTTCGTGGTGCGGGAACACGAGATCCGAGCCGCCGCCGTTGATGTCGATCTCGTCGCCGAGATGCCGCAGCGCGATGGCCGCGCACTCGACGTGCCAGCCCGGCCGGCCCGGCCCGAGCGGCGAGTCCCACGACGGCTCCTCCGGCTTCGCGCCCTGCCAGAGCAGGCAGTCGAGCGGGTCCTTCTTGCCCGGCCGATCCGGGTCACCGCCGCGCTCACCGGACAGCCGCAGCATGTCCACCGCCGAGTAGTGCCCGACCTCGCCGAACCGCGGCGCCGACGCGACGGAGAAGTAGATGTCGCCGTCGAGGTCGTACGCCGCGCCCCGCTCGCGCAGCCGCTCGACGATGTCGACGATGTCGGGGATCGCCTCGACCGCGCCGATGTACTCGTCCGGCGGGATCACCCGCAGCGCCGCCATGTCGTCGCGGAACAGCGCGGTCTCGCGCAACGCGATCGCCCGCCAGTCCTGCCCGGTCTGCACCGCGCGTTCGAGCAGCGGGTCGTCGATGTCGGTGACGTTCTGCACGTACCGCACGTCCAGACCCGCGTCGAGGCACGCGCGCTGCACGAGATCGAACAGCAGGTACGTCGCGGCATGGCCGAGATGGGTCGCGTCGTACGGCGTGATGCCGCAGACGTACATGCGCACGACGCCGTCGCGGCCCTCGACGGTCTGCAGCGTGCCGGTCGACGTGTCGTGCACGCGAGGCGGGGAGGCATGGCCGAAGCCGAGATCGGCGAGCCGCGGCACGGCAGGCGACGACCACGACTCCACGCGACGAGCCTAGTGTCCTCGCTGTGCTGACCGCGCTCGTGTCCGGCGACGCCGACGTGACCGTCGGCGACATCCGGTTGCGCGGCGACGAGTTGGCTGGTGCGGTCGGCGGCTGCGCGCGCCATATCGCGGGACACGAACGCGTCGCGGTCGTCGCGACCCCGACCATGCAGACGGTCGTCGCGGTCGCGGCCGGCCTCGTCGCCGGGGTCACCGTCGTACCGCTGAATCCCGCGGCCGGCGACGCCGAGCGCGCGCACGTGCTCGCCGACTGCGGCGCGTCTCTCGTGTTGACCGACGCCGACGTGGACCTCGCCGCGCGGGAGCCCCTGCCGGTCGAAGGCGAAGGCGACGCATACGACGCAGAGCGCGCCGCTCTCGTCGTCTACACCTCCGGCACCACCGGTCCGCCGAAGGGCGCGGTGCTCCCCCGGCGCGCGATCACGGCGTGCCTGGACGGGCTCGCCGAGGCGTGGGCGTGGTCGGCCGACGACGTCCTCGCGCACGCGCTGCCGCTGTTTCACGTGCACGGGCTCGTCCTCGGCACGCTCGGGCCGCTGCGGTTCGGATCCCGCCTGGTGCGGACGGCGTCGTTCGCACCGGTGGACACCGCCTCGATGTACTTCGCCGTCCCGACGATGTGGGGCCGCCTCGACCCCACCGCGCTCGATGCGATGCGCGCGGCGCGGCTGCTGGTCTCGGGATCGGCGGCGCTGCCGGCGCGGGTGTTCGACCACGTGCGCGCGCACAGCGGGCATCGGCTGGTCGAGCGGTACGGCCTCACCGAGTCGCTCATCGTCACCGCGGCGCGCGCGAGCGACGGCGAGAGAACGCCCGGCCAGGTGGGCCGCCCGCTCACCGGCGTCGGCCTGCGGATCGGCGACGCCGACGACTCCGGCCTCGGCGAGGTGCAGCTGGCCGGACCCACGCTGTTCACCGGCTACCTCGACCGGCCGGACGCGACCCGCGCGGCGTTCACCGACGACGGCTGGTTCCGGACCGGCGACCTCGGCCGGTACGACGAGAACGACGGCCTGCGGCTGCTCGGGCGCATCGCCACGGATCTGATCAAGACCGGCGGGTACAAGGTGGGCGCGGGCGAGGTCGAGGACGCGCTGCTCGCGCACCCGTCGGTGGTCGAGGCCGCGGTGACCGGCGAGCCGGACGACGACCTCGGCGAGCGCATCGTCGCGTGGGTCGTCTGCGCCGAGCCGACCAGCGCCGACGCGTTGGTGCAGCACGTCGCGACGACACTGGCGCCGCACAAGCGACCGCGTGAGGTCCGGTTCATCGACGCGCTGCCGCGCAACGCGATGGGCAAGATCCAGAAGTCGCGGCTGCGTTGATCATCGCCGTCACGGCGACATAGATGTCGCCCTGACGGCACGACGTGGGGACGGGAGCGGTCAGAACGGCGGCCAGGGCACCGGCGGCCATTCGTCGCTCGGCTGCGGGTGGCGCCGTTTCGTCAGCAACCGGTCGACCCGCGCGATCGTGGCGAGCACCTCGTCGCGGTGCAGCAGGCCGGCCAGCGCGTCGCCCAGCGCACCCTCGAGGTCGGCCCGCAACGCGCTGAGCGCGTCGATCGCCTCCTCGGTCAGCGGCTTTCCGCGCCAGCGCCACAGCAGCGTCCGCAGCTTGTCGTCCACCGAGAAGCACACGCCGTGATCGACGCCGTAGATGTGCCCGCCGGGTGTCGGCAGCAGGTGCCCGCCCTTGCGGTCGGCGTTGTTCACCACCGCGTCGAAGACCGCCATGCGCCGCAATTGCGGATGGTCGCTGCGGGCCAGCGCGGCGAGGTCGACGCCCTCCTCGACGTCGATCCAGAGCTGGCACATGCCGATGCCGAACGGCCCGTCGCGCAGCACCGTCGGCGGCACGATGTCCCAGCCGAACGCCTCCGAGACGGCGTACGCCGCGACCTCTCGATACGCGAGCGTGCCGTCCGGAAAGTCCCACAGCGGCCGCTCGCCGACCACGGGCTTGTGCACGCACGCCACCGTCGTGCCATCAAGGGTCGCGGTGCAGTAGAGCGTCGCGTTCGACGCGTCGTACAGGCGGCCTTCGACCGACAGCTCGCCGTCGCGGAGCAGGCGGAGCACGTCCGGCAGGTCGAGAGCGGCCTCGGCGCTCATGTCAGCGCGGCCCGTGATGACCGTTCTGGCGCGGGCACACGTGGCCCTCCGCGTCGAGCGGGTTGCCGCACAACGGGCACGGCGGCCGGCCCGCGGCGACGACGCGCTGCGCCCGCTTCGAGAAGGCGCGGGCGGCCTCGGGCGAGATGCGCACGCGCAGCAGGTCGCCGGTGAACTCCGCGCTCTCGGTCACGGCTTCGCCCTCGCCGGTCGCGGACTGTGCCTCGGCCGACTGGGCCTCCACGATGACCTGGCCGGCCTCGTCGTCCCAGGCCAGCGCGAGCGTTCCGACCCGGAACTCCTCCTCGACCGGCGTGGCGAGCGGCGCGACGTCTTCGAGGTCGACGGTCGCCGCGGCCGGGACGGCCGAGTCGCTGCCCTGGCGGCGGCGTACCTCGTCCAGCAGCTCGTCCAGCTTCTCCGCGAGCGCCGCCACCTGCACCTTCTCCAGGGCGACCGAGACCAGCCGGCCGCCGCCGCTCGCCTGCAGGAAGAACGTGCGCTCGCCGGGCTGGCCGACGGTGCCCGCGACGAATCGCTCGGGCGGGTCGAATTCGAACAGCTGGCCAGCCATCGCCTCAGCCTATGCGGCGCCTACGCCGAGCCGGCGCCGCCGCCGACGACCGCGTCGGACGACGGCCGTTTCGCCCGCGATTTCTTCGCCGGCGGCACCAGGTCGGCGACGCTGCCACCGAGGTCGTTCATCCGTACGACGAACGGCCGCAGGGTCGTGTAGCGGACGACGGACAGTGAGCACGGATCGACGTGAATCCGCTGGAACTGGTCGAGATGAAGGCCGAGGGCGTCGGCGAGCAGCGACTTGATGACGTCGCCGTGGCTGACCGCGATCCACGTCGCGTCGGGGCCGAGTCGCTCGTTGATCCGCCGTACCGCATCGACCGCGCGCGCCTGCGTGTCGCGCAGCGCCTCGCCGCCGGGGAACGTCGCCGCGCTCGGGTGCGCCTGCACGACCTTCCAGAGCGGGTCTTTCGCGAGCTTCTTCAGCTCCTGACCGGTCCAGTCGCCGTACTTGCACTCGCCGAGGTCGTCGTCGGTTTCGACGGTGAGTTCGCGGCCGGCGGCGAGTGCCTCGGCGGTCTCGACGCAGCGGTCGAGCGGGCTGGTCACGATCGCGGCGACCGGCACCGGCGCGAGCCGCGCCGCGAGCGCCAATGCCTGCTCGCGCCCCTTGTCGGCGAGATGTACGCCGGGCGTCCAGCCGGCGAGCACGCCGCCGCGATTGGCGTCGGTCACGCCGTGCCGGACGAGCAGAACCGTCGTCATCCCGGGAGCCTCAACTTCGCCGAATCTCGCGCCGACATGTAACCACGTCACTCCCGGCGAGTCTGACTCGTTGGACCGGCAACGACGCCGTAGCGACGTGAAAGGACAGAAGCGACATGGCCGAGGTCGAAGAGCGCATCGCGCGGCTTCAGTACCTGCTGTCGTCGCCCGACGAGGGCGAGTGCGACCGCGCCGTGCTCACCCGGACGCTGCGCAACCTCGAGCAGCTGCGCGCCGAGATGACGACGTCACTCGCCGACGCCTGACTTCTCCAACGCCTCCGCCGCGGCCCGCAGGGTCGCAATCCGCTCGTCCTGAGTCGCGCCGTAGCCACTGATGTTCAGCGTCGTAACGCCCGCGGCGGCGAGCGCCTGCATCTTGTCGGCCATCCGGTCGACCGAGCCGAGCAACGACGTCCGGTCGATGAACTCGAACGGCACCGCGGCGCCGGCCTCGACGTACTTGCGGTCGAGGTAGAGGTCCTGGATCTCCTTGGCTTCCTTCTCGTAGCCCATCCGCGACGCGAGCCGGTTGTAGAAGTTCTGCTCGCGCGAGCCCATGCCGCCGATGTAGAGCGCGGCATAACCACGGACCGGATCGGCGCAGGCCTTGACGTCGTCGCCGACGACGACCGGCACCGTCGGGGTGACGTCGAACGGCACGTCGAGCCGGCCGGCCCGCTCCATGCCGGTGCGGATCGACGCGTGCTGCTCGGTCGCGAACTCGGGGTCGTAGAAGATCGCGAGCCAGCCGTCGCACTTCTCCCCGGCGAGCTCGAGGTTCTTCGGGCCGATCGCGGCGAGATAGATCGGCATGTACTCGCGCACCGGATGGATGATCATCTTGAGCGCCTTGCCCGGACCGTCGGGCAACGGCAGCGTGTAGTGCTCGCCGTCGTACTTCACCCGCTCGCGCGCGAACGCGAGCCGGATGATGTCGACGTACTCGCGGGTGCGGCCGATCGGCTTGTCGAACTTCGCGCCGTGCCACCCCTCCGACACCTGCGGGCCGGACACGCCGAGGCCGAGCCGGAACCGGCCGTTGGAGAGCGTGTCGATCGTCGCCGCGGTCATCGCCGTCATCGCCGGCGTTCGCGCGGGGATCTGGAAGATGGCCGAGCCGACGTCGATGCGTTCGGTCTTCGCGGCGATCCACGTGAGCACCGTCGCGGCGTCGTTGCCGTAGGCCTCGGCGCACCACACGACCGAGTAGCCGAGGCGCTCCGCCTCGGCGACCATCGCCATGTTGTCGTCGCCGGAGACCAGACCCCAGTAGCCGAGGTTCAACCCGAGTTTCATCCCCGGAGCGTAGCCATAGGCCGGATAGGGTCGCGGGATGGAGCAGCGACGGCTCGGCGCGACCGGGCTCTACGTCTCGCGCCTGGCTCTCGGCACGATGACCTGGGGCCGCGACACCGACGAGGACGACGCCTCCAGCCAGCTCAAGGCGTTCGTGGAGGCCGGCGGCACGCTGATCGACACCGCCGACGTCTACGTCGACGGCGAGAGCGAACGCGTCGTCGGCCGGTTGCTGCAGGGCGTCGTACGGCGTGAGGACGTCGTCGTCGCGACAAAAGCCGTGAGCCGCCGCGGGAAGGAACGCGGCCGCGATGCGTCCCGCGGACACCTGCTCACCGCGCTCGACGCGTCGCTCGAACGGTTGCAGACGCCGTACGTCGACCTCTGGCAGCTGCACGCGTTCGACGGGCTGACACCGCTGGAGGAGACGCTCGCCGCGATCGACACGGCGGTGTCGAGCGGCCGCGTGCGCTACGCCGGCATCAGCAACTACAACGGCTGGCAGACCGCGAAGGCCGCGACGTGGCAGCGCGCATGGCCGGGCCGCGCGCCGATCGTGTCGACGCAGATGGAGTACTCCCTGCTGCAGCGCGGCATCGAGCGCGAGGTCGTGCCGGCCGCTCTGGATCTGGGCATCGGCATCCTGCCGTGGTCGCCGCTGGGTCGCGGCGTGCTGACCGGCAAGTACCGCGGCGGCACGCCGGCCGACTCGCGCGCCGCGTCGCCGGACTACCAGCGCTTCGTCGCGCCCTACCTCGACGAGCGCGCGCAACGGATCGTCGGCGCGGTGATGACCGCCGCCGACGGTCTCGGGGTGTCGCCGCTCGCGATCGCTCTCGCCTGGGTCCGGGACCGGCCCGGTGTCGTCGCGCCGATCGTCGGCGCGCGCACGTCGGGGCAGTTGAAGGGCTCACTCGACGCCGACGACGTGACGCTGCCCGACGAGATCCAGGCCGCGCTCGATGACGTCTCGACGCCGGCCATCGGTTACCCCGAGGCGTGGTCTCGCTCCTGACGCTGCAACGACTCGTTGCGGCGCCGGAACTGCTCGCGGCGGCCGTCCCGGGTGATCTTCGGGTCGCGGCAGACCTGCGGCAGCGGTGGCCGGCGGATCTCGTTGCCGCTGCTACGGAACAGGTCGCGCTGCGGGCGCGAGCCTCGTCACGGCTGCGCGATGCGGAGTCGATGTTGCTCACCGCGGCGGGTCTGGAACAGGCGTCCTCGACCGCCGTCGCCGCCCGTCGGGCCGCGCGCATCGCCGTGTCGGCGTCGGTCGTGGTCGACCTGTGCTGCGGCATCGGCAGCGACCTGCGCGAGCTCGTCGCTGCGGGCATGCACGCGGTCGGCGTCGACCGCGACGAGACGCCTGCGTGGTGCGCGCGGCACAACTCCGGCGCGCCGGTCGCGGTCGCGGACGTCCGCGACGTACGGCTCGATGGTCCGGTCGAGGCGGTGTACGTCGACCCCGCGCGCCGGTCCGGTGACCGCCGTGGCGGATCGGAGCCGCCGTTGCCGTGGTGCTTCTCGTTGCCGGTCGCGCAGGTCGCGGTGAAGGCCGCGCCGGGCCTGGACGTGTCGTTGGTGGCCCCGGGCTGGGAGATCGAGTTCGTCGCCGAGGGCCGCGACCTCAAGGAGGCGTGCCTGTGGTCCCCCGCGTGGGCGACGGCGACGCGACGCGCGACGGTGTTGCCGGCGGGCGTGTCGCTGGTCGTTGATCCGTCGACGCCGCCCGCGCAGGTGCGCGCCCCCGGCCGCTATGTCGTCGACCCGTCGCCGGCCGTCACGCGGGCCGGCGCCGTTGCGGATCTCGCCGTACTGCTCGGCGGCGCGTGGCAGATCGACAAGCGAATCGCCTTCTTGTGCATGGACGAACCGACGGCGACGCCGTACGGACGAGTGCTGGAAGTCGCCGCGAGCCTGCCGTTCGGGGTGAAGCCGCTCTCCGCAGCGCTGCGAAGGCTCGACGTAGGAGCAGTCGACTTCCGCCGCCGAGGACTGGCCGGCGACGTAGAGGACCTAAGACGCCGGCTGAAACTCGCCGGCACCCGCCAAGCCGT
>Ga0157369_10003259_pt1 | contig 19324 bp, 19 predicted proteins | sample C25metaG_FD_113461 | JGI IMG/M metagenome (GOLD analysis project Ga0157369, IMG submission 113461) | Corn rhizosphere microbial communities from Kellogg Biological Station, Michigan, USA - C2-5 metaG | ecosystem: Host-associated > Plants > Roots > Rhizosphere > Soil | place: USA: Michigan... | reverse complement strand
GAAGAAGGGGGAGCGCTACCTCCTGCGCGAGGCGAGCGAGCCAGGGCCGGCGCGGATCGCGCGGGTCGTCGAGCTGCTGGAGGCTCTTGCCGGCTAGGCGGGCGCGAGGGCGCGGCGGCGGCGGCTCCGGCCCTCCCACAGGGCGACCAGCCGGCGCTGCGCCGGGCGCTCGAAGCCGTGGTAGAGGAGCGCCGAGACGGCGAGGGTCGCGACGAGGAACAGGGCGAGGAGCGCCGGCGGGACCGGAATTCCCGGTGCGACGAAGGCGAACTTGAACAGCGTCAGCAGCAGATAGTGGGAGAGGTAGGTCGCGTAGCTGACCCGGCCGAGCCAGACGAGCGCCGGCGCCTCGAGCGGGCCGGCGCGGCGTACGCGCGCGAGGGCGAGGATCAAGGCCGACCAGGCGAGCGGGACCAGCGGCAGGTTCCAGAGAAGAAAGCCGGCGGCAGATGCTGCGGCGGCCGCGAACAGCGCGGTCGCGAGCCAGGCGCGGCGCGGGAGGCGGAGCCAGAGGCCGTAGAGCGCCATTCCGATCGCGAACTGGAGGAGGCAGCGGAACAGGCCGGTCTGGGCGACGGCGTTCGGGTAGGGATAGCCGAGCAGGCGGAAGAGAGGCTGGACGCACAGTCCGAGCGCGAGGGCGGCCGCGGCGAGTAGCCACAGCGGCCGGCGCCTGGGAGCGAGGGCGGCCAGGATCAGCGGGAAGAGCAGGTAGGCGGCGATCTCGGTCGAGATCGACCAGGCCGGCACGTTCCACCGCGCTTCGCCGGAGAGGCCCCAATTCTGGACGAGAAGCGCCGACTGGCCGAAATAGCCCCAGCTCTGCTCCTCGAGCCGGGCCGAGCCGAACGCCGCCGCCGCCAGCGCATAACCGGCGAAGCCGGCGAGGATCAGCAGGTGGAGCGGGTAGATGCGCGCGAGCCGGCGGACCAGGAAGTCGCCATAGGCGCGGGCGCCGCCGTCGGCGACGCGCTCGCCATAGTTGAGCGCCATGACGAAGCCGGAGAGGATGAAGAACAGGTCGACGGCGAGGTTGCCGTGGGCGAGGAAGGCGATCGCGCCGGCCGGAAGCCAGGGGGCGAGCAGGACGCGCATGTGGAACAGCACCACCCACCAGGCGGCGAGGCCGCGGATCGCGGTGAGCGGCAGGAGCTCGGGAATGCGCGGCGGCGGTGCGGAGGCCATTGCCCCTCCCCTAGCCCGCGCGGCGTTGCGATTTCGCTAAGCGCGCCCGTAGATCCGATCGAGGACCCGGGCGACGTCGACCAGGTGCTCCGCGCCGGGATCGAAGCGCTCGCCGCGGCCGAGCCGCTCCGCCCAGTCCGCCGCCGCGCGTCCGCCCCAAGAGTCGGGCGGCGACGCCAGCGTCTCGCTCGCGGTGCCGCGGAAGCGCTCTGCGGTGAAATCGTAGAAGGAGCCGCCGACGTTGCGCAGCGCAGCGCCGCCGCCGGTGCCGTAGAAGGAAGCGGAGATTACCGCCTCCTGGCCCGCGGGGAGGCGCCACGAGCAGGCCAGGCGGACGCTGGCGCCGCTCGCCAGGCGCAGGCCGGCGGCTGCATAATCCTCGACCTCGCCTTCGCCGAGCGGCTTTCCGCCTGAGAGAAGGTCTGAAGAAACGCGTTCCACCTCCGGGAAGTCGAGGGCCCAGAGCGCGAGGTCGACGAGGTGCACGCCAAGGTCCATGACGCAGCCGCCCCCCGACAGCGCCGGGTCGTAGAACCACGCCTTGTCGGGGCCGTAGGCGTTGTGGAACAGGAGATCGACGGCGTAGACGTCGCCGAGCGCACCCTCCTCGACCAGAGCGCGGATGCGGCGCATGCCTTCGGTAAAGCGGTAGGAGAGGTCGACGGCGAGCAGCCGGTCGGCGCGCCGCGCGGCTTCGACCACCGCCTGCGCCTCCGCCGCGGTGCGGCCGAGCGGCTTTTGGCAGAAGACGGCGGCGCCGGCCTCGAGGGCGCGGATCGACTGCTCGGCATGGAGCGCGCTCGGGGTCGCGATGACGATCCCGTCGAGCTTCTCGGCGAGCAGGCCGTCGAGGCCGTCCACCCGCTTCGCATCCGGTGCGAGCTTCAGCGCCTCGGCCGCCATTTCCTCGGACGGGTCGGCGACGGCGGCGGCCTCGACGGCGCCGGTGGCGAGCATCGCCTCCATCCGGTGGCGGCCGATCCAGCCGACGCCGAGGAAGCCCACGCGCGGGCGCGGCGTCATGGCGTCACGAGCGCCTTCAGGAAGCCGTCGGGCCGGTCGCGGGTGGCGTCGAGCGCGTCTCCGAGCCGTTCGAGCGGGAAGCGGTGGGTGTAGAGCGGCTCGGGATCGAGCCGGCCGGAGGCGACGGCGTCCACCGCCTCGCGAATGCCCTGCATCGCCACCTCGGGATCGCGCTCGTGAGCGTTGACGACGTCGATGCCCTTCCAGTTCCACATCTGCATGTTGACCTGGCGCGGGCCGTCCTGGTGATAGCCCGCGACGATCAGCTTGCCGCCCTCGCGAACCAGATCGCCGGCGAGGTCGAGCGGCCATTGCTTGCCCACCGCCTCGATGACGCGGTCGCAGAACCTGCCGCCAGTGAGCTCCTTCACCTCTTCGATGATCGCCCAATGATCGTCCATCGTGATGGTGTCGGCGGCGCCGAAGCGGCGGGCGAGGTCGAGCGAGAAGGGGCGGCGCGAAATGGCGATGACGCGCGCTCCGGCATCGGTCGCGAGGCGGGTGAGGATGGCGCCGAGGAAGCCGATGCCGACGATCGCGACCGTCTGGCCGGCACGGACGTCGCTGCGGCGGAAGATGTTGAACGCGCAGCCCAGCGGCTCGCCCGGAAACGGCTTGCCCGCGAGCGCTGCGGGAAGCTTCACCACCGCCGAGGCCTCGGCAATGTCATATTCGCCGTAGCTCCTGTAGGAGAGCGCTGCGACGCGGTCGCCCGCGGCGAGGCCGTCGACCCCCTCCCCCACCGCATCGACGACGCCCCAGCCTTCGTGGCCGAGCGCGCCGGGCTCGGTCGGGAACTGCATCCACTCCGGCCCCTCCCACGGCGTCAGGTTCGACGCGCAGACGCCGCAGCCTTCGAGCTTCAGCCTGACCTGCCCCGGCCCCGGCTCCGGGCGTTCGACCTGCCTGACGCTGACCCGCCCCGGTCCTTCCAAGACCGCGGCCCGCATGACTTCGCTCAACCTTGTCTCCCCTGGGAATGGCGCTCCCGGACGGGAGGCGCTAGCGAAACGCCGAGTCGCGGGGAAGGTTGCGCTCCCGAAACAGGAGAAGCTCGTTTGGACGGCCTCAAGCGCTCCTTCCCGCCCGTGGTGGACTCGACCACGCGCGTGCTCGTGCTCGGCAGCCTGCCGGGCGAGGAGTCGCTCGCGCGGCAGCGTTACTACGCCAACCCCCGCAACCAGTTCTGGCGGCTGATCGGGGCCGTCGCCGGGCTCGACCTGGAGCCGCTCGCTTATGAGGCGCGGCTCGAGGCGCTGCTCGCGCGCGGCATCGGCCTTTGGGACACGGTGGGCTCGGCGACGCGGCAGGGCAGCCTCGACGGCAACATCCGGGGCATCGCGCCAAATCCGCTGCCGGAGCTCGTCTCCGAGCTTCCGGCGCTGCGGGCGATCGGCTTCAACGGTGGCAAGTCGGCCGCGCTCGGCATGCCGCAGCTCGTCGATCGGGGCCTCGCACTTATCCCCCTCCCCTCCAGCAGCCCGGCCTACACGCTCGCCTTCGAGGCCAAGCTCGCCGAGTGGCGCAAGCTCGCCGTCTTTCTGTGACAAGTTTGTCATGGAAGGCTGCCGTTCATCGTCGATAAAGGCGCGGACGGCGAGTGGCGTCGGACGCATCATCGGCAGGATTGTTATACCGTGACCTCGCGGTAGAGGGGCGGGTCGCTCCTCGAACAGCGCGCGCGGCGGAGGATTTGTTGGTTCGTTCATTCTGGCTCGCGAGCGCCGCCCTGGCGATGGCACCGGCCGCCGCCTGGGCGCAGACCGGGGCCGCCGGAGTCCCGCAGCCCGATCACCCCCAGGAAACGGCTCCGGATGCGCCGCAGCCGCAGTCGCAGCCCCAGGCGTCGCCTTCACCGGCGCGCGCGGCCGACGAGGCGAGCCTTCAGGACAAGACGATCGTCATTACCGGCTTCCGCCGCAACCGCGAGGACGTGCTGTCGGGCACGTCGGTAGTGAGCGGGGAGGAGCTGACGCGCGACTTAAGGCCGACGATCGGCGAGACGCTGGCGCGCCAGCCCGGCGTCTCCGCCACCTCGTTCGGCCCGAACGCCTCGCGGCCGGTGCTGCGCGGCTTCTCGGGCGAACGCGTGCGCGTCCTCACCGACGGCATCGGCAGCCTCGACGTCTCCTCCTCCAGCGCCGACCACGCCGTCGCGATCAACCCGCTGACGGCGGAGCGGATCGAGGTGCTCCGCGGCCCGGCTGCGCTCCTCTTCGGCTCGGAGGCGGTCGGAGGCGTGGTCAACGTCATCGACGCCCGAATCCCGCGCCGGATCCCCGACGAGCCGTTACACGTCCAGGGCATCCTCACCTACGGCTCGGCCGCGAACGAGCGCGCCGCCAACGGTACGGTCGACGTGCCGATCGACGGCCATTTCGTGATCCACGCGGACGGCAATTATTCGAAGACGGACGACCTCAGGATCGGCGGCTACGTCCTCTCGCCCGAGCTGCGCCAGCAGGCGGCGGCGAGCAGCGACCCGGCGATCCGGGCGCTCGCCAACCTCAGGGGCCGCCTCCCCAACACGAGCGGCGAGACCGACGACGTCGCGCTCGGCGCGGCCTATATCGACGGCGGCACCAATTTCGGCGTGTCGGTCAACCATTATCACAGCCTCTACGGAGTCCCGGTCCGCTATTCGCTCGATCCCGGCGTGGCCGCGGAAGCGCCGCGGATCGACATGCGCCAGACCCGGGTCGACGCGCGCGCGGAGGTCGCGACCGGCGGCGGCTTCATCGAGCAGGTGCGGCTTCGCGGCGGCTATGCCAATTACCGCCACGACGAGCTGGAGGAAGGCGGCGGCATCGGCACGAGCTTCTTCTCCAAGGGCGCCGAAGGCCGGCTGGAATTCGTCCAGGCGGCGCACGGCGGCTGGGGCGGCGGCTTCGGCGCGCAATATTATCGGCGCGACATGAACGTCGTCGGCGACGAGAAATTCCTGCCCCCGAACAGGACCGAGCAGCTCGGCCTGTTCGCGCTCGAATCCTACGTGTCGGGCCCCTTCCGAGGCGAGGCCGGGCTGCGCTTCGAGCGGCAGAACGTCCATGCCGACGCGGACGCCGATCTCGGCAATCCGGCCATGACCCGCCGCTTCAGCTCCGTCTCCGGTTCGCTCGGCGCCAGCTATCAGATCGCGCCGGGCGTGAAGATCGGCCTCAACGGTTCGCGGACCGAGCGGGCGCCCTCGGCCGACGAGCTGTTCGCCAACGGCCCCCATGCCGGCACCCAGGCCTTCGAGAGCGGCAATCCGGGCCTGTCGCAGGAGAAGAGCTGGGGCCTCGAGGCCTCGTTCAGCATCTCGCGCGACGCCTACAGCCTCACCGCCTCGGTGTTCGAGAGCTGGTTCGACAATTACATCTACGAGCGCCGCACCGGCCAGATCCGCGACGCGCTCCCCGTCTACCAGATCAGCCAGGGCCGAGCGCGCTATGCGGGCGTCGAGTTCGAGGGCTCGGCGCGGGTGGCGACGCTCGGCAAGTGGACGATCAACCTCGACGCCGTCGCCGACTATATCCGTGCGACGATCGACGGCGTCGGCCCCGCTCCGCGCATCCCGCCGATGCGGCTGCTCGGCGGCATCGAGGCGCAGTCGGAGGGGCTGACCGGCCGGCTCGAGGTCGAGCACGTCGCGCGCCAGAACCGCGTCGCGCCGCTGGAGACGCCGACTCCGGGCTATACGATGGTCAACGCCTCCATCTCCTTCACGCCCTTGAAGGAGCACAAGTCGCTCAACATCACGCTGGCCGCGAACAACATCTTCGACGTCGATGCGCGGCGGCATGCGAGCTTCCTCAAGGATTATGCGCCGCTCGCGGGGCGGGACATCCGCCTCTCCGCCCGCTTCAGCTTCTGACGCGGGAGTCCGTCGCAGCGTCGGCACGGCTCGTCGCCGCGCCTGTCTTTTAAGCTGGCGGAAACCGGGTCGCTTCTATGATGATTCCGCTTGGGCAGAAGGGCTTAGGAGGGGTTTATCCATGGCGCACCGCATCAGGCGCTCATACCGTATCGCGCTGCTACCGGCGGCGGCCCTGCTCGCCTCGTTCGTTCCGGAAGCGACGTTCGCGGCCCAGCCCACCGGGTCGATGACGCCGCACAACGAGGCGCAGCGCCAGCTTGCCCAGACGATCCGGGCGATCGGCGAGAATTTCAACGGCGACATCGGCATCGCCGTCGAGGACGTGCAGACCGGCTGGACCACCGCCTATGACGGCGACACCTTTTTCCCGCAGCAGAGCGTCAGCAAGTTCTGGGTGGCGCTGACTGCGCTCGACAAGGTCGACAAGGGCGAATTGAGCCTCACCGCGCCGTTCACGCTCCACAAGGCGGACATGACCGTCTTCCACCAGCCGATCGCGCGGCAGATCGGCGCCAACGGCTACAGGACCAGCGTCAGCGAGCTGATGACGCGCGCGCTCCAGCAGAGCGACAATACCTGCAACGACGCGGTGCTGTGGCGCGCCGGCGGGCCGTCGGCAGTGCGCGCCTTCCTGCGCGAGAAGGGGATCGACGGGATCCGCTTCGGGCCGGGCGAGCGCAAGCTGCAGAGCGCGATTGCCGGCATCGAGTGGAAGCAGAGCTATGCCTATAACGGCGCCTTCTTCAAGGCGCGGGACTCGGTTCCGCTGGCGACTCGCCGCGCCGCCTTCGAGCGCTACATCGCCAATCCGATGGACGGCGCGACTCCGCTGGGCGTGGTCGATGCGCTGGCCCGGCTGAAGAAGGGCGAGCTGCTCTCGCCGGCATCGACCCAGCGCCTGCTCGGCATCATGTCGCATACCAAGACGGGGCCGCAGCGGCTGAAAGGCGGGCTCCAGGCCGGCTGGACGCTGAGCCACAAGACCGGCACCGGACAGGTGCTGGGCGGGGTGCAGGCCGGCTACAACGACATCGGCGTGATCACCGGTCCGGACGGCCATTCCTACGCGATGGCCGTGTTCATCCGCCGCAGCTCGGCGCCGCTGCCGCAGCGCATGGCGGCGATGCAGAAGACGGTCCGCGCCGTCATCGCCTATCATCAGAGCGCGGAGGGCAGCGACATGGCCGGCTATCGCGGCGGCCGGGATTACGGCGGGCGGTAACCCTTCTGCCTCCCCATGAGCGCTGCTCATGGGGAGGCAGAAGCTAGGCGTCGTAGTCGACTTCCAGCCCCTCCCCCTTCGGGACGGACTGGCAGGTCAGGACATAGCCGGCGGCCACCTCATCGTCGGTAAGGCCGTAGCGTGCAGCCATCTCGACCTCGCCCGACACCACCCGCGCGCGGCAGGTGGCGCACACGCCCGCCTTGCAGGCGAAGGGCGCCGGAAGGCCGGCGAGGCGGGCGGAGTCGAGGATGTTGCCGGCCTCGGCGCGGAACGGAACGCGCCGCTTGCGGCCGTCGAGAGTCACCAGCATCGTCAGCCCCTGCGCCTCGCGCGACGCGGCCTCGAGCTGGGCCTGGAGCGCCTCGGGCGGCCGGTCTGCGGTGAAGCGCTCGATGTGGATCCGCCCCTGCTCCACCCCCCTCGCCTTCAGCGCCGCCTCCGCGGCATCCATCATCGGGCCGGGGCCGCAGATGAAGAAGGCGGCGGCGCCGGCGGGATCGACGAGAATGTCGAGCACCTCGCCGCATTTGGCCTCGTCGAGCATGCCGTTGAAGAGGTCGATGTCTTCCGATTCCTCGGCGAGGAAATGGTGGATCTCGAGCCGGTCCATGAAGCGGTTCTTGAGGCGGGCGAGCTCCTCGAGGAAGATGACCGACTGACTGTCGCGGTTGCCGTAGAACAAGGTGAAGCGGCTCCGCGGCTCCTCGATCATGGCGGTCTTGAGGAGCGACAGGACGGGCGTGATGCCCGAGCCGCCGGCGAAGGCGACATAATGGTTGGCGGCGTCGGCCCGGAAATCCCAGGTGAAGCTGCCGTGCGGCTCCATCACGTCGAGCCGGTCGCCGGCCTTGAGCGCCTCGTTGGCCCAGGTGGAGAAGAGGCCGCCGGCGATCCGCTTCACCGTCACCTTGAGCTCGCCGTCCTCGGGCGCGACGCAGAGCGAATAATTGCGGCGCACGTCCTCGCCGCCGATCTCGGCGCGCAGCGTCAGGTGCTGGCCGGGCCGGAAGCGGAACGCCTCCTTGAGCTCTTCGGGAAGACGGAAGCGGATCGATTTGGCGTCCGCCGTCTCCTCGACCAGCTCGGCCACTTCGAGGCTGTGGAAATTGACGCTCACCGTCGCCGCCTCAGTGGCATTTGAACATGTCGAAGGGCTCGGCGCAGTCGCGGCAGCGCCAGAGCGACTTGCAGGGCGTCGAGCCGAAGCGGCTGATCTCCTCGCTGTTGGCCGAGCCGCATTGCGGGCATTCGGGTGCGTGCCGGCTCGGCGGGGCGATGCCGTAGGCGTGAAGCTTCGCGCGGCCTTCCGGAGAGATCCAGTCCGTCGTCCATGCGGGCGACAGCGCCGTCTCGATACGGACCCCCCGGTACCCCGCGGAGTCGAGGGCGGCGCGGATGTCCCGCTCGATCACCTGGGTCGCCGGACAGCCGCTATAGGTGGGCGTGATGACGACGCGGTGCGGCTCGACGGAGCGCACGATGCCGAGATCGACGACCGAGATGACGGGGATTTCGGGATCGGGGACGGAGGCGAGGACCTGACGGATGCGCGCGCAAGCCTCGTTCGTCCCGAGCGTGATCGTCCGGCTTGACTCCGAGGCCAGTGCAGCGCCCCTCGACTTCGCTCGCGACGAACGCACCTCCTTCACCTGCGCAAGCCCAGTCACCACACCGCCTCCGGATAGGTGCGGGGGAGGAACTGGAGGGTGCACAGGAGGTGGCCGAGATGCTCGCTGTGGTGGCCGCGGCGGCCGCCGAGGATGGGGCGCTGGACGGGGAGCGGATCGAGCGTCGCCTCCCGCAGCACCGCCGCCACCTGCTCCTCATAGTCGGCGCGGAAGGCGTTCGGGTCGACGCCGATGCCCTTCTCGGCGAGGAACAGGGTGAGGTCGTCGGCCTCGAACAGCTCGGGGACGAAGCGCGCCATCCAGTCGATGCCGTCCTGCATCCGCCGGCGGCTCTCGTCGGTGCCGTCGCCGAGGCGGATCACCCACTCCGCGGCAAGCTCCTGGTGATAGGCCACCTCCTTGACCGCTTTCGCGGCGATCGCCGCGATCCGCGCGTCGGCAGAGGCGGCGAGGTGCGCGAACAGGCGGTGCTGCCAGGCGGAGAAGAGGAACTGGCGCGCCATCGTCCGTGCAAAGTCGCCGTTGGGCTGCTCGACGAGGAGGCAGTTGCGGAAATCGAGGACGTCGCGGTGGAAGGCGAGGCGATCGCCGTCGCGCTCCTTCCCTTCGACCTCACCGGCATAATCGAGGAAAAAGGTGGCCTGGCCGATCAGGTCCAGCGCTATGTTGGCGAGGCTGAGGTCGACTTCGACCGAGGGAGCGTGGCCGGTCCATTCCGAGAGGCGCTGGCCGAGGACGAGGCTGTCGTCGCCGAGGCGCAGGAGGAATTCGAACAGCGCCCCGCCCTGCGCGCCGCCCGCCGGGTCGAAGGCGCCATGCTCGTGCAAATTGGCGGCGCGCGCTTCGTCTTCGGGACGGATCGGCGGGAGCGACGGCATCAGATGTGCTTCACGTCGTCCGGGATCGTGTAGAAGGTCGGGTGACGGTAGACCTTGTCGGCGGCGGGATCGAACATCGACGCGTCATCCGCGGGATCCGACGCGACGATCTGCGCCGAGGGCACGACCCAGAGGCTCACCCCCTCCATCCGGCGCGTATAGGTGTCGCGGGCGTGGCGGAGCGCGATCTCGGGGTCGGGCGCGTGAACCGAGCCGACATGGCGGTGCGAGAGGCCGCCCTTCGAGCGGACGAACACTTCCCAGAGCGGCCAGTCGCCGGCGCTCATGCAGCCTCCCGCTTGCGCGCGTGCTTCTCGGCATAGGCGGCGGCGGCTTCGCGGACCCAGGCGTTCTGCTCCCACGCGTCGCGCCGGGCGATCATGCGCTCGCGGGCGACCGGGCCCTCGCCGCGGACGACGGCGTAGAATTCCTCCCAGTCGATGTCGCCGAAATCGTAGCCGCCCTTGGCTTCGTTCCACTTCAACGCCGGATCGGGGACGGTGAGGCCGATCGCATCCGCCTGGGGGACGGTGATGTCGACGAACTTCTGGCGGAGCTCGTCGTTGGTTTCGCGCTTGATCCGCCAGCGCATCGACTGGGCGGTGTTCGGGCTGTTCTCGTCGGGCGGCCCGAACATCATCAGGCTCGGCCACCACCAGCGGTTGAAGGCGTCCTGCATCATCCGGCGCTGATCCGGCGTGCCCGCCATCATCGCCATGCAGATCTCGTAGCCCTGGCGCTGGTGGAAGCTCTCCTCCTTGCAGACGCGGACCATCGCCCGCGCATAGGGCCCGTAGGAGGTGCGCTGGAGCGGCACCTGGTTCATGATCGCAGCGCCGTCGACCAGCCAGCCTATGGCGCCGATATCGGCCCAGGTCAGCGTCGGGTAGTTGAAGATGGTCGAGTATTTCGCCTTCCCGGAATGGAGCGCCTCGATCATCTCCTCGCGGCTGGTGCCGAGCGTCTCCGCCGCCGAATAGAGGTAGAGGCCGTGGCCCGCCTCGTCCTGCACCTTGGCGAGCAGGATCGTCTTGCGCCGGAGCGAGGGCGCGCGGGTGATCCAGTTGCCCTCCGGCAGCATGCCGACGATTTCCGAATGCGCGTGCTGGGAGATCTGGCGCGTCAGCGTGCGGCGGTAGGCCTCGGGCATCCAGTCCTTGGGCTCGATGAACTCGTCCGCCGCCACCCGCGCCTCGAACGCGGCGAGCTTCTCCGGATCCTCGGTGGAGGCGATCTTCGCGCTCTTCTGAAGCTCGGTCGTGTACATGTGCTTCTCCTGAGGCGGGCCCTAGCAGGCGCGGCATTTCGCGGCAATCAACGCTCGGAAGCGACTTGGGGTGGCACGGCTTTGGCCGCAAGCGGCGGAGTGCGTGGCCGCGCCGTTGCAGCCAAGGCGGCGGCAAAAGGAGGGCTTCCATGTCGTTTCGAATCACCGGCCTCTCGCCCGAGCCGTTCCGTCCCCTGTTCGGGCTTCCGGACGAGGCGCTCGCCCGCCACGGCGCGCGGCGCTACGTCGCCGACGGTCCCGGCTTTCCCGACCGCATCGAGATCAGCGACGCCGCGCCGGGCGAGACCCTGCTGCTGGTGAACTACATGCACCAGCCGGCGGCCACGCCTTACCGGGCGAGCCATGCGATCTTCGTGCGGGAGCGCGACGTCGCGCCGACGAACGTCGTCGACGATGTCCCGCCGGCGATGCGCGCTCGGCCGCTGTCGCTCAGAGCGTTCGACGCCGCGGGCCTGATGGTCGACGGAGACCTGGTCGACGGCGCCGAGGCCGAGCGCCTGATCGAGCGCTTCCTCGCCGATCCACAGGTCGCCTATATCCACGCCCATTACGCGAAGCGCGGCTGCTATGCGGGCCTGATCGAGCGGGCCTAGACCCGCTCCAGCACCATCGCGATGCCCTGGCCGACGCCGATGCACATGGCGCAGAGGGCGTAGCGGCCGCCGCGGCGGTGGAGCTCCTCGGTTGCCGTCAGCGCAAGGCGGGCGCCGGACATGCCGAGCGGGTGGCCGAGCGCGATGGCGCCGCCGTTCGGGTTGACGTGCTCCGCATCGTCCGGAAGGCCGAGCTGGCGGAGGACCGGCAGGGCCTGGGCGGCGAAGGCTTCGTTGATCTCGACGACGTCCATGTCCGAGATGCTGAGGCCGAGCCGCTTCAACAGCTTCTCGGAGGCTGGCGCAGGGCCGATGCCCATGATCCGCGGCGGCACGCCCGCGACGGCGCCGCCGACGATGCGGGCACGCGGGGTGAGCCCGTTGCGCTTCGCCGCCTCTTCGGAGGCGACGATCATCGCCGCGGCGCCGTCGTTGACGCCCGAGGCGTTGCCGGCAGTGACGGTCCCGTCGGAGCGGACGATCGGCCTCAGCTTCGCGAGCGCCTCGACGCTGGTCTTCCTCGGATGCTCGTCGCGGTCGACGAGGACCGGATCGCCCTTGCGCTGCGGGATCTCCACTGCAACGATCTCCGCGGCGAAGCGGCCGTTGTCCTGAGCGCGGCTCGCCTTCTCCTGGCTGCGGACGGCGAAAGCGTCCTGATCCTCGCGGCTTACCTGAAATTCCTGCGCTACGTTCTCAGCCGTCGAGGGCATCGTGTCGTCGCCATAGGCATGCTTCATCTTCGGATTGACGAAGCGCCAGCCGATCGTGGTGTCGTACATCTCGGCGTTGCGGTCGAAGGCACTGGTCGCCTTGGCCATGACGAAGGGCGCCCGGCTCATGCTCTCCGAGCCCCCGGCGATCAGCATGTCCGCCTCGCTTCCGCGCACGACCCGGGCCGCCATCGCCACCGCGTCCATCCCCGAGCCGCAGAGGCGGTTGAGGGTGACTCCGCCCGAGCTGTGCGGGAGGCCGGCGAGGAGGCCGGCCATGCGGGCGAGGTTGCGATTGTCCTCCCCGGCCTGGTTGGCGCAGCCGAGGATGACGTCGTCGAGCTCGCTCCAATCGACGTTGCCATTGCGCTCCATCAGCGCGCGGATGGGGATGGCGGCGAGATCGTCGGCGCGGACGTGGGCAAGCGCACCGCCGTAGCGGCCGATGGGGGTCCGCACCGCGTCGCAGATGAAGGCTTCGGTCATTCCATGTCTCCGATGATCGCGCCGCCGACGCTTCGCGAGAAGCCGGTGAACTCGGCGATGGGCCGCCCGGCCGCGGTCCGCACCGATACGTCGTAGACGCCGGAGCGGCCGACAAGGGCCCGCTCCTGCGCCTCCGCGACCAGAACGTCGCCCTCGCCGGCGGGTTCGAGGAAGACGATCGAGGCCTGGGCGGCCACGGTCCTCAGGTTGCGGCTGTTGCAGGCGTAGGCGAAAGCCGTGTCGGCGAGGGCGAAGACCATGCCGCCGTGGGCGGTGCCGTGGCCGTTCAGCATGTCGCCCCGCAGCGCCATGCGGATCCGTGCATAGCCCTCCCGCGCCTCGTCGATCTCGACGCCCCAGGCAGGGCCGGTGCCCTCGGCCGCCAGCATGGCGTGCGCGACCTTGTCGCCCATGGCGTTCGAGTCCATGAAACGCGCATGGCTTACGAGACGATCGACTTCAAGCTGGAGGGCGGCATCGCCCGCCTCACGCTGAACCGGCCGGAGCGGCTGAACAGCTTCACCGTCCGCATGCACGAGGAAGTTGCGGAGGCACTCTCCGCACTCGAAGGCGCAAGGGTGCTGGTGATCACCGGCGCCGGCCGCGGCTTCTGCGCGGGGCAGGACCTCGGCGACCGCGCCGTCGCGCCGGGCGAGGCGGTCGACCTCGGCGATTCCGTCGAGAGCTATTACAATCCGCTGATCCGGCGGATCACCTCCCTCCCCTTTCCGGTGATCGCGCGGGTGAACGGCGTCGCGGCGGGCGCCGGTGCGAACATCGCGCTCGCCTGCGACATTGTGGTCGCGGCCAAGTCGGCGAAGTTCATCCAGTCCTTCGCCTCGATCGGGCTGATCCCCGACAGCGGCGGAACGTGGGTGCTGCCGCGGCTCGTCGGCCAGGCGCGGGCGCTCGGGCTGGCGCTGACGGCGGAGCCGCTTTCAGCGGACAAGGCGGCCGAATGGGGGCTGATCTGGAAGGCCGTGGAGGACGAGGCGCTCGACGCCGAGGTGGACTCGCTCGCGGAGCGGTTCGCAAGCGCGCCGACCAAGGGGCTGGCGCGGATCAAGACGATGATCCGCGAGAGCTGGAGCCACAGCCTCGACGAAGAGCTCGACCTGCAGCGCGATGCGATGCGGGAGCTGGGCTTCTCCGCCGATTATCGCGAGGGCGTCGCGGCGTTCATGGAGAAGCGGAAGCCGAACTTCACGGGGCGATGACTTCGTTGCGAGGAGCATAGCGACGAAGCAATCAAGCCCGAGCACGAAGCCGCACTGGACTGCTCCGCTTCGCCCGCGATGACGGCCTCAGCTTGCCACCAGCTCGGCGAATTTCTTGAGGTCGATGTTCCCGCCGGAGACGATGCAGACGATCGGCCCCTCCCCCGCGTTTCCGGTGAGCGCGGCGGCGAGGGCGAGGGCGCCGGCGCCTTCGGAGATCACCCGCGCCTTTTCGGCGATGAGGCGCATCGCTGCGCGGGTCTCCTCGAGGGTGACGGTGACGGCGCCGTCGAGCACGGGGCGCATGCGCTGCCACATACGCTCGGTGACGCTCTGCCCGCCGGCGCCGTCCACGAAGCTCGGCTGCCAGGCCTCGAAGCGGCGAGGGCCGCCTTCGCGCAGAGACAGGGCGTAGGGCGCGGCCGTCTCAGGCTCGGCGCCGAAGACGCGCACGCCAGGCTTCAGCGCCTTGACCGCGCTGGCGACGCCCGTGGCGAGGCCGCCGCCGCCGATCGCGCAGATCACGGCCGCCACATCTGGGCAATCCTCGACGATCTCGAGGCCCATCGTGCCGTGCCCGGCGATGAAGTCATGGTCGTCGAACGGGTGGATGAAGACGCCTTCCATGCCATCGAGGGCGTGCGCCTCGGCGATGCGCCAGGCCTCGGTGTAGGAGACGGGGACGATCCGGGCCCCCAGGGCGCGCATCCGGTCGAGCTTGGTCTGGGGAGCGGTCTCGATCGCGACGACGGTGCTCGGGATCCCGGCGGCGCGGGCGGCATAGGCCACGCCCTGCCCCGCATTGCCGGCGCTGATCGTCCAGACGCCCCGGGCGCGCTGCTCCGGCGTCAGCGCAGCGACCGCATTGGCGGCGCCGCGTATCTTGTAGGCGTTGGTCGGCTGGAGGTTCTCGAGCTTCAGCCGGACGTCGGGCCCGTCGGGGCCGAGGTCGAGCCTGACCAGCGGCGTGCGCAGCACGGTGCCGCGGATGCGTTCGCGCGCCGCCTCGATGTCGGCAAGCGCGATGGGTCTCACAGGTTCCGGCATTTCCACCTCCGCAGCCTTCTTCTAAGGGGGAGGCATGAAGACACTCAAGCTGCTCAATTACGCCGCCGACCGCTGGTATGAAGCGCCCGCCGGGCTCGCCGAGGTGGAAAGCGCCGTCACCGGCGAGACCATCGCGCTGACCGGGAGCGACGGCCTCGATTTCGCGGCGATGCTCCGCCACGCGCGCACCGTCGGCGGGCCGGCCCTCCGGCGCATGACCTTCCACGAGCGCGCCTGGATGCTGAAGGATCTCGCCAACGCGATCATGGCGCGCAAGGAGGAGCTGTACGAGCTCAACTACGAAACCGGCGCGACCCGTACCGACGGCTGGATCGACATCGAGGGCGGCGCGGGGACGCTCTTCTCCTTTTCGTCCAAGGGACGGCGCGAGCTTCCGAACGGGCGAGTAATCGTCGATGGCGCGATGGAGCCGCTGTCGAAGGGCGGCACGTTCGTCGGCCAGCACGTCTGGACTCCGCTGCAGGGCGTCGCGGTCCACATCAACGCCTTCAACTTCCCGGTCTGGGGAATGCTCGAGAAGCTCGGGCCGACCCTGCTCGCCGGGGTGCCGGCGATCGTCAAGCCGGCGTCGGCGACGGGATATCTGGCGGAAGCGGCGTTCCGCATCATGATCGAGGCGGGGGTGCTTCCTCCCGGCGCGCTGCAGCTCGTGATGGGCGGCGTCGGCGACCTCTTCGACCATCTGACGCTCCAGGACGTGGTGAGCTTCACAGGCTCCGCGCAGACGGCGATGAAGCTGCAGTCGCACCCGGTGATCGCCCGGGAGAGCGTGCGGTTCATCGCCGAGCGCGACAGCCTGAACGCCTCGATCCTCGGCCCTGATGCCGCGCCGGGCACGCCCGAGTTCGACCTGTTCGTCAAGGAGGTTGCGCGCGAGATGACGGTGAAGGCGGGGCAGAAGTGCACCGCCATCCGACGCGCCATGGCGCCCGCGCAGCATCTCGACGCCGTGGAGGCGGCGCTGAAGGCGCGGCTCGACAAGGTGAAGATCGGCGACCCGCGCGAGGAAGGCGTCGGCATGGGTGCGCTCGCCAGCCGCTCGCAGCTCACCGGGGTGCGCGCGGCGGTGGCCGAGCTCGCCAGGTCGGCGCGGATCGTCGCCGGCGATCCCGACGCTTCGCCCGTGGCGGGGAACGGCGCGTTCATGAGCCCGATCCTGCTTCGCACCGACGATCCATGGGGCACCGACGCGGTTCACGACATCGAGGCGTTCGGGCCAGTGTCGACGATCATGCCGTACAGGGATTTGGACGACGCTATCGCGCTCGCCAACCGCGGCATGGGCAGCCTCGCGCTGTCGCTGTTCACGTTCGACGCCGGCGTGGCGGAGGAGTTCGTGCTCGGCGCCGGCGCCTATCACGGGCGGATGGTGATCCTCGACCGCACCAGCGCGAAGGAATCGACCGGCCACGGCTCTCCCCTCCCCGTCCTTGTCCACGGCGGACCGGGACGGGCCGGCGGCGGCGAGGAAATGGGCGGTATTCGCGGCGTCACTCATTACATGCAGCGAACGGCGCTCCAGGGCTCGCCGGCAGTGCTGTCGAGCGTCGTGAAGCAGTGGCTTCCCGGCGCGCCGAAGCCGGAGGGCGAGGTCCATCCCTTCAGGAAGCGCATCTCCGAGCTCGACATCGGCTACACGCTGAAGACCGCCAGCCGCACGGTCAGCCTCGAAGATATCGAGCATTTCGCGCACTTTACGGGCGACACTTTCTACGCCCACATGGACGAGGAGGCGGCGAAGGCGAGCCCGATCTTCGAGGGACGGGTGGCGCACGGCTACTTGATCCTCTCCTTCGCGGCGGGCCTGTTCGTGGAGCCGGCCCCGGGTCCCGTGCTCGCCAATACCGGCCTCGAGAACCTCCGGTTCCTGACGCCGCTCTATCCCGGCGATTCGATGCGCGTGGAGCTGACGGTGAAGACCAAGAGCGTCCGCGACGAGGAGAAGGGGGAGGTGCGGTGGGCGGTCTATGTGTTCAACCAGAAGGATGATGTGGTGGCGACCTACGACCTGCTGACGATGAACCGGCCGTGATGCGCCGGTTCCTCCCCCTGCTGCTCGCGCTCGCGGGCTGCACCGCCGCCGCGCCGCCGGCGCAGCCGAAGGAGACTCCGGTCTACGGCTACCGGATCGTCCGCGCCTATCCGCACGATCCGAAGGCGTTCACGGAGGGGCTGTTCTTCCTCGACGGCCGGATGTGGGAGAGCACCGGGCTGAACGGCCGCTCGTCGATCCGCGAGGTGGAGCTCGAGACCGGCCAGGTCGTGCGCTCGGTGCCCGTCTCGCCGCTCTATTTCGGAGAGGGCATCGTCAACTGGGGGCCGGATATTCTGAGCCTCACCTGGCAGAACGGCATCGGCTTCCGCTGGCGCCGCGCCGACCTCAAGCAGACCGGCTCGTTCCGCTATCCGGGAGAGGGCTGGGCGCTGACCCAGGACGGCAGGAACATCATCATGTCGGACGGGACGCCGGAGCTTCGCTTCCTCGATCCGGCGACGCTGAAGGAGGTTCGGCGGATCCGAGTCACGGACCAGGGCGAGCCGGTCAAGAATCTGAACGAGATCGAATATGTGAAGGGCGAGATCCTCGCCAACGTGTGGATGACAACGCGGATCGCGCGGATCGATCCGAAGACGGGGGCGGTCAAGGGCTGGATCGAGATCGGCGACCTCGCCTCGCGGCACGTCTCGGGCGACCCGGACAGCGTGCTCAACGGCATCGCCTACGACGCCAAGGGGGACCGGCTGTTCATCACCGGCAAGAACTGGCCGGAGCTGTACGAGATCAAGCTGACGGCGCCGGCGCGGCATTAGCGTTGAGGTCCCGGCGAAGGCGGCTACATCTCCTCCTTCACCTGGGCGTGGGCGAGCATGGCGAAGAGGCCGGTGCCGCCGATGATGTTGCCGACCAGGGCCGGCAGGAGGAAGGTGCCGAACACCCAGCCCGCGCTCGCATTGCCGCTCCACAGGAGGAGAAAGGCCTCGGCGGCGCCGGCGATGACGTGGGTGAAGCCGCAGATGGCGATCGCATAGGTGAGGACGATGACGATCCAGAAGCTGGAATCGTCGGCCGCCGAGCGGATCCAGGCGACGGAAGCGATGAGGAAGCCGGCGGGAATGCCCTGGAGCATCATCTCGACCGCGCTCTTGTCGAGCAGCTTCGAGGAGACCTCGATCATGTCGCGGGTCATGTCGTCCGACTGGAAGCGCAGATAGATGCAGCCGGCGGCAATGACGGCCGCGCCGACGACATTGCCGGCGAAGACCACGCCCCACAGACGCGACGTCCTGGCGAGGTTGGCGAGCGTCCGCTCGCGCATCAGCGGCAGCACCGCCACGGTCGTATGCTCGGTGAACAGCTGCATCCGCCCGAGCACGACGATGAGGAAGCCGAGGCAATAGCCGAAGCCGGCGACGAGCTCGCGCCAGGGCTGGTCGGGAAGCCGACCGTGGAGCGCCGCCTGCGCCGAGACGGAGGCCATGATGGCGATTCCGGCGGCGAGCCCGGACCAGAAGAGCGAGCCGAGCGGCCGCTCCAGCTCGTCCTCGCCCTGGCGAACGACGGCGGCGTGGACGACCTTGGCCTTGGGCGGGCTGCGCTCGCCGACCTCGCGCGACTCCTCCTCGCTGAGGTGCGGCTCGCGGTCTTCGTGATCCTCGTCGCGCTTCTCGTCCTCGGCCATGGCCGCTCCAACGGCGGCCCGGCAGCTCCGTTCCGGTCAGCGCCGCAGCGACGACGGCGTCACTCCGCCGGCCAGCTCTCCAGCACGTCCACGAAGCGGGTGAGCCAGGCGTTGGTCTGGTGGCCGTCGACGACGCGGTGGTCGATGGTCAGCGAGACGTAAGCCATCGGGCGGATCTGGATGGTGTCGGCGCCGTCCACCTCGCGCACGACGACTCGCTTCTCGAGCTTGCCGACGCCGAGAATCGCCGATTGCGGCTGGGCGATGATGATCGGGCTCGCGAAGAGCGAGCCGGAGACGCCGTGATTGGAGATGGTGAAGGTGCCGCCCGACACGTCCTTGCCGGTCAGCTGCTCGCGCCGCGCCTTCTCGATCAGCTGTTCGAGGCCGGCGGCGATGCCCTTGAGGCTCAGCGCCTCGACGTTGCGCAGCACGGGGACGATCAGCCCCTTCTCGCCGAGCGCCGTGCCGACGCCGATGT
>Ga0157369_10003257_pt1 | contig 19330 bp, 20 predicted proteins | sample C25metaG_FD_113461 | JGI IMG/M metagenome (GOLD analysis project Ga0157369, IMG submission 113461) | Corn rhizosphere microbial communities from Kellogg Biological Station, Michigan, USA - C2-5 metaG | ecosystem: Host-associated > Plants > Roots > Rhizosphere > Soil | place: USA: Michigan... | reverse complement strand
AGTTTCTCGAGCGTCGGCTGCCGATCGGGGCTGTAGGTCCCGAGATAGCTGAGATCCCATTTTTTCGGCAGGTGCCTGGGAGCGTAAGCCTCGGCGTCCACGGAGCAGTAGAGCGCGCGCGCCGCAGGGGAGCCATATTGGCTCTCGATCCGGTCCAGAGTCGGCCCGCCCGTGAACGAAAGATACAGGTCGAAGCGGGGGATCAAGTCGAGCGAGAGATATTCGAAATCCTCCCGCTCCAGCTTGGCGAGCGTAACCGGCGTATCGATATCGTAGAACGCGGTGACACCGCGAGCATGCTCCTGGACAAAGCGGCCGACTTCGACCCCCTCACGCACATAAGAGCCGACGATCACCGCATCCGCCGTTTCGATCTGCGGACGCCACTTGTGCAGCTGCTCCAGCGAGCGATAGAATTCGAGCCTGCAGTAGTCCGGCTTGGGACAATCGCGATTGTCACGGTACCAGGGCACATCCCGTTCGAGGAACAGGACCTCATGCCCGCGCTCTGCAAAGGACTTCAGCAGCGCACGGTAGGTCGTCGCATGACCATTTCCCCAGGACGAGGACAGGCTGAGGCCAAGGACCGCGAGCTTCATTCCGCCGCCTCCACGATCGGCTGGCGCTTCACGGCGGACTCCTGCCGAAGGATCCGGTCGACCTCTGCGCCGCGGTGCGCGTAGGTGTGTTCAGAAAGGACACGCTTCAGCGCGGCTCGGCCGATATCGCGAGCGCGCTCTGGCGTTAGCCGGGCCACGTGATCGGCCACATCCTGACCGTCGCGAGCCACCAGCACTTCCTCGTCAGGAGCCAGGAAGAGATCTATCCCTTCCCACGCATCAGTGATCAGGCAGGCCGCGGCGCCGGCGGCTTCGAACACTCTGGTCGCGGGGGAGAAGCCGATGTTTGCCATGCTGTCGCGAGCAATGTTGAGCACCGCGAGCGGCGTGCAGTTGAAGGCGTTGTGATCGGTCGTGAACACGTGGCCGACGCTGCGGACGTTGGCCGGCATCCCCTTCGTATCCCAGCCATTGCCGCCGATGAGGAACTGCCGCTCGGGGAGGGTCTCGGCAGCGGCGAGGAAGAAGGAGTCGACCCGCGCTTCCCGGTCAGGGAGCCTGTTTCCGAGGAAGGACAGGTCCGCCGCGAAGCGCGGATCGGACGCAACCGGATGGTGTGTCGTGGGATCGAGGGCGTTGTAGATGGGAACGCAGCGGGCTGCGCCGAACCCGTGGTAGGCTTCGACAACCGGCGGGCCGCCGCCATAGGTTAGCACCAGGTCGAGCGAATTGAGATTGCGGCGCAGCGGATGGCCTTCGTCCTGGCGCATTTCGTCCAGCGTAGCGGCGGCATCCACGTCCCAGAAAATTCGAAGTGCATCGTAGCGACTGTTGGCGATGATCCCGTCGATCAGCTCCTCGTCGAAGACACCTACCCCGCTCGCCTTGACGACCACGTCAGCGTTGCGCGCTTCGGCCAGCACCAAGCGAAGCCCGTCGGCTGTCGCCGGATACACCACAGATTTCGCCCACGGCTGCGGCTCCATGTCGCGGTGCTGTTGCCGGTCGTAGGCGTCGGGTTCGTAGAAGGTGATCTCATGACCCCGGCTTGCCAGATCGCGAAGCAGCCCGCGATAGTAGGTCGCGGCGCCATTCCACCACGATGACAGCAGGCTCGATCCGTAGAAGGCGATCTTCATGCCGCGGTCTCCAGCGGTACCCGCTCTCCGTTGGTCCCGAGCGCAGTCGAGGGACGCTCGTGTCTCGACTGCGCTCGATACGAACCGATTTCCTCAACAATTCTCATGAGCTCCCGCGCCCGGTGGGCGCAGGTATGCCGGGCACGGATCATTTCGAGACCGCTCTTCGCAAGAGACTCTCGAAGCTCCGGCTCGTTCTTCAGCTGCGTCAGCGCAGCGATCATATTTTCTCCTTTTTCCACCATCAGGAAATCTTCACCGACGCGGAACAGGCCTTCGCTGTCTTCCCAAGGCGCCGAGACGAGCGGGATCCCGCAGGCCAAAGCCTCGAACACGCGGATCGTCGGGATCCCCGGCAGGGCTTCGCGGTAGAAGCGGCGCGGCACGTGAACGGTGGCCATGTGGCGCGCGAAAAGTTCCGGTGCGGCGGCATTGGCCACCCAGCCGTGGTAGCGTGCGCCGTACCGCCACAACATGTCTCGCGCTTCCGCCGGATAGCGAACTCCGTAGATATCGAGTGGGATGTTGGCCCATTGCGCGGGTTGAAGAAGGAAATCGACGAGCTCTTCGCTGCGCTCGTCGTCGCCCCAATTGCCGATCCAGACCACGCCCTCGCGCCGCTGCTCTTCACGGGGCGGATGGAACCGCCGCGTATCCGCCGCTTCGTGCCAGACGAAGGCGCGGTCGCGCCAGCCCCACTTCTGGTAGACCTCCGCCAATGTCTGCCCGAACGCGAGTACGCCGTCATAGCCGTCGAGATGGTAGGCGCGCATCTGCTCCGGCGCCGACACCGCGCGATGATGCGTGTCGTGGAACAGCAGGGTGAAATCCGCACCCCGCGCTCGCATTCGCCCAAGCGCGGCAACGAGCTCCGGGTCATTCCATTCATGAACGATCACCAGGTCCGTGTCACCGATCAGGTCGGCTAAGTCGCTCGCACCGCGGTAAACTGTCGAGCGCAGCTCCGGATAATCGACCGTGAACCTGTCGAGCGCCTTCTGTCCATGATCGACGAGCAGGTTCTGGACGCTCCAGGCACCCTCCGGCTCGAACGCCTCGACCGTGTGTCCGAGAGCGATCAGCTCCCTCAGCACGCCGCGCAGGAAATGCGCGTTGCCATGGTTCCAGCAGGAGCGCAGCGAATGCGTGAAATAAGCGATCCTCATGCCGCACTCACGAACTCGACGGCACCGGAGGTGCGGGAGGGTAGGCGTTTCACTTCGGGTAACAGGTGTTCGTAAATGTGCACCATTCGCCGCGCCATCAGGTCCGGCGTGTAGCGAAGCGCGTGCATTCGCGCGGCGATGCCGAGGTCCGTCCGCCGGGCGGCGTTCGCCAGCAACTCTTCGGTCGCTTCGGCAAAGGCGTCTGCGTCGTTGGTCGGGACAAATGTTGCGCAGCCGCTCCACAGCTCCCGGAACGTCGGTATGTCTGACAGGACGAGCGCGCATCCAGCTTGGGCAGCTTCGAGGACGGAGAGGCCGAATGGCTCGTAGAGAGCCGCCGACGCGAAGATCGGCCGCGCCGCCAGCCGTTCGGCAATCCCGGCCGGGGGCAACTCACCCAGGCAACGGAGATTGTCGAATGCGACGTGCGCGCCGTTCGGTCCCCGGAGCGGCCCGGCAGCCTCCACCTGGACGCCGAGCCGGGCCGCAGCTTCGTCCAGCGTCCGCAGGTTCTTGCCCTCATCCCACAGCCGCCCAGCGGTGAAGACGTAATCCTCCATCGGACGCCGCTTCATCGGCAGCGCTCGACGGCCGTTGTGCACCGCATGCACGGGCCGGGTGAGCGCATAGGTTCGGGCTGTGAGCGCCGCGAAGGCCGCGCCCGGAGCAACGATGGCGGCCGCGCGGTTGAGCCCGCATTCAATGAGATCGCGGCGCCAGCTGAAATCGGCCGGAAGCGCGGAACGCTTGACCGTGGCCCACCAGCTGGCGACGCAGCTGTGCTGCACGACAACCACCGGCTGGTCGAATTCGCAGTCGGCCAGAAGCGCTGCGCTATTCGTCTGCACCAGGTCTGCGGATTCCTTCACGGCCAGTTCGGCAAGCGCACAGCCCGCGCGGCGGATCAGGTCCGGACGCTTGGCCGTCCAGTCGAGCGGAAACCCGGTATCGATGAGTTCGAATCCGCTCGCTTCGGTACGCTGCTGGGCGGATGGCGAGGGGCCAATGACGACGAGGAACGCCTCCACATCGCATTCGCGAAGGGCGCGAGCGAGATCGAGGCTATAGGTCCAAACGCCGCCAACGGCGTCGGTGACGAGCATCAGGCGCGTACCGCTCCTCATTCGGCTGCACTCGCAAAAACACGCTCGGTGTGAAGCTGAGGTCCGCGCTCGCTCGCTAGCCAGTCCGCAAGCGAGGCAACGCCTCTGCGCCAGGGCAATGGCCGACCGAGCCCAAGCGCTTGGGTCGCCGCGCGAGTATTGGAAACATACCAGCGCTGATCCCCCTGCCGCCAATCCTCGAAGCGAAGCTCGACCTTGCGGCCGATAATCGTCTCAATCTCGCCGATCAGTTGCAGCAAGCTGATTGCATTGTCCGGGCCACCGCCGAGATTGAAGGCGCAGCCCTTCACCGTTTCGATCCGCTCAAGCGCGCGCGCGTACGCGTCGACCGCGTCGGAGACATCGAGAATATCCCGGACCTGCCGCCCGTCGCCGTAAATTGTAATCGGCTCCCCCGCGAGCGCGCGGATCAGGAAGTGAGCAACCCAGCCCTGGTCCTCCGTCCCCATCTGCCGGTGTCCGTAGATGCAGCTCATCCTGAAGACCGCGGTCGGAATCCCGAAACTGCGGGCGTAATCGAGCACATATTGGTCTGCCGATCCCTTCGAGCAGCCATAGGGCGTGTGGAAGTCGAGCGACCGATCCTCGCTCATTCCCCGGCTGGCGATCTCACTTTTCGGAACGTAGCGATCCTCCACGCCGTCAAATTCCAGATCGCCGAGATCCCCATAGACCTTATTGGTCGAGGCGAAGATCACCGGCACTGGCTCGTTTCGCACTCGGATCGCGTCGAGGACGTTGATGGTGCCTTTGACGTTTGTTTCGAAATCGTCTCGGGGATCGACGAGGCTGGTCGTCACCGCAACTTGTGCCGCCATATGATAGACCGCCTTGGCATCGGCCGCGGCCCTGCGCACCTGGTCCTCGTCGCGAACGTCACCCACGATTTCACCGATGCGGGAGCCGTGCCGGTCCTTCAGCCATTGCAGGTTTCGCTCGACACCCGGCCGGGAGAGCGCGTCGTAGATCAGGACATCATGTCCCTCGCTAGCGAAGCGGTCGGCGATGTTGCAGCCGATGAAGCCGGCGCCGCCGGTGATCAGGATGGGACGATCGTCTCGGGCAATCATGCGACAAGCCCCCTGGCTTCCAGCTCCGCCCTTGCCTGTTCGACGCGATCATGCGCCGTCTGACTTGCCACCCATTCGGCAAGCTCGGCCAGGCCCTCCTGGAAATCCTTCTCCGCACGGAATCCGAGCTTTTCGGCGGCCTTGCTACCGTCGCAGAAGCAATGGCGAATGTCGCCGGTTCGCGACTTGCCGGCGATCTCCGGGTCGACGCTGTCGCGCCCCATGGCGCGGGCCAACTCACGCGCGACATCGGAAACGCTTCGGTCATGCCCGGAGCCGATGTTGAACACCTCGCCGTCGGCTTCCGGGGCGGTCAGGGCCTCAGCAAAGCCGCGAGCCACATCGCCAACGTAAACGAAATCCCGGCGCTGCTCGCCATCCTCGAAGATCATCGGCCTCTGCCCGTTGAGCAGACGCGACGAGAAAATCGCGAGGACGCCGGTGTAGGGGTTGGAAAGAGCCTGCCCCGGACCGTAGACATTGAACAGGCGGAGGCACACGCCCTCCATCCCGTACGCCTTAGTCATGATCAGCGTCTGCCGCTCCTGGACATATTTGCCGAGCGCGTAGATCGAGGCAAGACTGGGCCGCTTCCATTCAGGCGTCGCGACCGGTTTCAGCTGCCGTCCTTTTGCATCGAGCGGATCCCAGCTCTCGTCGCTGGACGCGCGCGTCTGCCGCACCGCATCTTCAACGAGATTGCCGTCAGCGTCGCGATAGAGACCTTCGCCGTAGATGCTCATGGAGGAAGCGGTGACGACCCGCCGAACCGGGTTTTCGATCAGCTGCTCGAACAGCACAGCGCTTCCGGTTTCATTGACCGACGTGTAGCGCTCGACCGCATACATCGACTGGCCCACACCCACCTCGGCGGCGAGGTGAATCACGCTGTCGACACCCTTGAGAGCACGCGCAACAACCGCCGGATTGCGAATATCCCCGCGCAAAAGCTCGACTTCGGCCGGAAGGCCGTCGGGGCGTTCCCGGTCGCCGTGAACCTGCTCGATCATGCTGTCGAGCACCCTCACTTCATTTCCGCGCTCAAGAAGCTCTTTAGTAACGGCGCAGCCGATGAACCCCGCGCCGCCGGTCACTAATACTGTCTCCGACAAGACCCAATACCTCCCGAGACAAAGTTACTGCTGTTTTCACGCTAGTAAATCTGAAGACTTAATCGTTTTGTCGGTGGAACAACAAACATTGCTCTTTAGTGTCACGTTGCCGACAGTTTGTTTGACTGTAAACATAGGTTAGCGAACTAGTAGCGATGGATCTTCTTCTTCAACCCATCCGCAAACCGATTGTTCCGGCACAGTCTCGTTACGCAAATCAATCGATCCGCGGGAACCTTGGGCGAATTGGCACATTCATCTTTGTAGATGCTTGGAATTCCGGCCTCCCAACGGTGAGCGCGACGCTGTTTCTGGTCCGTCACGCCGCTCACGTGGAGTTGGGGAAGGTTCTCAGCGGACGAAGGAGCGATGTGGCCTTGAGCAGCGACGGATTGGAGCAGGCGGCGATCGTCGGTGATCTTTTAGGGACGCTCCCGATCGCGGCGGTATACTCCAGTCCGCGCGAGCGCGCCTGGTACACCGCGCGCGATATCGCCGAACCGCATGAGCTGGAGGTGAAGGTTCGCGACGCGCTCGATGAAATTGATTTCGGACAATGGACCGGCCGTCCATTTTCCGATCTCGAGGGCGACGAAGATTGGCAGCGGTGGAACGAGGCGCGGAGTACCGCCCGCACTCCCGGCGGAGAATCGATGGCGGAGGCGGTGGAGCGCGCAGCTTCGGCGCTGGAGGTGATCGCGTCCGAACATGATGGGCAAACGGTCGCTGCCGTGACCCATTGCGACATAATCCGGGGAGTCTTGGCCCGTTACCTTGGAATACCGCTCGATAATCTTCTTCGTTTCGACATCGACCCGGCGTCCATTTCCTCTCTCGAACTGGGACGCTGGGGGGCTCGTGTGCACAGCATCAACGAAAGGCTCTATCAATGAACCTCGCGGAACGGACGATCGGCCGGGTCCGGGATCCTGATCTCCAGCGCCGGATCGACGAGTTGAAGCCCTGGTTTCATAACATGAATCTCGGCGGAGTCTGGACAGCGCCCGATCACTTCCTCGGCGACTACCCGGCCACCAAGTTCGAACGGTTCGCTCCGCATCTGCCGAAAAGCCTGAAGGGCAAATCGGTGCTGGATATCGGCTGCAACGCCGGCTTTTATTCGATCGAGATGAAGCGGCGGGGAGCGGAACGCGTTCTCGCCATGGATTTCGACGATCGGTACCTGGATCAGGCCAAGCTGGCGAGCGAGGTTCTCGGCTTCGACGACATCGAGTTCCGCAAGCTGGATGTCTACAATGTAGGAGCCATCGGCGAGAAGTTCGACCTCGTGATCTTCATGGGCGTGCTGTACCACCTGCGGCACCCGCTCCTCGCACTCGACTTGATCCGCGAGCACGTCGCCAAGGACCTGATGCTGTTCCAATCGATGCAGCGCGGATCGAAGAACGTGCTGAAGCTCGACGACGATTACGATTTTTCGGAGACGGATCTGTTCTTCGAATCCTCTTACCCAGCTCTGCACTTCGTCGAGAGGCGGTACGCGGGGGACTGGACCAACTGGTGGGTCCCGAACCGAGCCTGCGCCGAAGCCATGCTCCGCTCTTCGGGTTTTTCGATCGAGCAACGGATCGAGGACGAAGTCTACCTCTGCCGGGTTGCGCCGCGGCCGTACGGCGAGTGGGATCCGGGCGTCGTCTATCCGGCGAAGGGGGCGGGCGAATGATCGAAGCGGCGATGATCTGGAACGAGCCCAACAACAAGTCGCATTGGGATTTGGGGCTCGATCCCGACTGGCGGTTGTTTTCCGATCATGTGATCGCCGCCGGAAACGCGGTCCGGGAGGTCAATCCAGCCATGACTCGGGTACTCGGCGGGATGTCGCCGATCGACCCGCATTGGCTTCGGCAAATGGAAGCGCATGGTGCGCTCGACCATGTCGACGTCGTCGCCGTTCACGGCTTCCCGCTCGACTGGAATCTGTGGCCGCTGAATGCATGGCCCGACAAGATCGCCGAAATTCGGACGGTAACGGACAAGCCTGTCTGGGTGACCGAGGTCGGGGTAAGCAGCTTCGGCGCTGAAGAGGTCCAGGCGTTTGGCCTGGAACGGACCATCGAGCTGCTTCGGGGTGCCGGAGTGTCGCGGGTATTCTGGTATTCGTTATTCGACCTTCCGCAGTCCTGGGGGGCTGAGACCCGTCACCGCGAGGCGGAAGGCTCGTCCTACTACCGGCATTTCTACCTCGGGCTGATCCGCGAGGACGGCACGCCAAAGCCGGCGCTGGACGTCTACGCGCGCCACGCGAGCGAGATCGGCCTGATGCAGTGGTTCCACTTTGATGACCCTCGATTGGACGAAGCGGTCCAATGGATGAAGCGGCTCGGCACTCGGCGCATCCGCACCGGCCTTTCCTGGGCCGACAGCCTCCGCCCGACCGCGATCGACTGGTTCGATCGGATGATGGAAGCGCTCGGCGATTTCGAGGTGACGGTGACATTCTGCTTCACTCCCGAGCATCTCGGCATCTGCCCCCACCACACCAGCCCGGCGCGCGATCCGCAGGCGTTCGCCGATTTCTGTGCCTGGATGATCGACCGCTATGCGCCGGGAGCGTCCCGTTCGCGCAATCTGGACCGGCCGCAACTTCCAAAAGGGGTGCAGGTGCGAGCGCCAGAGCTCACGCCGCTGCATTTTAATCGCGACGAACGCCTCGCGGCAGAACGGAGTGCGGCATGAGCCTTCACGACCCCATATCCCGCCCCACCGACATCAATCTCGCGATTGTCGGCGTTGGCAATTGCGCAAGCTCGCTGGTTCAGGGCATCGCGTACTATTCCAACGGCGGAGCCAACGAGCAGATCGGGCTGATGCACTGGGACCTTGGCGGATATAGGCCGAAGGATATCCGCGTCGTTGCCGCATGGGACGTGGACAAGCGCAAGGTCGGGCACGATGTCGCGGAGGCAATCTTCGCCAAGCCCAATTGCACGCAGGTCTTCTGCGACCACGTCGGAGAGACCGGCGCGAAAGTGCGAATGGGGAAAATCCTCGACGGCTATCCCGATCACATGGAGTCATTTCCGGAGGACCGGCGGTTCCTGATCGCTGACGGGCCGGAGCCCGAACCGCAGGACGTGGTTGAGGTTCTCCGCGAAACCCGCACCGACGTGATGATCAACTATTGTCCGGTCGGCTCGCAGCAGGCGACGGAATTCTATGCCGAATGCGCGCTCGAAGCCGGGGTGGCGTTCGTCAACTGCATCCCCGTCTTCATCGGCAGCGACGAACAATGGGGGAGGCGGTTCACAAAAGCCGGAGTTCCGGTCATCGGCGACGACATCAAGGCGCAGCTCGGCGCGACGATCGTCCACCGGGTGCTGACGGACCTGTTCCGCAAGCGGGGTGTTCGGCTCGATCGCACCTACCAGCTCAACACGGGCGGCAATACGGATTTCCTAAACATGCTGGAGCGCTCTCGCCTGGCGTCGAAGAAGGTCAGCAAGACGGAGGCGGTGCAATCCGTGGCCGAGCACCGGCTCGACCCCGAGAATATCCACGTCGGGCCGTCGGACTACGTCGCCTGGCAGAACGACAACAAGGTCTGCTTCCTGCGGATGGAAGGGCAACTGTTCGGCGGGGTTCCGATGAACCTGGAGCTTCGCCTGTCGGTCGAGGATTCGCCGAACAGCGCTGGAGTGGCGATCGATCTGATCCGCTGCGCGCGCATCGCCAAAGACCGCGGCCTTGCCGGCCCGATCAAACCGGCAGCCGCTTACTTCTGCAAACATCCGCCCGAACAGGTCACTGACGACGAAGCATTCGCTGCGCTGGAGCGTTTCATCCTCGAATAGAAAAGGAGAGAAACCATGCCAGCCAAATCGAAAGCGCAGCAGCAGGCGGCAGGGATCGCCCTGTCGGCCAAGGAAGGCGACACACCGAAGAGCAAGCTCCGGGGCGCATCGAAAAGCATGTACGATTCGATGAGCGAAAAAGAGCTCAAGAAGATGGCGTCCACCAAGCGCAAGGGCAAGCCAGAGCACGCCAGCTGAGACGCGTTGCAATCACCATCGGCCCACCGCTTGAGTGACTCAGGAGCGGTGGGCCTTTTCATATCCGCGCGGCCTCCCTAAGCGGCCCGCCATGGATCACTTCAACCTTCGTGATAGCGAGCTTTACTGCGAGGACGTGGCGTTGGCGGCGATCGCCGAAGCGGCCGGCACACCCGTCTACGTCTATTCGCGGGCAACCCTCGAGCGGCACGCGCAGGTGTTCACCGAGGCGCTGTCCAGTCTCGACAATCCGTGGATCGCGTTCGCTCTAAAATCGAATCCAAACCTGGCCGTGGTGAAGGTGCTTCAGCGGCAAGGATTCGGGGCGGACGTGGTCTCCGGCGGCGAGCTTGCGCGCGCGCTCGCGGCGGGAGTCGAGCCGGAGAAGATCGTCTTCTCCGGTGTTGGAAAAACGCACGCTGAGCTGATTGCCGGGCTCGACGCCGGAATCGGTCAGTTCAACCTCGAATCCGAGGAAGAGGCGCTCGATCTCGCCCACATTGCCGAGGCGCGGGGCGTCAGCGCGGCGTGCGCACTTCGAGTGAATCCGGATGTCGATGCCGGCACCCACGAGAAGATTTCCACCGGCAAGGCGGAGAACAAGTTCGGGGTGCCGATTTCGCGTGCCGAGCAACTGTTCGCCAAGTTGTCGGAGCGGCCGGGCCTGAACCTGCGCGGGGTGGCGCTTCACATCGGTAGCCAGCTTTCCAGCCTCGATCCATTCGAGCAGGCGTTTGCCAAGCTTGGCCGCCTCATCCAGGCGCTCCGCTCGCAGGGACACAGGATCACTCATGCCGATCTCGGCGGCGGTTTGGGTGTGCCGTACAAGGCAGGCGACGTTCTTCCGAGCCCTGCGGATTATGGCGCGATGGTCGCTCGGGTCACGCAGGGCTGGGACGTTCGGCTGATCTTCGAGCCCGGGCGCGTGATCTCGGGCAATGCCGGCGTGCTCCTGACGCGGGTGATCCGGGTGAAGCGCGGCGGCAACGGGCCGCCCTTCGTGGTCGTCGACGCGGCGATGAACGACCTCGCTCGTCCGGCCCTCTATGGCGCGTGGCACGATTTCGAAGCTGCGAAGCCTACCGGGACCCGAATGACCGCCAACATCGTCGGCCCGATCTGCGAGACCGGGGACACCTTCGCCCGCGACCGGGAGTGCGATGCGGTGGCGGCGGGCGATCTCGCTATCTTCAGGACCGCCGGAGCCTATGGCGCGACCATGGCCTCCAGCTACAACAGCCGCGGCTTCGTCGCCGAAGTGCTGGTCGACGGCGACAAATTCGCCGTCGTCGCCGACCGCATCCTTCCCGAGACGATCTTCGCCGCCGAGCGCGTTCCGGAGTGGCTGGCGTAGCTAAAGCTTTTCGGTCAGTTCCGGCACGATTTTGAAGAGGTCGCCGACGAGGCCGATGTCGGCGACCTGGAAGACCGGGGCGTCCTCGTCCTTGTTGATGGCGACAATGGTTTTGGCGTCCTTGATCCCGGCGAGGTGCTGGATCGCGCCGGAGATCCCGATCGCGATATAGACGTCGGGCGCGACGATCTTGCCGGTCTGGCCGACCTGATAATCGTTGGGCGCATAGCCCGCATCGACCGCAGCGCGGGAGGCTCCGACCGCCGCGCCGAGCTTGTCGGCGAGCGGGTCGAGGAGGCCGTGGAACTGCTCGGCCGAGCCGAACGCGCGGCCGCCGGAGATCACGACCTTTGCACTGGTGAGCTCGGGCCGCTCGCTTTCGGAGGCTTCAATACCGACGAAGCGGCTGAGGCCCACGCCCTGGCCGGCATCGACCGGCTCGATCGACGCGCTGCCGCCCTCCGCCGCAGCCTTTTCGAACACCGTGGTTCGGACGGTGATTACCTTCTTGGCGTCGTTCGATTTCACCGTCGCGATCGCGTTGCCGGCATAGATCGGACGCGTGAACGTGTCCGGCCCCTCGACCGAGAGGATGTCGGACAGCTGCATCACGTCGAGCAGCGCCGCGACTCGCGGGGCGATATTCTTGCCGAGGGTAGAAGCCGGCGCGACGAAGGCGTCGTACCCCCCCATCAGCCTGGCAGCGACCGGGGCGACCTCCTCGGCGAGCTGGTGATCAAGGTGCGAGGCGTCGGCGACGTGAACCTTGGCGACCCCCGCGATCTTCGCCGCCGCTTCCGAGACAGCACCGACAATCGATCCGGCGACGAGGGCATGGACTTCGCCCAGCTTCGATGCGGCGGTGACAGTTGCGAACGTCGAATCCTTGATGCTCTTTCCGTCGTGCTCGACCAGGACCAGGACGCTCATTTCGCGATCCCCAATCCGTGCAGCCGCTCAACCAGCTCATCGACGCTCCCGACCTTAATTCCGGCCTGGCGCTTGGGCGGTTCGGCCACCCTTAGCGTCTCCAGCCGGCGAGCAATATCGACGCCCATCTCGTCCGGACTCTTGGTCGCCAGCGGCTTCGACTTTGCTTTCATGATGTTGGGCAGGCTGGCATAGCGCGGCTCGTTGAGACGAAGATCGGTGGTGACCACCGCCGGGAGCTTGAGTTCGACCGTCTCAAGCCCGCCGTCGACTTCGCGAGTTACGGTGAGCATGTCGCCGCCAGCCTCGACCTTGCTCGCGAACGTCCCCTGCGGCCAGCCGAGCAGCGCCGCCAGCATCTGCCCGGTTTGATTGCAATCGTCGTCGATCGCCTGCTTTCCGAGGATGATCATCCCCGGCTGCTCGTCGGCGGCGATCTTCGCCAAAATCTTGGCGACGGCGAGCGGCTCCACTTCCTCATCCGTTTGCAAGAGAATCGCGCGGTCCGCACCCATTGCCAGCGCGGTGCGCAGCGTCTCCTGCGCCTTTTGCGGCCCGATCGACACGGCGAGAATCTCGGTGGCGACGCCCTTTTCCTTCAGTCGGATCGCTTCCTCGACCGCAATCTCGTCGAACGGGTTCATGCTCATCTTGACGTTGGCGAGATCGACACCGGAGCCGTCCATCTTCACCCGCGGCCTGATGTTGTAGTCGATGACACGTTTGACCGCGACCAGGATTTTCATGCGGCGACCGCTTCCTTGACCTCTGCGACGATCTTCCGAGCTGCGTCACCGAGATCATTGGCCGGGATGATTGGAAGCCCGCTTTTGGCGAGGATGTCCTTGCCTTGCTGCACGTTGGTGCCCTCCAAGCGCACGACCAATGGGACGCCGAGCTGAACCTCGCGCGCCGCAGCGACAATACCGTCGGCGATGATGTCGCAGCGCATGATCCCGCCGAAGATGTTGACGAGGATTCCTTTCACCGCGGGATCGCTGAGGATGATCTTGAACGCCGCCGTCACCTTCTCCTTCGATGCGCCGCCACCGACGTCGAGAAAGTTGGCGGGCTCGGCGCCGTTCAACTTGATGATGTCCATCGTCGCCATCGCGAGGCCGGCGCCGTTCACCATGCAGCCGATGTCGCCATCGAGCTTGATGTAGCTGAGGTCATATTTCGACGCCTCGAGCTCCATCGGGTCTTCTTCCGTGACATCGCGAAGCTGCTGGAGCTCAGGGTGGCGGAACTCGGCATTGTTATCGAAGCCGACCTTGGCGTCGAGGACGAGGAGCTGACCCTTATCCGTGACGGCAAGTGGGTTGACTTCGATCTGCGAGGCATCGGTGCCGAGGAAAGCGTCGTAGAGCTTCGCGACGAGCTTCTGCGCCTGCTTGGCAAGATCGCCCTTGAGGCCGAGCGCGGCTGCGACTTCGCGGCCGTGGTGCGGCATCAGTCCGGTCGCGGGATCGATACTGAGGGTGTGGATCTTCTCCGGAGTCTCGTGAGCGACCTTCTCGATCTCCACCCCACCCTCTGTCGAGGCGACGATCGCGACCCGGCTCGATTCGCGGTCGACGAGGAGCGCGAGGTAGAATTCCTTGTCGATGTCGACCCCGTCGGTGATGTAGAGCCGCTGCACTTCCTTGCCGGCCGGTCCGGTCTGGACGGTGACCAGGGTCTTGCCCAGCATCTCGGCGGCATGCTCGCGAACCTCGTCGACCGAATGCGCGAGCCGAACACCGCCCTTTGAACCTTCGGGAAGCTCCTTGAACTTGCCCTTGCCGCGGCCGCCGGCGTGGATCTGCGCCTTCACCACCCAGAGCGGCCCCGGAAGCTTCCTGGCCGCCTCGACAGCCTCTTCAACACTCATCGCCGCATGACCGGCGGGAACCGGAACGCCGAATTTCGCCAGCAATTCCTTGGCTTGATATTCGTGGATGTTCATGGCCGCGCCCTTAAGCAGATTGGCTGGCGCGATGCAAAATCGAACGACCCGCGCCAAAGGTCACAAAGTTCCTGCCCGACGGGCTCTGCGAACGCCCTTCCACAGAGAAAGACGCAACGCGGACGTGTGAACTTTGAACGGCACTCCTGTTGTCGCCATTGTTCATGGGCTAGACTCGATCGGGCGCTGTAGGACAGAAAAATCCCATCGTGGCCGACGCTGACCGCCCCGTCCGCAAGATCATCCATGTCGACATGGATGCCTTTTACGCGTCAGTGGAGCAGCGCGACGATCCGGAACTCCGAGGCAAGCCCGTGGCGGTCGGCGGCGGCCATCGCGGGGTGGTGGCAGCAGCCTCCTACGAGGCGCGCAGGTTCGGCGTCCGCTCCGCAATGCCGTCCGTGACCGCCAGACGCCGCTGCCCCGAGCTGATTTTCGTCAAGCCGCGGTTCGACATCTATCGCGAAGTCTCGCAGCAGATCCGGGCGATCTTCGCCTGCTACACCGACCTGATCGAGCCGCTGTCGCTCGACGAAGCCTATCTGGATGTCAGCGAGGACCGGCTCGGCCTCGGAAGCGCGCGGGTGATCGCCGAGGATATCCGCCGCCGGATCCGCGAGGAGACCGGCCTCACCGCTTCAGCGGGCGTGTCCTACTGCAAGTTCATCGCAAAGCTGGCTTCCGATTACCGCAAGCCCGACGGGCTAACGGTAATCAGGCCCGACCAGGGAGAAGCGTTCGTCGCAGCGCTTTCCGTTGCCCGCTTCCACGGAGTCGGGCCGGTGACTGCGCGGAAGATGCAGCAGCTGGGAATCCTGACAGGCGCCGATCTTCAGCGCTGGAGCCTGCCCGAGCTGGAAGGGCGGTTCGGATCGAGCGGGCGCTGGTATTTCAACATCTGTCGGGGAATCGACGAGCGGGAGGTGAAACCGAACCGGCCGTACAAGTCGGTAAGCGCCGAGCGCACCTTTGACGAAGACCTGATCGATCCGGAGCGGATAGCGGCCGAGCTCGAACGAATCGCGGGCTATGCCTGGGCGCGGGTCCAGCGAGCCGAAGTGATTGGTCTTACGGTGACTCTGAAGGTGAAGTACGGCGATTTCACCATCATCACGCGGTCGCGGAGCTTTCGTTCGCCGGTTCCTGATCTTGCTGCGTTCTCGGCCGCCGGGCAGACGCTGATGGCGGCGCTTCACCCGCTTTCCAGAGGCATCAGGCTGCTCGGTTTGGGACTTCATAACTTAAGTGAAGGGGTTAACGCGGCGCCGATGCAGCTTGGACTGGCAATTTGAAGTCCGTTGTGATATAAAATTGTCACAGAGGCCGCCGCGCTTCGGCAGCGGCCCATTTTGCAGGAACCCGAGAGAGGCGGAAGAGCCACGACGAGTTGTCGTTTTGGGGGGCGATGCGCGGCACGCCGGCTCCGACCGCGGTTGATTTAGAAAGGTGTGCGAATGGCTGCCAAGGCTTTGAGCTTCGATGTCGGCGATTATGTTGTTTACCCCAAGCACGGTGTCGGCCGAGTCGTCGAACTGCAGAGCACCGAAATCGCCGGAGCTCGTCTCGATCTTTACGTCCTTCGTTTCGAGAAGGAAAAGATGACGCTTCGAGTCCCCGTCAACAAGGCGGATTCGGTGGGCATGCGCAAGCTGTCATCCGACAAGACGATGAAGGACGCGCTCGAAACCTTGAAGGGCAAGCCGAAGGTCAAGCGCACCATGTGGTCGCGCCGCGCCCAGGAATATGAGGCAAAGATCAATTCGGGCGACCTGACCTCGATCGCCGAGGTGGTCCGCGACCTGTTCCGCCCGGACGATGCGCCCGAGCAAAGCTATTCCGAGCGGCAGATTTTCGAGGCGGCGTCTTCGCGCCTGGCCCGTGAGCTTGGAGCGATGGAGCAGACCGACGAAAAGGGCGCCCTCACCAAGATCCTCGAGATCCTGAACAAGGCGGCGGTGATCCACCATAAGCCCAAAGAGCTCGCGTAGCCCGGTAGTTCCCGCGAAAGCCGAAGCTCAGGAGAATATTCTCGCCGAGACCTCAGCTGCTGCTGGGTGTGACGCGGATCAAGGGCGCCCCTCGCCGGGCGCCCTTTTTCTTTGCGCTTGCGTTCCTCGCCTCCCTAGCTGTATTGCCAATACAATACAGCTAGGGAGGCGAGGATGAGGGCGGTCGGAATGAGCGCGATTGCTTCAGCGGCGCTGGCGCTTTCGGGTTGCGGAGACGCGCACGGCCAGGCAGATGGCGGACCCACGGTGCAGCGGTCGTACCAGGTAGGCCCGTTCGAGCAGATTGAAGTCGCGGGTCCCTATGACGTGCAGGCCAGCACCGGCAGCGCCCCGTCGGTGACCGCGACCGGTCCGAAAAACGCAATCGACCGGCTGGTGATCGAGGTGAGTGGAGATAAGCTTCTGATCCGTCCGGAATCTCACGGATTCTTCACCGCCGGCGGATGGAATGGATCCGTAAAGGTACATGTGACAGTTCCATCCTTGACCGCGGCAACCCTGGCCGGCTCTGGCGGGCTGCAGGTCGACAAGGTCCACGGCAATTCGTTCGAAGGCAATATTGCGGGCTCCGGGGACCTGAATCTGGGCCAGGTGTCGGTGCAAAGCCTGAAGCTGTCGATCGGCGGATCGGGCAATATCCTCGCGCAGTCGGGCAAGGTGGCTGCCGCGGAATACGACATCGCGGGATCGGGTGGGATCGATGCCCGCGCCGTGACTGCACAAAATGCAAAGGTGAGCGTGGCGGGCTCCGGAGACGTGAACGGGCAGGCTTCCGGAAGCGCCAATGTCAGCATCATGGGATCAGGCGATGTAACCCTGACCGGCGGCGCGAAATGCACAGTGTCGCGGATGGGATCGGGCGACGCGCGATGCTCCTAACCCAGTGTTAACCATAAGCGGCGAAGGTGCGCCGATGCACCTTCGACTTCTTGCATTTGCAGCGCTCTCCTTCGCCACTCCCGCCACCGCGGCAACCCGCAACTTTGGAATCCAGGATTTCGACCGGATTCGGGTGACGGGGCCGTTTAAGGTTCAGCTGGTGACCGGAGTGGCCCCTTTCGCAAAGGCGACAGGCGGAATGGATGCCCTCGATGATGTCTCTGTCGAGGTCGAAGGCCGGACGCTCGTCGTCCAGCAGAACGCGTCCAGCTGGAGCAGCTTTCCCGGACGGGATTCCGGACCGGTGACGATCAGCATCGGAACGCACGATCTCTCCGCCGCCTGGCTCAACGGCTCGGGAAGTCTTTCCATCGATCATGTCAAAGCGCCGTCGTTCGAGATGACGGTGCAGGGCGCCGGGTCGGCCTCCGTAGGCAATATCGCAGTCGATACGCTGAAGGTCGGAATCTCCGGAAGCGGCGATGTCACGATTGCCGGAGCAGCGCCGCAACTGACCGCGAACCTATTCGGCGCATCGACCTTCGACGGGGCTGCGCTGACGGCAAAGGATGCAGCGATCGGCGCCCAGGGAACAGCAGTGCTCAAGCTGACGGCAACCGACGCCGTAAAGATCGACGCCGAGGGCCCGGTGACGCTGACCTTCAGCGGAAACCCGGCCTGCACATTGCGGTCGCAAGGGCCGGCGGACGTGACCGGCTGCCGGTCGGAAGCCCCTTAGTTCAGCGAGGCCGTCGCTTCGACTCCGGAGAGGAAGTTCCACAGAGCGCCGGCAAGCTCCTCAGCCGCGGCGACCGCTTCCGCGCGCTCGCCTTGCGGCAGGCGATCGAGAAGCGCCCTGCAGACAGCGCTGTGCTCAACATCTGCACTCTCGTGCACACGGAAGAAGCCGAGCGTCTCCTCGTCGGCTATCCCGTAGCGGTCGACCAGGCCTTCGATCTTGGCCGAGGCGACGCCAGGAAACTGGCTCTCGTAGGCGTAGAGTGCGCCAAGGCCAGACGCGTAGGACTTGCGCGATAGCCTGCGGAAGGTTTCGATCAGCGCCTGGGTTTCCCGGTTCAGCTGTTGGCCGCGAACCGCCGCTTCAGTCTCGCCCAGGCCGCAGGCGAACATCAGCCACAAGCTCGCGTGATCCTGCTTGCCGGCTTCGAGGCCTTCCTCTTCGGCGAGATTCTCGGCCAGCATCCGCCGGCCGTCGCGATCCGGACAGGCGCTGTGGACTGCACTCACCGCGCGGGGAAAAGCCTCAACATGGTGGAAGTACTGGCGCGCATAAGCGCGCAGCGTATCGAGGCTCAGCCGTCCTTCGGTCCAGGCCTGGTAGAACGGATGCTGAAGCATCGCGCGTTCGGCGACTTTGCGATCGATTGCTGCGGAAACGGTCATCCAGCCCCCCTGTGATTGAAGCTGCCGAATAAGCGGCGAGAGTTACGTCCGCAAGCCGACGTTGCGGCTCCGGGCCTTGTTTAAGGCGCACGCTCCTTTAAGTTGCAGCCATGGGGCAGATGAAGCGTTTTCCGGACATGACCGGCCGAGCACTGGACGAAGTCGCGCTGGCGCGCTTCACGATCGGTGAGGTCGTGCGGCACCGGCTGCTCGACTTTCGCGGCGTCATCTTCGACGTCGATCCGGAATTCGCCAACAGCGAGGAATGGTACGAGGCCATTCCCGAGACGATGCGTCCGCCGAAGGACCAGCCCTTCTATCACTTGCTCGCGGAGAATGCTGAAGCGAGCTACGTGGCCTATGTCAGCCAGCAGAATTTGGTTCGTGACGACAGCGACGAGCCAGTCGAGCATCCGGCCATTCCGACAATGTTCGACGAGTTCGATCACGGGCGGTACCGGCTCCGGACCGAGCATCGCCACTAGGTTGACACAAAGGGACGGCTGCCATAGGCGCGGCGCTTTCCGGCGCGGCGGCTTCGGCCGATCCCGCGCGGTCAGCTATTAGAGAAGAAGAGAGCCAATGTTCGCAGTCCTGCGCACGGGCGGAAAGCAATACCGCGTTT
>Ga0157369_10003252_pt1 | contig 19344 bp, 15 predicted proteins | sample C25metaG_FD_113461 | JGI IMG/M metagenome (GOLD analysis project Ga0157369, IMG submission 113461) | Corn rhizosphere microbial communities from Kellogg Biological Station, Michigan, USA - C2-5 metaG | ecosystem: Host-associated > Plants > Roots > Rhizosphere > Soil | place: USA: Michigan... | reverse complement strand
GACCAAAAAAAGGATGGAAACGATCGACGATGAGACTTTTGCAGCCGCTATTGATTTCATTAAAAGGCAGAATGCCGATGGAAAGCCCTTTTTCTGCTGGATGAACGCAACGCGCATGCATGCCTTTACCCACGTTCGCGAATCCCTGCGCGGGAAAAGCGGTATGTCCGATAATGAGTATGCCGATGGTATGCTCGAACATGATGCTGATGTAGGGCTGATATTGAAAGCTTTAGATGATTTGGGAATTGCAGAGAATACCATTGTGATCTATACAACCGATAACGGGCCCAACATGTTCAGCTGGCCTGATGCCGCGATGTCCCCCTTCAGGAGCGAGAAAGACTCCAACTGGGAAGGTGCTTTCCGTGTGCCTGCTTTTGTGCGCTGGCCCGGACATATTGCTGCTGGGAAAATATCCAATGAGATAGTTTCAGGACTCGATTGGTTCCCCACAGTGCTGGCTGCAGCCGGAGAACCAGCTATAAAAGAAAAATTGTTGACCGGCTATAAAGCACAGGGCACCAGCTTCAAAGTGCATCTGGACGGTTTCAATCAGCTGCCGTACCTGACCGGGCAGCAGCCGAAATCGGCACGAAGCGAATTTTATTATTTCAATGATGATGCGGAGCTTGTATCGATGAGGATGAACGACTGGAAGATCGTTTTTCAGGAACAGAGAACCCAGGGCGGTTTTGGTATATGGGCCAATCCGTTCACCCCGCTTCGCGTTCCTAAACTATTCAACCTTCGTATGGATCCCTATGAGAGGGCAGATATTACCTCTTTTGTATACGAGAAATGGTGGGGGACAAAAATGTATATAGTCGCTGAAGGTATTCAGAAAGGGGCCGTGTTTTTGGAATCCTTTGTTACCTATCCCCCAAGCCAGGACCCGGCGAGTTTCTCCATTAATGCCATAAGTGAGAACGTTAAGGACCAGATCAAGATGATCCGTTCCCAGCAGCAAAATGCAGTAAGGAAATAATAGTTATAATGGTGGCTGATTAAATAAAAGGCAGGCGATTTAAACCCTTAAGGATATTGTTTTTCTTAAACTAAAGATTTTTAAGCCCCTGCAATACCGTTTTATTTTTGTAATTTACTAACTGTTTCATTCAAGGGCCAATTGACTTATTTTTAAGTCATTGGCTCTTTTTTAAAATACCCCCTTTAAAGGGCCATTCCCTATAAGGTCTTTTTCTATGTCCTTGCCCGTTATGTCTTTGGGGCCGCTTTGGGGTTCCTTATAAGGGTTCTGCGGGTCATAGGGGCTGGGTGTTTTTGGCTGCGTGTTTTGGGGCTTTGGTTTGGTTGTGGGAATTACGGTCGCCTTGTGGTAATTTTTGGTTGTATCTTTTTGGGTTTGATATTGTTTTTTTGGAGCTTTTTCCCGCTATCCGTTGCAATCTTTTGCGCCGAACCCCGGCACAAAAGGATTTCCACTGCTATCGGGGCTAGGGTAGACTTAACTTTTTGTAGCAAAATGCATATACTCCATAATGGAAGAATCGTTATTTGCTCGGATTTATTTTGAAAATTTACCTACTTTTATATTTAAATTTATTTTAAAATATTTTTCGATATGAATATTGATTACAAGGACACTAATTTTTTTAATACGGATTATATATACCGAATTCAGACTTTTGAAAAGTACCTGGCGAGTTCAATGGCATCAGAGGATCATTATGCTAATTATAAGATTGGACTGATACCTAATATTTTTTACGGACATAATATAACAGCAGTTACAGGTTTGTTCAGAAAGGAGTTTCTTGATGTTAAGTCTGGAATAGAAAGATACGAGCAGGATAATAATAATGATTTTCCAATGTTGAAATCGTTTATCAATACCGAAAGAAATTTACGAACAGTTTTCGACGTTAGTCAACTTGAGGATTACACGAGACTTTTGGAGCGGTCATTTGATAATCAGAAAACAGATGCAAATGGTGCGGCAGTCAGCCGGTTTTTTTTAGCGACTCCAATATTAAATACTTATTTATTTCAGGTAGAAAAACTATTTGGGAAGGGTATTATTGATTGATTTTAGTAGTTTACGGAACTCTTTATAATTAATTTTTAGTTAGTTTGGGAATCTCATTATTGGTCAATTTATGGAATTACATTTTGAAGATTTTGCGCTTACCATTAAAGCTACGGATTTGGATGTCCCTTATAGTATGAGCGACGAGGCATTGTTTTTGACCGTTCGCTCTAATTTGACTGATTTATTATCTAACAAGAAAACAGAAATTTTCTACTTTGGACTTGCGCCCGACAATACTGCAGATGGTCAGGATGAACTTTTAGAAAATGGGACTTTCTATCGCATTATTGGCTATGAAAAAAATTTAGGGATTGATTTGGAAAGCAGCCCTGAGGAAATTTTAAGAGCTTTCCATTACATAGTTAGTAATTTCCAGCCCAGATGGGCTACAATCTTTGTTGAAGAAGGAGTGAGCAAAAAAGAAGTTACAATTGAATTAATGTATCAGGAAATAGCATTAAACGAAAAATAGAGAGTGATGAATCTTGATGATGGAATTGAGAGATTTGTTGAGGCGCAGCAGAATGTTTACAACCAGGCTTTAAATGAAATTAATAACGGAAAGAAACAAAGTCACTGGATGTGGTTTGTTTTTCCCCAAATCAGGGGCCTGGGATTTACTGACTTTAATGTGTATTATGGAATTAAGGACCTAAAGGAAGCCCAGCAATATTTAAGTGATCCAATACTGGGAGAGCGCCTGATTGAAATATCAGAAGCGGTTCTTTCTCAAGAGGGAAAAACAGCCCTGGAAATTTTTGGTAATCCTGACCAGAGAAAACTTAAATCCTCTATGACCCTCTTTAGCCAGATCCAATATACAAATCCTGTTTTCCAGAAAGTATTAGAAAAATATTATCAGGGATCAGTTGATGAAAAAACTATGGCAATACTACAATCCCAAAAAAGTAATTTGTGAAACTTTCAATCAAATTAGAATCGAAGTATTTGCAAGAAGACCATGAAGGGTGACCTTGATACACTATTTGATTATAAATCAATAAGAGTAAGCTTTACTTTCTCAAGATAATCATCCTGTATTTTGGTGAGTTCAGACCTTAGCTCCTGCATTTTTGCCCTTACAATTGAATTGCGCTTTTCCTGTTCCATTTTATAGCTTTCAGCTTTTTGTTCAGCAGTTTGTTCAATTTCGATTTGCTCAGTGTCAACCTGCTGGTCATCTGCGTTAGAAATTTCTAATTCTTCATTCTTCTCCTGCTGTCCTCTTTGAAATTGCGCTTCAGCATAGGCGCTGTACAGGTATTCATATAGAATTCCCTCACATCTGTTGAAGTGTTCCCATGGAAAAAGGCCTTCCTCAGTCATCTCATTGGGATATGTGTAGAGTGTAATTTCCATACGCGAGAATAAATCCAATTTATAATAATCAAGAAATTCCTGGTTGGTAACTCCTTTAAAATAATCTATTTCTTCCATGGCTGTGTTTTTAGACTTGAAATGCGATAAGGTTCCCTTCATAGGGAAATGCAAAATCTTCAATTTTAACAGACTGGTCCAGCCATGCCGATTCATCATTTCTTTTAAGCATTATGGGCATTCGGTATTTATGGTTGTGTACATAGGACATTATTTTATTTGCCTTTGTGGTAACCATTGTATAGGTGTTTTTTATTTCGTTAGAAACAGGATCTGTCCACGAGGAATATAACCCTGCGAAGGTGAAGATTTCATCATCCTGCGAGTTGATCTGGTATTTATCCTTGCTTTTTCCTTTTTCATCATTCCAGTGCCATTCATAATAGGCGGATGCAATTATCAGGCAGCGGTTGTGGGTGATGTTCTTGAAAGATGCTTTTTCGTCTATGGATTCAATCCTAGCATTGAGTGTATTTTTTCTAAATTCAATATCTTTTGCCCATGAAGGCAGTAGTCCCCACGTATAGTCCGTTGTAATTAAACCGGGTGAGGAATTGAGGATTATTGGGATATTGGGATGCGCGAATCCATTTATAAAATCTGACTGAAGATAAGTTTCCTCGTTATCCACTTCTGCATTAAAACGTCGTTTTACATTTTCAATTGCCGCGGACTGCTGTACATAGTAACACATAATTTTTTGGGAATTATAGTTAAAAACACCTTATTTTAATAATATTAAACTTTTATTGGGCAGTTTGCTCAATTGCCTTGTGATAGATTTGCTACAAAAAATTGTGCTAATGAATCGGTATCAATTTGACGTAAGGCGCATAGAAAAACTGCTATTGGAAAATGAACAAAGAAAAAATAATCTTCATCAGAAAAACAGCAATAAACTGTTGGCCTTTTTGATTATTATCATCTTTATATTTTTCACATTCTATCAAAATTAGTTCATAATTGGGACTTTGCATAGATAAAAAATCAAAATTTCATCCGATGACGCGGCAGGTTAATTTCATGTTCCTGCGGATAGGGTTTGCGGTCTGTACTGCTGATGTCCTGTTTAATCTGGTTCTGAGTGACAAACCTTTTGTCTGAATCCATATATCTCGGATCGGGAACAAATGGCATTTTAGCCATTTTGTTTATCGTTATTGTTGGAAAATGATAATCAATTTCTACAGTTCCCAAAAGCAGGTAACATCCGCCCCCCTGAAAAGGATACTGGACAAGACTGTCAGGAAAATGCGTCGTGTCAAAATAGGCACCTTCAACATCAATCCATGTTCCAAAATACATATTTCCTCTTTTTGTCGGTACCTGTTTTGTAGAAATTAAATAGGCAAGCATCCTTACCTGCTTTTTATAATGTTTCAAAAGATCTTTAACCAGTACATCACCACGGTGTCTGGTCTGCAAGAGATCAAAAACAGTACAGGAAACCGGAAAATTCAGAAGTTCAATCTCATCAAAGGCATCTTCAAAAACAGAGCGTTCCAAAACGGGGAGCTTAAATTCCTTTGCAGGTTCCTGAAGCAGCATCAAACCACGATTGGCGGGTTTAAAATTATTTAATAGTAAACTTACGAGTACCAAAAGCTGGTTTTTGGTTTGACCCGTAAAGCGGAAAGCGCCGATAAAAATCAGCACTTTAATGTTCTCAATTCCCATTGGGACCCTGTTTATGAAATCTTCCAAAGAGAGGTATTCTCCGTTTTTATTGCGTTCAAGGGATATAAACTGAGCTAGTTTTGAATCAATGTTTAAAAGATGCATGAATCCCAGATAGATATCACTGTCATACAAGGCAGTTTCATACTCGCTTTTGTTTACACAAGGATTATGAATGACTGCGCCAGCCATTCTTGCCTCGTGGATGTAAATTTCTGTCCTGTAAAATCCTCCCTGATTATTTATTACCGCCACCATAAATTCAATAGGGTAGTGCACTTTCAAATAAAGGCTCTGATAACTCTCCACCGCATATGAGGCGGAGTGCGCCTTGCAGAACGAGTATCCGGCAAAGGATTCAATCTGGCGGTAAATTTCCTGACTCAGCGCCTCAGGATGCCCTTTTGCGGCGCAGGAAATAAAGAAATCATCTTTCACTTTCTGCAAAGCTGCCTTGGATCTTCCTTTTCCCGACATTGCCCTGCGCAGGATATCACCATCCGCGGCTGATAGCCCGCCGTAGTGAAGAGCAATTTTAATGACATCCTCCTGATAAACCATAATGCCGTATGTTTCCCCAAGTTGCTCTTGGAAAACGGGATGAAAATATTCAAATTTCGAGGGGTTATTGTGCCGGAAGATATACTCTTTCATCATACCGGATTGCGCAACCCCGGGTCGTATTATCGAGGATGCCGCTACGAGTGTTTTATAATTATCGCATTTCAAACGTCGCAGCAGGCCGCGCATTGCTGGGCTTTCAATATAAAAGCATCCAATTGTCTTTCCCTCGGTCAGAAATTTATTTGCTGATTGCTCGTTTTTGGACAATGAGGTGTCCCGAATATTGATTCGAAGGCCTCTGTTTTTCTCAATTAGTTTAACTGTATCATCTATATGGCCAATCCCCCTTTGGCTTAGGATGTCAAATTTTTCAAAGCCGATATCTTCTGCCGTATGCATATCAAAAAGCACAATCGGAAAGCCTTTTGGAGGCATTTCCAGTGGCGTATAATTGGTGAGTGGCTCTTCGGAAATTAAAATACCGCAGGAGTGCATGCTTCTCATATTGGGGTATTTTTCGAGCATCATTCCATACTGCTGTACCAATTTCACAATTTCATTGGTCTGGTGCATTTTCATCGGATTTTTGGCCAGCAGGTCCAATTCATCCTTTGGAAGGCCAAAAACTTTTCCAACTTCACGAAAAATTGACCGATATTTGAATTCGACATTTGTACCACAGAATGCCACATGCTCATATCCATAGCGGTCAAAGATGTATTTTAGGATTACATCGCGTTCTTTCCATGACCAGTCAATATCGAAATCAGGCGGGCTTTTGCGGTTTTCATTTAGGAAACGCTCAAAATAGAGATCGAGTTCCAATGGACAGATGTCTGTTATGCCAAGGCAGTAGGCAATAATGCTGTTGGCACCGCTTCCACGTCCGATATGCAAAAATCCCCTGCTGTTACTGTAGCGGATGATATCCCAGGTAATAAGGAAATAGCCACTGAAATCAAGATCATTGATTACTTTGAGCTCTTTTTCAACCCTGGCTTTTGCTGCCTTATTTTGCGGACCGTATCTCCAAATGAGACCCTGGTGGGCAAGTGTAGTGAGTAAATTTATATCACCTTTTTTGTCTTTGGTATAATATTTTTTATTCCTTGGGGTCTGGAATTCATAATTAAAATTGCATTCCTGAATTATTCTTTCTGTGTTTTGAGTAATGTGGGGATAATCTTTGTACCATTCAAGAAGCTGATCGGGAGGTATCATAAGGTCGCTTTTTTTGCAAAAATCATCCGAAGTCAGTTTAGACAAAAGCTCATTGAGGTCTACAGCTCGAAGTATCCTGTGCAGGTTGTATTCCCTTTTGGTGCGGAATACCACAGGCTGTAGCACAACCATTTTTTGCTGCCTGTCTTTCCAATTGGATAACACCAATTTTTGCAGCTGGTCAGCACGAATACCGATATATTCATTTTCTTTCAGGATAGTGGGCGCATTTTCCAAAGGGTAAATAATAAAAACATGCTCAAAATCAGGGGCAAATTGCGGCAAAACAATATCGTGAAAGTTATGCTGTGTTAGAAAATAGTTCATTTCGGCAAGCCCTTTCGCATTTTTGGCAAGTGCTATATAACGCAATTGATGCTCTGAGCGGAATTCCATACCAACAAGGGGTTTTATCCCTGCTGCAAGGCAGAGTTTTATAAACTCATAAATTCCGGTAACGGTATTGATATCAGTAAGTGCCATAGCCGTAACACCAAGAGATGATGCCTGCTTTACCAGCTCTTCAACCGGAATAGTGCCATAACGCAGGGAGTGAAAGGAATGGCAGTTGAGATACATGGGATTATGATTTACGTTTTAAAATTTCATTTTTATTGTTGGGCTTAAAAGAGGCACCCGCGCAGCGCATTACCGCATCAAATCCATACCGGTTTTTCATCCTGTCCATGGCTTGATAGAGTGCCAGCATTTCTTCGGTATCCTGAAAAATATCGATCTGGTAGGTTCCCCGTACCAGCCCGCTAAAGCGCACCCCGATAAGGCGCAGTCTCATTCTTCTCTGATATAATTTATCGAACAAATCCGTTACAGTTTTAGTCAGTATATGATCGGCAGAGGTGTAGGCAGCCCTGCACTGTTTGGTTTCTGTATCAAAATTGGCGTAGCGGATTTTGACTGTGACAGTGGAAGTCAGCCATTCTTCCGAGCGAAGCTGGTAAGCCAGTTTCTCCACCATCCCCTGCAGCAGCCTATTTAATTTCGCCACATCAATTGTATCCTGGGAAAAGGTATGTTCGGTGGAAATTGACTTTCTCTCAGTATAGGGTTCTACGGGATTATTATCAATGCCATTGGCCTTCTTCCAGAGTTCTATTCCGTTTTTTCCTATCATCTGCTGTAGTGGTTCCACTGGCATTTCTGAAAGGGTTTTGATGGTCCTGATCCCGATGCGCGAAAGCAACTGGAAAGTTTTCTCTCCTACCATCGGGATTTTCTGGATTGAGAGCGGATTTAAAAAAGACTGCACCAGATGCTCGGGTATCTCCAGGTTCTGCTTCTGCTTTCCTTCACCGGTGCCGATTTTTGAAACGGTCTTATTGACCGAAAGAGCAAAGGTGAGTGGAAGGCCGGTTTGCTGGGTGATCCGATGTGCGAGCTCATTAGTCCATTTATAGCTTCCGTAGAATTTATCCATTCCGGTAATGTCAAGGTAAAATTCATCAATGCTTGCTTTTTCAACTACCGGAGCTTTCTCCTGAATAATTTCGGTGATGTCATGTGAAAGCCTGGAATATAATTCCATATCGCCTTTCATGATCTTGGCCTGCGGACAAAGCTTCATCGCCATGTGGATGGGCATGGCCGAGCGCACGCCAAAACGACGCGCTTCATAAGAACAAGAAGCCACTACGCCTCTTTCGCCTCCTCCAATAATTAATGGAATGCCGTTTAGCTCAGAATTGGTAAGCCTTTCGCATGAAACGAAAAACGTATTCATGTCAATATGTACAATTGCCCTGCTCATAATCTTTTCTTTATACAGGTCAAAATTAGTATAGATTGGAACAATTTCTAAAATCAATTATGTTATAAATGATAACAAAATTAGAATTCTCTTATTTTATGGGGGATTTCAAAATAGGAAAAAATAGACTTTTTGCTCTTTATTCAGAATTTACGGCGGATTGAATTATGGAAATATAACGCAGAAACGATTTGTGAAAATTTATATAATGGATTCGAAAGCAACAGTATCAAGAAGAGAAAATAAGAATAAAATAATTTCAATTGCTTAGGTATATGCCTGAACCGCCCCATAAGAGGCGGCAGCAAAATAATATAACAGTGTAAAAAGTAAAAATTAAGAGGAAAAAAATTTAATAGTGGACTTAAAATAAAAAAGAAATTTTGAGCTTATTCGGATTGGTTCTCACTTTTGGATTCCTGTGAAGTTCGTCTAACAAGTAAGTAAAAATCTTTCAGGTGCCACCATGCAGGGCACATATCAAGACTTCCTTTGTAATTGTTTATAGTGGAGTAGCAGCTTTTGAGAAAAACCTGCGAATCTGTGATTTTCGCCCATGGTTTCCAATCCACTTCCTGAGGCGGGGGCGTGGCTTCAAAATAGCGTTTTATCTCTTCTGGGGTCATAGGGCAAAATTACGCAAAAAGTGTAAGCCTGTCAAGGGCTCAGGGGTTTTGTTGGCTTAAAATTTAAGTTGTCTTCTCTGCTTTTGTTCCAACTATACTGGCAGTCATCAAATTGCTATGCCTAATTTATTTTTACTTTTTAGAATCCGTTTGAGACCCCTTTGAAGGGTCATTCTCTATAAGTTCCTTTTCTATGTCATTGCCCCTTATGTCTTTGGGGCCGCTTTGGGGCTTCCTTATAAGGGTGCTGCGGGTCATAGGGGCCGGGTGTTTTTGGCTTTGGTTTTTGGGGCTTTGATCGGGTTTTGGGAATTACGGTGGTGCTTGTGGTAATTTTTGGTTGTATGGGAAGTTGTAATTTTATTTGCTGATCATTGAGTTTTAGCTTAATCTTATTTTTTAGGAGCTTTTTCCCGCTATCCGTTTCAATTTTTTGTGCCGAACCCCGGCACAAAAGGATTTCCACTGCTATCGGGGCCATTTGGGCAGGACCATACTATTGTTGGTTGTATCCAAAGCTTAAAAGATTATGTTTAATTTTTTAATTCATTTAAATATAGATAATAATTAAGTATTGCGTTGTTGTTTTGACTGTCCGAAGGTAGATTGCTTACTGAATTCTAGAAATTTTATGAAAGCTTTGAAGATGCTGGCTTACTACATGTAAGTAATCTGTAAACTCCAATATTTGCAAGGTTTTACAGGGTTGTTAATGCGGAAGTATTACGGTTATCCGTAAAAATATTACGTTTTTTGAAAAAAATATTACGTTTTTTGTATTTTGAATATCAAAAATGTTTAAATTTGTATCATAACCTACAATAATATAAAACAAAATGTATACTGAAATATTAAGAATCATAGAAGGAGGATTATCGAAAGACTCTAGCAAAGTTTATAGTTATGCTAAGCTTCTTGCGGATAAGGTCAGGAAAGACGGCGATGAAAAGATGTCAAAAATGATTTTAAAAGTAATCGAGAAAAAGGAGCCGAGTGTAGCTGTTACTATGGATGAGTTATTGACTGTGCCTGTAGATCATGAAAGCAGAATGAGTATTGTTGATATTGAGATTCCAAATAAAAATGCCAGTCCGATTGTGCTTCCCCCATTGATGCATAATAAGATTTTAGATTTTATAAGTGCAGTTAAGTATCAGAATAAGTTAATTGGATATGGAATTGAAACTTCCAATACTTTGTTACTGTATGGTATGCCTGGTGGAGGGAAGACGACTCTTGCCAGATATATTTCACAGCAGACAGGCCTTCCATTAGTTATTGCAAGATTTGATGCTATTGTATCTTCTTTGCTTGGTAATACTGGAAAGAATATCAGGAAAATATTTGATTTTGCTGATAATAAACCCTGTATTCTATTTTTAGATGAATTTGATGCAATTGCAAAGGCACGAGATGACCAGCATGAGCTTGGAGAGTTGAAAAGAGTGATAAACAGCTTGTTGCAGAATATTGATAGTTTTTCGTCAAGTAACATACTTATTGCGGCAACAAATCATCCTGAATTATTGGATAAAGCAATTTGGAGAAGATTTAATCACGTCATAGAGGTAGGTATGCCAAAGGAAAATGAGATCAGTGAATTATTAAAAGAGTTTGTAAACGATTTTAAAACTGATTTTTTTGATGATAAAAAGAAATACGACAGACTTATAAAATTATTGGAGGGTAAATCCCCTTCCGATATAAAAACTATTGTTAATAATTCAAAGTCACAGGTTATTATTCATGAAAAGGAGGTACTAACTTATGATGAGCTACTTTTTGAAATTTTTGAATTTAATAATCATGGATCTTTTTCCTATGACAAAATGATTGAGTTTTTAAATGATAACGGTATTTCCCAAGCAGCAATTGCAGATAAAATGAATGTTTCATTAAGACAGGTAAGAAATTATCTAAACAAATAATTAAGATATGGCAACCGAAAGAAATTTACCAATTAAGTTTTTCCAGAAAAGAGAAAAAGATGAATCCGGAACAGAAGGTGCAGGCGGAGGCGCTATGCCTAAATGGGTAAACAAGGACAACATCGCTGGAAAATCTATAATTTTTAGAGAGAAATTGATTGAGGTTGACCAGCTTTTGAAACGAAAAATAAATTCGGATAATTATATTCCGACTGTTTTACGACTTAAAGTTAATGAGGACGCACTTGCCAAGAGATTTCGCAGGGAAATAGCTTTGATCTTCAATGTGGATAAAAAGCTTAATTTAATCGGTTTTAATTCAGATTGTGAATTACTGGTTAAAGTTGACAATGCACGCGATGTTAAGAAGATGATCGATAATTTTGCAAAAGCAGATCAGAGTTTTATTTCAGATTCGATTATAATGGGTATCGATGCCATTGAGAATATTGAAGTTTATCATCCTGTAATTAATGTTAATCCGAATAGCGAAACTAAGATAAAAGTTAAGCTGTTTAACTATGGGGACAGTGAATTAAATAGAATCCTTATCCAGAGCTTTGAATCGTTCTGCCAGAGCAATGATATTGATGCCGAACCAACTGTTTATTCTGCAGACCTAAATATATACAGTATTGCTTCTATTACCGAGGATGCTCTTGATTTGTTACAAGATTTTGATGGAATACAAATGATAACAGAAATGCCTACTTATGACATTACTTTTGATGAAATGATCGGCGAAGAGGACATTCCTGTAAAATATCCAAAACCAGGAAAAGAATATCCAATAGTAGGTATACTGGATTCGGGTGTGGCAAACATTCCACATTTCGAGCCATGGTTGGAGAATGACCGCAGCACTTATTTTATCGATGATGTTGTCAATAAGGGGCATGGAACTTTTGTTGCAGGGGTACTGTTGTATGGAGATGATTTCCAGGGCACTCAATATACTGGTCTTGAGGGGTGCAAAATATATGAGGCTATCGTCATTGCAGATAAAAACAAACAAGCTATTTCTGAAGATGAGCTCATTGAAAACATCAGGGATGCCGTAAGCAGAAATAATCATATAAAAATTTGGAATCTTTCACTTGGTACAGCTACAGAAGCTGATTTATATGAGTTTTCAGATTTTGGAAAAGCACTTGATGAAATTCAGGATCATAACGATGTGCTGATTTGTAAATCGGCAGGAAATTGTGAAAATTTTAAATTCAAAGCACCAAAATCAAGAATCGCTAATTCAGCTGATACGGTTAGAGGGCTTGTAGTGGGATCGATTTCACATGATCAGAATGCAACAGATCAGGTAGGAAAACACAATCCTTCGCCTTTTTCCAGAAAAGGTCCCGGACCTTCTTATACGATAAAGCCAGATCTTACTCATATTGGTGGAAATGCAGGGTTGAATTCAAGAAATACTGCGATTTATAATACTGTTAAGTCATTTTCTACCTCTGGAGGGGTAGCGCATAATGTTGGCACAAGTTTTTCGACACCACGTATTACGGCTATTGCTGCGGGTTTAAATTTTAAACTAAACGAAGTGTTTAGTCCAACGCTACTCAAAGGATTAATCATACATTCTGCGAAGTATCCCGATGAGATGAAGATGGAACTTGCGGAAAAATTAAGTCATGCCGGATTTGGCCTGCCTACTAATATTGATGATATTTTGTATAATGAACCAAATGAGATAACCCTAATTCTGCAGGATACCTTAGAAAAGGGAAGCTTTATTGATATTTTGGATTTTCCATTTCCTCAGAGTATGATTGATGAGGATGGATATTTTTATGGAGAAGTAACAGTTACACTAGTAACTTCTCCAATTCTCGAAGTTTCACAAGGTGTGGAGTACTGTCAGAGTAATATAGATGTGATGTTTGGGAGTTATGATACTAAAGTGGCTAGGGACATTACTCAAAAAACGATTAAAAATCCCATTGGAGCAGATAATCGACAAAATCTTTTGGCGCCTAATCTTTATTCGCGAAAAACGCATAAATCTGTTGCGGATAAATTTGCTACTGAGCGTATGCTTATTTCTTATGGAAATAAATTTCAGCCAGTAAAAAAGTGGTGTGTTAATTTTGATGATTTCACTCCAGCCAATAAGGAGCATTACCTAAAAGGTCCTAAAAACTGGTATTTAAAACTGGAAGGTTTGTTCAGGCATTATACCGAGGCGAAGGCAGAAGCTCAGAATTTTACACCAAGTCAGGAATTTTGCTGTATAATAACAATAAAAGATACAAAGAAACGCGGTAATATTTATAATGAAGTAACTCAGTTATTGAATAGTTTTAGCTTTATCCATGGCAATGTTAAAATTAGACAAGAAGTTGAAGTGAGAGTTGATAATAAAAATTAATAAAATGAGATAATTGATAAACATAAAAAAACCCAATCAGAACTTGGCGGTGCGGATTGGGTTAGGGAATAAGTTTGTTCGACTTCTATATAGAGGCTTATCACCTCTGTATCCCTGCATTTGTTGTGTAAAACTAAGTTGTTTTTTTATCAAAAACAAAATTTTAACAACAAAAGTCTGGTTCTTCCACCTCTTGGAAGTTCTTAAAGTCTTTAGAGGAAATTTTATATAAATAATAAAACACAAGTACAATGGAAAATTCCGATAATAAAAGCGGTCATGTAGACCCAAATAAGCATGAGCATACAAACTCAGGCTCTGTCCTTAAATATGTAATTGAAGGAAAAGACTATTTCACAAAAGACCAGTATAAAACTGGCAAGGAATTAAAAGAAGCAGCAGGTATTCCTCTTGAAACAGAACTTTATCTGTCCATACGCAAGCCTTACAGTGACGAATTAATAGAAAACGATACCAAAGTTAATCTTGCCAGACCAGAAACAGAGTACTTTTTTGTGAAGAAGAAATTGCATTTCACCATAAACAAAATACCCTTTACTTGGTACAAGCAGTTTATCAATGGTGCTAAGATTAGGGAGTTAGGCAATATTGATCCGAATGACGATCTATATCTTGACATCAAAGAAGGTTATGAAGATGATTTTATTACTGATGATGAGATTGTAGATCTTGCACGCCCCGGTGAGGAGCATTTTATTTCCAAGACAAAGGAGTTTGAATTTACAATTATTGTAAATGCTGCTCCGAAGGAATGGAAAAAAAGAACCATATCCTTTCAGGAAGTTGTTGTGCTGGCATTTGGGTCCTATGAAGACAATCCAAATAAGGGATATACGGTTACTTACAGCAGAGGCCATGATCCTAAACCAGAGGGAACGATGGTTAAGAATTCGGTGGTAAGGGTTAAACATAAAATGATTTTCGATGTCACAGCTACTGATAAGTCATAGTGTAGATCTGAAACGTCTTAGAGACGAAGGGTATGAAATTGAAGTAAATGGTGGATTTTTATTAGTCCACCATATACCATATTTGAACGAAAAGAGTGAACATCTCATAGGTACTTTAGTCAGTACACTGACTTTAAAGAACAATGAAACTACGGCTGTGCCTGATAATCATGTAATGTACTTCAGAGGCGAGAATCCATGTAATGAAGACGGTTCTTTTATAACAGCTATTCAGCACAGTAACGCTGATGCAACGCTCCGCGATGGAATAACGGTGAATCGTTCTTTTTCTAATAAGCCTGCCGCAGGTTATCCTAATTACTATGAAAAAGTAAAACGTTATGCGGATATTATTTCGGCGCCGGCTAAATTTTTAGACCCCTCGGTTACCGAGAAGACATTTAAGGTTATAGCTGATCATGAGAATGAAGGGGTATTTCATTATTTGGATACTAATTCAAGCAGAGCCAATATAGATGTGCTTAATAATACATTCTCTAAACAGAAGATAGCCATTATTGGTTTAGGAGGTACCGGAGCCTATATTTTAGATTTGGTAGCCAAAACACCAGTAGCCGAAGTGCATATATATGATGGTGACAGTTTTGATCAGCATAATGCTTTCCGCTCGCCAGGTGCAAGCTCCATTGAAGATCTTCGGGCAAATTTGAAAAAGGCAGAGTTTTTCGCCACTACCTATTCTAAAATGCACAGAAGAATAATTTCTCACCCTTACTATGTAAGGGGAGCTATTTATAGCGAACTTGATGATATGTCTTACGTATTTATTTGTGTTGACAAGAACAGTGTGAGAAAATCGATATCTGATTATCTTGCAAGTAAAGGCATATCATTCATTGATGTAGGACTAGGGGTAAATGTGGCTGGTAATAAACTTATGGGAGCAGTTCGCGTAACGTGTGCAACAGCAGAAAAAAGTGATCATTTACCAGATAGGATATTTAGCGAGGACAGTGATAAAAATGATTATATCACAAATATACAAATTGCAGATTTGAACTGTCTTAATGCCGCATTAGCGGTAATAAAATGGAAGAAGCTCAGCGGTTTTTACGTGGACCTTGAAGGGGAGCATCACAGTTCCTATTCAATTGGTGTTTCTAAAATATTCAATGAAGATGCTACAGCATAGATTCGTTGAATTTATACCGGAAATATTGGAAGACGGAGTCTTGTATGTTTCCATGGAATATTGCACAGCCATACACAAATGCGTGTGTGGCTGCGGCAATAAGGTTGTGACCCCAATTTCCCCTACTGGCTGGCAGCTTGAATTTGACGGTAAATCGATCTCATTATCTCCTTCTATTGGTAATTGGAATTTTGATTGCCAATCTCATTATTGGATTAAAAAAAATGAAATTCAGCATGCCAGAAAATGGAATCAGTATGAGATCCAGGAAGGTAGAGATATGGACTTGAAAATAAAAGATGATTTTTATTCTTCTGCTGATGATAAAGTAAAAGAGGCAGAAGCAAATTTAGTTAAACCTAAATCGAAATTTTGGAGCTTTAATTGGATTTTTATTTTTTTTAATAAATTTTAATAATCCGGATAATATTTCCTGACTGCTAAGAAGTAGCACGATGTATTGCGATTACAAATACGGACATATTTTGTGCATTATATGTAAAATATGCACTGGGATAAAAACTCTAAGTAATAAGTTCTTTTAAATTAATTTAACTGAACTTATTACTTTTATTATTAGCTAAACTCATTATTTCTGAGGTCTCTTTGCATTACTGCTATTTAGTTTCATTTTCTCTTTTCATTGAGTTATAAATCTGTTTGAGGTCTGTAACTCTTTAATGGATACATCTAAAAAAAAAATACTGAAGTTTAGAGTATTTTCCAAGAAAGACAAGTCAGCTATTATGCCAAATGGTGGTTAGCAGCTGGCTTATTATAGAGCGACATCAGAACACATATTAATTTCAAATCGCCCAAAATGGCTTTTAGTGTAACCTTGTTCAAAACCTTTTAACTCGTTTAATAAAATAGAAGTTTCGGGTCTGAAATTTATAATGTAATTTTCAAAACCTTCTTGACTGATTTCACTAGTTGTGTCAATGTCAGCAAAGCATTTTGGATTTGTGTAAACAAAGCTGCTCGATAGATGTGAACAATATCCGGTGTCTTTTATTTCTTGAACAGGAAAAACTATATTAATAAATTTGGAATAATCAGCATCTTGATTTAAATGAGCCTTTACGGAAAAATATTTAATAGAATTCAATCTTTTATTTTGTCGAACCCATTCAAGCAAATACTGAGGTATTATATATTCGGGTTTGAAAGTTGCGTCAGTATTTAAAACTTTGATACTACAACTAAAAATCAATGGCCACTTGATTATATAATCAAGTATCATTGAATCCCAACCATCAACTCCTTCTTCCATAATTTCACTGGTTTTATTGATAAGTGTAGCCAAGCTTTTCGGGGTTAAAGAAATATCTAAAGCATTTAGTTTCATAAAATCATTTATTTCAAATCTTGAAAGATAGAAATCATTATATGCAGGTCTATCTAACTCTTCCCAACAGACATATGAAGAATTTGCAAGATAAAGGCATGGCAACCCTGGGATACTAAATCTTTGTGTAGTTGCTTTATGTCTTAATTCAAACGGTAGATGAAACATTCCATCTCTATCGAGATCTTTTTCACTTTTTCTACCTCGAAATAAAAGCCTGTTTTCACCTAAAGGATGACTAGCGTCAAATTCACTTACTAAATACTTCTCTATTTGTTGCATGCCTTTATCAAAATGAGAATAAGATTTAGAAACGTAGCCTAAGTATAATTGTCTATAAGATTCTAGTAGTTCATCGCATAAAGTATGAATTTTTGGCTTTATAATGTTCAGTTTTTCTACAATTGTACCTTCATCAATTTTTTCTAAAATCTCTAAATATTCTTTAAAAGATTTCTCTATAAAACTTAGAAATGTAATGGATTTGTCGTAGGATTTTGGCAGCTGAAATGAGCCTTCTTCTATTGCTTGTATTGAGTTCATATTTTAGGGTTTGAAAAGCTTGCTACTAACTAATTTACAACAGCAGTCATATAATGGCACCAATAAAACTTTTTTAGTTGGATTTGTGTGATTTATAAGCTTTTAAGCGAATATAACAATAATATATTAAAACTTTTAGTTGTGCCAGCAATAGCTATGAATCAGTATCTAACTTGACCTGTTACTATTTTGACAATAGTTAAAAATCAACTAATTGCCCGTGGTATTTTTTTGGAGAGTTAAGAATGTGGAAGACTTGAACTCGCTGGACATCTTTTTAAAATTCACCCCAGAACTGAACGCTTTTCTTCCTGACTGCTGTTTTTCCAGATTATCCCAAGTGCTTCCCTTTTACTTTTTATCAAATATGCTGTACGCTTTTGTTTTATTTCAGAAGCAAAGGCATTCCGTGTCCTTGAGCAAAAGCAAGGCCGGGCCTTTCAGCTCTTGGCAAAAAATCTCCACCCATGCGGGTTTTGGCAGCTCATAAGAAACATTTAATAAAACGTCACGCTATTGAAATGCGATTTAGATTAGCGGGGAGGGGGTGTATTTAATATTATTTTTTAGGAGCTCTTCCCACTATACGTTACAATCTTTTGTGCCGAATACCGGCACAAAAGGATTTTTACTGCTATCGGGGCTAGGGTAGTATCGCAACCTTCTGGTATTACAGCGGATTTTGAACTAAATTGAGCTTTATTATTGGATTTTCTACCTGAGAATAGCAAACAGGCAAAGCACTCGAGCTGATAGGGAACGAGCCAGCCAAACTATCGTAAATACAAAACCAACTTTCCATTAAACCATTGCCAAATCCGTTGTAGAAGTTGGTATAAGCGATTACTATTCACTTTTAAACTTGTCAAAATAATAATCGTCCCCACAAGGACATTCTGATACTAAGTTTTCTTGATAGAAATTGATATAGGATTGCACAGCATTAAAAGCCCTGATAAAATCAAAATCTAGGATTTCTCTATAAGTTCCTTTATAACCAGTATTAGTTTTTTCCGCGGGCTTTAGATGTATAATATCATTTCGTAACTGTATTAGCTTATCTATGGCTTTATTGTGCTTTTTATTTTTTGCTTGCTTGAAATCGATAAGTTTAATTTTTGGAACAACGTTATAAAGTTTGTAGCTAACTGTAGGTAAAATTTTATTTCCGGTTTTATCTATAAACAAATAATCTTCCGGAATTATTCTATTGGCAAAGCTCTCCAATGATGCCTGAAGATTTATTATACAATTAATGGCTGGCTGAAAAAAATCTCCTGATAAATTTAAATCTAAATTCTTTCCAGCTTCACCAGCTTTTGATGATTCTTCTAAAAGCTTAATCTTATAATGTTGTAGCCGTCCATAAGACATTACAGCATTTGAGAAGAAAATTGTAATTGGATCCACTTCTGGAAGAATAAGCTTTTTGTTTTGGTAGATATAATCATAGCCATAAATTATTTTACTTTCCAGCATAATCATAATATCAAAATTTTCGTGCTCGGCCAATTTATTTGAACTCAAATATTCTTGGCTGTATTTTTTACTTTCTTCCGGAATATTTGAGGAATTCAATTCAGATGGATGAAAATTTATTTTGAATTCTTTTGAAGGTTTGAGTCGTACGTGTGACATTTGGTCGGATTTTGGTTTTGAAATAGCTTATAGTGTTCCCTGCATTTGCGCTGTCGCTGAAAAATCAAGCAGAGTTCTCTCTGCCAACATAATATTTCTT
>Ga0157369_10003250_pt1 | contig 19361 bp, 20 predicted proteins | sample C25metaG_FD_113461 | JGI IMG/M metagenome (GOLD analysis project Ga0157369, IMG submission 113461) | Corn rhizosphere microbial communities from Kellogg Biological Station, Michigan, USA - C2-5 metaG | ecosystem: Host-associated > Plants > Roots > Rhizosphere > Soil | place: USA: Michigan... | reverse complement strand
GCACATCGCTCGCGCCACGCGCAATTCGATTGATGATCGTTGACCATGCCAACCGCCTGCATGAACGCGTAGCAGATGGTCGAGCCGACGAATTTGCATCCGTAGCCTTTCAAGGCGCGGCTCAGCGCATCGGACGCGGGAGTCGAAGCCGGCGCATGTTCCTTGTAGGTGGCCCAGTCGTTCTGTACGGGCTCCCCGTTCACGAACGACCAGACGAAGTTCGCGAGCGAGCCGTGCTCTTCGCGGATCTTCAGCACGGCTTGCGCATTGACCACGGCGGCTTCGATCTTGGCGCGATTGCGCACGATGCCTGTGTCCGTCAGCAACGCCTCGATCTTTTGCGGCGTGAAGCGCGCGACGGCTTCGGCATCGAAATCGGCAAACGCGCGACGATATCCGTCACGCTTGTTGAGAATCGTCGACCACGAGAGTCCGGCTTGAGCGCCTTCCAGCACGAGCATTTCGAAGAGATGGCGATCGTCGCGCGACGGCACGCCCCATTCGGTGTCGTGATAGTGCTCGTCTGCCGGCGTTTTGACCCAGTTGCAGCGCTGATCCATTGATTTCTTGCCCTCGAAGATGACGCGCGACGCACACGCTTTCGTTCGCGTACGAAGCATAGCGGAACGACGACAATCGTGAACGGCTCCCCGAGCGTTGAACACTCGGCCATCCGGCCAATTGGCGTGGCGCCCGGTTGCGGATACCCTCTCGAACGAATCGTTACGCGCGATTGAGCAAAAGGCAAATATGACGGATCGATCGAAAACAGTACGGTATTGCGTCGGCATCGATGGCGGCGGTACCGGCACGCGTGTCGTGGTGGCCGATGCGCAGGGCGTCGAGCTCGCGCAGGGCGCGGGCGCGGCGTCGGGTCTCGGGCTGGGCATCGAGCCGGCCTGGCAGGCCATCGAGGCTGCCGTGGCGCAAGCCTTCGCTAGTGTCGCGCTCACGCTCGACTGGCGCGAGTGCGCGCTCGGGTGCGGGCTCGCCGGGGCCAATAACCCCGAATGGCTCGCCGCGTTCGTGGCGAAGGCGCCCGGGTTGGCGGCGCTGGCGGTGCAAAGCGATGCGTACACGACACTGCTGGGCGCGCACGGCGGCTCGCCGGGCGTCATCGTGGCGCTGGGCACGGGCAGCATCGCGGCTGCTCTCGACGAGAACGGCCATTGCCGCACCGCGGGAGGCTACGGTTTTCCGTCGGGCGATGAAGCGAGCGGTGCCTGGCTCGGCCTGCGCGCGATCGCCCATGCTCAGCAGGCGCTCGACGGCCGCGTCGTGCCCGATGCGTTTTCGGAGGAATTGCTCGCTCGAACGGGAGCAACCGACCGGGCGAGCCTCGTCATCTGGTGTTGCGGGGCCACTCAACCCGCTTATGCGGCGCTCGCGCCCACGGTCCTCGCGCATCGATCGCATCCCATTGCCGCGAGACTGCTGCGGCAGGCCGGCGCGGACATCGCCCAGCTCATCGACGCACTCGATGCCGGCGGGCGTTTGCCCGTCGCGCTCTGCGGCGGCCTCGGCGCTTCGCTGGCCGACTATGTACCGGTAGCGCATCGCGCGAGACTCGCGCCGCCGGCCGCCGATTCCGCGCATGGCGCGGTACAGCTTGCGCAGCGCGCCGCACGGCAGGCCGAGCAGCGCTAGAATGACGGCCGTTGGCTCTGCCTGCCGCTCTCATCCCATCATGTACCAAGTCATCGCCACCGATCTCGACGGCACATTGCTCAATAGCGAGCATCAGCTAGATCCGTTTACGATCGCCACGGTGCGTCGGTTGTCCGAAAGCGGCGTGCATTTCGTGATTGCCACGGGCCGGCATTATTGCGACGTTGCGGGCATTCGCGAAGTGCTCGGCATCAAACCTTTTCTAGTGACGTCGAACGGTGCACGCGTGCATGCACCGGACGATACTGTCATTCATGCCCGGAATCTCCCCGGCGATATCGTGCGCAGGCTCGTGCGGCCCGATATCGTGGGTAAGCACGGCCGCGTCATCGTCAATCTGTTCGCCGACGAGGCATGGCTCATCGACCGCGATGCCCCGCATTTGCTCGCTTTACATCAGGATTCCGGCTTCCGATATGAAATCATCGATGTCCGCGAACATGACGGCAGCGAAATCGCCAAAGTGCTCTACATCGGCGAGCCCAGCGATCTCGCGGAAGTGGCGGCCAACCTCGAGCGCGAATTCGGTGCATCGCTATATGTGACGTATTCCCTGCCGGATTGCCTCGAAGTCATGGCGCCTTCCGTTTCGAAAGGCCGCGGGCTGCTGCATGCGCTCGAGCGTCTCGGCGCACAAGCGTCAGCGTGCGTCGCATTCGGCGACAACATGAATGACATCGATTTGCTGGAGACGGCCGGTTACCCGTTCATGATGAATAATGCAAACCCCGCTCTCATGGCCCGCCTTCCTCACGTCCCGCGTATCGGCAACAACTTCGAAGCGGGCGTCGCACGCCATTTGTGCAAACTTTTTCCGATTGGTGGGGAATTGACTGTTTGACGTGCGCTATGCGCGACTATTTGACCGCCAATGTGGCTTTACCGACGGTGTAACCGGATTTAAGAATTATCATACGATTACCTGGTATACCCAGGTGAATGGAGCATTGCCAGCTCAGTGACTTCCGTCTAACCTCGGAACAAATGAATTTTTAAGGGAGACCACGATGTCCCAATACGCGGAACTGAAGGCGCAGATTGCCAAGCTGCAGGCACAGGCGGACGAGGCGAGGCGTGCTGAACTCGCCACTGTAATCGCGGACATTCGGCAAAAGATTGCGGAGTTCGGGTTATCGGCGACCGACCTCGGCTTCCCGCAGGGTGCGCGCCGCGGCCGTCCGCCGAAGAAGACTCCCTTGCCGCCGAAGTACCGCGACCCGAAGTCCGGCGCCACCTGGAGCGGGCGTGGCAAACCGCCGAAATGGATCGCCGGCAAAAATCGCGACCGCTTCGTTCTCGATCAATAAACGATTCGAAACGCTGCCGTTATGGCGGACGCGATACAACGCCATTCGGCGTTTATGCGGTGTGCGTTCGATTCCAGCGACATGCGTTGAATGCGCTGCTGCAGACGATAAAAATACCCGGTGCGTCGAAGTTCCACCGGGTAGCCGCAATGGTCGTTCAGAACTTCCATTACAGGTTCTTACAAGAGCGCATCGATGGCAGGCCCCGGAGCTTTCGAATTCGCTGTGAAGCTGCGCGCATTCGCCCGACGCCTGCCCTTACCGTCGTCCGCCGTTTATCCTGCCACCACGCTGCGCAGTACTGGACGACGCGCGCGCTGCTCGATCAATGCGGTATAGCGCTCGACATATTCGCGCGCCATGGCCTGAGCGGTGAACCGTCTTTCGAACTGAGCGCGGATTTCCTCGCGCGACAGCTCGTCGAGCCGCTGCAGCGCCGCGACTGCGCCTTGAACGTCTTCGACGATATAACCTGTGACTGCATGGTCGATGACTTCGGGCACCGAGCCGCGATTGAATGCGATCACGGGCGTGCCGCACGCCATCGCTTCGATCATCACGAGGCCGAACGGCTCGCACCAATCGATCGGGAACAAAAGCGCCTTCGCGCGCGACAGGAACTCGGGCTTGCGCGTTTCATCGATCTCGCCGATGAATTCCACATTCGCGTGGCTTAACAGCGGTTCGATCTCGCTCTTGAAATAGTCCTGGTCGGCCTTGTCGACTTTTGCCGCGATCTTCAGCGGCAGGCCGCTCATGGCCGCGATCCGGATAGCTGTATCGACGCGCTTTTCAGGGCAGATCCGCCCGAGGAACGCCAGATACTCGGGTTCGCAATGGGGCTGAGGCGTCAACAGCTTTTCGGGCAGGCCGTGATAGACGTTGCCGAGCCACCGCGCCTGCGGCAGCGGAATGCGCTGCGACTCCGAGATCGAAATGACGGGTGAATCGGTGAACGTATTGAAGACCGGTTGCAGCTCGGGCAGATCGAGTCGCCCGTGCAACGTCGTGACCGACGGTGTTTCGGCATCCGCGAAGAGCGAGAACGGCAGATAGTCGAGGTGAAAGTGCAGCACGTCGAAATCGGCCGCCACGCGGCGCACTTGCTCGAGCAGCAACACATGCGGCGCGAACGGATCGCGGATCGACGGGTCGAGCCGCAGCGCCCGTGGCCAAGCCGCTTCGAGCGTGGCGGACGTGACCGAGTCCCCGCTTGCGAACAACGTCACATCATGGCCGAGTTCGACGAGGGCTTCCGTCAGATACGACACGACGCGCTCGGTACCACCATAGAACTTCGGCGGGACGGCCTCGTAAAGCGGCGCGATTTGGGCGATACGCATGCGTCAACCTCCTTCGTCAAAAAGTCGGCGCGACAGTGTTGCCGCGCCGCATGAGTGCCTTGGTAGCCATTATCGGGAGACGCCGCGCCCCTTATTAGCGTATTTTCAAACCTTTAAGCCTTGTTACAGCCCGAAACAGCAAGAGGCTCCGTCAAAATGCGGATTCGGTAAATATTCGGTAAAGGCAGCGCATTCCGTTTCTGCTACCGGCATTTGTTGCGGCTCGATAGCTATTCTTCCTATAATCCCTGCGCCATCGGCCTAAAGGCATCCGCCCATTTCCGCCGCGGTTTTCGGCCACGCATCTTTCCCCGACCTTCGCAGCAAGCCCCAAGAACGCAGTCGATGCGCTCTGTAGGAAGAATTCCGACACGCTTAATAGACATTTCCGACGGCACTAGCCGGGCTTCTTCCGATTTCCACTGCTTTTACATTTCGACACAATTCGGCCAAAGACCAGAACGACCTGTGTACGCCGGGCGGATTGTGCATCGCCGGGCAAACGTTTCCGCACGAAAGACCATTTGAACGACTCGGGGGAAATGATGAGCGCCACCAGCGAAATGCTCAGCGAGATCAAGGAGATCAACCTGTCGTATCTGTTGCTTGCCCAACGTCTGCTTCGCGAGGACCGGGCGATGGGGATGTTCCGCATGGGCATCACGGGCCAGCTTGCCGATGTGCTCGCGAACCTTTCATTTGCTCAGACCATCAAGCTCGCGGCGTCGAACCAACTGCTCTGCCGCTTTCGCTTCGACGACCACGCACTGCTCTCGTCGCTGGCGGACAAGGGCCGCGCGGGGGAGCTCGGCCATACCCATGCGGCGATCCTGATGGCGGGCCAGCCGGCCGAGACGATCGGCTAGCCGTTATGGCGATCAAGAGCGTCGTGCTCGAAGTGAAGGAAATCACGCCGGCCATCGAGCTGATCGAACTGGGCGCGCCCTCGCCCCTGAAACACCCCTGAAACACCCCTGAAACGCCTGTTCGCGCCCTGCCACCGGCGCAAACGGGGCGGCAACCCTCCCTCTCCGGGTTTGCACGGCACGTAACCGTTTGCTCTCGTCCTCAAAGTTTCGGTTTGCCTGCCGTAAACCTGACTAACGGCGGTCTGTCCGCTGACCACTATGAGGACCCGGCAGTGCTGATTTTCGTTGGAACACTCGTGACCGTGCTGTCCGTTTTCGGCGGCTACGCGTTGGCGGGCGGCCATCTGGGCGCGCTCGTGCAGCCTGTCGAGATCCTGATGATCGCCGGCGCGGGCTTGGGCGCGTTCATCCTGGGCAACGGATTGAAGACGATCAAGGCGACTTTCCGGCTTTTGCCGACGCTCTTCAAAGGCTCGAAGTATACGAAAGAGGTCTACATGGAGCTGATGGCCCTGCTTTACGTTTTGCTTGCAAAGGCGCGTAAGGAAGGGACGCTGACGCTCGAGGCCGACATCGACGATCCCGAAAAAAGCCCGATCTTTACCCAATACCCGAGGATTCTCGCCGACAAGCACATCGTCGAGTTCCTGACGGACTATCTGCGGCTCATGGTCGGCGGGAACATGAACGCGTTCGAGATCGAAAGTCTCATGGACGAGGAGATCGAGACGCACCACGCCGAAGGCGAAGGTCCCGCGCACGCGCTCATGCGTGTGGGCGATGCGATGCCGGCTTTCGGCATCGTCGCGGCCGTGATGGGCGTCGTTCATACGATGGCCTCGGCCGACCAGCCGCCCGCGGTGCTCGGGGCGATGATCGCGAAGGCCCTCGTGGGTACGTTCCTCGGCATTTTGCTTTCGTACGGATTGATCGGTCCGCTTTCCAGCCTCGCCGAACAGCGTGTGGCCGAGTCCACCAAGATGTTCCAGTGCATCAAGGTCACGATTCTCGCGAGCCTGAACGGCTACGCGCCGGCGATTGCCGTCGAATTCGGCCGCAAGGTGTTGTTCTCGACCGAGCGTCCGTCGTTCACGGAACTCGAGGAACACGTGCGCCGCGTGAAGGCGAAGTGAACGGGCCGGATGAAGCGAGGATGAATGCGCAATGAGCAAGCCTAAGGACAAGGCAATCGTCGTCAAGCGCGTGGCGCCCGCAAAGAAGGGGCACCACGGCGGCGCGTGGAAGCTCGCCTATGCGGACTTCATGACCGCGATGATGGCTTTCTTCCTGCTGATGTGGCTGCTGAGCGCTGTGACGCCCGTCCAGTTGAAGGGCATTGCCGAGTATTTCAGCCAGCCGCTGAAGGCGGCGCTGTTCGGCGGCGATCGCAGCGCCGACGCTTCGAGCATCCTCAAGGGCGGCGGACGCGACATTTCGACGGATATGGCCGGCGTCACGCGGCAGACCGACGGCGCGAGCCAGAAGGGGGCGCATACGTCCAGGGCCGCGGAGGACGCGCTCGATGCGCTGTCCGGCGCGCTCGAGCGACGCGAGCAGGCCCGCTTGCACGACCTGCAGGTCAAGCTGATGGCGGCCATCGAGGCGAATCCGGTGCTGCGTCAGTTCCGCCAGCAGATCCGTATCGATTCGACGCTGCAGGGCTTGCGCATCGAGATCGTCGATACCCAAAAGCGGCCGATGTTCGCGACGGCGAGTGATGACGTCGAGCCGTACATGCGCGACATCCTGCGCGCGATCGGCAAGACGCTGAACGACGTGCCGAATCGGATCGTCGTGCAGGGACATACCGACGCCGTGCCGTACGCCGGCAACGGCACGGGCTATAGCAACTGGGAGTTGTCGGCGGACCGCGCGAACGCATCGCGCCGCGAGCTGATCGCGGGCGGCATGGACGAGGGCAAGGTGTTGCGCGTGCTCGGCCTTGCTTCGACGCAAAACCTCGACAAGGCCGATCCATTGAATCCGGAGAATCGCCGCATCAGCATCATCGTGCTCAACCGGAAATCGGAGGAGGCGATGACGCGCGACGATTCGACGTCGACGACGTTGTCGAACGACGCCGCGGGCGCGACCCCGCTCGCGGACAAGATTGCGCCGGGGCCGGCCATTGCGCCGGCGGCCGGCTCGGGCAGCAAGCAATGAAAGCGGCAGGCGCACGATTCGCCGATGCGGTTCGGCGCGGTGACGAAGGGCAATGAGGCATTCATGATCAAGGACATTCTGGCGATCGACGATTCGGCCGCGATGCGCGAGATTCTCGCCGCGACGCTGCGAGCGGCGGGCTATCGGGTCACGGTCGCGTCCGATGGCGACGAAGGACTCGCGAGCGCGCTCGCGCAGCCGTTCGATCTCGTCTTGACGGACCAGTACATGCCCAAGCGCAGCGGTCTCGATGTCATCGCGGCGCTGCGTCTGGAACGAAGCTACGAGGCGACGCCGATCTTCGTGTTGACGACGGAGGATGGCGATGCGTTCAAGGATGCGGCGCGCGCGGCGGGGGCGACAGGTTGGATTGCCAAGCCGCTCGATCTCGACACGCTGACCGAGCTGATCGCGGCGCTGCACGCGTGACGCGAGCGGCGGATAGGGCACGAACGGATACAGGCGTAGCTCGCGGATAAGCAGGCACAGATTCTTTGCGGTGACTCAGCATGACACTCGACATCACACAGTTTTATCAGACGTTCTTCGACGAGGCCGATGAGCTGCTCGCACAGATGGAGCAGCTGCTGTTGAACCTCGACGTCGGCACGCCGGATCCCGAGGACCTGGCGGCCATCTTCCGCGCGGCCCATTCGATCAAAGGCGGCGCGGCGACGTTCGGGTTCACCGCGCTCACCGAAACGACGCACATTCTCGAATCGCTGCTCGATCGCGCACGCAACAACGAATTGACGTTGCGCAAGGACATGATCGATACGTTCCTCGAGACGAAGGACGTGCTCGCCGATCAGCTTGCGGCCTACCGCGCCAGCGAAGAGCCCGATGCGGCAGCAGCGGCAACGATCTGCGCGAAGCTCGAGCGCTTGAAAGGCGGCGATGCGGCAGCACCGGCGGCAGCCCCAGTCGTCGAGGCGAGCGCCGACGTAAACGCGAATGCGGGCGGTGCGCCCGAGCATGTCGTCTCGCAAGCCGTCGAAGCGACGCATGGCGGCGCGGTCGGTACGCCGGACGCCGCAACGGATGCAGGACCTCACCTGAAAATTACGCTACGGGGGGTGGGGGAGAAGGACCAGGGGCTGCTGACCGAAGAGTTGGGTAACCTGGGCAACATCGTCGGGCGGGTGAAGACGGACAACGATCTCGTTGTCTATCTTCAAACGGATGTCCCGTCCGACGACATCACGGCCGTGTGCTGCTTCGTCATCGACGAAAGCCAGATCACGATCGCGCGTGGGACGGCGCCGGACGAGGGTGCGCAAGCCAGTACTCCCGCGCCGGCGGACGTCGCAGTGCAGGTTCCGCGGGCGAGCGCGCCCGCGGTGTCTGCGCCTGCCGCACAGGCGCAGCCCGCGAGCGAGCCGAAAGCGGAACCGAAGAACGAATCGCCGGCTCCGGCCGCGAATGTGCCGGCACCGGCCGCCGCTGCGTCGAATGCCGCGGCATCGAACGCCGCGGAAGAAAAGAAAGCGCGTCCGGCCGCCGCGGCCGCGGCGGGCGAGGGCAGTTCCATCCGCGTCGGCGTGGAGAAGGTCGATCAGCTGATCAACCTCGTCGGCGAGCTGGTCATCACGCAGGCGATGCTGGCCGAGACGACGAGTACGTTCGATCCGGCGTTGCACGACCGGCTCTTCAACGGCATGGCGCAGCTCGAGCGCAACGCGCGCGATCTGCAAGAGGCCGTGATGTCGATCCGCATGATGCCGATGGACTACGTGTTCTCGCGCTTCCCGCGTCTCGTGCGCGACCTGGCGGCGAAGCTGGGCAAGGAAGTCGAGCTCGTCACGTTCGGCCAAGCCACCGAGCTCGACAAGAGCCTCATCGAACGCATCATCGATCCGCTGACGCACCTCGTGCGCAACAGCCTCGATCACGGCATCGAAACCGTCGAAGCGCGACGCGCGGCGGGCAAGGACGGCACGGGCCAACTGATTCTCTCGGCGGCGCACCACGGCGGCAACATCGTCATCGAGGTGAGCGACGACGGCGCGGGGCTGCGCCGCGACAAGATTCTCGCCAAAGCGATGAAGCAGGGCATGCAGGTCAGCGAATCGATGACCGACGAAGAGGTCTGGAACCTGATCTTCATGCCGGGCTTCTCGACGGCCGAGCAGGTGACCGACGTATCGGGCCGCGGCGTCGGCATGGACGTCGTCAAACGCAACATTCAGGCGATGGGCGGCCATGTCGAGATCACCTCGCATGCGGGCAAGGGCACGACCACGCGCATCGTCCTGCCGCTGACGCTGGCGATTCTCGACGGGATGTCCGTGAAGGTCGGCAGCGAAATCTTCATCCTGCCGCTGAACTTCGTCATGGAGTCGCTGCAACCGAGAGCCGAGGACATCTACACCGTCGCCAACGGCGAGCGTGTCGTGCGCGTGCGCGGCGAATATTTGCCGCTCGTCGCGCTGCACGAAGTGTTCTCGGTGGAAGGCGCGCGCACCGAACCGACGCAGGGCATCGTCACGATCATGCAGACGGAAGGCCGCCGTTTTGCGATGTTGATCGACGAGCTCGTCGGGCAGCAGCAGGTGGTCGTGAAGAATCTCGAGACCAATTACCGCAAAGTGCGCGGCATCTCGGCGGCAACGATTCTCGGCGACGGCAGCGTCGCACTGATCGTCGACGTGGCAGCACTGAACCGTGAGTCCCGTGCCCTGCACGGTGCTCTGAACTTTTCGTAATACCCAACCGTTTGGGGGCTAACGTGGCAGAAGTCCAAACCACTCATTCGAACACCGCGCTCGTCGCAGGTGGGCGCCGCGATGCGCAGCAAGCCGATGCGGCAGGCCAGGAGTTCCTGGTCTTCACGCTCGGCGCGGAAGAGTACGGCATCGACATCCTCAAGGTGCAGGAAATCCGCGGCTACGACAGCGTGACGCGCATCGCGAATGCGCCTGAGTTCATCAAGGGCGTGGTCAATCTGCGCGGCATCATCGTGCCGATCGTCGACATGCGCATCAAGTTTCACCTCGGCCGCGTGGAGTACGACCACCAGACCGTCGTGATCATCCTGAACGTCGCGCATCGCGTCGTCGGCATGGTGGTGGACGGCGTGTCCGACGTGTTGACGCTCACCCCCGATCAGATCATGCCCGCGCCCGAGTTCGGCGCGACGCTGACGGCCGAGTATCTGACGGGCCTCGGCACCGTCGACGGCCGGATGCTGATCTTGATGGACATCGAGAAGTTGATGGTCAGCAAGGAAATGGCGCTGATCGAGTCTTTCTCGGGGCAGTAATTCGGACGAGCGGTGCGGTGCGGACGCCGGCGCGCGATGCCGGCGCGCCGTGCCGCACGCGGTCCAGAACGGAGATTTGAAAGATGCTGCAGAACTGGTCGATTCGCACCACGCTCACGGCCATGGGGGCCGTGTTCGTCGCGCTGACGCTCGCGGTCGGCGCCCTGGGGCTCACGGCGCTATCGAGCGCCGGCCGGGTCGTGGATACGCTCGCGGGCGACGATTTGCCGGCGATTCACGCGCTCGACGACGCGGGCTCGTACCTGCTGCGCACGCGCATTTCGCTCGACCGCTATCGCGCGCTGACCGAGTCGAACAATCTCGACGAGGCGAAGAAGGTACTCGATCGTTCGCAAGTGCTGCTCAACAAGGCGAACGAAGCCTGGCAGGCCTTCCAGAGCGAGCCGAAGCAAGGCGTCGATGCCGCACTCGTCACCGAGATCACCGCGCGCTACGCGACGCTGTTGCATGACGGCGTCGAGCCCGAATTCGCGGCCGTTCGTGCGGGCGACATGGCCGGCTACCACGCGCTCGCCGATACGAAGATCAGCCCGATGTTCGTCGCGTTCGGCGATGCGGCCGATCGCATGCTGAAGGCGTTGCGGGATCGCGCCGAAGAGCAGCGCGTGCAGTCGGCGTCGAATATTTCGATGATGAACGTGCTGATCGTCGGGGCGCTCGTGCTCTCCGTCGTGCTGATGGTGGCGATCCGCTTCGTGCTGCGTGGTCTGATCGTTCAGCCGCTCGACGATGCGATTTCGCACTTCGGCCGCATTGCCGACGGCGACCTCACGCGCACGATCGAAGCGAAAGGGAAAAACGAAATCGGCCGGCTCTTCGATGGCGTGCGGCAGATGCAGGGCAGCATGGTGACGATGGTCAAGGCGATTCACGGCGGCACGGAATCGATCGATGTCGGAGCGCGCGAAATTGCGATGGGCAACACCGATCTGTCGCAGCGCACCGAAGAGCAGGCGTCGTCGCTGCAGCAGACGGCGTCCAGCATGGAGCAGTTGACGGGCACCGTGCGCCAGAACACCGAGAACGCGCGCCAGGCGAGCCAGCTCGCGGTCAATGCGTCGGATATCGCGATGCGCGGCGGCGAAGTCGTGAGCGAGGTCGTGACGACGATGCAGGATATCGCGACGAGCTCGAACAAGGTCGTCGACATCATCGGCGTCATCGAAGGCATCGCATTCCAGACCAACATCCTCGCGCTGAACGCGGCCGTGGAAGCGGCCCGTGCCGGTGAGCAGGGACGCGGCTTCGCCGTGGTGGCGGGCGAAGTGCGCAGCCTCGCGCAGCGCAGCGCGGCGGCAGCGAAGGAAATCAAGGCGTTGATCGGCGATTCGGCCGACAAGGTGGCTAGCGGCTCCGCGCTCGTGGGACGTGCCGGCACGACGATGGACGAGATCGTGCAGGCCGTGCGGCGCGTGACCGACATCATGGGTGAAATCAGTGCCGCGTCGGAAGAGCAATCGACCGGTATCGAAGGCGTCAATCGCGCGCTGGCTCAAATGGACGACGTGACGCAGCAAAACGCGGCGCTCGTCGAGGAGGCTGCGGCCGCGGCCGCATCGCTCGAAGAGCAGACGCGGCAACTGAAGACGGTGGTTGGACGTTGGCAGGTTCAGGGCTCTCATGTGTCGGCTGCCGCGGCGAAGCCTGCCGCCGTTGCGGCGAGCAAACCGGTCAGCGCGCCGGCGGCCCGCTCGATGGATCGATCGAGCGCGAAGCCGGTCGCCAAGGCCCCCGCAGCGTCGGCTCCGAAGGCCGTTCGCGCTGCCGCGCCGGTGGCACATGAAGCTGCCGCGCCGAGCCGGATCGCCGCGACGGGCGAGAGGCGCGCCGCCGCACCGGCCGTTGCCACGGCGCCGAAGGCAAGCGTTGCACAGAAGGCAAGCGTTGCACAAAAGGCAAGCGCGGCGCCGGCCATCAAGCCTGCGCCTGCGCCCAAGCCGGCGCCGGCCGTGACGGCTGCGTCGGGCAAGTCGGACGACGACTGGGAAACGTTCTAACACCGCCGCGCGGCAACGCGCGACGGGTAGTGCAGGTAACCGAGCAACATCATGACAGCGCGCGCACCCCAACGGCCCGAGCGGGCCGAGCCAGCCGGCACAGGTCCGGCCGAGCGTACCGCGTTCGCCGATCGCGATTTCGAATTCACGTCGGCGGATTTCGCACGCATTCGCGAGCTGATCCACCGGCGCGCGGGCATTTCGTTGTCCGATCACAAGCGCGACATGGCGTACAGCCGGCTCGCGCGGCGCTTGCGAGCCCGCAACCTCGAGACCTTTCGTCAATATCTCGAGTTGCTCGAGTCGGAAAACGATCCGGCCGAGTGGGAGGCGTTCACGAACGCGCTGACGACGAACCTGACGGCATTTTTTCGTGAATCGCATCACTTCCCGATCCTGGCCGAGTTCGTGAAGCGCCGCCAGCAACCGGTGTCGATCTGGTGTTCTGCAGCCTCGACGGGCGAGGAGCCGTACTCGATCGCCATGACGCTCGTCGAGGCGCTCGGCGATTCGGCCGCGCGCCAGGCGACGATTCTCGCCACCGATCTCGATACGCAAGTCCTCGCAAAAGGCGAGGCCGGCATCTATTCGCTCGAGCAGGTCAAGGCGCTCTCGCAGGAGCGCCTGAAGCGCTTTTTTCTGAAGGGTACCGGGCCGCACGCGGGGCTCGTCAAGGTACGCCCGGAGCTGCGCGCGATGATCCGCTTTCAGCAGCTCAATCTCACGGATGCGGACTACGGCTTGCGTACGCAATTCGACGCGATCTTTTGCCGCAACGTGATGATCTACTTCGACAAGCCGACGCAATCGCAGGTGCTTTCGCGTTTCGATCCGCTCACCAAGCCGGGCGGATTGCTGTTCGCGGGGCACTCGGAGAACTTCACCTACGTGACGCAGTCGTTCCGGCTGCGCGGCCAGACGGTCTATGAGCTCACGCGCGATGTGGCGCCCGGCACGCGTCCCCGCGCGCCTGCTCGCACCACCGCGCGCACAGGCGAGGAGGCTGAAGCATGAGCGGACTGCCGATCGCAACCAATCTGTATTTCGACAACCACTTCGAGCGGCGCGGTGTGAAGCTGCTGCCGAACGAGTTCTATACGACCGGCGAAGACATGGTGCTCGTCACCGTGCTCGGCTCGTGCGTGGCGGCCTGCATTCACGACCGCACGCTCGGCATCGGCGGCATGAACCACTTCATGTTGCCCGACGATGGCGACAATCCGGCCGCCGCGGCGTCCGACTCCATGCGCTATGGCGCGTTCGCGATGGAAGTTCTCATCAACGAACTGATCAAGATGGGCGGACGGCGCGAGCGCTTCGAGGCCAAGGTGTTCGGCGGCGCGGCGGTGCTGGCCGGGATGACGACGATCAACATCGGGGACCGCAACGCCGAGTTCGTGCGCCGCTATCTGGCGCTCGAGAACATCCGGATCGTCGCCGAGGACCTGCAGGGTCAGCATCCGCGCAAGGTCGCGTTCATGCCGGCCACGGGCCAGGCGATGGTCAAGAAATTGCGTCTGCAGCAAGAGCCGAATGTCGCCGAGCGCGAGCAGGCGCTGGCCAGGCAGGTCGCGGAAGCGCGCGCGGCGCGTCATGCGCGCGCGCGAGCGAAGGAACACGCCGAGCTGTTCACATCGCCCGTCGCGGCGGGCGCAGCCAAGCCTCGCATCGAGCTTTTCGGTGCGCGGCCTGCCCCGCGCACGGAGGTTTTCGGTGCCGGCATCAGCATGAACGACAGCGCCAAGACCGTGAAGGAGGCCTAATGAATAACCCCCGCGCACATATTCGTTCGCCGCGGCAGGAGGCATGATCGCTGTGCAGAAAATCAAAGTATTGTGTGTCGACGATTCGGCGCTGATCCGCAGTCTGATGACCGAGATCATCAACAGCCAGCCCGACATGTCGGTCTGTGCAACGGCGCCGGATCCGCTCGTCGCGCGCGAGCTCATCAAGCAGCACAATCCGGATGTACTGACGCTCGATGTGGAAATGCCTCGCATGGATGGGCTCGATTTCCTCGAAAAGCTGATGCGGCTGCGGCCGATGCCGGTCGTCATGGTCTCGTCGCTGACGGAGCGCGGCTCGGAGATCACGCTGCGCGCGCTCGAACTCGGGGCCGTGGATTTCGTCACGAAGCCGAAGGTCGGCATTCGCGACGGCATGCTCGAATATGCGGAGAAACTCGCCGACAAAATCCGCGCGGCCGCGCGCGCCCGTGTGCGTGCCACGCAGGCGCAGCCCGCGCATGCCTCCGCCGCGGCGCCCGCGGCGAGCCATGCGCCGATGCTCAACAACCCGCTCATCAGTAGCGAGAAACTGATCATCGTCGGCGCCTCCACGGGCGGCACCGAGGCGATTCGCGAGCTGCTCGTGCCGCTGCCGCCTGACTCGCCGGCCGTGATGATCGCGCAGCATATGCCGCCCGGTTTCACAAAATCGTTCGCGCAACGCCTAAATGGTTTGTGCCGAATTACCGTTAAAGAGGCTGAGCACGGCGAGCGTGTGCTTCCGGGCCATGCCTATATCGCGCCCGGGCACGCACATTTGTTGCTGGCGCGTAGCGGGGCCAACTACATCGCCCACCTGTCGGACGATCCACCCGTCAATCGGCATCGGCCGTCGGTCGATGTGCTGTTCCGCTCGGCGGCCCAGCACGCGGGCAAGAACGCCGTGGGCGTGATCTTGACCGGCATGGGGCGTGACGGTGCGGCGGGTTTGTTAGACATGAGAAATGCGGGCGCATACACTCTCGCGCAGGACGAGGCGAGCTGTATCGTCTTCGGGATGCCGCGCGAGGCGATTGCGCTGGGTGCGGCCGACGAAGTCGCGCCGTTGTCGGAGATGAGCCGACGCGTGATGACGCGCCTGGGCGATCGTGTGGGGCGCGTGTAGCCGGGGCTGAGAGCAGCGTCTTCGCCGCGAAATTGGGATAAAGGGATCGAGATGGATAAAAGCATGAAAATTCTGGTGGTGGACGACTTTCCGACGATGCGCCGGATCGTCCGCAACCTGTTGAAAGAACTCGGCTATGCGAATGTCGATGAAGCCGAAGACGGTGCCGCCGGGCTCTCGCGTCTGCGCGGCGGCGGCTACGACTTCGTGATTTCCGACTGGAACATGCCGAACCTCGACGGCCTGGCCATGCTCCAGGAGATCCGCAAGGATCCCGCGCTTTCGCACCTGCCGGTGCTGATGGTGACGGCGGAGTCGAAAAAGGAAAACATCATCGCGGCGGCGCAAGCCGGCGCGAGCGGCTACGTGGTGAAGCCGTTTACCGCTGCAACGCTCGACGAAAAGCTCACGAAGATCCTCGAGAAGATGCAAAAGACGGGGTGATCGAGTGGACCAGTCGACCGATATGGGCGCTGCCGCGAGCGCGGGTGCCGAAGCCGGCACCGAAATCAACGCGGACCGCATCCTGGCGAGGATCGGACAACTCACGCGCACGTTGCGCGATTCGATGCGCGAGCTCGGTCTCGACAAGCACGTCGAGCACGCGGCCGAGGCGGTGCCGGACGCGCGCGACCGGCTTAAGTATGTCGCGGCGATGACGGAGCAGGCGGCCGAGCGGGTGCTGACGGCGATCGATATCGCGAAGCCGATGCAGGAACAGCTGCAGGCCGATGCGGCGACGCTCGATGCACGCTGGGCGCAGTGGTTCGCAGCTCCGATCGAGCGTGATGAGGTGCGTGCGCTGATGACCGATACGCGTACGTTCCTCTCGCGTGTGCCGGACTCGACGAGCGCGACCAACGCGCAATTGCTCGAGATCATGATGGCGCAGGATTTCCAGGATCTGACGGGTCAGGTGATCAAGAAGATCATGGATGTCGTCTATCTGATCGAGCAGCAACTGCTGGGCGTGCTGGTCGAGAACATCGCGCCCGAGCGGCGCGAGCAGTTCGCGCAAACGGCGGCGGCGCTGGCTGCCGAGCCCGGCTCCACGGGCAGCCCCGAGCATCTGCTCAACGGCCCGCAGATCAACCCGGAGGGCAAGACCGACGTTGTCCAGGATCAATCCGACGTCGACGATCTCCTGGCGAGTCTTGGGTTTTGACGCGTCGGATTTTCCCTGTTGTCCCCACGAGGGGCGGCCCGTGCAAGCGGTGCCGCCTTTCAGCGTTTTGCCGCATGTCGTTTTCCTTTGCGACTTTTTATTGAGATGCGGAGGCAAACCGGGTTGGTGTGATCTGGGTTTTTTTCGGGTGTATCAAGGTTCGCAGTCGTTTCAATGGGTTTGATGCGCCGAGGGGCGCAATAACAAAAGACTTCAAAGAGGAACCATCTCATGTCGATTCGATCGATTCGAGCCCTCGCGCCCGCAGCACTCGCTGCGTGCGGTGCGCTGGGACTCGCTACGACGGCTTACGCCGCGCTCGGCGGCCAGCCAATGACCACGCCGTCGGGCGCCGTGGCCAAGGCCGTCTCCCCCGTCGCACATGCGGCGGCTTCATCGACGAGCAGTTCGAGCACCTCTACGTCGGCCAGCTATACCGTCAAGGAAACGACGCTATCGTCAGGCACAGTCGTGCGGGAATACGTCGGCACTGACGGCAACGTGTTCGGCATCGCCTGGAACGGGCCATTCATGCCCGATCTTTCCTCGCTGCTCGGCACCTATTTTTCCCAATACACGAGCGACGTTGAATCTCAGCGCGCACAACGCTTGGGACATGGCCCCGTCGCCGTTCAGCAGTCCGGGCTCGTGGTCCATTCTGCGGGTCACATGGGCGCGTTCTTTGGGCAGGCCTATCTGCCCGCGGCGTTGCCGCCGGGCGTGAGCTCCGGCGATATTCAATAATTCGCCGCAACGAGGAGAATAATCTTGCGAACAAATAAACTCGTGCGCATTTGGGGCGCCCTGGGCGCGGTGTTGATGGCGGTAGCAGTGGCGGGCTGCGGTGGCGGCGGATCGGGCAGTTCGAGCACTTCCAGCACTTCGAGTAGCTCGAGCAGCTCGAGCAGCTCCAGCAGCTCCAGCAGCACCAGCAGCACCAGCAGCACCAGCAGCACTACATCGAATCAGGTCACGGTGAAGGTGGCGAGCGGCACGGGCAGTGTCCGCAATATCCCGACTGTCAGTGTGACGATCTGCGCGCCGGGCACATCGACTTGCCAAACCATCGACAACATACAGGTCGATACGATGTCGTTCGGATTGCGCCTCGTGAACACGGCGGCGGCCTCGGTGCTCGGCAGCCTTTCGATCGAAACCGACAGCAGCGGCAATCAGATAGCCGAATGCACGCAGTTCGCCGACGGCTACACCTGGGGATCGGTGCGCAAGGCTGACGTGACCATCGGCGGCGAGACGGCCAGCAATATTCCGGTTGCGATCATCGGGGATATGTCGTCGTCGACCATCCCGAGTGGGTGTTCCAGTCTTGGTTCGGCCGAAAATACGGTGAGTGCGCTGGGCGCCAATGGCATCCTCGGCATTGGCGTGGCGACCTATGACTGCGGCGCGACTTGCGTCTCGTCCATACCGAGCACGCCGATGTACTACGCATGTTCAGGCGGCACCAGCTGCGGCAGCGGGACCACGCTGGCGCTCGCTCAACAGGTGATCAATCCGGTCGTGAAATTCTCGAGCGACAACAACGGCGTCGTTTTGGCGATGCCTAGCGTCGGAACGACCGGTTCGTCGACCGCTTCGGGAACGTTGACCTTCGGTATCGGCACGCAGTCGAACAATACGCTATCTGCTTCCCAGCAATTCGGGACCACGGGCACGGGGCTCGTCAACAGCACCTTCTCGAGCACGTCGGGGGTTGCGTTCTTCGATTCGGGCTCGAACGGCTATTTCATCGGAGACAGTACACTGACGGCCTGCTCGGGCACGTATGCGGGGTGGTACTGTCCGTCGTCCGCGACGACGCGTTCGGTCGCCATCACGAACGCCTCCGGATCGGTCGCCACGGGCACGGTGACGCTGAGCATCTATAACGCGAGCACCTTGTTCGGATCGGGCAACTATGCGCTCAACGATCTTGCTGGCGACATCGGATCCACGACGGTCCAGGACTTGGGCATGCCGTTCTTCTATGGACGCACGGTCTATTTCGGTTACGACCTGACCTCGAGCAGTAGGGGCGCCGGCACCGGCACTCAAACGCCTTACATTGCGTTCTAGCACGCGACGTTGCGGCGCCGTGTCGCCCGCCTTCATCCCCCTTTAACCCCCGCGCTTCATTTGCGCTTCCTTCGCGGGCGGCTGGTCCACCGCTCGCGGAAGTCCCTCCTCCATTCGCGGGCCCGGGCACGTAGCTTGCGTGTTCCTCACGCCTTGCCCGAGCGTCGTCGTATGTACTAACTTTCAGATGTGTAAGCTTGCGACAGGGCCGTGTTCACCGCTCCGCGCATGCCCACGGGCTCGGGAATAACCTGGGAGGAACGACTCGATGTCGAATCGCCCTTTGCGCGCTGCCTTGCCGGCGGTACCTCCCCTTTGCGCGTCGGCCGGCGCCACGCCACCTGCGTTGGCCGTGCCGGGCGGTACCCCAATACCACGCCAGCCGACGCAACGACTTTCGCGCTCACATCCAACTTCGACCCTGCATCCGCTGCGGGCGACACTGCAACCATGTACCCAGTTCGACCGACGACGTATTCGAGCGGCACGCAGGCGCGCGACTACGTCGGCTCGACCGGCACCGTTTTCGGCCTCGCAAGGACCGGCCCTCGCTTGTCCCCGTTGCCGACCTCGCCCGGTAGTTATTTCTCCCGATACG
>Ga0157369_10003249_pt1 | contig 19363 bp, 16 predicted proteins | sample C25metaG_FD_113461 | JGI IMG/M metagenome (GOLD analysis project Ga0157369, IMG submission 113461) | Corn rhizosphere microbial communities from Kellogg Biological Station, Michigan, USA - C2-5 metaG | ecosystem: Host-associated > Plants > Roots > Rhizosphere > Soil | place: USA: Michigan... | reverse complement strand
TCTGCGTGATGAGGATCTCATCAGCGACTGAGCTTCACGTGCGGGACAGGATAAGGCCGCATCCGGAGTGTTCTAGTGGAGCCGCCCAAGGGAATCGAACCCTTGACCTTCTCATTACGAGTGCGTCTGTCCGCGGTAATCGCGGTCGTTCTGCGCTTTGTCGCTGTTCACGCTGTGCAGCATGGAGACCTGTCAGACGGAATTTGCAAAACTGCGGGGACGCCTGGGGGACGTCCGTCCCATCCCAATACGACTTGGGCTAGCGTTCGGTACATTGCGCCGCGAGGGCGGGGCAGGACGCCTCGACGGCGGGAATGGTGGGCAGATTCATGGAACATTCCAGCGAAATCCAGCCGCCGAACCGCGTGGGCGAACAAGTTCTGAATGAGCTCCGGTTCCTGTCCCAGGTCTTCGAATCAGAACCTGACGAGACCGGCCGCGTTGAGCTAGCGAGGCGCGCTCGCAAGGCATGGTCGAAAGCGAGGCACCCGATGGCCGGGCCAGTTCCGCAACCATTAATAGAGGAGTGCACGTCGCGTGAGTTAGCTGAGGCAATAACGCAACTCCCTCCCGTTACGGGTGGCGGACTCAGATAACTGAGCGACCGACGAGTGGTGCGCTCACAGTATCGCTCGGCCAAACACGACGGGCCCTGCCACGGTTTGGACTCGCATTTCGATATGTTCCTCCTGGAGGCGAAATGATCACGAAGGTGCATTTCAGGAAGTTCAAACGGTTCCGTGATGAAGAGATTGAGCTACTACCGGACGGGATCACCCTGGTCGCGGGAGGGAACAACTCTGGGAAGTCGAGCTTGCTCCACGGCCTAGCCATCTGGGAGTTCTGTCGAACCGCGATCGCGATGGAAAAGGGCGACGATGCCTTCTTCGTCGGAGCTCGTCATCAAGGGCTCGGCCTAGGAAATGACGAGTTCAGCCCTGTCGCCGTTCCTTCACTGAAGCACCTTTGGACTAATCTTCGCCCGCAGCGGAAAGCTTCCGAGGGCGACACCGATGGTTACACGATGCGGATCGACTGCGAGTGGATAGACGTTTCGGGCGGCGTTTCACACCTTGAGTTCGGGCTTGCGCTTGCCAATGATCGACTCTTCGTGCGGGTCACAGGGACAAATCTTTCCCCTGGCGCAAAGATCCCGGTGCTGGCTTATCTCCCTCCCTTCGCAGGTATCACTAGCAGGGAGACACGAGTGTCGGCGGCGATTCGCCGGCGCCGAACCGGCGAGGGCCTCGCGGGTGCTGTCCTTCGCAACCTTCTACTTGAGTCCTATGAGGCAAACGAGCGAAAGCGCTCTGAACTCAAGGGGACGCGATCACGAATTCTCCAGTCGGATCTGAATGCCTTGCGTGCGACCGATGCTTGGGAGTTGCTGCAACAAACACTGCGCCTTCGGTTCAACGCAGAACTCGTAGTCGAGCCATTCAAAGACGAGTACCACTCCTACATTCAGATTGAGATGGACAAAGGTGACGTCAAGGGTTATCAGCTCAAACGCTGGCCGACGTATAGCCGACGTGACCTCATGGTCGAGGGGAGCGGCTTTCTCCAGTGGCTAAGCGTCTACGCGCTAGCGACCTCCCCGACCTTTGATGTACTGCTCCTCGACGAGCCCGATGCTCACCTACACCCAACCCTTCAGGTAGATCTGATGGATTCACTATCGAAGTTGGTGTCCCTCGAAGGAAAGCAAGTTCTCGTCGCCACGCATTCGGTCGAGCTGCTCAGACACTGGCCTAGTACACGCATCCTGGAAACGCGTGCCGGCACCCCCGCAACGAAGTACCTGACCGAGAACTACCAGAAGGTCGGCTTACTTGAGGGGCTCGGCTCTCAGTACGCGCAGAACCTCGATCCAATCCGTAAGGCTGGCAGAGTCCTGTTTGTGGAGGGTACAAGTGACCGGGCCATTCTGAATGCGATCGCAAAGCTCACCAGAGAGAGCGAACTTGAAGAGTGGCCAATTTGGCTCAACAACAAGTCTCACAAGGACCGAAAACAACTCGTCCTCGCACTCAAGGACGACATACCGGGGTTGGTTGCGGTGAGCCTCCGAGATCGCGATGAGCAGCCCAATGCGACTGTTGGAGCAGACCTCACTGACAAGAACGCGAATTCTTCTGACGGGTTCTACGCACTCACCTGGCGTCGACGCAATATAGACAACTACCTACTTCACCCAGACGCAATCGCGCGGGTCGTCGGGATTCCCGCCGTTGACGTCGTTGGGGCCTTCGCCAATGACCACGGGCTGGCTGTGGGATCCAACTTCACTGATTCCCAGGCACCCGATATCTACTTAGACGCGGATGGCAAGAAGATTCTCTGGGAAGGGTCGAAAGGTGTGCTGCTGGGCACAAGCAAAACGTCCATCGACGTCGCGCAGGATCTGCGCGAATCGGAGGTGTGCGAGGACTTCAAAGTCTTTTTCGGTCGCTTGAAAGACATCCGGGAAACCAGCTAGACCGCGTCCACAGTCGATGTCAACTAGTCCCCTACTGATGCCCCCTCGGGTCGCCTAGTGTACTAAGACGAAAAATGTCTAGTTGCCAGCTCTTTTATCTGTCGATAGCGTCGAGAATGTGCCCGACGTAATCGATCTCGACCATCGTGCGCGTCGGGCCACCGTCGGTGTGACCGGGGGTTGGCACCAGAACCCGAGCTGGGTAGAGCGGCTCATTCCTGTGCTCGCACGCCAGTCCCCGGGCACCCGCGCCATCCTCCATCTGGGCGCCCAGCTTTGGGAAGCGGTCGCTCCCCAGATCCTCTTCCACGGCCATATGCACATCGCCGACGAGATCGAGCTGCAGGACGGCCGCCGGATTTACTCACGCGGCCGCGACTACCAGCAGCACAACGCTGAGATTGTCGACCTCGACACTCTTGCGTGGCATTGGAGCGATGGGCCGCCAATGCCGCGGCCAAGAAGACAGTCAGCCCAGCGGCGACTTACCCGACCAGGCCGCGTGACGACTGGCTAGACAAAACGAAATCCCTGGTAGACAAGCAAATTGAGGTGGCGGGATAAGCTAACGAGCGATTCGCGACGAAAGGCAGGAGAGGGAGATGTCGAGCATACCTGACGATGAACTCACCACGGAGAGAAGGGCTGCGGCGGCCGCGGCGGCCGACTTGATGCTTCGCGATCCATTGAGCGCGCACCCGTTCATGGTCGAGCTGATCAGCGTGCTCTCCGAACGCTCGGGGCGCACGCGCCTCTTCTGCCGGGAACGCATGTTCAAGAGCCTCCTTGTCGATACGCGCGTGGAGGCTGCACACGCGGTCAAAGCTGGCATTGACCGCGGGACCTACCTCTCATTGTTAACGCCCGAACTTCGAGTCGCCTTCGAACGATACCTGTGCACAGTGTCGGAGCGCGTGCGCACCGCTCGCGCCGATGCTCGTCCCGATGGGGTCAAGCCGAAGGTCCCTGAGGCGAAATAGTTTGCCAACGCGATGGCCTTCGAACTCAGTGCCGCGGCGCCGTCGAGGAAGTGGGCTCTCGGTAGCCGCGGTCATCGCCCTGATCGCGCTGCTGATATTGATCTCTGGCACCGTCCTCGTGGCAGGAGTGCTCGTTATTGCCCGGGCCATCAACGACATCACCGCGCACGGCGCATCCTTCTGGAACGTGTTCTGGATCGTGCTCGTATCGCTCACGCTCCTCGGAGGTGTGCTGCGCCTCAACTTCACCGTCCGGTGAAGCCGACGGTGACCGGACTGATCATCCCCCGGCCGACCGAACCTGACGACAGGATCAGGGTGCTCGTTGTCCTCGACGTCGACGGCGTCGTGAACACATTCATCCCCGGGGAGCCAGCAGAGCAGCGGATCCTGCGGCCCGGCCGGTGGGTACCGCGCGGAGGCCACGAACCGCTCTACATCCAGTTCGACGCCGAAGTTGTCGACGCACTCGACGAGCAGGTGCAGCGTTCTGGCGTGCAACTTGCCTGGCTGACCACCTGGGCGCCTGACCTCTTGCCGCTCATCAGTGTCGCCTTCGACGGACGCCTCAGCGGCGGTTACGTCATCGCCGCCCGCCCGGACGGCGTCTTCGTCGCGGAGGACTCGCCGCATCGGAGAGCTTGATGCAAAGGGAGCAGCCGGGTGAGTCCAACGGTCATCACCGTCACAGAACTGCGCCGACACACGTACGTGCTCGCCCGGCGCTGCGAGGCAGGCGAGGTATTCATCGTCACTCGGTACGGCGTGCCCGTGGTGATGATGCGTCCGCTGACCGAGGAGGAACGAACTGCCAGCTCCTCCATCGAGCGCGTGGAGATCGATACTGACCTGCTGCGGGAGGTGCACCAGGTCTTCGACCCTAACAGCGAACTCAGCGATCGCGAAGTGGTTCACCTGGCGCTCCAGAAGGAGATCAGTACGCAGCAGCTGGCCCGTGAGCGAACCAGTCGAGCGTTCGACGACGAATAGCTCGCGTAAGAAGGGTGGGCACTCAGATCGTCGCTGAGCGTTTGCAATCAGGTTCGCAGTGCTTTGAATCCACGCCCATGGTTGCAAACGGGACCGAGCCATACGGGCCGAGGCGCTGCGGCGCTCTGAGCATCTGACTGATCAAGTAGTTCTGAAGGTCACTCTGCGCGTCGCTTCCGACGCCAGGCCAGGAACCACCAGTACGCCTTGCTTATTACCTCTAGTTCCGATTGAACATACAGCCCCGCTCTGCGGTGAACCGCTCGCCTCTTTACCCGTCGAAGAATCGCAAGGATCAGGTCAAGGACCATCGCGCCGCCGAGGAGAAATATGGCGGAAACGATCAGGTACGCGAGCCACAGCTGGTCAGCCCTAATGCGGCTCAGCTGTGGCAACATGCCAAAGCCGATGAGCAGAACAAGTACTCCGTACACACCGACGAGCACATGCAGGGTGAGTGAGAACCCTGTCCGTTTCGCGCGCCGCTCGAATTCGGCTATGTTCACCCGCACTATCTCACGCAACCCGTGAATCTGCTCGTTATGAATCTTCAACGCGACTGACTCGTCGAGCTTGGGACTGATCCCGCCCACATCAATGGCCTCAAGCGCCGATAACAGCCGGCCAGCGGTCTCCGCTCTCTCGCCATGCTTGCGTTGGGAGGTTGTCCTGACCTGCGTGAGAATCGCAAAGATCAATGTCGCGATCGAAACGATCACACCGGCGATCTGCGCGAGAGAAGTCCACATGCCCCAAGCTTGCCGCCAACCTATGACTTTGGCGGACGCTGCTCCGCCAGTCGCCTCGGTTCATCCTCGACCCGCTGGTCCAGGTGCGCGACACCGCCCGAGAGCATGATGCCGGATTCGTCCTGGATACGTTCAAACTAGCCGCTTAGCATTCGGGGCCTCACAGTGTCCATCCTCTCCTGGGTGCGCTCTCCAACCAGCGCTGTGCCGCACGAAGCGGCTCCTGCGGCTGGATGTTGTAGAAGTTCCGCTGGTAGCTGGCTCGCTGCGCCTCGGGCAGCGGGTTGGCAGGCGACCACTCGGCCAACACTTCGTCGAGCGAACTCCATCGCACCTCACCGAAGGTCATCGGGAACGTCATCGGGAAGGTCATGCCGTGCTGGAAGCGATGGAGGATGACAACTCCGTGGGCCACCGCGTTTCTCGCGAGTCGCGCGCCGTCGAGGTAGCACCCGTCCGGATCAGCGCCTCGCATCTCCCGATACGAGCGGCCCTTGTGAGCCCGCAGTAGGAGGTCGTCGACGGCGACAATCCAGAAGAGCGCTTGGCCGATCCACGGCAGGAGCTCATCGGCCCGCTGAGGGTCAGTCTCGATACCGCGTGAGCGGGCCTCCTGAAGCGCCAATAAGTTTCGCTCGATGGCCGCCAGGGCTACGCACGCCCCTCGGTGCGTAAATTCCGCTTCGCCCATCACTGGTTCTTGGCCTTCGGGGTTACGTATCCGCCAATGTCTACGACCTCATCCTCCGTGTTGACGGTGACGCGCTCGACATGGAGAACGCCGTCGTCGAGATCCCACAGCGGAGCACCGTTGACAACATTAGGCTCGCCCCGTCGCTTAGCGCTCCAAGTCAGCCGGCCCACGTCCACTCCGTTATGTCGCGCGACCCATCGGTCCCCGAGGAAGATCACCTCCAACTCGTCACCGACATCGATCCTTCTTATCGCCGGAGTGATCGAGCTTCCGAGCAGGGAGGAGACAGTCGGCGTGCCCACAGCCATGAGATCGGCCGCATGACCCGAATTGACCCCGTACATTCGGTCGCCGTTCTTGTGAGTCGATCCGATCTGTGGGTAGCTCTCCCAGCGCGCGCTCATGCGCTGATCATCTCAGTCGGCACCGTCAATGCTTCGCGCGAACCAAATCTCGACGGTGCATTCGAATCCGTTAATACGCTCGACTCGCTCGAATCGAACGACGAAACGGAGTGGGCATGGGCGGGGAACAGGCAAGCGCCGAAGCGAGAGCATGGTGGCTCTCGGCACGTCAGTGGTGGGACGGCCAGAGAAAGCAGAAGGGGCGCGTCACACTGATCGTTACGAGCATCATCGCCGCAGTGGTGCTCCTCGCCCCCAAGGAAGATGTGGCTACCGCCGTGCTGCTGTTCGGCCTCACCTTCCTCGCGACCCTCTGGGCACGGCACTTCCAGATAGTCAGCCAGGGCGATGCTCGGCTCACCTGGTGGATGAAGCTGTTGATGTGGGGCTGGTTCGCCGCGGATACGTTCTTCCTCGCGAACGCCGGCCTCTCGGTCCTCCACTGGCTCAACACGGGGTTTATCAACACGCCCTAACCGCATCGCCCGCTCACGAAGCTCCGGCGGATACTTCCTCGGTGCTGGCATGATCATCATCCTCTTGGGGAATCAGACCCTCCGCTAGACCCGGGGCGATTCAAACAGCCCAGAGAACGCAATCGCGAAGACCCCCCGAACGACTCCACGCAGCTTGACAACGCCCGATCGGCACCCAATTGACGGTGTAATCTGGAGAAAAGTAGCCTCAACAGGCTGCGCTGGAGCGGCGCCAGAAGTTATTCAGGTCCCGTGCACACGATGAGCCTCCGCACGGCCACGCGAGTCACCCATTCCAAAGCGTCGAAGCTTGCGGAGGGCAGCGCCGAACCACAACGCAACAGAATAGAGCGCCAGGCTCGGCATGATCAGTATCCATAGGCTGGTATCCGCCGTGGGGAGAAAGAGAACCAACGAGATAGCGCTGAAGATCGTCCCGACCACCGGAAACACGCGGCGCAGTATCAGCCACGCGGCAAGCGCCAGCCACACCAGCGCGAGCGAAGCCGTCAAGATGAGACTTTCGCCGGTCAAGCCGGACAGGAGCCCGACGATCGGCGAGGAGAGCGCCGCCAGTGCGACCGCGATTCCAACGGAACCACGAACAACTAGTGAGCGGCGCAGCCGACGGCCCATGGTTACGTTTGCATCACTTAGGGAAGATTCCTGAGTGAGCGAAGCCCCGAACGCATCTTTGGAGACTCCATCAGGTCGGTTCCTGGCTTCTTTCCCCACAGGGTGCCTAACCTTTGGTGGACGGACGACGACAGCCTAGCAGGTTCTGATCCGCTGACTTCCGCCAGCACCGTTGCTGATGGCCCTACAGCATCGTATGCGCTGCGAAGGATTGGTGGGAACAATGAGCGCGAATGTGCCCCCGACCGTATGAGCACGTCCATGGCCCGGTCTCCGAAGTCTTACGAAATCGACGGTGTTGTTTCTGGCACCAATTAAGATTGCGGAGAGATCAGGGCGCTCCGTGCCTGCAGAAATAGTCGCCAAGTTGAAAGCCTTCGAACTCATCCGGCAACACAACCACGCTGCGCCTAACTCCTTTTTCCTCCACGACCAAGACACAGGAATCAGCGGCATTCACCACAATGAACGTACGACCATTGCCCGATACATCTGAGTGCGCAGGGACGATACGCTTTTCCACCACGACGCCACACGCCCTACTCGAGCAACGCACATTTCTTTCGATTAGCAGGATGAAGATCCCGCTAACGCCAACCATGCCAAGGAGCATGAGCAATAGAACGATCGACTCCACAGCGGTAGAGGTCTTGATTAGTCGATGACGTCGGGAACGCGCCTGCGCCCGAGCCCGACGAGTGGCGTCCACGCCACGATCGCCGCCACCGAAGCGACAAGAGCGATCGCCACAGCGTCCCAGCTGTTCGCCACGGCCGCCAAGACACACATCGCCGCCCACGCAATCAGGAGCGTGCGTACCCAACGGCGACCGTGGAGCAGGAAATATCCTGCGATTATGGGCACCCCAATCCAAAACAGGAGGTTGAAGATGCTTACCGCCACGACGAGCGCTAATGCTACGAGTCCGCCAATGGACTTGGTGTATTCGCTCCATGGCGCGTGTATCAAGCCGGGCACAAGGCGCACAACTCCAACGACCGCTAATGCAGCGAGTGCGACTGCTACGGCCATTCTTCCCGCCCGAACTCGGACCGAGTGAGATTGGCTCTCAACCTTCATGTTGCCTCCGCTCCGATCCTAAACGGCGTTCGACAGGTTGGCAGGTGCGAGGATGGTTGTGGGTGTCTTCTTTACCTGTCCGGTTGGCCCGAACAAGGCGAAGGTATTGCCGATCAGATCATTCGCATCTTCTGGATCGATGAAGCTGAGGTTGCCGTACCTCCATGCCATTTCGATCCCATCCGACATCTTGTACAGATCTACGCCGACCGACATGAAGTTTTTCCAATGAGCTGCCCAGTATTTATTGAATGAGTACCACGATCGTGCTTGTGGGTTGTTGAAGAAGTTGTTCCAAGTTTCATTCCAGTGCGGCCCGAAGTTTGCCCATGTTGAATTCCAGTTGTCGGCGATCGACTTTCCGTAGTCACTTTGCGCGGTGTGGGACTTGGTGTTGCTGGGGTCGGTGCTCTTGGTGGGTGGCGCGTCGTTCGGCCCGTTGTTGTCGTTGCCCCCGTTGTTGCCTGCGGGGGGTGGAGCGTTGGAGATGTCCGTTCCGTTGCCATCGGCTGGTGCGCCGTAGTAGGCGTTTTTACAGGCAGCGGTCTTGCAGGTGGGGTCTGTGGGTTCGTTGCCGGAGGGGTCGGCCTGGGTGATCGGGCTGTTTAGGGCGTAGGTGTATCCGTTGTTCTGCATCGGATTGTCCGGAGCCAGGACGCTATCGACGGAGAGGAATTTCCCGATGGTGGGGTCGTACGCGCGGGCTCCGAGGATGCTTAGACCCGTTGTTGTCGATTGTGGCGCGTTGAGGTAGTTGTTGCTGCTTGACCAGCCGGCTGATGTGCCGCGGGTGTTTCCGTAGGGGTCGAAATACCTCTCTGTTGCTGCCGCTGTTGTGCTGTTGATCTCGATGTATGGGGTTCCGTTGGCGTCGGTTCCGACGAAGTTCAACACGGACCCAGTGACACCAGCCTGGGTTGTTCGTTCGGCGACTAGCTGGCCGCTGATGCTGTAGTCACGTACTGCGGAGGCGGTTGTCGTCCCAGGTGCGACGTGGAGTTGGGTGTCCCCGACGAAGAGGGTGCTTCCCGCGGTTGGATCTGTTTGAAGCAGGAGGTTCCCGGATGGGTCGTAGATGTTCGATTGAGTGTGCGATGAAACGTTGTCTGAGGCGAGTTTGCCCGTTGCATCGAACGCGAGGGTCTGCCCGGGGCGCGTAGCAGTGTTACCGGCTGCGTCGTAGCTGTAGCTGGAAGTCGAAGTGGTCCCCCCGGCGGCCGCTACGGTCGTGACGGCGTGTGGTCTGGCTGCGCCGGCTGCCGGGTACGAGTATGTGTTCGTCGTCGATGGTGCGCTGGTTGAGGTGCCGTGCTGGATTTCTTGGGTCCGGTTGCCGGTCGCGTCATCGACATTGAAGCTCTCCCAGTAAGGAGCAGATCCCCCGATGTTGCTTGCGGATGCTGCGGTGGTGCAGTTGCCGTCAGTGGGGGTCCAGGCTTGAGTGAGGTTTTTCAGGTAGTCGTAGTTGAAGCATTGGGTGTCGGTGGCGGAGATCCCTGCGTTTTTCAGGCTGGTGACATTTCCGCTGTGGTCGCGGCCGTAGGTGAGGGTGGCTGGAGTGGAGTATGCGGTGCCGTTGTACTCGGTTTCCTGGATTCCTGTGACCGCTCCGGTGGCCGCGTCGTAGCCGAAACTTGTCGTGCCGAGAACGCTGGTTCCCTTTTGGATCTGCGCTGTTTGCCCGATCCCGGTGAATGAGACGACGCCGTAGGAGGTTGAGCCGTGCAGCCCGCTGAGTTGAGCGGTGGTGTTGTAGGTGAAGTGGAGAGTTTCGGAGGCGAGGCCGCCTTCGGCGGGCAGGATTTCCGCGGCGAGGCTTTCGTCGCGGTTGTAAATGTTCGATGTGGTGTAGCTTGTGCCGGCGAATGCGGGAGCTCCGGCGGGGATGCTCAGTGTGGTTCCGGTGGGCTTGTACGCCTTGTCGTACCCGTTGACGGTCGTCTTGTAGGCGGCGCCGGGAGTTCCGGGCACGGATCCTTGGTAGCTGGTGGATGAGGCGAGTTGACCGTTTGCGTTGGCGACGGTGTCGTATGTCCAGGCGGTGAGGAGGCTACCGGCGGTGGTGCCGGCATACTCGCCGAGTTTCCGGTTGAGGGCATCGTAGGTGTATGAGAGTTGTTGCCCGCGGGCATCGGTGCTGGTGAGCAGGTTGCCCGCTAGGTCATAGCTGGTTGAGGTCGTCCCGGTGTCCGGGTCGGTGGCCGAGGTTTGGTGGTTGAGGACGTCGTATGCCCAGGTCCACGCATTACCGGCCTGGTCGGTCATGGAGGACATGTTTCCGCGCGCGTCGTAGGTGTACGCCGTGGTGTCGGTCGGGGCCGTGGTCGATACAGACGCGGCCTGATATTGGACGAGCTTCGTTTTTTGTCCCGCAGAGTTCGTGAAGACGCTCGTGGGTGTCCCGCCGGTCGGGGGGTTGGTGTCGGTTTCATTGGTGAACGGGTAGACGTAGCTGGTGCGGAACTGTTCCGTGCCGTAGCTGTTGGTGATCGAAGCGGTCGTCCGGCCGGCGCCGTCAAAGGTCGTGACGAGCGAGGTCGGGATGTTCTGCGGGTTGTTCGCGATGAAGACCGTGCTGGACGGGGTCACGGAGGTCGTCCAATAGGGGCCTTGGGTGAAGTTGGCTTGACCGTTGGCGTCGTAGCCGGTGTCGGTCACGATGGTGCCACCGGCAGGTGAGAGGGATTGTGTCTGGACTGCTCGGCCGAGTCCGTCATACAGGGTGTAACTGCTCAGGGTCGAGTTCGAAGTCCACGTCGTGGTCTCGACCGATGATGCGGCGGTCTGGGAAAGGGCGTAAGTGTATGCCGTGTTCGGGTTGGTGGGATTCGTGCTCTGCACGTTCCCGGGAAGCCAGACTCCGGTTCGCCGGCCGAGCGCGTCGTAGCTGGCGCTGGTGACCAGTCCGTTCTGATCTGTGGCGGAGGTCTCCAGGCCGAGTGCCGGGTTGAACTGAACCGACGTGGTCCAGGAAACCGGTGCGGAGTTGTTCACGACCGACTGTGAACTCACGGCGGCAGCGTGCGCTGCACCGGCCGCTGGAGTGTAGGTCGTGGTTGTCGTGTGGCCCAGGATGTCGGTCTGCACGAGCGGACGTCCGAGACTGTCGACGGTCGTCGTGGAGTTGGTGGTGAATTGCGGTGCACCGTTGGTGTAACTGGTTGCCACCTGTGTCGAGGTCACGTTTCCGATCGTGGGAGCCGCGCCCAGGGTGCTGCTGCCGTCGTAGAACGTTCGAGTATCTGAAATCGCGTCGGCAGGGAAGGTGGGACTGGTTCCGCACTTCTGGCCGACCGTGACGCTCTCGGCGGTCGCGCCGATGATCCAGGCGGTCAAATTCGGGGCGGTCGCCGTGATTGTTTGGCAGGTGTTTGTGGCGCCGTCGGAGTGCTCAGTGTCCACCTGCGTGACGAATCCATAGGTGGGGTCGAACGTTGTGTTCGTGGTCGTGGTGGCGGTGCCGGTGGAGTTCGGTGTGGTTACGACCGTTTGCGCGTCACCGGTCAGGTAGGCAGTCCCGCTGGAGTCGGTCGCGGTGGCGGCGGACACCCATGGCGTGTGGATCGCTTGCGAGAGCTGGGACCCTGCAGCGCCGTTGAGGGTCTTTTGTGAGTAGACCCTGCCGGCGAACCACAGCGAATCCGGGATCGTCGTGCCGGTGACGTCAACGGTCTTCGTTCCACCCGACGCGTTGGCCCGGTCTTGGTCGAGGCCCTGGTAGTACACGTAGTCGTTCTCGTGTTCCTGGGCTGGAATCGTCGGGTCACCGGTGAGGATGTTGACGGTGTTGAAGCCGGCGAAGACTGACCAGGTGCGCTGGGCGTCCGGGATCAACGGTGAGGTGTCGTATCGCCAGCCCGGGGTGCCGTAAGTGTAGGTCGACTGTTGGATGACGTCGTTGCTTCCCCCTGTTGTCGGGTTGCTGACGACGCTATTGATGACGTACTTGTTGAAGAGGTCCTCTCGCTGGGTGCCGCCCTGCGGGGTCCACCATTCAGGGAAGCACAGTTCGTTGTTCGACCACGGGTTCGCCTCGATCCCGGAAACCTGCGCGGCGGTGCACTGTGGTGATGAGTAGCCCACCGTTGTCTGTGCGCCGAGAGCGGAGGTGATCCCGGAGATCCGGTACCGGTTCAGGGGCAGCTCACCGTCAATGGCGTAGACACGGTTCTGAAGCGTGCGTCCTGTGAAGGTCGTGGGCGGTTCGCTCAGGCCGGTGCTCGAGCCGACATATCCGGTGTGTGTGACCGACGTGAGCCAGAGGGCAGCACTGCTGCTATCGCCGGGGTCCGGGAACGAGTGGCCAAGCGTCCAGGTGTCGACGGTGGAGTAGGCGGCGCCAGACCACACGGAGGTGGTGATCGTATCCAGCATCGAATTGGACCAGAAGGTGGGCGAGAGCTGCGTGGAACACGTTCCGGTGGTGCAGTTCTGGTCGTACGGGATGTCGGGGTAGCTGGCGGGGACGGCGGGGGTGACTGCGCCGCCTGAAGTCGGTTCGGCGGTGCAATTCGCGTGGGTTGCGTCGCTGCATCGTCCGTAGTTGTCGTATCCGAAGGACACGATTTGGGAGGGAGCGTTTGCGGTGTGGATGCTGGAGCTGGGAGCGCCGTATTGGATGGAACTGAGCTCGCCGCCGCGGACATACGTGGTCGCGGTGGTGCCGTTGAGCGCGTACTCGTTGGTCTGCGCATTGTAGGTGAAGGCTTCGGCGTTCCCGTTTGTGTCGATGACCTCGTCGAGATTCCAGCGCCATCCTTGACTGCACGATGACGCGGCGAACGTCGCGGCGTGGCACGGCTCGCCCGGGTCGTTCCCGAACACCGGGACCGTCCACGTTGAGTTCGAGGAAGGGTTTGCGCCGAAAAGGTATCGGGTGCCGTCTGCTGTGGTGACGGTCCAGCAGTCGCTGTCGTAGGTTCCGTTGGTCCCACAGGACGAACCGCTCGTGTGCTGAATGCGCGTGCCGTCGTCGTGGAGCAGCCGCCAGTTACCGCTCGTACCGATTTGGACGAGCTGGCCGGTGCGACCGTTGAGGTCCAGGGTGGCGTTGTCGGTCTTCCAGCACAGGTCGCCGGACGTGGTGACGGGTCCAGTTGCGCCATTGTCCAACGCGCAAGGGACGTATGTGCGTTCGATGAATCCCGATCCGGTGACGTGCCAGCCGTCACCAACCGATGAGGGCTGATTGTTGGTGGAGGCAGTCTCGCCGTCGATCGACTGCGAATCGTAGGACAACGACAGATCGGGAACTGGCCCCGCTGCCACCGGTGGTACCCGCAGTGGGTAGGTCCAGGAGAAGTCGCCTGTTTGGGCGCTGACGTCCCATGTATCAGAGGGCTTCAGCGAGGTGGCGGTAAAAGTGCCGGTCCCCGCTGTCGATGAGGGAGCGGCGGTCGCCGCGAGAAGCATGGGCGTTGCGGAGACCTGGGCCGCGGTTACGACCGATTTGGTCGACGGGTCGGCCACGGAGGAAAGTGCGCTGCTTTTTGGTGAGGAGCTCGCTTTGGTCGCGGGCAGCTCGGTCCAGCGAATGCGCGAGGCGTAATCTGCGCCAAACAGTGAGTTGAGAAGCGTTGCAGGAATTCGGATGGCGGTCGTCGCTTGGGAGCGAGCCGAGTCCGAGCGCTGGAGCTGGATCACCAGCCCGGAGAGCCCGAACTTCTTTGCCTGGGACGCGGAAAGAACTTGCGCCGTCACGGATTTCACGCTGGTCGAAGTGCCGGAATGTGAGCCGACGTCGGCTGGTGCAAGTTCAATTCCCGTAGCGCCGACCGCCTGCCACGCCCCGAGGAGATCACCAAACCGCTTCCCCGCGAACTTCATCGCCGTTCGGTGTCCATCTGGCTTTGTTCCAACCATGTACGTGCCCGCCTTCGGCAGGCTCTTCAGGTCGGGCTTAACACTGTTCGAAGAAGGCGCGGCGGAGGCGGAAGCGACACTGTTGGCGTGATGACCAGGAACGGGTTTGCCCAGCGCAGGCTTGGGTGCCTCCGTTGTGGCAAACGCAGGGGTAGCGGTGATCAGCGCACTCACGAGCACTGCGATCGCTGCCGCGCCTACTCCACGCTTAAGAAAACCGGCCGGCCCAACTCGACGTGCTCGCATGGTGCCCTCTGTTCTTGACGCTGTTCGATGCGGGGAATGGTGCGCTAGCTAGGGTCAGAGTCGCTCATGAGCTGACCCAATTGGCTTCCGTCAATAACTCCGGGTACAACCGCGGGGCTACCGAGCTGCCCGACCCACTCCTGGGTTGTGACACCGGTTGAAGTGACGTCGGACCCGACCGCGAGCGGTCCGGACGCTCCCGGATCAGTCGTGTCATCAGCCCAGATCATGACAGCCGTGCTTTGGGTCGAGCCGTTCAACAGGATGCGCATCAGATGGTTCTTGGCGTCATAAACCCCGGTCACCCACGTCCAGGTGTTTACCGCGGGCGTGTCGACGGTGTCGGTGAGGCAAGCGCCGTGCGCCGGGGTGGCCGCGACCTGACTGCGCATGCAGAACGCCGGGTGGCCCTGGCTGAGCTCTAGCGAGAACCCGTACCCCTGCGGACCGACCAGGGACAGTGCGGTGGCACTCTCTCCCGCGGTTGTCGGCTCCATCCAAACGCTCGCGCTGAAGGACGCGCTTGAATTGAGCAGCGAGCCGCCGGTAACCGGGCTCGCTTCTGTTGGCGTCTGGCCGTTGGTACCCGTGAAAGTAAGCGACGTACCAGTCGGATAGAGGGGCGAGTTCCCACTAGCGACCGACACGTCTCCAGCGAGGTTCAGGTTGGTCGCATTCGACGTCGTATTCGAATCGGGTATCGGACTCCCGCTGACCAAGTCGGTCGCCCATTGATGACCACCCGTCTCAAACGAGAGGTTCGCCGCAGGCTTCAGGGAAAAGGCCGCATATGCACCACGATCAGAACCCGAAATGCGCGGCGACACGTTACCTGCCGCGTCATATGCCACAACATTCAAAACCGAGGTGAGGTCCGGCATCCCGATGCTGATCGTGGCCTGGCCGTTCGTCCCGGGGCAGGCAAAGCCCACAAGATTGCCGCCCGGTGTTACCGTCAGGCCGGTCGTGCACGGCGAGGGCGCGTTGACCGTTTCGGCCACGGGCGGGTCTCCCGCCGAGACGGTGCCTCCCGGAGTAACCCAGTATTCATAGCCTTGGATGGACGCCTGATCGGTGGGATCCGTGATCCCTGCGGTCGCAACGTCCCCCAAAGTTTGACCGCCAGTGGGTGTGACAGAGATGTTCGCCGCCGACGGACCTGTCGTGTACACCTTGAAGAAGCAGTCGATCGAGTGGGGTCCGACCATTCCTGTGTCATCGCGGGACACGACGTACCACTTGTACGTGTGACCGTTGACCCAGGCGCTCGACCCCGTCGTCGGCGCCGTGTAGTTCCACACGAACGTCGAACCCTGACGCAGGAGCGAAGAAATGTATGCCGCAGTCTGCGCGATAGGGCTGACGGTCATGTCGTCGATGTAGAAGACCCCCTGGACCGTCTGTCCACTGTCTGCGTCTGAGATCACGGCCTGCATCGGCAGGTTTACCCCGGCCACTGTGGGGTTCAGCGGCGTCGGGTTGGACTGCGTCCCACATCCCTTGCTGCCGATCGCCGACCCGAACATCAGGTTCGAGGCTGCGTTCGGCGGTGTGTCATACGTCGTGATCAGCTGAGCGTTCCAGTCGTAATGCTTCCGCGTGAGGCTATTGCCCTCATTCGCCGACCGCAGACCGAGCTGAATACTTCCCTGACCGCTTGCTGCTGCGGCGGTGACGGCGCTGGTGGCGTTCAGGCCCACCCAGTTAGCAGCCGGCGCGCACGGTCCCCCGTTCTGCTCCACGTTCTGGTCGAGCAGGGTGTTCCATGCTGCTGGTTCCTGATTCCATGTGAACCCCGGGCTTGTGGACGGGCCATAGTTCCACAACTGCGTCGTGGTCGTATCGCAACTGTTCGAATACGTCTGGTTGGCGCGGAATTGAGAACTGGAGATGTACTTGCCGGCGAGTTGGCTCGTCTGGAACTGGAAGAACGCCCGCGACAGGTAACCGATGCCACCGGAGATGCCATAGCCGACGCTGTCCGAACTCGGGTCGAGATACGACTGGTTCGGGTATGCACGGTCGTCGTACCAATCGGCCTGCAGGTATGCGGAGTTGCTGCTCCAATCGGGATCGATGTAGACCGGGTACTGGAGATTAGGCGTTGCAGTGACCGAGTCGACATTCAAACCCACTGATGTCGCGGTATTCGAATAGGCCATCGCCCGAGCATCACCGCCACCAGCCCCCAACGGGCCCGCCTTGGCTCCCGCGGAATCCCACCACAGCGGCGCGGCCGAGACTGCCTTGGCCCCTCCAGGCGTAGTCGCCAGAAGGGCCTTCGTGGTGGAATTCGCAACCGTCAGTGTCGCGCCAGCGATGCCGAACTGTACGTTCGCAAGTTGGGGGTCCGCAGCGCCGGCCGGTGTCTTCACCACCAGGACCTCTGACATTCCCGGCGCCGTCGCGGTGAGTTCAAGATCCACGTCGGGGAAGACATTCGGATAGGTCACGCTGGATCCGCTGACTTGGGGCGTCGGAAGGGCTCCGTAGGGCCACGACTCGGTTACCCAGTCCCCGCTCGGCACTTGGACCTGGGCCATCTGCGTGGTCCCGCCAGCGGAGAAACGCACTGATGCAGCCGCCGCGCGCGGGCTGAACCATCCATCGACAGCGGAACCCAGCGTCGTGTCCTCGGGTGTCCACGCGCCGTTCTGAAGCACGCGTGAAGGGACCTGGTCCGCCTCCTGCTCGAATCCGCCAACAGCCAGAGCCGTGGTCAACAGCGTCGGGGACGTTTCGGATGTGACCGTGACGTCATGGTGAAACTTGACCGCGATCACGGAGGCGTTGGCCTCGGTGTCAGCAGTCGCCGAATCTGCAACAGTCGAGATATCCGCTTTTACTAGCGGTCCGGCCGCACCAGCCGGTGCCAGCGCCGTTGCCTGAGCCGCAACGCAGAGCGAGAAAGCGGCCACTACAAGTACAGTTCGGCTTCTGCGAAGTGAACCGAGCGATGCTCTGTTGCTTCGAACCTGGAGCGGTCTTGTGGATCTTGTAAGCGCGGGCGCCTGACGCAATGTGACTCCGAAGTCTCAGAACCTCCCCGATGGCGGCTCGACCAAACCAAACCGTAGGGCCGGTACGTCCTCGAAAGGAATAGCAGGCGAGCCGCAGAACGCGTTTTGCACCCCCTATTGGGGGCAGATTGACCGTGCGAGAAACCCAATATGTGAAACCTCTCAGGCGCCGGACGGTGTTTGAGAGCCTCCTCGACGGCGCCTTGAACGAGGCGGCCGCAACTACCACGCCGCCCTCTGCCTAGCCGCCACCCTCTCCACTAGCTCAACACGGGGTTTTATCAACACGCCCTAGTCGTATCGCGGCAGCGGCACCGATTTCGGCTTGCGATCTAGCGCGTCCTTCTACGTTGCGAGCTTCTTTGACGCTACTCGTTATCGTCCAATTCGTGGCCGCGCATCGCGCGGTGGGCAGGCGGAGAGTGACACATATAGAGACCTCGAGGCAGCCGGACCTAAGCTCGAACAGCTTGGACTGGTCGCCTCGGGATTCCAAGACTGCAGATCAGGTCGTCGCTTGGCGTCTTGATCGGAGCGCGAGGGCGACCATGGCGCGGGCCTTCGAGGCCGACATGGAAGCGAAGAAAGCAACCACTGCTGCGATGATCAGGACTATGCCGCTAGTGATTGCCGCCAGCAGCAACTGGGCGGACGCCTCGCTGACGTACGCCTCGGTCAGGTGGAGTGCCATCGCGGTTCCGTCCCTCTTCACAGTGGCGTCGCTGAGAGCGGTATCCGCCTGGGCAAGGAGGTTTTGGGTATTCACCATGTTGGTGATCATCGATGTGCTCTGAGAACCGACCGTTCCGGTCGCAAGCTCAAGCTTCAGCTGAGCCTGATAGTCGGCCTTCGCCGTAGCATCGTTCCCGGCAGCGATCAGCTCGACGGCTGAGGCAGCACTATATTGCTTCTGCGCAGACAGCGCAGCGGCCTGAGCCGGCCCGAGCGTGGCGGCGGCGTGTTGGTATTGCAGGTAGTAGCCGCCCGCAACAATCACCCCTGCGAGAAGGGCGATGCCGACAACCACTTTGGTCACCAATGCAACACCCGCTACTCGTTTGAGGTAGCTGGTTGCTGGATCGATCGCCACTGTTTCGCCCCGTTTGGTCATACGCCGAACATATCCGGCCGAGGCAAAAGCGGCCTCCGCCGCCTGCCCCCAGAACGGGGCCACGCGGCGCTATTGCAACTAAGCCACGGCTAGGGCCGATGCTCCACGTTGGCTCCAACTGGAAGCGAACTGTTCGCTGGTCCGAGTTGGGTCGCGGGCGACGCGTTCACGACCTTAGGCACAGTGCAGCAACGTTGTGGCTGGGCGCGGGCATCGACGTGAAGACAGTGCAAACGTGGCTAGGTCATGCTTCGATGACGTTGACCGTCGACACGTACGCACACTGGATGGGCAGCGACGCAGATGTCGCGGCAGTGGGCCGGATCAACGGCATCCTTGGGGACGAGAAAGGGAGGAGCCTGAACCTCAACTGAGGGGCGGATCTGCGGTCTGACGCGAGAAGCGCGTCGTTTTCGCGGGTTTTTGTGGAGCCGCCCAAGGGAATCGAACCCTTGACCTTCTCATTACGAGTGAGATGCTCTGCCGACTGAGCTAGGGCGGCGTGGGTCGGGCTTCCGCCCGGCGCACAGTCAGATAGCTTACCCGATCCGTCCCGGTGGTGACGACCACCGGCGTTCCGGTCAGTGGACGTGCGTGCCGAGTTCGGCGAGCTGCGCGAACGAACTGCGCAGGCGG
>Ga0157369_10003248_pt1 | contig 19367 bp, 12 predicted proteins | sample C25metaG_FD_113461 | JGI IMG/M metagenome (GOLD analysis project Ga0157369, IMG submission 113461) | Corn rhizosphere microbial communities from Kellogg Biological Station, Michigan, USA - C2-5 metaG | ecosystem: Host-associated > Plants > Roots > Rhizosphere > Soil | place: USA: Michigan... | reverse complement strand
TCGCGAGAGCCGGAATCAGAAGAGCTGGGTCGAATCGGCAAATCGCAATAATGGATTCCCGTTACAGAATCTGCCATTCTGCGCGTTTCAGGTGCGCGGTGGAGGACAGCGTCTCGGAGTGGGAATTGGCGATTCGATTCTTGATCTCGCGAGGCTTGCCCGATCCCAGGCGATGGGCCGAGTTTCCGTTGATGTGCGCGAGGCATGCATGGAAACAACGCTCAATCGGTTGATGGGATGCGGACATGAGAAGATGCGCGAACTGCGTCGTGCATTAATGCACATGCTCGCCGAAGATGCACCGGAGAGCACTGTCGAGAAGCTGAAGCAATGTTTGCAGCCTATGAATGCCGCGCAGTTTTGTGTTCCGGTTGCGATTGGGGACTATACCGATTTCTATACCTCGATCCATCATGCGACGAATGTGGGCAAGCTTTTTCGTCCGGATCAGCCGCTGATGCCGAACTATAAATTTTTGCCGATTGGCTATCACGGGCGCGCGTCATCCATCGTAATCAGCGGGACGCCAGTGAAGCGTCCGAATGGACAGACGAAGGCAGCGTCTGCGGACGAGCCGACATTCGGTCCGTCGAGACAGATGGATTATGAACTGGAGTTGGGAGCGTACATCGGGATTGGCAATTCGCTGGGAAGCCCGATCCATATTGATAAAGCCGAGGAGCACATCTTTGGAGTCTCGCTGGTGAATGACTGGTCGGCGCGCGACATTCAGGCGTGGGAGTATCAGCCGCTCGGGCCGTTCCTTGGCAAGAGTTTTTCGACTTCAGTTTCACCATGGGTAGTCACGATGGATGCGCTCACGCCGTACAGAGTGCCGCTCGCCGCGCGTACGGAGGTTGATCCGCAGCCTCTGCCGTATCTTTCGCCGCGAAAGGGTCAAGGGCAGGGAATAGATATTCAGCTTGAGGTTTATCTGACAACGCAGAAGATGCGCGATGCCTCAGTCGATGCAGTGCGGCTCAGCTCGGTGAGTGCGAAGGAGCTCTATTGGAGCTTCGCCCAGATGGTCGGGCATCACACAAGCAATGGGTGCAATCTGCGAACCGGCGACCTACTCGCAAGCGGCACCATCTCCGGACCGCAGCCCGGCTCGTGGGGATCTCTGCTGGAGATCACGCGGCGCGGAGCGGAGCCTCTGAAACTGCCTTCGAACGAGGAGCGCAGCTTTCTCGAAGATGGCGATGAGGTTACGTTCAAGGGTTTCTGTGAGCTCGAAGGTTTGCCGCGGATCAGCCTCGGAGAGTGCAAAGGCATGATCATTCCTGCTACTCTTTCCAGCCGGGCGGCTATCTAAAAATCGTCAGGCTGCCTGCTGCGCTGTGAGGCGTGGCGCGAGTAAGGGGAGGGCCCAATGGCCGCAATCGCACCGAATCCGCAAGCTGTCGCGCAGGATTTTCTTCCGCTGAAGGGAACGGATCACATCGAGTTCTTTGTTGGAAACGCACGGCAGTCGGCGTACTTCTATCGCGCTGCATTCGGCATGTCCCTGGTGGCTTATGCGGGGCCGGAGACCGGGCGCCGTGATCGCGCGTCGTACGTGCTGCAACAGGGAAAGATTCGATTTGTACTGACAACGCCACTGCGTTCGGATTCAGAGATTGCTGCACACGTCCACAAGCACGGTGACGGTGTGCGTGCGATTGCGCTATGGGTGGACGATGCGCGCAGTGCGTGGGAGGAGACTACGAAACGCGGCGCGCGTTCGGTGCAGGAACCGAGTATCGCCGAGGACGGAGACGGGCGCATAGTGACAGCGAGCATTGCTGCCTATGGAGATACGATTCACACCTTCGTCGAGCGCACGAATTATCGAGGCATCTTCTTTCCGGGCTACCAGCCGATGCCGGCAGACACCGTCGCGAAGCCTGTGGGGTTGCTGCATGTCGACCACATCGTCGGCAACGTCGGATGGGGCGCGATGAATGAGTGGGTCGACTTCTATGCAAAGGTGATGGGCTTCTCGCTGTATCAGCACTTTGACGATAAAGATATTTCGACGGAATACTCTGCGTTGATGTCGAAGGTGATGGCCAACGGAAACGGTTATGTGAAGTTCCCGATTAACGAGCCGGCAGAGGGCAGAAGGAAGTCGCAGATCGAGGAGTACCTGGACTTCTACGGAGGCCCGGGCGTGCAGCACATGGCACTTGCCACCGATGACATTCTGACGACGGTAACCAGGATGCAACAGCAGGGCGTCAGCTTTTTGACTGTTCCCCACACCTATTACGCGGAGCTGCAGAGCCGGGTGGGAAAGATTGACGAACCGATTGAGGAACTGGAGCGGCTCGGCATCCTGGTGGATCGCGACGATGAAGGGTACATGCTGCAGATCTTTACGCGACCAGTTGAGGACAGGCCGACGGTCTTCTACGAGATCATTCAACGCAAAGGAAGCCGCAGCTTTGGCAAAGGCAACTTCAAAGCGTTGTTTGAGGCGATCGAGCGCGAGCAGGCGCTTCGGGGAAATCTCTAGTTGGAGATGGGGCCGTAGCTTGGAGCTTCGGCCTGTCATCGCCTACACTGGAGATCAAGCCACAGAGGGCGGTTAGCTCAGCTGGTTAGAGCGCCTGCCTTACAAGCAGGAAGTCGGGGGTTCGAGTCCCTCACTGCCCACCAACCTCTCCCATCTGCCGTATCTCAACTCGTCTTCTGGCCGTTTTGATACCAGCGCTCTCGCACCTTTGCGGCGCTCGAGAGCCCATGGTCGTTTTTGCTCAGCAGGAGTTGATGGATGGCGATGTCGCCGCGGCGGAAGGCCTCTGCGCAGCCTGACATGTAGAGTCTCCAGGTGCGGACCGTAGGCACGTCGGTAAGCCTGATGGCCTCGGATTCATTCTCGTTGAGTGCGGTGACCCAGCGGTGCAACGTCTCTTCGTAGTGCTCGCGCAGATCTTCAACATCGCGAACCTCGAATCCGGCGCTCTCTGCTGCGTTGATCATCTCGGACAGGGTCAGGAGCTCGCCGTCCGGAAAAATATAGCGGTCGACGAACGAAGGTTCTTGCCGGCTGGACCCGGCGCGCCGCGTAATGCTGTGATTCAGGAAGAGCCCGCGCGGGAAGAGCATGCTATAAGCATGGTGGAAATATCCGCCAATGTTCTTGAGTCCTACATGCTCGCTCATTCCCACGCTGGCGATCTTATGAAAGCGGGCCTTTTGCCACGCGAGATCGCGAAAGTCCATCAACTCTACTTCGCATTGTGACAACTCCTTTTGCCCATTGATGCGGCGAACCGCATGGTTGACCTGCTTTTCGCTCAGCGAGATACCGCGAGAGAGGGCACCATATTCCTTCGCCGCGTACAGCACAAGGCTGCCCCATCCACAGCCGATATCGAGGAACCGTTCATCGTGCCGCAGATCCAGCTTGCGGCAGATCAGGTCCATCTTCTCGGTTTGTGCCTCGTCCAAGGTGTTTGACCAGGACTGGAAGTAGGCACACGAGTACACCAGCGTATTGCCCAGAAAAAGCTTAAAGAACTCCGGCGGTTTGCCGTAATGATGTGCGATAGCGGCGGCGTCACGTTGTAGCGAATGGACCTTGCCCCAATGGGCGAGTCGCTGCATGTGGTTCGTCAAGATGGCGCTGTGGTGCCGCAATTTCTGCACCGGCGCAGGGATTGCTTTCGAGATTGCGGACTCAAGCAGTGGAAGTGCGCGGAGTGCGAGATAAAGGTCGCCCTCGACGTCTATCTCGCCATCGATATACTTTGCCCCCAAGGAAACGTCATCCGGAGATTCGCAGAGCGCCTGCCACGCATTCTCCGTTCGTAGACAGATCCCGAAGGTGGGATCCGCGTCCGGCGACACCCATGAACTTCCATCCCAGAAACGAATGGAGAATCCAGATCCGTTGTAGTTTTCGAAGATGTGATCCAGTTGCGCCGAGGCCGTTGCGGCCTGTCCGAATGAAAGAGCGGCGGATGCAGACATTATCGTCTCCTGCGGAAGTTTGATAATGCAGGACCCAATTAGAACCAGGGGGAGAACTCTGCAGCCCCCTCGACGAGGTCCAAGGCTCTCGCGCGATGAGGCGTCGTGTCAAGACTTGCCTTGTATTTAGATGTCGATCTATGTTCTGCTGGTTGTGGCGATGGAATCCGCCTTTGAACCGCCTCCGAAACGGAGTGCTGATGACTCCTGACAGGGAACTCTGTCGCGGAGTCACTCGCCCGGAGCTCCCATAACAATTTGTGATTCACACTGACCACTGACCGATCAGTCGTGTCGTGCAGTGCCCGGAATAGAAGGAAGGAACTGTGCAGAAATATTTGCTGGTCGCGCTTGGAGGCGCCCTTGGCTCGGTTGCCCGCTTCTGGGTAGGTGGCACCCTGGCGAGCCGCCTGGGGACTCGCTTCCCCTATGGAACCTTTGTGATCAACATTACCGCGTGTCTCATTATCGGGTTCTCGCTGGAGTACCTTGGCGAGCGCGTGGAACTGACGCCGGCCTGGCGGTACCTCATCCCGATAGGATTCGTCGGTGCCTACAGCACCTTCTCGACGTTTGAGTGGGAGATCTTTTCGAATCTGCAACTCGGCGCCTTTGTTATTGCCGGTTTGTACCTCTGCCTGAGTGTGATCCTTGGCCTCACTGCTGTATGGGGCGGGGTAGTCCTCGCCAGAGCAATTTCGTAATAGCACGCGCAAATCTCATAGACTGGAGGCGCATCATTCTGATGGAGATGCATATGTTGTCCGCCGGTAAAGCTCTGAAGGTTTCGATCTACCTTAGCGAAGGAACCAGGCATCGTGGAGTCTCGGCTTATTCGGCGATCCTCGACTATCTGTTCTCGAATGGAGTTTCCGGAGCGACGGTCCTCAAGGGAGTGGCCGGATTCGGAGCTGACCACCATATTCACTCGAGAAGCGTCGTTGAGATCTCCGATCATCTTCCGCTGAAGATCGAATTCATCGAGACTCAAGAGAAGATCGAGACCTTAATCGAAAAGCTGAAAGAACTCGCCGGATCGGGCTTGATTGAAATGCAGGAGACCATGATTGTCAAGCCTGCGCAACATTCGCAATAGCCGCGAAGAAGCCGCGCTCCGCGGCCCGAAAGAAAGGGAAATCGGCGAAGACCTCCACGGCGTGTGCGACTTCTGATAAACTCATATTGTTGCCGCGATTTCCGGCTTCTAGCTCCGCGCCCAGCGCCTGAAGCCGACCACGCCGCAAACTGGACCCCCTGAACTGAGGAAATTGTCAGGTCCGGTGGTATTGTTCCGAGTTGTTGATTCGACTCGGGGACGTAGCTCAGTTGGTTAGAGCGCTGCCCTGTCACGGCAGAGGTCGCGGGTTCGAGCCCCGTCGTCCCCGCCATTGATTCTAAGGAACTTAGGATCGATTGGAGTCAGATTCAAGGGCACCGAAAGAGGGTATCGTCGCCCCCCGCCCACCATAAAGTGAAATTTAAAGGGCTCCCCCAGGAGGAGCCTTCTCATATTGTTTGAAATCGCCATCAGCCTGCTTTCTTCTCGGGTTGTGATTCCGGCGGAGCGAGAAGCTGGTTGCACTGGAGCTCAAACGCAAAATCCAGTTTTGATGCACGCGTCAGCATCCGAGTGATGCACGAGCTGCTGAGACGGCACGAGGGCCTGTTGCAATTGATTGCAAAAAACTACCACTGCAATTGATCACGGTCCATTCCTTGCAAAAGGCGACTGAACCGATCCGTTGCGCTGAGTCATCGATACTGCCAGTCAGGGTAGAGGAGCGACTTACCCCGAATGCATCGATCGAGATTGCTGTCCGGGAACGATTAGTACAAGCCGATTCGCGAAGATTGATTGCAACAATCAAGCTGAACTCAATTAGTGACTCAGTTCGGTCATCAGCCAGGCTCGGGCCATCTTCCAGTCGGGCATAACGGTCTGTGGAGAGATTTTCAGGACTTCGGCTGTATCTTCGATGCTGAGGCCGCCAAAGAACTTGAGCTCCACGACCTAGGCTTTGCGGGGATCGATCTGTTCCAGTTGGCGCAGGGCGTCATCGACAGCGACGAGCCCCTGGCTTTTGGGATTTGAGGCGAGCCCTGGAGCGTCATCGAGTTTGATGTGTTGGGCGGCGTTGCCGCGCTTGTCCATGCCTTTGGCACGAGCCCGGTCGATAAGGATGCGGCGCAGGATATTGGCGCAGATGGAGAAGAAGTGCGCGAGGTCCTGCCATTTCACGTTCTTCACATCGACGAGGCGGAGGAAGGCTTCGTTGATGAGCCCGGCGGCCTGGAGTGTATTTCCCTCGCGTTCCTTGCGCATGTAGCCGCGTGCCAGCCGATGAAGCTCTTCGTAGACCTGAGGCGTGAGCTGACAATTGTTTGAGATATTTTCGACAATTGAGTCGACTATCGGAGGTCGATGTCGGTGTGGAGAGGCAAATTCTGCGAGGAATCGCCGGCGAAAATTTGGAAGTTCCCCGTGTCGACATGCCAGTCATGCGCTGCTTCGGACCAGTAAGCAAAGGAACGCATGTCCAGTGGGATGGCGACGGTGCGGCTTTCCCCCGGCGCTAAGCGCACTTTTCGAAAGCCCTTAAGCTCAAGCGCCGGCCGCGGGACGGTGGGGTGATCTTCGCTGACATACAACTGCACAACGTCGGCTGCCTCGACCTTGCCCGTGTTGCGAATGGTCAGGGAGGCCGTGATGACGTCGCCAGGCTTTGCGGAACTCCGATTAAGCCGAAGGCCGGTGAGTTGGAATGTGCTGTAGGAAAGCCCGAAGCCGAAGGGGAAAAGGGGCTTGACTGCGTTTTTGTTTTCCGCGGGTGTCGCAAACCAGCGATAGCCGAGGAACACGCCTTCTGTGTAGCGGATGCGTGCATCGGCGGCCTGGGGATCGCCCTGCTGCGGGTAGTAGCTATTGAAGGTCGGGCTGTCTTCCCAGCGGCGCACAAATGTTTCGGGCAACTTGCCTTCGGGGCTGTGCAGGCCGAAGAGAATGTCGGCGAGCGCGCTGCCACCTTCCTGGCCGGGATACCACGCCAAGAGCAATGCACCGATGCGGTCGAGCCACGGCTCCATGTTCACGGCGCCGCCGGTGTTCAATACGAGGACGGAGTGGCTGTTCAGAGCAGCGACGTTACGGATCATCGTGTCTTGCAGCGCAGGAAGCGAAAACGACCGGTCCATCCCTTCGTGCTCTGTCGTTTTGTCGAAGCCCGCCGAAATTACCACCGCGTCGGCTTTGCTGGCGATGCGGCGGGCGCGGTCGGAAAGCACGTTCTCGTCGCTGATGACTCCGAAGCCGGGATACACTTCGTTGTCGTTCGGCAGGTAATCGAGACGCAACGCAACGCTCTGTCCGGTGCGCAACGCATGCGGCAAGGGTATGTAGTAGAGCTCGTTAGGAGAAACGGGCGGTGCGGGAAGACGTTGGCCATCAGCGTATACGGCGTGGCGGTCCGCGGGGCGGCCGTCGTGGACGACCACGTAATACTTACCGTCACTGGGAGCGACAAAGGTGCCCGTCCATCGCAACGAGCCAGTGCGGCTCGTGACAATTCGATCTTCGTTGAGGTTCGGGCGCGTTGAGGATTGGGATGCACCACTCCAGTCGCGTGAAGCGAACACCTGCTGGCGCAGTCCATCGGCGAAATGGGTCGCGTGAAATACGTCGTAGCGGTCCGGCCAGCCGGAGTCATAGAGAACGTTCGGCCGGCACCGCCCGCTGGCGGGCAGCGCGTGAACAAAATCGCTCACCCCCTGGAGCACGCTGACGGATTTATACGTGTCGACAACGGCGCTGCCACCGCCGCCCATCACCGCCGGTGATGCGTTCGGCCCGATGACAGCGAGCGTGCAAATGCGGGCTGCATTCAGTGGAAGTAGATGGCCGTCGTTCTTCAGCAGCACCATGCTTTCCAGCGCTTCCTGACGCGCCACTGCATCGCTGTCTTCAGAGAAAAGAGAGGTCGAATTGTCCGGGGGGCGGTTGTTCATGCCAAAACGAAGAATCAGACGCAAGATACGGCGGACCTTGTCGTCTATTACCGCCTCGCTGACTTGTCCGTGTTCTATGGCGGGCAGCAGCACCTCCGGCGACATGTAGTGCGAGAACGGCATCTCAAGATCGAGTCCGTTGTTCGCCGCGGCCACGCCGTCGTATACCGAAACCCAGTCGGACATGATGACGCCATCAAAGCCCCATTCCTGCTTGGCCACGGTGTTATTCAGCCAGCCGTTTTGCGTGGAGTGTGTGCCATTGACCAGGTTGTAAGAGTCCATGATGGCTCCAACGTGCGCTTCCTTTACGGCTGCTTCAAACGCAGGCAGGTAGAGCTCGCGCATGGTGCGTTCGTCGGCATCGGAACTGGCGTTGTGGCGGTTGAACTCCTGGTTGTTCAGCGCGAAGTGCTTCACCGTCGCGCTGACGCCCATAGACTGCACGCCCTCGATGTAGGCGACCGCCATCCGCGAGGTCAGCCACGGGTCTTCTCCCAAATACTCGAAATTGCGCCCTCCCATTGGAGCGCGGTAGAGGTTGACGCCGGGCGCGAGCAGCACGCCAACGCCGCGACTACGGGCGTCGTGGCCCAGCGAAGCTCCAACGCGTTGCGCCAGTTCGGGGTCCCAGCTTGCCGCCAGAGCGGAAGGCGAAGCATACGCTGTTGCAGGAATTCCGGAGCGCAGGCCGGCAGGTCCGTCGGAGAGGCGGACCGATCCCAGGCCGATGACCGGCTCCGGGTGCGTGTACCAGGTGCTCACGCCTCCGATGAGTTCGAGCTTCTGCTCCAAGGTCAGTTTGTGCAGCATGCCCTCAATCTGCCGCTCGCGTGCGGAATCCGGAGACGGAACCTGCGCGACGACGCCAACAGGAACACACAACAGGACAGCGAACGTAAAGCGGCGCGTAATTTGGAACGGCATTCCAAACATGGTGGGAGGGTGTCTCCAGCGATTTGGAGCCTACTACATGCGGCTCACGAAATTTTCGAGATTCCAGTTGACGGCTTTCGACTCGCAATGATATCAGTTTCGGTGTTCAGTTTATCGATAACTTTATCCTTCTAGGCTGTAATTTTGGCCGTTTGACCTTAAGTGCGTTCATCTTTTTTACCGCGGTGTGATGTAGCAAAAACGAGCCGTTGCTAAAACGGTGAAGTAATCGGCAAAAGTGGATGGGAGATGTGGCGCCAATGCCAAGCGGTTGAGCCGCGGCTCCTGTCGATACCGAATGTTCGAGGTGCTCTGCTGATGACCGCCAATTTCCGCGAAGCAGGTCGCATTACTCGACGCATCAATTGTTTTGCGGAACGCACAGTATCCCACTCTTGCTGCAGTCTGGCAGCGAAACCGCATGGACGTTTGACTTGCTTCTTCGGAGGAAGTGTATGCCGCTTCAGGATGTATTCTCGAAACCCGCAGCAGGGCGTCGATTGATTGGGGCGGCGGCAGCCGCATTGATGTTACTGATTGCACTCTTTGCTCCGGCGCGCGCGACAGCGCAGATCGATACCGGGACGGTTGTGGGCACGGTGGCGGACTCGACCGGCGCCGCTGTCGCACAGGCGGTCGTGAGCGTCCGCAACGAAGCTACCGGTCTTGTGCTGACGCAGAAAGCGACTGCGAGCGGGAGCTACAACTTCACGGCGTTGAAGGTAGGGATGTACACGATCAGCGCCACGGCGCAGGGATTTGATAAGGCGGAGCAGGCGCATGTGGACGTGACGATCCAGTCGCGGCTCGAAATCAACCTGACCCTGAAGCCCGGCGAAATTTCCGCCACGGTCGAGGTCGATGCAACAGAAGCGCAGCTGCAAACCCAGGAAGCTTCCGTGGGCCAGGTAGTCAGCGAAGACCAGATCAACAATCTGCCGCTGAACGGCCGCAACTTTACCCTGCTGGCCCAGCTGGCGCCCGGAACTACGACCACTTATTTTGACAGCGGCCACGGCGAAGTGCAGAGCGGATCGTTTACCGCCAACGGCATCGTGACCACGTTCAATGATTATCTGCTGGACGGCATCACGAACAACAACATGACGGCGGACTTTGGTAACGGAAATTCCTTCACGCTGCTTCCGCCTCCGGACGCGTTGCAGGAGTTCAAGGTCGAAACCGGGAATTACTCCGCGGAGTACGGCCGGTCGGGCGGTGCCGTGATTAATGCGGTGACGAAGTCGGGACAGAACACCTTCTTTGGTGACATATGGGAGTACAACCGTAATGCGTGGTTCGATGCCGAGGACTACTTCCTGAAGAAAGGCGGCCTGCGGCGGCCGAAGTACAACCGTAACCAGTTCGGTGCGACGATTGGCGGCCCCATCATCATTCCTCACCTGCTGGACGGAAGAAACCGCTTCTTCTTCTTCGGCGACTACTCCGGCAGCCGCATCGTACAGGGCCAGGCGTATACCTCTTCGGTGCCGACAGCTCTGCAACAGAACTCGCACTTTTCCGACTTCACCGACCTGTACAGCACGGGCACGCAGACTGATTTATTGGGACGAGTGTTCAGGAACGGTCAGATCTTCGATCCCGCGACCACACGCTACCTGGCAGCCGGCGCCACGGACCCTGTGACGGGGCTGACCACTGCGAAGGCGGGATATGTGCGCGATCCGTTTACGACTAACGGAACCGCGCCGGGGCTCGGCACCTGCGCGACCTGCGTGAATGTCATTCCAGCAAACCGGCTGTCTCCGGTATCTGTGGGACTGGCGTCACTTTTTCCGCTGCCGAACACGAACGGGACGAACTTCAGCAACAACTATGTGAGCGCGCCGGTGCTGCGGTCGTCGGGCGACACCTTTGATACGCGCTTTGACCAAAACATATCGAGCAAGGATCAACTGTTCGAGCGCGTTAGCTACGGCAACATCCCTCGCAACATCCCAGCGCCTTGTCCCACGTTGGCCGATTGCGGCACATCCGCGACGGTGGGCACGGAATCGGATGCTATCTTCGGCGCGGCCGTAGGAGAGACGCATATCTTCTCGCCGCGGCTGGTGAATGAGTTCCGTATCGGCTACAACCGCATTCACATGAACCGCGTGCAGCCTTACGGCAATCAGAGCGGCCTGAACCAGCACTATGGCGTGCCGGGAATTCCTGACGCGGCGCCGAACGGCGGTCTGGCACAGATCAAGATCTCCGGTCTGTCCGAGCTGGGCGAGCATAACAATATCCCGCTGAATGAAATCGGCGCGGAGACGCAGTATAACGAGAACATCTCGCTCGATCGCGGCAGGCATTCCATGCGTTTCGGAGCAGACTATGAGCGCATGAAGAATGCGATCAACAGCGCGCAGTTCCCACACGGGTATTTTTCCTTCACGGGGAGCTACATCAATATCCCGAGCGGATCGACGTTCAACCTGGGCGTCGCGCAGTTTGTCATTGAGCCGACGGCCTCCAGCGTTGCGGGTGTGTGCCCAGCAAACCTGGAGCAGTCCGGAGGCGCGGTAGCTTCCGGCTGCGGACACTACGACTATGTGGGCGGGGCCAACCAGATCCAGGGCTCGCCGCTCTCGCAGCAGGATTACCGGCGCCCATACTTCGGAACGTACTTCACAGATACATGGCGGATCACGCCAAAGTTTACGGCGACGTACGGCCTGCGTTGGGAGTACTTCCGGAACGGCATTGATCATGCGGGGCGCGGTGCGAATTTCGTTCCCGCATGGGACTCGCCCACCGGCCAGGCGACGTATTTCATCGACGACCGCTCGAAGAATATTGCACTATCGCCGACGTTTGTCTCGCTGTTGAACGTGTCCGGGATTGGGCTGGTGTACACGGCGAATCATCAACTCGCGCAGACGCCGGAGACGAACTTCTCGCCGCGCGTAGGGTTCGCGTGGAATCTTTATCCGCACACAGTCCTGCGTGGAGCATACGGCATCTTCTACGCCGGTATCTTTGCCCGCGGCGACGGATACAACCCCGGCGACGATTATCCGTTCAGCTTTGCAATCAACATCACGCCTGGTCTTTCCAACGCAAGCATTGCGTCGGACTACGCGAATCAGTCGGGCGGGGCTCCTGCCGCTGGGCCAATGGACAAAGGCCTGGCCGGCGTGCCGCTGAGCCCTTCGCTGGCACAGGGCTACCAGATTTCGCCGCGAGGCAACGAGTACCACAACCACATTCCGTACGTGCAGGAGGAGAACCTTAGCTGGCAGCAGTTGCTGACGCCGTCACAGTCGCTCACCATCGCGTACGTTGGTACGCAGTCGCGACATGTGGAAGGAAACATCGGTTCGAACCGTCCAGACCTGGTGCTGCCTACGAACGTTTCGGTCACCAGCGTGAGTCCGGGCCCCAGCTGCAACCCGGCGGGCCTGACGCACGATGCCAACATCGGCGGGACGACGGCGACGAAGGCGTACTACGACCAGTATCCGTGCATCGCGCAAAACAACTACTTCACCGTGCTGGGCGGGTCGAACAATTACAACAGCATGCAGGCGAACTATCAGAAGTTTCTTTCGAATGGCACCAGCCTGATCGCGAACTACACATGGTCTCGTCTGCTGGGATACGGATCAGACTCGGTGCTGTACAACTCGCTCGGCTATCGCGCTCCGCTGGTCAACGGTTGGGGCATGAAGGGCGAGTACGGCAACCTTGGCTTCGAAGCGCAGAACGTCTTCCATGCCGGAGGCGTCTGGAAGCTGCCGTTCGGTTATGGACGCCGATGGGTGAATCATCGCGGCCCAATGGACGCGCTCGTCGGCGGATGGAACATGACCGGCATCTTCACCTACCAGAGTGGTCAGGCGGTGACGATCAACTGCACAGTCAGCACAACCAACGGCGAAGGCTGCTATGGCATCCCGGACAAGTCAAAGCTGTATGCGGGCGCGAAGACGCTGACGCACTGGTTCAACTCCGCGGCATTCTCGAACCCAAATCCGGCGACGACGATTGGGCAGACAGACTTCACGCCGCTCGGCTCGCAGCCGGGCCAGGGGTTTGGTCCGGTCTTCCATCGCGGCGATCTGGGGGTGGAGAAACTATTCCAACTGAGCGAGCAGAACGTATTCGAGTTCCGCGCTGAAGCCTTCAATATCACCAATACACCGAACTTCGGACAGCCGGGAACGTTGACCCCGAACAATGCGGCGTTCGCTTCCATCACCGGCACTCGGGATGCGCCGAGCGACGCGCGCGAGTTCCAGTTCGCTCTGAAGTACTTCTTCGGAAATGGGAAGCAGCACTGATCTCCAATCAGGCGCGGCGGTCCCCTTCCCCGGTCCGTCGCGCCACCTTCTTGAAGAGAATGGATGGCAATGGGAACCAAGCCAAGTCATTTCCTGTGCGGTGCTCTTTGCTGCGCGCTGCTAAGTTGCCAAACCGGCAATGCGTGGTCGAACCGTGGTCATCGCATGATCAATCTTGCCGCCGCCGAAACCTTGCCTACCGACATGCCGGCCTTCATGCGTACATCGGCTGCAGTGGCGGAAATCGCGTACCTGGGACCGGAACCCGACCGGTGGCGGCCCAACATTGCGCCGGATCTCAACCGCGTGTCGAGCTCGGACCACTTCTTCCGCTATGAAGCTGCCGAGGCGCTGGGTCCACTGCCGCGACGCCGCTACGACTATCTGCAGTTGCTCGATGAGCAGCGCGCGCGACATCCGGAGTTGAAGGCACAGCTCACTGCACCATCGATTGGCACGCTGCCGTGGGGCGTTGAGGAAGTGTACGACCGTCTCGTCTGCGCGTTTTTTGACTACCGACTGGTGACCGGAGACATCCCGGCCAGCGCCGGCGTGGACATGGAACCGATGACTAAAGCCGACCTTCCGCAGATTGAGGATGCCGCTCTCTACTACGCTGGCTGGCTTGGGCATTACGTCGGCGACGGATCGATGCCGCTGCACGCTAGCATCCATGTTCACGGCTGGGCGGGGCCATCCAATCCGAACGGCTATAACACCAAGGGGTCCATTCATCATCAGTTCGAGGTCCTGGCCGACGACGCGATCGCGGCGAACAAAGTGACTGCGAAGGAGGTGGAAGGATACATCCCGGCTCCGCATGCGGTTGGCGACCCATTCAGCGAATCGCTGAGTTATCTGCGCCGCGAAGGCGAGTACGCCGAACATGTATACCGTCTGGACAAGCAAGGCGCGCTAACAGGGACCGGAACACCCGAAGCCGACGAGTTTATTGCACGACGCATAGCGGAAGGCGGCGCAATGCTGCGTGACCTTATCTACTCCGCGTGGCTGCAAAGCAAACTGCTGGAGGCACCGGCTGTGCCGAACGCGGTCAAGCTAGAGGCTCGGTGAGAGATGAAAGGGTTGCGTTGCGTAGTGATGGTTCGCCTCTTGATCGCGGGGCCAGGTCTCGCGCTGCTTGCGACGCATGCGCAGGCGCAGACTTATCCTCTGAAGGTTCCTGACAGCGCCATCAGCAACGCATACGTGCTGCATGCGAGGAACTGGCCGTCTGATCTCGGGTTGCCGAACCCCGCGATCATCCGCACAAACGCCGGTGAGCGGTGGGCGTCCATTGAGACTGCGCGCGGTGTGTACAGTCCTACATTTGGCAACTTGTTCACGCCCGGTACTGGATGGGTCGACACAGCGGAGAGGCATGGAACTGAGTTGATCTACACCTTCAATACCGTGCCGCAGTGGGCTGTGCAGGGTACCGGTTCGGAACCGGCGAAACGTGCACCGTACGATATCGATGCGAAGAACGAGTCATGCGTCGCGCCGCTGTCAGACGAGGTTAGCGCGCAGGGAAACTGCATCTGGAAGGAGTGGGTGACCAGCCTGATGCAGAAGAACTGCGGAGTTTCTTTTGCACCTGCCGCTCCATTGCGTGGCCGCTGCCGCATTCGAAATTTCGAGGCATGGAACGAGTTCAATGCCTCGAACTTCTGGGACGACAGCCTGGTGCACCTGGCAAAGATGGCGAACGACATGGCCGTGATCGTCCGGATGTACTGCGGCGACTGCCGGATCATTGGTGGTTCAACCTCTGCCGGAGGAGTGGGACGCGGTGGGGACGGTCCATCCGGCTCTGGCGTCTTCGACCGTGCGCTTGGAGAGTTTATGGATGCCTGGCATGCAATTCCCGATGCTTCGCTTCCGGATGTAGTCAGCTTTCATGCTTATCCCTCACGTACGAACATCAGTTATCCACCGCTCCCGGAGACAAATGTTTCACTGAATGATCCGCGGTGCAGCGCGGCAAACGTACCGAACGTCTCCTGCAAGTGGGCCATTGTCGATCAACCGAGTGCGGTGCGTGCGGTGCTGGCCGCGCGCGCATACCTGCCCAGGGATACGCCAATCTGGAACACAGAATCGGGATGGAACGGCAATCGCACATTACTCCACGGCGTCAACGCCGCGGGCTTCGCCGATGCCGCGACCGACCACTTGCGACAGGCATTCCTTGCCCGCGAAACGATCCTGCTGGCCAACGCGGGGATCGCCGTGAATTTGTGGTACGAGGCGGATCACCAATGCGATGGGACGCTGTATGGATACGGACTGCCACCCTCTTCTGCTGAAATGTGGCAGTGCCACGGAGATCCGGTCATCCCGAAGGGGCTAACGCCGGCGGGCCGCGCTCTGAACACTATCTACTCATGGCTGCACGGTGCCACCTTTACGGCCGCATGCCGATCGAGCGGAACGGTCTGGTGGTGCAGTCTCCGCGGCCCGCATTCCGGAGACAGCGTTATTGCCTGGACTACGAGCATCAAGGGCGTGGAGTCCGCGACTGTGATTCCCGCGCGGTACCGGTATGGACACACGCTGGATGGTGAAACAGCCGGTCTCAGACCGGGGGAACATCCGCTGCTTGAGATGAGGCCGCGTCTGTTTGATAACACGCGGTGAAGACGTGCAAGATCTTCGTTGACATGCCGGAAAAGTAAAAGTTACAGTTATCGCTGACTAAGACCTACCTACAGACTTGATTCAAGAGCAAGTCATCCGAGAGCAGCCGGGCATCTCGGCGGCCACAACCCAGGAGGCAATAACGATGAAGGTGAGCAGGCGGACGGGATTGAAGCTCATGGGTGCCGGAGCAACAGGGCTGTTTTCGCGCGGGTTGTTCGCGCAGCAGCAGAAGGACGAGATGCCTCCGCTGCATCCTGGGCCGTTTGCGGGCACACGCGCCTCACTGAGCGGCTATCGGATCCCGGAGTGGTTTGGTGAAGCAAAGTTCGGCATCTGGGCCCACTGGGGGCCGCAGTCCGCGATCGGAGACGGTGACTGGTACGCGCGCAACATGTATATCGAGGGATCGCCGCAGTACAAATACCACCTGGAGCGATTCGGTCCGCAAAGCAAAGTTGGGTACAAGGACCTGGTGCATCTCTTTACCGCGGAGCGCTGGGACCCTGATGCTTTGATCGACCTCTATGTGAAAGCGGGTGCGAAATATTTCTTCAGCATGGGTGTGCACCACGACAACTTCGACCTGTGGAACTCCAAGTACCAGCCGCGCTGGAACGCTGTGGCGAAAGGACCGGGGAAGGATGTCGTAGGAATTTGGGCGGCGGCGGCACGCAAGCGCGGCCTGCGGTTCGGCGTGAGCGAGCATCTGTCCAACAGTTACGACTGGTGGGTTACGTCGCACCTCGCGGATAAAGAAGGGCCGTACAAAGGCATTCCGTATGACGGGAATGCCTCCGATTTCGCGGATCTCTATCACGACTATCGCGATGAGCCCGCGGACTTCCTGCGAACGGCGAAACCAATGGGCCGCGTCGCACCGGACTGGTGGAAGCTGCAGTACACCAGGCGCGTGATGGACCTGATTGATCAGCACCGGCCGGACCTACTCTATACCGATGGCGGAATCCCGTTTGAAGAGCACGGTCTGGAAGCCGTGGCAGAACTGTACAACGTGAGTGCGGGCCGGCATGGTGGAAAGGTTGAGGCGGTCTATGACAGCAAGATTGAGAGCGACTGCGCTGTCGGCACGTGCCTGCTCGACCGCGAGCGCGGGGTGGCTGACGGAATTCGTGAACAGCCATGGCAGACCGACACCTGCATCGGCGACTGGCATTACAAGCGCGGCATGAAGTACAAGTCGACGAAGAAGGTGATTGATTTGTTGGTCGACATTGTCAGCAAGAACGGCAACCTTCTGTTGAACTTCCCCCTGCCGGCAAGCGGCGAGCTCGACCCGGACGAGCGCGAGGTGCTGGCCGGCATAACGCAGTGGATGCAAACCAACAGCGCCGGCATCTATGGCACGAAGCCGTGGAAGACATTCGGCGAAGGTCCGTCGCTTGCGATCTCGGCCGGCGCTGGCATGAATGAAGACCGCAAGCCGGATCTGACCGTCGAAGACTTCCGCTTTGTAACCAAAGGGGATGACCTGTATGTGTTTGCGCAGGGCGTTCCGCGGCACGAGATCGTCTTGAAATCGCTCGGCCGCAACAACACGGCTGCCGGAAAAGCCATCAAGAGCATTGAGATGCTGGGATCGCACGGCAAGCTGAAATTCAAACAGGAAGACGGTGCGCTGCGCGTGACTCCGCCGGACAATCTGCCCGCGCCGGCAGAAATCGGAGTCGCACTGCGTCTGCATTTCGCGGAAAACGCGCTCGGTTAGGCTTGCTTAGGAGTGAAATCCGTGATCGCGACGCGTCTGGCCAGCATTCTCGGGGTGGTGTTGGCCGTGGTGGTTTCTACGCCCGTGAAGGCGGATAGTTATACGAACCCAGTAATTCGGGGCATGAATCCGGACCCATCGATCGTGCGTGTCGGCAGCGAGTATTTTCTTACGACCAGCTCGTTTGAGTACTTTCCCTCCTGCCCCGTTTATCACAGCTTCGACTTAGTGCACTGGAAGCGAATCGGCTATGCGCTGGAGCGGCCAGAGCAGTTCGCGGCGCTGCAAGACGATCATCCTTCCACCTACGCATGCACGCTGCGATATCACAACGGGCGTTTCTACGCGCTCACCACGGACGTTCGTGGCGGAGGCAATTTCCTGTTGAGTGCGAAAAGCGCAGCGGGGCCATGGTCGCTGCCGGTGAAGATCGATCAGGGCATGTTCGATCCGAGCCTGCTCTTCGATGACGATGGGAAGGTGTATTACACGAGGCGCGGGCCTGACGAAGCGCATCGCATCGTGCAGGCGGAGATTGATGTTGACACGGGCAAGCTGCGCTCAGAGCTTCGCACGGTCTCTCGCGGCATGGTCAGCACGGACGCCGAAGGCCCGCATCTCTATCATTTCGGTGAGTGGTACTACCTTGCACTGGCCGAGGGCGGCAGCCGCTTCCTGCATATGGAGACGATCGGACGAGCGAAGTCGCCGTGGGGCCCATTCGAACCAGACCCGCAGAACCCCTGGGTCTCTCAGCACAAGAGCTGGGATGACCGGCTGCGCACTCTGGGCCACTGCGATCTGGTCGATACGCCGGAGCATACGTGGTGGACGGTTTGCCTGGGCACTCGGCACTTCAACTACGCGCATTTCTCGCTGGGGCGAGAGACATTTCTGTTTCCGGTGGAGTGGCATGACGGCTGGCCGGTCGTGAGCGATCACGATGAGCAGAACCTGACTGTAGTTCACGCGCTGCCGTCAGCTCACCCATTCCCGCCGGACCCTGAGCTGGAGAGTTTCACTGAGCCTCTGCTCGGCATCGAGTGGAACACCTTGGGACCTGCGGGCTGGCGGCTCTTCTCGCTGACGGAAAGGCCGGGATATTTGCGGCTGCATGGCCAGCCGGGACCGATGTCGTTCAGCAATGCGACCGCGTTTGTGGGGCGGCGGCAAACAGAGTGGCGTACAGTTTCGTCGGCAGAACTCGAGACTCATCCCGCAGTAGCGGGCGATCGCGCGGGCCTCACGGTGATTCTTTCGCCGCAGTATCACTATGACATCGCAGTTGCATGGGAGAATGGGCGGCGTGTGGTGCAACTTGCGAAGCAGGTCGCGGACATTCACGTGATCGCCGCGCAGCAACCTGTTCCTGATGGCCCCGTGCAACTGAGAGTGACGTCAGAACCGATGCAATATTTGTTTTCGTGGTCCAGTGACGGCAAGAAATGGCACGAGCTGGGGCGCGGAGACCAGCGGCTGCTGGGCAGCGAGGTGGCGAACGTGTGGAGCGGGGCGTACATCGCGATGTTCAGCGAAGCGGGCAGCACCACCGGCAATCCTGCGGATTTTCGGTGGTTCCGTTACAGAGCACAACCGTAGTGCGTGGGAGAGGTGAATGCGCTTGATGTGGGCCAGGAAGCTCGGGCTGATGATGGCGGTGGCTGGGTTCTGTGCTGCCGCAGTCTCCTCCGCGCAGAATGCGACGTCTGCTTACGATGCCGCGAAACACGTGTTCCGCCTGGATGGCGGTGACGTGACATATGCATTCGGGGTCAACCGCGAAGGTCAGCTTCAGACGGTGTACTGGGGCGCGC
>Ga0157369_10003247_pt1 | contig 19370 bp, 16 predicted proteins | sample C25metaG_FD_113461 | JGI IMG/M metagenome (GOLD analysis project Ga0157369, IMG submission 113461) | Corn rhizosphere microbial communities from Kellogg Biological Station, Michigan, USA - C2-5 metaG | ecosystem: Host-associated > Plants > Roots > Rhizosphere > Soil | place: USA: Michigan... | reverse complement strand
CATTGTTGCGTTGGCTATCGCACTTGCCATGATCGCGCTGCTGTTGATGATCGGCCGGCTGCAACGGGCCGGTAGGTCCGGGTGGGGCCCGGGGGCCGTGGGCGCTGCCGTCACGCTGCTGTTCGCCGTGCTGGTCCTGCCGCACGTGCAGGCGGCGCCGACCGCTGCGGCGCAAGGCGTGCTCCCGGCCGACCCATTCAGCGAAGCGATCCTCGCCAAGGCGCGGGCTTCCGGCAAGCCGGTGTTCGTGTGGTTCACGGCCGACTGGTGCCTGTCCTGCAAGGTCAACGAGAGCGTCGCCATCGAGCGTGACGCCACTCGCGACGCGTTCCGCAAGGCCGGCGTGATCGCGATCGAGGGCGACTGGACCAGGCGCGATCCGGCGATCACCAGGTTTCTTACCGCGCACGGTGCGGCCGGGGTGCCGCTGTACCTGTGGTACCCCGCCGGCGGTGAGGCGCAGCAGCTGCCACAGGTGCTGACGCCCGACAGCCTGGTCGACCTGGCGGAAAAATCCAGCAAGACAGCGTGACGGGCCGCGACCTCCGGCCAGGCAAGACGCTTTTTTCGCAGCGCGCGAGGCAGTTCCGGATAACTCGGGCCGTTCGTCCCGTATCCGGCACGACTCGACGCCTCGAAAGCTGACGTTAACCAACCTCGTGGTATTGGGCAAAGTCAACGGGAGCCCTGCTGAAGCTCCGGGTCGCAACCAACAGGGATCGTATCGATGAACATGAATCGCCGACATTTCGTCGGCGCTGCCATTGCCATGTCCGCGGGAGCTTCGACAGCATTGCTGGCGAAGTCCAGCCCGATGCCGACTCGCCTGCCGACGCCGCTGCTGCCGCAGGTGGTTCCGGCGGCCCCGGTGCAGTCGGCCATGCCGCCGCTGCTGCAAAAGGCGATGGCTTCGCTGAACAGCCACGGCGCCTACATCGCCCGGCGCGATCGCATTGCCCTGGTCGACTTCTCGCTGCCGTCGCGCGAGCCGCGCTTCCAGCTTGTCGATCTCGAGAGCGGCAAGGTCGAGCGCACGCTGCTCGTCGCCCACGGCAAGGGCTCGGATCTTTCCAACAGCGGTTATGTCCAGCAGTTCTCGAACGCGCCTGGCTCGGACTGCAGCTCCCAGGGCGCGTACTGCACGGCCAACCGCTATTACGGCAAGCACGGCGCTTCGCAGCGACTGATCGGGCTTGATGCCACCAACAACGCCGCCCTCGAGCGGGCGATCGTCATCCATGCCGCGAGCTACGTCGACCCCGACGTTGCCAACGCGCGCGGCCGCATCGGCCGCAGCTGGGGCTGCTTTGCGCTCAACGATGCCGAAGTCCGCCCGACGATGGATTGGCTCGGCGAGGGGCGCATGATCTACGCCGACAAGCTGGTTTAAGGCGCTTTCAACACCTTGGCGGCGGAACGGCCGCGGGACTCCGAGAGTTGCAGCAGGAAGGGACCGCAACGCGTGGTCCCTTTTCTTGTGTCGTCTCGCCTCGCCGCAAACGGAGCCGCCGTGAAATATTCCACCTGCTTGGTCTCTCTATCCATCCTCCTCGCCGCCGGTTGCGGCCCTCAGCAAAGCAAGAACGACAACGGCGCCCCCGAAGTGGCGATCGATGCCCTGAAGGGCGCCGCCACGGACCCGGGCGTGCGCGTGTTCTACGATGCCGAAGGATGGCAGGCCGTGTGGTCGAGGAAGGCGGAGAAGGACCTCGGCGAGGTGCTCTCGAAACGCGCCGAGAACGGCCTCGATCACGTCGTCTTTCTGACCGATGCCGCCAGGCAATCGCCCGCGATGCGCGAGGCGAGCCTGACCAAGGCCGCGCTCGCTTACGCCTCGGCCCTGGCCAAGGGCGTGGTCGATCCGACAGGCGGTCTGTACAAGATCTACGCCGTGCCCAGGCCCGATCCGGACCTCGCCGCGGGCCTGCGCACCGCGTTGCAGGCCGGCAAGCTCCTGGAGTGGTTCGCAAGCCTCCCTCCGCACGATGCCGACTATCGCGCGCTGTCCCTCGTCTATCGGCAGATGCGGCAGGTGACCGGCGACAAGGCAAGTGCCGGCATTCCGGCCAAGGGCGCGCGCATCCGCCCTGGCGAGGAGGATGCCCGCGTCCCGGCAATCGCCACGGTGCTCCACACGATTGGCTATCTCCCCTCCGCCGCGGACCCGAAGTCGAAGCGCTATACGCCGGCCATCGCCAAGGCCATCCGCGCATTCCAGAAGGACAGTGGCGACCGGCCGGACGGCACGATCGGGCCCGCCACGATCGATGAGCTCAACACGGCTCCGGCCGATCGTGCGCGTGCCGCGGCCGTCGCGCTCGAGCGGCGCCGGTGGCTGGAGCGCGCTCCGGGCGCGACGCGCATCGACGTAAACATTGCCACGGCATCGCTCACCTATTTTCGCGACGGGCAGGTTGCCGACCAGCGGCGCGTGATTGTCGGGCAGCCGGGCTGGGAGACGCCGCAGCTTAAGGCTTCGCTCTTTCGCCTGGTCGCCAACCCCACCTGGAACGTGCCGAAATCGATCCAGGAGAAGGAGATGAGCCACGTCTCGCCGGCCTATCTGAGCCGGCACCACATGATCTGGAAGGATGGGCGGATCGTCCAGCAATCCGGCCCGGACAATTCGCTCGGCCTGGTGAAGTTCGACCTCGACGATCCTTATGCGATCTATCTCCACGATACGCCCGAGAAGTCCTGGTTCGCAACCGACGAGCGGGCCCGCAGCCATGGGTGCGTGAGGGTGCAGGACGCGCTCGGTTTCGCGCAGATGATCGCCGCTGACGAGCAAGTCACCGATGCCTGGCGCAAGGCCCAGGCGACCGGCAAGGAGAGCTTCGTCAAGCTGCCGCATCCGATCACGGTGCGCCTGCTCTATCACCCCACGTGGGTCGACGGCTCGGGCGTGCATTTCAACCCGGACGTCTACGGCTGGAACGAGGCGATTGCCGGCCCGCTCGGTTTCGGCCCCGGCCGCGCCCACCGCTTGGCCCCGCCGGTGCAGGACGTCGGCCCCTGATCGCGTCAACAATCGGCAACCAAATCAACCCTCGAACGTTCGGGAGGCTCAAGGTTTAACTTTCGGGGGGAGGAGATGGCGTCTTCGAGTGGGGGTCGAAGTGAAATAACCGCTGCCGAGTGGCGCCAGATCGTCGATAGCGCGATCGAGACGGCCATCATCACCCTCGACCTGGACGGCTGTGTTACGAGCTGGAACGAGGGCGCGCGGCGGATTTTCGGCTGGACCGAAAGGGAAATGCTCGGCCACGATGTCCGGCGCCTGTTCCCCGAGGGAGTGGGCGAGCAGGCGCTTGCCTTCGAAATGCGCGAGGCGCGTCAACACGGCCGCGGCGGCGGGGCCGAGGGATGGCGAATTCGCAAGGATGGGGCCCGGCTGTGGGCCGCGGGCGAGATGACGCCGGTTCACGATGCCGCGGGCGAGCTCGTCGGCTTCACCAAGATCGTGCGCGACCGCTCGCAGAGCCGGGCGGCCGAGGAAGCGCTCCTCGAGGAACGTCGCGCGCTCGAAGTCCTCAACCGCGCCGGCTCGGCGCTCGCCGCCGAGACCGATCTAAAGGTGCTCGTGCAGATCGTCACCGATGCCGGGGTCGAGCTGTCGGGCGCCGAATTCGGCGCCTTTTTCTACAACGTCGAGAATGAGCAAGGCGAGAGCTACAGGCTCTACACTCTGTCCGGCGTCCCGATCGAGGCGTTCGCGAAGTTCCCGCAGCCGCGCAACACCCCCGTGTTCGGGCCGACGTTCCTGGGCGAGGGAATTGTCCGCTCGGACGATATCACCAAGGATCCGCGCTACGGGCACAACAAGCCCTACGCCGGCATGCCCGAAGGCCACCTGCCCGTGCGCAGCTATCTCGCCGTTCCGGTGATCTCCCGTTCGGGTGAAGTCATCGGCGGCCTTTTCTTCGGCCATTCACGGGCAGGCGTGTTCGACCTGCGGGCTGAAACGACGGTGGCCGGCCTCGCGGCCGAAGCGGCGGTGGCGATCGACAACACGCGCCTCGTGAACGAGCTTGAGCGCGAACTGACCCACCGGCGCCTCGCGGAAGCCGACCTTGCGGAAAGCGAAACTCGCCTGCGCCTTGCCACCGATGCCGCCGATATCGGCACATGGGACTACAATCCCGTGACCGGCGAGTTGACCTGGGATGCCAAATGCAAGCAACTGTTCGGCTTGCCCGCGGACGCCGACGTCAGCTTCGAAGGCACCTTCGTTCCAGCGCTCCATCCCGATGATCGCGATGCGACGTTGGCGGCGGTGCAGCAGGCACTCGATCCGCAGGGAAGCGGGCGATACGATGTCGAATACCGCGCCATCGGCGTCGAGGATAACGTCGAGCGGTGGATTTCGGCCGCTGGCCGGGCCGTGTTCGAGAACGGCCGGGCGCGCCGCTTCATAGGCACGGTGATCGACATCACCGGGCCGAAGCTGGCGGAGGAAGGACTGCGCCAGCTGAAGGACCAGCTGCAGGAGCAGGTCGAAGCGGAAGTCGCCCGCCGCGCGGAGGCCGAAGAGGCGCTGCGCCAGGCCCAGAAGATGGAGGCCGTGGGCCAGCTCACCGGCGGCATCGCTCACGACTTCAACAATCTGCTGACCGTCGTCACCGGCAACATCGCGCGGGCCGAGCGTGCCCTGGAAGAATCGGCGACCTCTGATCCACGGCTCAAGCGCTCGCTCGAGAACGCGATGAAAGGGGCCGACCGCGCCGCGGCGCTGACCCAGCGCCTGCTCGCCTTCGCCCGGCGCCAGCCGCTGACGCCGAAGCCGATCGACGTCGATCGGCTGGTCACGGGCATGTCGGACCTGCTCCAGCGAACCCTTGGTGAACACGTTCGGCTCGAAATCGTCACGTCGCCCGGCTTGTGGCGAGTGGAAGCCGATCCGAACCAGCTGGAGAGCGCGATCCTCAACCTCGGCCTCAACGCCCGTGACGCCATGCCGGGCGGCGGCGAGCTGACGATCGAGACCGCCAATGCGCAACTGGACAAGAGTTATGTCGCCAATCACTCGGAGGTGTCGCCCGGGCAATATGTGATGATCGCCGTCACCGACACCGGCACCGGTATGGGCAAGGAAGTGCTCAACCGCGCTTTCGAACCGTTCTTCACCACCAAGGAGGTGGGCAAGGGCAGCGGCCTGGGGCTCTCGATGATCTACGGCTTCGTCAAGCAATCGGGCGGCCACGTGAAGCTCTATTCCGAGGAAGGGCATGGCACGACCATAAAGGTCTACCTGCCGCGCCTGCTCGGGGACGCCGAGATCGAAGCGGACGACGAGGTCTCCCGGCCCGCCGCCGAGGCGGGTGCGGCGCGGGAGACGATCTTGGTCGTCGAGGATGATGTCGACGTGCGCAGCTATACGGTCGAGTGCCTGCAGGAGCTCGGCTACCGGGTACTCGAAGCGCACGACGGGCCATCGGCGCTCCACCAGATGGAACGGTTCGACGGAGAGATCGACCTGCTGTTCACGGATGTGGTCATGCCTCGCATGAGCGGGTCGGAGCTCGCCGCCGAAGCCCGGCGGATGCGGCCTGGGGTGAAGGTGCTCTATACCTCGGGCTACACCCGCAACGCGGTGGACCACAACGGCCGGCTCGATCCGGGCGTCGAGATGATCGCCAAGCCGTTCACGTTCGAGGGGCTTGCCCAGAAGGTGCGCGATGTACTCGAAAGCGGCGACGGCAGCGTGCTCGTGGTCGACGAGAATCGGGCCGATCTCGAGATTGCCCGCAAGGCCCTGTCCCAATCCGGCTTTCACAGCGAGATCGCCGCGACCGCGACGGAAGCGCTCGGCAAGGTGCGGGCCGCGCAGGGAAGTTACGCCGCGGTGGTGATCGACGACGGGCCGTCCACCGCTGACGCCGACAGGCTGTTTCGCTCGCTCCGCCGCCTGCACCGGGACTTGCCGATCGTTATCACCTCGCGCTCGCGGGCCGCGGAACTCGCCAGCCGCTACGATGACGACAGCTGCGTGTCGGCTCTCGCGAAGCCTTACACGCAAAGCCAGCTACTGGAGGCGCTGCGCGCCTTGCGGGTCAGATGCCGGGGCGAAGGCTGACGCCTCAGCCGCCGCCCTGCGGACGGGCCTGCTGCTGACCGCCTTGCTGGCCGCCGCGCCGCGCTCCCGGCGGCGGGCCGGGGCGGTCGTTGGCCGCCGGATCGAAGTCGAACTGGCCGGCAAAGCGCGTGCGCGAATCCTGCTGCGTCGTCTCGGCCTTGCGGGTGCCGGCGGCGATCTGCGCGCGTTCGGCGCGAGATGCCTTGATGTAGTTCGCCACCTGCACGTCGCCCTCGATGCAGGCATATTCGAAGAACTGGTAGCTGTCGTCACGCGCCCATTCGAAGCGCGCGGTCCATGGCTGGGTGAACACGAGCGGATCGTCGTAGGTGATCTGGTAGTCCATCGTGTTGGGGTCGACCATCGTCAGCCGCTCGACGGTGTGCGCCTGGGTGCTCGTCGGAATGGTGTTGAACGGCGGCACGTTCTGTGTCGCCATGTTGAGCGGGCTCGCGGCGCGCTTCTGGATGTCGTAGCTGACGCCGTCACCGCTCTTGATGTTGCTCGTCTCGATGACGAAGGTCTTGCCTTCCCAATGGCCGCGGCTGTCGCCCATCCACGCCTCGACCGGCCCGGGCCACTTCTTCGCGTTGCCGATCGGGATGACCCGCGTGCCGAGCATCTCCAGGCTGATCACCATGTAGCCCGGCGACTGGAAGATGCGGATGCCGTTGTTGTAGCGGAACGGGAACATCGAGGCCGGGAACCCGCGCGAGACGCAGCGGTCCCAGCTGTCGAAGTCGGCCGGAGTGTCATAAGCCTGGCCGGGGACCCAGCTCGAGCGTCCCTGCCGCCACATCGCGTCGGCCCACGGCGTCAGCGCCGGCAGCTGGCCGTCGGCGGGGCTGATCAGCATCGAGGTGCGGTGGCCGAACTCGGTCCGGGTGAGCCAGTCGGCAAGGCCCTGCGTGCCGCCCGCATTGAGACCCTGGCCTTCGTTCGAGAACGACGCGTCCGAGCGCTTCGCGTTCGCGATGCGCCGGGCGAACTCTTCCGGCGTCACGTAATTGCGGTTGCCGAACACTTTCGGCCGCTGGAACAGGATGCGCGCGGCGTTGAGGTTTTCGATCTGGTAGGTGTGCGCGAAATCGTAATCGCCCCAGGCCGTGCGCGGCGGGGTGTAGCTGGTGTTGACCGGCACGAGAGCGTTCAGGTCCTTTGGCACCGTCCATTCCTTGACCGGTGCCGTCTTGGCGGCAGCCGCCGCTTTTGCAGGGGCCTTCTGCGCCAGGGCGCCGGTGGGTCCCGTGAGCATCATGGCCGCGGCGGCAGCAGTGGAAACGGCAACGGCAAGACGTGACTTCAGACGGCGACGCATTTCAAGGGCCCCTCTCATGAGCGTGTTTTCGCGCCCACTCTATGGACTTTTTGACTTTGTCTCAAATTCTTTTTCGGCGCGCACGGCATCCGCCGGGTTACGGCTGGACTACGTCAAGAGCTGTCCCAGGGGGCGCCCCCGGGGACAACGGTCACTGCGCTCGCGGTGCCGCCGCCGAGGCGTTGTCCGGCAGCCCGCCGAACTGGCCGACGAGCTTTGTGTAGGCATCGAGATAGGCGAGCACGATGACCTGGCCGATGGCGGTGTCCGAATAGCCGGTGCCGCCGGCCGCGGCGAAACCGCCCCACCAGCCGCCTCCGCCGCCGCCGCCGAACGATACATCGGACTTGCGCGCGTAGCCCTGGATCAGCGCCTCTTCCTCGGTCGTGCGGGCGTTGACCAGCGAGAGCGTGACGCTCGCTTCCTTCTTGTTGACGCTGATGTTCCCGGCCACGCCGCCGAGGAAGCCGCGACCGAGCAGCCCGCCGGCGACCGCACCGATTCCGCCGCCGCCGCTATGGGCGTTGCTGGTGACAATGTCCGGCTGGAGGAAGTAATCTGCTGCCTTAACCTGTCCCCTGCCGAGGTTCGAGCCCCGCTGGAGCTCGCCGCTGTCGGCGAGCGCGCGTTCCATCGACCGGCTTTGCATCGCGCGGCCGCGATTGACGATCGTGAAGCAGCCGGATTCCTGCACGAAAACCTTGATCACCGCTTCCGGGCTGCCGAGGTTGAGCTCGCGCCACCACTGGTTGTCCGGCTCGACGATCGCTACGGTGCCCAGCTTGTGCGTGCAGTGCGGAATTTGCGCTTCGCCCCTCTGCTGCTGCTTCTGGCCCGACGACTCGCCCTTGGCGACCGCAACCGAGCCGCCCGCCATCACGCAAAGGGCGGCAGTCGCGCTCAAAATCAGATGAAATTTCATGAAGATGCTCCCCCAAACGATCTCGGCGCAACGGCGCGTCAAGCGGTGCGTTTTTCGTGAGCGACCCCGCGCATCGTGTAGCAAGATCGCCGACCGTTTGCACCAACGACAAGGGGTTGCGCGTATTTTTCGCGGCACTTGCCACCGCGCGCGGCGTTCATTAGGGCGATTGCCAAATCCACCCCCCATCTCGAGAGGGCAGCACATGAGCGATACCGCCGACCGCGTTAAGAAGATCGTCGTCGAGCACCTGGGCGTCGAGGAAGACAAGGTGACCCCGGACGCCAGCTTCATTGACGATCTCGGCGCCGACAGTCTCGACATTGTCGAGCTGGTTATGGCCTTCGAGGAAGAATTCGGCGTCGAAATTCCCGACGACGCGGCCGAGAAGATCAATACTGTCGGCGACGCCAACAAGTACATCGAAGAGCACAAGGGCTAGGCCCGCTCGGACCTCTCGCGGACGGTCCCGCCGGTCGCGGACGGGCAAGGAAGGCTCAGCCCATGGCTGGGCCTTCGTAGTTTCGGAGAAATCGTATGCGCCGTGTCGTTGTAACCGGACTGGGGCTGGTAACGCCTCTCGGGGGCGACGTCGAGACGACGTGGGCCAACATCGTCGCCGCCAAGAGCGGCGCCGGCCCGATCACCAAGTTCGATGCTTCGGACCAGAAGTGTCGTATCGCGTGCGAGGTCAAGCCGGCCGACCACCAATACGGCTTCGATCCGGACAAGCGGATTGACCACAAGGTTCAGCGCCAGGTCGATCCGTTCATCGTCTACGGCCTCGATGCCGCCGGTCAGGCGATCGAGGACGCCGGGCTACTCGACATGGACGAAGCGACGCGCCTGCGGGCCGGCTGCTCGATCGGCTCCGGCATCGGCGGCCTGCCCGGGATCGAGAAGGAATCGCTGGTCCTCGCCGAAAAGGGCCCGGGCCGGGTCAGCCCGCACTTTGTCCACGGACGGCTGATCAATCTCATCAGTGGCCAGGTTTCGATCAAGTACGGCCTGATGGGCCCGAACCACGCGGTCGTCACCGCCTGCTCCACCGGCGCACACTCGATCGGCGACGCCGCGCGGATGATCAAGGACGGCGATGCCGACATCATGCTCGCCGGCGGCGCCGAGGCGACGGTCTGCCCGATCGGCATTGCCGGTTTCGCGCAGGCCCGTGCGCTCAGCACCAATTTCAACGACGAGCCGACACGCGCCAGCCGCCCGTATGACGAGGCGCGCGACGGCTTCGTGATGGGCGAGGGCGCCGGCGTCGTCGTGCTCGAGGAATACGAGCACGCCAAGGCGCGGGGGGCCAAGATCTACGCCGAGGTGGTCGGCTACGGCCTCTCGGGCGACGCCTACCATGTCACCGCGCCGCATCCCGAAGGCTCGGGTGCCTACCGCTCGATGGCCATGGCCCTGAAGAAGGCCGGCATGAGCCCTGCGGACATCGACTACATCAACGCCCACGGCACCTCGACCCCGCTCGGCGACGAGCTCGAGCTCGGTGCGGTGCGGCGGCTGTTCGGCGACGCCATCTCCGGCGTCTCGATGAGCAGCACCAAGTCGGCGATCGGCCACCTGCTCGGCGGCGCCGGGGCGGTGGAGAGCATCTTCTGCATCTTGGCGATGCGCGACCAGGTCGCGCCGCCGACGCTCAACCTCGACAATCCCTCGCCCGGTTGCGAGGGCGTCGACCTCGTGCCGCACGTGGCGAAGCAGCGGCCGATCAAGGCGGTGCTCAACAACAGCTTCGGCTTCGGCGGCACCAACGCTTCGCTGGTTATGAAGCAGGTCGGGTAGAGACATCCCATGCGCCTGCGCGGGCGCCCAAGCTGGAAGACGATCGCGATTCTCGCGGTGCTCGTTGCGGCCGCGGTCATCGGCGCCGGCTGGTGGGGGCCGAGCCGGTTCGACAAGGACGTGGACTTCGTCGTGCCCCACGGCGCCACGCTCACCTCGGTGGCGGCGAAGCTGCAGAGGGAGCGCGTGCTCGCCTCGGCCGACGGGTTCCTGTGGCGCGCCAAGGTCTTGGGTAGCCATGATCCCATCAAGGCCGGCGAGTTCAAGCTGCCGGCCCATTCAAGCAAGGCTACCATCCTCGACATCCTCCAGCACGGCGAGCCGATCCGCCGGCTGGTCACGGTACCGGAAGGCATGCCGTCGATCATGGTCCAGGAGCGCCTGGCCGCCGAGCGGCTGCTCACCGGGCCGGTCGCGGTGCCGCCGGAAGGCTCGGTCCTGCCGCAGACCTACGATTTCGAGCGCGGCGAAACGCGTGCTGCGGTGCTGGCGCGAATGCAGACGGCGATGACCAAGACCGTCAAGGCGCTATGGCCCAGGCGTCAGCGGGGCGCCTGCCCGCTCGCCACTGCGCAGGACGCGCTGACGCTTGCCTCGATCGTCGAGAAGGAGACCGCCAAGCCCGCCGAGCGGCCGATCGTCGCCAGCGTCTATTGCAATCGCCTCAGCATCGGCATGAAGCTCGATGCCGACCCGACGGTTATCTACCCGATCACCAAAGGAAAGCCGCTCGGCCGGCGCATCCTCAAGTCGGAGCTGCACGCGGTGACGGGCTACAACACCTACGAGGAGCCGGGGTTACCGAAAGGGCCGATTACCAATCCGAGCAAGGCCAGCATCGAGGCCGTGCTGCACCCGGCGAAGACCGATTACCTCTACTTCGTCGCCGACGGCACCGGCGGCCACGTGTTCGCCACGACGCTCGCCGAGCAGGAAGCGAACAAGGCCAAGTGGTTCGCCATTCGCCGGGCCCGCGGGCAGATGTGATCCCGGATCAATTTCCGGGTGACGGATTTGCGCCGCTGATCGTCACGGCGGAGCTGCCGGAGGATCTCAAGGCGTGGGCCGAGCGGCTGCGGCAGGCGTGCTATCCGGCCGAGCGCAACCAGGTCGAAGCGCACGTCACGCTGTTCCATGCCCTGCCGCCCTCGTGCGAGGCCGAGCTGCGCGATTTGCTGGCCGAGGCGGCGCGAGGCCATGCACCGCCGCCCGCGCGACTGGAGGGGGCGATGTCGCTCGGAAGCGGCACTGCGCTCAAGATCTCCAGCCCGGCGATGACAGCCCTGCGCGAAGACCTTGCCGATCGCTTTCGCGGCTTGCTTGCACCGCAGGACCAGCATGCGCCGCGGCTGCACGTCACCGTGCAAAACAAGGTTTCCGAAAAGGCGGCGCGGGCCCTGCAGGCGGAGCTCGCACGCAGGGTCCATCCGCGCGATTTCCGCTTTCCCGCCCTCGCGCTGCACCGTTATCGCGGCGGCCCTTGGGAGTTCGTCAAGCGGTGGAGCTTTCGCGGTTGACCGGGCAAAAGGCGCACCCTAAATGCGCCGCCTGCCCGACGGCGCACGACCTGGGGCGGAGTAGCTCAGTCGGTTAGAGCAGGGGAATCATAATCCCTGTGTCGGGGGTTCGAGTCCCTCCTCCGCTACCATTTCCGAAAGAAGTCCTAGCGGTCGTGATGCGAGCGATGTTGTCGATGGAGACGTTGGTCTCAGTTCGCTTTACAGTACCGATGGAAGTGCGATGGAATTCCGAGCGGCCGGCCCGTTCTGCTTGGGTCCATTCCAAGGCGTATTCGAAGGTCCAGCCGTCTCGCTCGGAGGCGATTTCCAAATGCGCGCGATGCGCTGCGGCCGCACAGCCAGGTCGAGGTCTCGGCCAGACCTCCGCGCCTCCCTCCGCGTGACCGCGCGCTCACGTCATTCATCGCACAGTACCGCAAGCTTGCTTCGCAGGTGCCCTCTATCCCCTGTGCCGACCCCGTCGAGACGGCGGCCGACAAGGTGAGCGCGTTTGCCTGGCGCGCGCTCGTCCGCGTGCGAGGAGACGGGAATGACGATCCGACGATCGTGCGCCATGTTCACGATCTCGCCGTCCTCGAGACCATCGCTTCGTAGGACGAGCGTTTCGGGCCACTGCTGAACGAGACGCTCCTCGCCGATTCGGATCGAGGCCATGGCGCGGTCGCCCACCAGTCGCCTGGCGACCGAATTGAGGGAATGGTGGCCAAGCTGGCAGAGGATGAAGCCTACGAGGGCGAGTACAGTCGGTTTGTCGAGGCAATGGCCTTCGGCAGCGCGCTGCGCGACTACGCCGCGGCTGTGGCTGCGCCGCGCCGACTTCCGCAGCTACCTGCAGGATTAAGCACGCGCCTATAACTGTTGCCGCACGCGACCAGCAAGCCAGCGGACGAATTCCGATAGTCAAATTAGTTTCATACGCATTTTATAAGTGAACCGATGATTCCAGCTAAGTGATTGAGATCATGGTAGGCCCGCCGGGGATTGAGCCTGCGACTCCACTCGTTAGAAGGCAGCGATGACGCGGTTGGAGCCGGCCGCGGTGCAGTGCGTTCTCCAGAGTATTGCTGGGGATTTCAACGCGTCGAGCGCAAACCGCCTTGGGGACAGTCCAATTCCTGGATGGGATGAAATGGCAGGTGGCTGCGACGCCCGCAAGTTGACTACTGGCCCGTTGCCGCTACCGACCTTCGCGACAATTGAAGAGGGCTCGCCATGATTATCCCAAGATCAATAATCTGTTTGGCCACCGCCGCGGGACTGGTTCTCGGTTCGACGGCTGCTGCCGCTGCCCCTCCGGCTGCGCCTCGAAACGCGACCCCAATGGCAAAATCAGAGAATCTCGCCGGGGTCGGTACGTTTGGCGTCATTTTGGGCCTGCTGCTCGTTACCGTTGCCATTGCCGTTGTCTCGTCAGGCCACAACCACAACAATCCTGTCAGCCCGTAGCTTGCGACGCGCTCGATTTGCGACTGGCGGCAAGATCCGAGCGGGCTTGATCTGACAATCGGCTGAGCCATGAGCGAATAGCCGTTCCACGGGAACGGCCAACCATGCGTCCAAGGCGTCCGCGCGGTCGGGAATGAGCCCAAATCGCGGCAGACTCTCGTGGATCGCCCTGGGAACCTTGGACGAGTTTCCTGAAGATTAAGGCCTGTGCAGCGGGAATCATCACCGCTGTGTCGGCGGCTTCGCGTCCCTCCTCCGCTGCCGATCCGCACGCCATCCCTCACCGTTGACCCGCCCAACTCGCGGCTTATGTGGGGCCGCGATGGATTCGGCCCCCAAGCTCTCCACACCGCCGGCGCTGGCCGAACTGGGCCGCGAGAGGCAGGTGGCGCTGTTCCTGGATTTCGACGGCACCCTGATCGACATCGCCGCCACGCCTGACTCCATCGTGGTGCCCGAAACCCTTGCCGCGCGGCTGAAGGCCCTTTCACGGCGGCTGGACGGCCGCCTGGCGCTGATCAGCGGCCGGGCGATCGCCAGCCTCGAGAAACACTGCGGCCCGCTCGAGGTCGCGCTCGCCGGCACGCATGGCCTCTCGCGCTTTTCGGCGCGAAAGGAACGGCTCGGAGCGGAGCCGCGGCCTCTTCCCGATGGCGTCTTCGAGGCGCTCACCGATTTCGCCAGCGACGAAGGGTTCCATCTCGAACGCAAGACCTACGGCGCCGCGCTCCATTACCGCGCCGATCCCTCGCTCGCGGAACGCGCGGAGGCGTTCGCCGGTTCGCTTGCCGTGAAGCACGGATTGATGGTCAAGCGTGGCAAGTACGTCGTCGAGCTGGTTCCCCCGGGGGCCGACAAGGGCGCGGCGGTCCGCGCCTTCATGGAGGAACCGCCATTCGCCGGCGCTTGCCCCGTCTTCGTCGGCGACGACGTGACCGACGAGGACGGCTTTGAGGCTGCGGACGAGCTCGGCGGCTTCGGCATCCTCGTTGGCGGCCGCGCGCCGACGGCCGCCCGGTATGCGCTCGCCGATCCTCGCGCTGTGGTCGAGTGGCTGGGACTGTGACGGCCTTCGAGCCCAGCCTTCGCCTTTGGCCGATCGGCAACTGCCAGGTTTCCGGGCTGATCGATGAGCGTGCCGGCCTCGTTTGGGCCTGTGTTCCCCGTGTGGATGGCGATCCGGTGTTCTGCGCGTTGCTCAACGGCTATCGGCAGGACGAAGGCGTCTGGCGCTTCGAACTGGCAGGCCAGGTCGCGGTGACCCAGCACTATGTGCGCAACACGCCGATCCTGGTGACGCGGCTCGAGGCCGAAGACGGAAGCGCGGTCGAGGTCGTCGATTTCTGCCCGCGCTCGCAGCGCTCCGGCCGGATGTTCCGCCCGGTGACGTGGTGCCGCATCGTCCGGCCCGTCGCCGGCTCGCCCCGGCTCAAGGTTATCTTGAGGCCCATGCGCGGTTACGGCGCGGCTCTCGCCTCGACAACCCGCGGGACCAATCACATCCGCTACCTCGTCGGCGACCAGGACTTGCGGCTTTCGACCGATGCGCCGGTCGGCCACGTGCTCGAGCAGCGGTTCTACCGCGTCGAGAGCGACCAGCACTTCTTCCTCGGCCCGGACGAGCCGTTCAGCGGCAACCTGCGCGCCGAAGTGCGGCTGATGGAGGAACAGACCCGCAAGTACTGGCAGCTTTGGGTTCGCGGTCTCGCCACCCCGCTCGAATGGCAGGACGAGGTGATCCGCGCGGCGATCACGCTGAAGCTGTGCCAGCACGAGGAAACCGGAGCGATCGTCGCCGCGCTGACCACCTCGATCCCCGAAGCGCCGCACAGCGAGCGAAACTGGGACTATCGCTACTGCTGGATCCGCGATTCCTACTACACTGTGCAGGCGCTGAACCGCCTGGGCGCGCTCGACGTGCTGGAGAACTACCTCGCTTACCTCAGGAACATCGTCGACAACGCCCGCGGCGGACAGATCCAGCCGCTTTATTCAGTGATGGGCGACGGCACGCTCGACGAAGGCTTCGCCGAGCATCTCGCCGGCTACCGGGGCATGGGCCCGGTCCGCGTCGGCAACGCCGCCTACACCCAGATCCAGCACGACTGCTACGGCCAGATCGTGCTGCCGACGGTGCAGGGCTTCTTCGACCGCCGGCTGTTGCGGATGGCGGACGACACCGATTTCGCGAGCCTCGAGGAAGTCGGCGAGAAGGCCTGGGCGATGCATGACCAGCCCGACGCGGGACTGTGGGAATTCCGCACGCGGCAGGAGGTGCACACATACTCCGCCGTCATGAGCTGGGCGGCCTGCGATCGCCTCGCGAACGCCGCGGCCAAGCTCGGCAAGCCCGAGCGCGCGTCGCTTTGGCATGAACGGGCGGACGCGATCCGAGCCAGGATCGAGGCGCATGCGTGGAGCGGCGAGGGGGACTCGGGCCACTACGGCGCGAGCTTCGAGAGCGATTATCTCGACGCCAGCCTGCTGCAGATGGTCGAGCTGCGCTACCTCGCGCCCGACAACCCACGATTCGTCGCTACGTTCAAGGCGGTCGAAAAGGCGCTGCGCCGGGGGGAGCACATGCTGCGCTACGCTCACGAGGACGACTTCGGCGCGCCCGAGACCGCGTTCAACATCTGCACCTTCTGGCTGATCGACGCCCTCGCACGATGTGGCCGCACGGACGAAGCCCGCGCGCTGTTCACGGCCATGCTAGGCCACATGACCCCGTCGGGCCTCCTGTCGGAGGACATGGACTTCGAAACGGGCGAATTGTGGGGCAATTTCCCGCAGACCTACTCGCTGGTGGGAGTGATCAACTGCGCCGGGCTGTTGTCGCAAAGCTGGAACACAATCCGCTGAGCCGCACTTTGAATGGCGTGTCCCGACTGATCGTCATCTCTAATCGGGTCGCTACCCCGCAGGCGCGCGGGAAAGCGGGCGCGCAGGGTGGATTGGCCGGAGCTTTGACGGCGGCGCTCCGGAAGGCCGGCGGCGTCTGGTTCGGCTGGTCGGGGCAGGAGGTCGAGGATCCGAGCGACGCTCCGGCCATGGGCTGCTACGACGGCGTGACGATGGCGACGATCGACCTCGCGCCGCAGGACGTCGAGGAATATTACAACGGCTACGCCAATTCGACGCTGTGGCCGCTGTTTCATTACCGGGTCGACCTCACCGAGTACGAACGCGATTACGGCGTCGGCTACGAGCGCGTCAACGAGCGCTTCGCCGCCAGCGTCGCGCCGATGATCAAGCCCGACGACCTTGTCTGGGTGCACGACTATCACCTGATCCCGCTCGGCGAGCGGCTGCGGTCGCGCGGGTTCAGGAACCGCATGGGCTTCTTCCTGCACACGCCATGGCCGCCCACGCGGTTATTCGTCTCGCTGCCCTATCATGAGCGCCTCGTGCGAACGATGCTCGAATACGACCTCGTCGGCTTCCAGTGCGGCGAGTGGCTCGAGAGCTTCCTGCACTACTGCTCGAAGGAACTCGGCGCGGACGTCGACGAGGCGACCGGACGGATTGCTTTCGAAGGCAAGTCGGTCGTCGCCCGTGCCTATCCGATCGGTATCGATTACGAGCATTTCTCCATGCTGCGCTACGACGGCGAGGCGCGCCAGACGGCGCAGCGCGTCCTTTCCAGCACCCGCCGGCGCACCGCGATGATCGGGGTCGACCGGCTCGACTATTCCAAGGGGCTGCCGGAGAAGCTCGACGGCATCAGCCGCTTCTTCGACGCTCACCCCGAGCGGGTGCAGGACCTGGTGTTCATCCAGATCGCCCCGCCGAGCCGCGCGGACATCGGCTCATACCAGCACATTCGCGAGACGCTGGAACAAAAGGCGGGGCAGATCAACGGCGCGCGCAGCCGCATCGACCTGGTGCCGATCCGCTACGTCAACCAGGGGCACACCGCGGCCGAGCTGTTCGGGATCTACTCCGCCTGCAAGATCGCGCTGGTGACACCGCTGCGCGACGGAATGAACCTCGTGGCCAAGGAATACGTCGCCGCGCAGGACCCGGACGATCCCGGGGTGCTGATCCTCTCGCGCTTCGCCGGTGCGGCGCAGCAGCTCGACGCGGCGCTGCTGGTCAATCCCTACAGCCCCGACGACATCGCCCACAACATCCAGCTGGCGCTCGAGATGGACCCCGCCGAGCGCAAGGACCGATGGCAGCAGCTCCTCGTCACGGTGCGCGACGACAACGTCCAGCGCTGGACCGAAAGCTTCACCGGCGATCTCGCCGACGCGCGTAGCCCGGCGGAGCCGTGCTGACGGGCCGACGTCAGAACACCGCGATGGCGGCGTGAACGATCAGCGCCAGCAGCACCAGGCTGGACAGCACGAACACGACAAACCGCACCACCACCTTGTTGGTGATCGCCTGGACCAGCGAGTGTACCACCCGCAAGGCGACGTAGGCCCAGCCAAGCCAGGCATTCAGGCCGTCGCCCTGGCCGACGATCGCGAGCACGATCGCTATCGCATAAAAGACCGTCGGCGCTTCGTGCAGGTGGTTGTAATTATGCGCCTTCCACTGGACTTGCGGTGGCAGGACCTTGTCCAGGGTGACGTCCGGATCCCGCGCGAGGCTGTCGGGATCGACCTTGAGGCGGTTCATCGCCGGGATGCGGGTGCCGTACATCCATGCCCACATCACCATCGTCCACGCCGCCAGCGCGACGACCGGTTGCAGGATGTCCATGCCGATCACGATCGTTCCTCCCCCTCGGCCCGGCGGCAAACTGCGACGACGCAGGACGGGTGTCAATCGGCCGAGGAAATCACCTTCGCGAAGACCGCGGGATCGACGTTCCCGCCGCTGAGGACGACGGCCGTGCGCCCGTCGAGCGGTGCCTTGCCGGCGAGGACGGCCGCCAGCGCCACCGCGCCGCCCGGCTCGACCACCAGCCTCAGGCGGGAGAAGGCCATGCGCTGCGCCGCGCTCACTTCCGCTTCCGTAACCCGCAGGCCGAAGCGGCAGCGTTCCTTGAGCACCGCGAAGTTCACCGGGCGCGTCGCCAGCGTCTGCAGCGCGTCGCAAGCCGTGGGCGGCGCGTTGGGGCCCACAGGGACGATCTCGCCCGCTTCGAGGCTGCGGCAAACGTCGTCCCAGCCCTCCGGCTCGACCGGCACGATCTCGGCGTCCGGACAAGCGAGGGCGAGACCCGCCGTCAGCCCGCCGCCACCGCACGGCGCGATGACGCGCGTCGGGGGTCCGCCGGCCCAGCGCTCCATCTGCGCGGCGATCTCGATCCCCGCGCTCCCCTGGCCCTCGATCACCCAGGCATCGGCATAGGCGTGGACCAAGGTCGCGCCGCCCTCCGCCACGAGCCGCTCGGCGACCTCGTCGCGGCTTTCGCCCCCTGGCCGGTCGTAGAGCACGATCTCGGCCCCGAGGGCCCGGGTTCCCGCCAGCTTCACGTCCGGCGCATCGTTGGGCATCACGATCGTCGCCGCGATGCCAAGCCGCCGTGCTGCCCAGGCGACGCCTTGCGCATGATTGCCGCTCGAAACCGCCACGACGCCGCGGCGGCGGTCCGCCTCCGACAGGTCGCTCAGCCGGTGCCAGGCGCCGCGAATCTTGAAGGCTCCGACCGGCTGCAGGCACTCCGCCTTGGCCCACGCCGTGACGGCGCCGACAGCGACCGGCAGCAGCGGCGTCGGCGGCAACAGCTCGGCGACTTTCGCCGCCGCTCGCAGCACCCCTTCGTGTGTCGGGCGTCGCATTGTCATGGCCGCGCCACGTCGCATATTTACGCGCGCGCCTCCAGCGTCTAACGGGCGCGCCTTTCCGGGAACCGGCGTTCGAAAGTGCCCGTTAGCCCGACGCCCCATTCGCAAAGGACGGATCGATGAACGACACCCAGGTCAACGACACGCGCAAGGCTGAGCTGCTCTCGACCGCCGTCGAGCACATCGACATCCGCGAATACGACGCGCGGCCGCTGATCGAGGCGATGGGCAAGATGAGCTTCACCAGCCGCGATCTCGCCCGCGCGACGCGCATCTACAACCAGATGCTCGAGGACCCGGACTGCACGATCTTCCTCGTCGTCGCCGGTTCGACCAGCGCCGCGGGCTGCATGGACCTCTATGCCGAGCTCGTCCGCTCGAACATGGTCGACTGCATCGTCGCCACCGGCGCCACCATCGTCGACATGGATTTCTTCGAAGGGCTTGGCCACAAGCACTACCAGGCGCTTGAAATCCCTGACGACGATACGCTGCGCTCGCTCTACATCGACCGCATCTACGACACCTATATCGACGAGGAAGAGCT
>Ga0157369_10003246_pt1 | contig 19370 bp, 14 predicted proteins | sample C25metaG_FD_113461 | JGI IMG/M metagenome (GOLD analysis project Ga0157369, IMG submission 113461) | Corn rhizosphere microbial communities from Kellogg Biological Station, Michigan, USA - C2-5 metaG | ecosystem: Host-associated > Plants > Roots > Rhizosphere > Soil | place: USA: Michigan... | reverse complement strand
TCGCTGTCGGTCCTGTGCCTCTACGTCCTGGCAGGCGCGGCGCTGCGGGCTCAGACCGCGCACGTCGGCAAGATCGTCACCCTGGGCAGCGGATTCGCGAATCCTTTTACGGTAGCGGTGGAGGCAAGCGGCAATGTTGTCGTTATCGATTACGGCAACCACGCGGTCAAGGAAATTTCAGCCTCGAGTGGTTACACCACCGTCAGAACCCTGGTCGGCGGCCGATCCTTCATCTTCGGTTCGGCGGTTGACTCCCATGGCAACGTCTTCTTTACGGAGTACGGCAAGAACCACGTAGAGGAGATCCTGGCCGTCAATGGCGTTATTCCGCCCGCACCCAAGGTTGTCATCCTCGGCAGCGGCTTCAATATTCCGGCAGGTGTTGCGGTCGACCAATACGGCAACGTCTTCATCGGCGATCAAAACAACAATGTTGTGAAGGAGATTCTGGCATCGAGCGGCTACGCCACAACCATCACCGTTGCCACCGGATTCAGTGTTCCCGACGGCGTCGCCGTTGACCAGTACGGCGACGTCTTTGTCGCCGATGATGGCAACAACGCCGTGAAGGAAATCGTGGCCGTGAATGGAGTCATTCCAGCCTCACCCACAATTCGCACCCTGGGCAGCGGATTTCTCCAGCCCTTCGATGTGGCAGTTGACGGTGGCGGGAATGTCTACGTCGCCGATCGTGGCAACAATGCGGTGAAGGAAATCATGGCAGTGAACGGAGTGATTCCGAACTCACCTGTCATCAACACACTGGGCAGCGGTTTCTCGACGCCCACAGGAGTGACCGTCGACAGCGGCGGCAACGTCTATGTCGCGGACAACGGCAACAGCGCTGTGAAGGAGATTCGATACGAGGGCGCGAGCTTTGGCCAGGTCTCCGCCGGCACAACTGCTAACGCTATCCCCGTTACATTCACGTTTGACACCGGGGGCACCCTCGGCTCCGCCTCCGTGATCACGATGGGTAACACCTCAATGGACTTTCAGGACGCCGGCGGCGGCACCTGCACCGCGAACACGGTCTACAGCGCCGGGCAAACCTGCACCGTGAATGTCAAATTCGCCCCGACTTTCCCGGGGCAGCGCAATGGGTCTGTGGAACTCCTGAACACAACTGGGACTGCGTTCGCCTCCGGCCCTCTCCAGGGCGTGGGCATCGGTCCGCAGGCCACCTTCGCCACCCTCGCATCGGGAGTTTTGCAGCCCTCTTCATGGTCCAACTTGGGGTCCGGTTTCAACAGCCCGGGCGGCGTGGCCGTGGATGCAAACGGAAATATCTTCGTCTCTGACAGCTTCAACGGCGCAGTGAAGGAAATTCTGGCATCGGGCGGCTGGACCACAGTCCACCAACTGGGCGGCTCGTTCGGATTTGACTACCCCAACGGCGTGGCCCTCGACGGCGGCGGCAACGTCTATGTGGCCGATACCTTGAATGATGCCGTAGAGGAGATCGTAGCAAGCGGGGGCTACACAACCGTTATCACTCTCGGGAGCGGCTTTTCAAGCCCCTACGCCGTAGCTGTGGATGGTTCTGGCAACGTCTTCGTCGCCGATTACTCCAACGGCGCCGTGAAAGAGATGATGGCAGTCGGCGGCACCATTCCCGCCTCGCCTTACATCCGTACACTTGCCAGCGGACTCAATGGGCCGGATGGCGTGGCGGTGGATAGCAAAGGGAATGTGTTTGTCGCAGTTTACGAAGACGGCACAGTTCTGGAGATCAAGGCCGTCAACGGCGCCATTCCTGCCTCGCCCGTCACTCAGATCATCTCGAGCGGATTCAGCGGCCCATCCAACCTCTCGGTTGACGCGGCCGGAAATGTATTCGTCTCCGACACCGATGATGGCACGGTCGTCGAGATTGTGGCGGCGGGCGGGTACTCGACCAAGATGGTCCTGGGTGGCTCATTCTCCGCTCCCGAAGCCACAGCCGTTTGGGGTAACGGGGACGTCATTGTCGCCGACGCCGGGAGCAGCGTAGTGCAAATCCTGGATTACGCCGATCAGCCGGAGCTCACCTTTGCAACAACCCCGGCCGGCCTGACCAGCAGCGACAGCCCTCAAACAGTAGAGGTGAGCAACGACGGTAATACATCATTGGTATTCCCGTTGCCGTCGACAGGAAGCAATCCCAGCATCCCTGCTAACTTCGCCTGGGATAACTCTTCCACCTGCGTGAAGACGACGCCGGCGTCGGCCCAGGCATTTGCGCTCACCGCGGGAACAAGCTGCACCATGGCCTTCGACTTCAAACCAGTGACCACCGGCGCCATCAGCGGCTTCTCAACCCTGACAGATAACAACCTGAACCTCTCAGGCAGCACGCAGTCGGTCCAACTGATTGGTACGGGCACGGCACCCGCTGCGCTTACCTCCCCTGGAGCCAATTCGGTGCTTGTCGGACCCAAGGTCACCTTTAGCTGGTCTGCCGCAACCGGAGCCACGGGCTATGCATTCCGGCTCGGAACCACAGTAGGGACAGGCAACGTATACGCCTCCGGCGCGCTTACGTCAGCCACTACCTCCGTGACGCCCGCCAACCTTCCAACCAATGGCGAGACCCTCTATGGCCGTCTCACCACCTTCTACGGTGCCAGACAGCTCTTCACCGACTACACCTTCACGGCAGCCACCCAGGCAGCGATGATCTCACCCGCTGCGAACTCCGTATTCTCCGGGGCCAGCGTAAAGTTCACATGGTCTGCGGGGACAGGAGCCACCAACTACGCGCTACGGCTCGGCACCACGGTGGGCGGCAATGACATTTACGCCTCCGGCCCCATAGCAGCTACCACCGTCACACGCAACAACCTGCCCACCAATGGCGAGACCATCCACGCTCGTCTGACCACCTTCTACGGCACCATCCAGGTGTTTACCGACTACGTCTACACCGCGGCGCCGTAGCCGAGCGGCCCGTGGATCGCAGCCATTACAGCGGGCGATCCATTCGAAAGCAGCTGAGGAGAGGGACTAATCATTCTTCTCCTCAACTGCCGGATCGCAACAACACGAAACCTGGAAACCTGGAAACCTGGGAAACCTGGGGACAGACGGGACGTTCCCGCACAATTTCGCTCACTTGGTTTCAACTCTCAAACGCAAACTCCTCCTGGCGAGATTCGAAAGCAAGCTTTACAGGGCGGCCTCCTTTGCGTGCAGCCAAACTGCGCTCTGTTTTTCTCTTCGAGCCCGCGTACAAACTCGCCGCTTCCCAGCGGACGGCCGGAGTGGGTGCACTGGCGCAACGCCAAGAGTTCCAACTCAGATTCCGGGGTGCCGAGGTACTTCCTCCAACTGCCGACATCCCATCGCTGGTTCCATTGTTCCATTGAGAGCCATCCGCCCGGTGTGGCTCCGCAATGTACTGCGGCGCTCGACCATGGCCATTCTCGCGGTTCCACTACCAATCCAGCACGCACCGGATTCAGCTCCGTGTACCGCAACGCTGTCCAAAGGTGCCCGTCGTCGAGAGGGCACGAATAGAACCTTCCCTGCCAGACATGCCCGCTCGAGCCATGCTTCGCGTTCCAATACGTCGCGTATCGTCCGTGCGTCTGCTTCAGCGTCGCAGCCAGACTGTCCGCCTGATGAGGCACCAGCACCAAATGAACATGATTGGACATCAGGCAGTAGCCCACTATGGCGGACCCGTGCTTCGCGGCATTTTCCCGCAGCAGCCCCAGATAAACTTCCCGGTCTCCGTCCCAGCTCAGAATGAACTGCCGTGCGTTTCCGCGTTGCGTCACATGATGGGCAATTTGCAGCGCCACTACCCGGGCGAACCGTGCCATACTCGTCCATTCAGCGGTCCGGCCCACCGAGAACCAACAAGCGTCTGCCGCAGCCGGAATTCTCCGCGCCAACAGAATACGCCTGCAGGCATCCCATCGATGGTCGCCTTTGAGTGGATTGTTGGAGAACAGTATTGGTCGGGGAGAGAGGATTTGAACCTCCGACCCCCTGGTCCCGAACCAGGTGCTCTACCAGGCTGAGCCACTCCCCGACGTTGGTTGCAGAATGCGTCCTGGGACCTCGCCTGGTGCCTTGCAGTCCACCGGATACGCTTGGATCAGTGTAACAGATAGTTGGCCGGTGTTCCGCACCCGCCAGCCGGGGTAGAGTACGCAACTTCAGCACATTAGCGCCATCCCCGATCGCGGGCGGCCGGCGGGCACCCGGGGCTCGAACCCCCAGCTAGACTGTCTACGCCGCTTGCGCATCTGAGTGAAGGAATCACGGCCGGCCCGGCCCCCTGCAGCAGTGTCTGCGGGATGGTCTTTTCGGCCTTGGCCCACGAAAGGACAAATACATGGCGAAACAACCGGAGAGCCGCAACATTGATTTCACCAACAGCTCAGTGCGCGGAGGGCGTGGTGACTCGCGGCAGGATGCGATTGCCGGTCCCGATGCGCTCGACGGGCGGGATAAGGTCACCGGCGGGGCTGAGCAGCCCAGGGCTTTGCGCAAGGAGACTGCCCGCGAGACGGCGCGCCTGAATGCCCAAACCGAGGAGGAAGTGGATGCTTTGCGCGTCAACCTGGTGCAGGACGACGACAGCATGCAAAACACGAGCTATGGAACCGGCAAGATCGTCGATGACGTGGCGAGAGATCGCATGGCCGGCATGACCGAGGTGGGCAGGGATCTGGATGACAAGGGCGTGAACAGCGTGGTTCCAGGGCGGAACAATACGAGCTCCGCGCTTCGCAGCCATCATCCGAATACAGGAATCGCGCGCGCGCAGGACATTGGAGAGGGGAACCTCGACGAGCCTCGCGATGAGGGCCGACTGGACCGTAAGGTCGACGAAGGTACGGCAGCGTAAGGAGCTGAAGGCGAGGGGATTGAGAATGCGCTGAGCACAATTTCTCCTGAGAGCCTGGCGGAGGCCAGGATACCCCTCGCCCGTTTTAACGCCAAGCTCCCAAGTTTCTCCGGGAGCAAAGCTACGTTAGAATGCCTGCGGCCAAGCGTTTGTGATGGCGGTCATGAGTGTGAGGGACCGAGTTTCAGGGATCAGGCGGCGTCTTGCGATCTCTGCGCACTATCTCGCATTCAGAAAGTTGAAGTCCCGATTGGAACCGTGAATATCAGCGTGGCAATCGGTACACGATTTTGAGTGCTCGGCGTGATCCTTCGCGGGAGGTATATGCGCTCCCGTATTGAGATTGGGCGATGGGAAATGGCATGATTGGCACACGGCATCAACTTTGGCGCGTATCAGCAAATGTGGATTCGGACCGCCATGCGGTAAGTGACATGCCGTGCATCCCTCGGTCTTCACTACCGCGTGTTCAAACAAAAACGGCCCGGCAGTCGAGGTGTGGCAATCCGTGCAGAAGGTGTCTTGCCGATAAGACGCTCCTGGACGCTCCTCTTGCCGCGTCCCATGCGGATCATGGCAATCCGTGCATTGAACGAGCCCGCTCCGGACATTGTGCCGCGATGGCATGTCGAATTGAGGCTTGACCTGAGCATGACATTGGTAGCAGAGCTCAGGTTGGGGCGCCTTGAGCAGGGACTTCGAACTGTCGCCGCCATGAATACTGTGGCACGCAGTGCAACCCAGCCCACTTCTGCCGTGCGGGGAGCGGTCAAAGCCCGAGTGTGTGCCGCGGTGGCAACTGAGGCACACTTGATCCACCTCTTTTTGAGTTCCGGATGCGGGATCGATTTCCTTTGACTTCTCACCTCCGCTCGCAACGTGATCTTTTTGGGATCCATGGCAAATTGAGCAAGTGAGATCTTTTGCATTAGTCCGGCGCACATGAGGACTTACAGAAAGATGGCTGACTAATGAGGAATGGCAGCGTGCGCAGGTGCGAGCGTCCGATGGGTCAGACGGATGAGAAGGACCTCCCTGGCGATCGCCCGGCTGTGCGCCCGCCAGAAATGGCGCTATCAAGAAAGCTGCGAAAACAATTGCGCCGAGGCGCGCGATGTGAAAGGTGCGCATCTTCAAAGGCCGGCGGTCTGGACCGCTTGTGAGTGGCATTTGGCTTCGTTCGCCCATCAGGTGGCATCCACCCCGCTTCCCTGGCACCCGGATCCCTATGTTGCTGACTTAGTTCGGGCACTTACCGGTGTGATGGGGGAGTCGGCGTTTGCTCCGGCTCCGCGCTTTGAATCACTGTACGGCGGGGATCACGCGGTGCGACAAACGGCTGAGGTCTAATGCTGCCGCCGTGGCAAGTGCCACAAGTCACGGGCCCGGCAACATTATCCTGGCCGACGATGTACTTGCGGTTGATTTCCATGGTCATGGTGTACATGAGACGGGCGACTTGCTCCATTGGCTTGGAGTCGTCTGCGAATCGCGGACCAGGCGGGCCGCCGGGAGCAACTTCGTCTGAATCTCTCTGGTGGCACGCGCTGCATCGCACGCCGAGTTCCACGTTCCATTGATTCATGATGGTTTGCACCTGGGAGCCGGTAAGGTTTTTCGGTAACACCTTGAGGTTTGTAGGCGACGGATAATGGTGAGACCTGCTCGGCGATGAACCGATCCAGGTACTCTGTGCGATTGACAAAGATTGAGCAGTTGCGCCGATGACGAAGAGAATCATTGCGGCGACACCTCTGAATGCCGCTCGCCAACGTTTCAATGCCCCCTTCGCCGACGTGGCAATCGCATTCATAACTGCTCACCTGGCTTACTGTTCGGATCAGCCGGTGCACTTTCTGGCCACCCGGCTCTACCCGCGACATTCCCGATGCGAAATTGCAAAGTGCCTACCAACTGTCCTTGGCTTTCTGCTGGCGCGACCAGAGGAAATCCACAACCTGATGAATGTCTTCCTCGCTGAGAACGTTCTTCCAGGCCGGCATGTAGAGGGGCGGCGTTGGGCCCTTGGCATTCTCGAGCGGCGGAGCGCGCCCGTTGCGCACGATCGCGAGGATCTCATCTTTGGTGTAGTCATCGGAGATATGCAGCAACGATGGGACCTGGCCGCCCTGAGCGTTGGGATTGGGAAGACCGCCCTCGAGTTCGCGGCCGTGACATCCGGCGCAGCCGACGCGCGCGAACTCCTCCTTGCCGGCTTCAATCGATACGTCGCCAGGAGAAACCGGTCGCGTATGATGCGACAGGATGGCCTGCGCATCGTCGGAGGTTGCTGTGCCCATGTAGGCGATGAGCGCCTTGCGTGCGTTGGTTTCGAGATCGTACTCCGGCATTGTGCTGCCGGGGTAGACATACTGCGGATTGACCAACTGCTCATCGAGCCATTCGGAAGAGTGGCGTTGCGTGACACCCAGCAGATCGGGTGCGGCTTTTGCGCCCACGCCACCAACGGAGTGGCAGACAATGCAGTTCTTCTGCGTGAAAAGTTCGCGGCCATACTCCGCGCTGGGAATCAGGCGCACGCTAGAGTAGTAGGAACCCATGTCCTCACTGGTGAGGGAAAGCATGTAGTAGGTCAGGTCGCGCGCCTGCTCTCGGCTGAAGTGATAATTCGGCATGGCCGAGCCGGCGGAGACCTGGTTGGGCGCGAGGAAGTGCCGCTCGAGCCATTCGGGAGAACGGCGGCTGGCGCCCTCCTCGCTGAGGTCGGGCCCGATGCTTCCCCCAACACCGTTGAGCTTGTGGCAGCCGCGGCAGCCCTGGGTTTCGAACAGATGGCGGCCGGCGGTGAGTTCCGGTACGCCGGGTACTTCGCCTTCCTTGTGGCAGCGGCCGCAGGAGGCGCGGATGTATTCGCGGGCGAGCAGGGGCTTATCCCAGAACTGCACGTTGCCGTGCGCGTCTCCCGTGGTGGTGGCGAGGCCCTGCCCGCCGTGGCAGATGGTGCAGCCAAATTTGGAGGCAATGTGCGGGCCAAGCCCCTGGTGATAGCGGAAGGGCTCAGGCGCATTCTTCATGGTCGGGTCATCGACACCGAGGTGGCAGGTGGGGCACCGGTCCACGCGCTGCAGGCCGGTGAGCATTACCTGGTGAATGTGCAGCGGCGTGCTCAGCACGGCAGCCTTGGCCGCCGCGTTCGGTTCGCCTTGCGCCTCAAGCTGCAAGAATGCCCGCTGATAGGACTTCCACGATGGCGTGCTCGCCTGGCGGATGGCCCAGAGCAGAAGGATCAGCGAAATGAAACTGAGCAGGAAGAATATCTGCGGCAGGCGGTTTTTCATTACTCTGCCCCTGTTACGACGTGAACCCACGGTGGAACGAATGCCCAGCCTGGTCCACGGAAGAATGTGCCGACAATGATGAGAGCGATATTGGCCGCGACAAATACGGTGAACAGGCCAATGGCCCACTTGCGGTCAGAGGGACGACGGCTCGGATTGCGATCGAAATACGGAATCGCAAGCAGCGCCACGACCATGAGGGCAGGAGCGACAACCCCGCCGATGAAAGCGGAATGGCTGACCAGTTCCTGCAGGCCGAGGAAGTACCACGGAGCCTTGGCAGGATTGGGTGTTTTCGCGGGATTGGCAAGCTCTTCAAGCGGAGCGCGGAAGAAGAGTGACGTGGCCATAATGGTTGTGACCGTCGCCATGAGGGCGATGGCTTCGCGGAAGAAAGCGTACGGATGAGCGAAGACTGCGTCGTCCTCTTCGTCGGGTGCAATGGTCTCGAAGATGGGCTTGCCTGTGACGACCTCCATCAGGCCGTAGGTCTTGCTGGTGGACACCGCCGTGGCGCGGAGCGCCGGCTGTGCGGGCGCGCCGATGGTGACCAGTTCCTGTTCGGGCTGGCGGCCTTTCAGCTTCCAGATCGGCCGTGACAGGCCGCCGTCCTTGCGGACGCGCCAGAAATGCACGATGGTGAGCAGGATGACAATTGAAGGCAGCACGGCAACGTGCAGCACGTAGAAGCGCAGGAGTGCTCCTTCGCCTACGGAGTGGCCGCCGAGCAGGAGTTCGCGAAGCTGGCCGCCGACGAGCGGCGCATAACTGCCGATGTTGGTGCCTACAGTAATGGCCCAGAAGGCGAGTTGATCCCACGGCAGAAGATAGCCCGTGAATGACAGGCCCAGCGTGAGAAGCAGCAGCAGCACACCGACGACCCAGTTGAACTGGCGCGGTCTCTTATACGAACCGGTGTAGAAGACCCGGCACATGTGCAGGAACACGCAGACCACCATGCCGTGCGCGGCCCAGCGATTCATCGCCCGCAGGTAGGGTCCGAGGAACACGACGAACTGCAGGTCCTTCATGTCCTGGTACGCCTGCGAGGTCGAGGGCCGGTAGTAGCACATGAGAGCGATGCCGGTAGTAACGAGAATGACGAAAAGAAAGAACGTGATGAAGCCGAGGTAAAAGGTGTGCTTGAACCGCATGTGCTCTTTCTTCACCTTGGCTGGGTGAATATGGAGCCACACGTTGAGGAAGACCAGCTCGGATTTCCCCTTGTCTGTGGAAAGGGATTCTCCGCGAAAGATCGAGCGCCAGATGTCTGTGAAGAACTTCATGTCTACACCATGAGCCGGTAGCTGGAGGGAACAGCCTTTTCCTTGTCGACGCGCAGTTGGCCGTCGCGCGCCATCGTGACTTCAAACCACTGCAGGGGCTTGGGAGCAGGGCCGTGTTGCACCGACCCATCTGCCGCAAATACGCTGCCGTGGCACGGGCAGTGGAACTTCTGATCGCTCTGAAAGTGCGCCACGGTGCAGCCGAGGTGCGTGCACACGGCGCTGGCAACGGCAAAGCCCTTTTCCCGATCGCGGAAGACAAATATCTTCTCCTCTGCGAGGAAGCTAGGCGCGCCGTATGCGAAATCGGCGGGATTGCCGATCTTGAATGATTGCGGCGGTTCGTAATACACGCTGGGCACCAGATAGCGGACCACCGCTCCAAGGCTCACGGAAACGCCCGAGAAGAGCGTAGCCATACCCGCGGTTCCCCAACTGAAAAAGAATCGACGATTCATACGCGTTCTCCCCTAAGCAAAAAGTTCCCGTTGCTGCCGCTCAAGAGCTTCCATAGTGATGGCGTCCGTGGGACACCGCTCTGCACAGAGGGCACAGCGAATGCATTTTTCTTCGTTCTTGATGATGGCGCTGGCCTGCCCGACCCGGAGTTCGTCTGCCGATACGCCGTAGCGTTGCTGAATGAGTGCGTCGTAGCGCGCGTCGCCACTGACCTGAACCAGATCAACGAGCCGCAGGCAGGATTCCGGGCAAACGTCGACGCAGCCGGCACAGAGGATGCATTTGGATCCATCGAAGATGGTGTTGACCTGGCATTTGAGACAGCGACTCGCTTCGGCGCGGCCCTGCTCATCGTTCAGCCCAAGTTCCACCTCGGCGATGCCGATGCGGCGATTGGAAGGCAGCATGGGCATCTTCTGGCGCGCTGTCGTGAGATACCCCTTCGGCATCTTCCAGTTGCGAAGAATGCGGAAGCGATGGCGTTCCATGGATTCCGTCTTGCCGCTGAGGTAGAGGTGAATCGAGCGAGCGGCCTTATGACCGTTGGCAACGGCTTCGACGAGGATGCGCGGGCCGAAGGCTACATCGCCGCCGGCAAACACACCTGGCGAGGTGGTGCCGAGGTTCTCGTCGATCTTGAGAATTCCGCGTGGCGTGACCTGCACTCCGTCCTGGTTGCCGAGGAACGAGAGGTCCGCCTGTTGGCCGATGGCAAGGATGACACTGTCGCACGGTATGATCTTTTCTTCGTCGCTAAAAGCTGGATTGAAGCGGCCATTCTCATCAAATACGCTGACGCAGCGGCGAACTTTGAGGCCGGTTACTTTGCCGTTTTCCCCGACCACTTCTCTCGGGCCCCAACTGTTGTCGACTGCAATTCCTTCCTGTTCGGCCTCTTCCACTTCACCTTTCCAGGCCGGCATTTGCGCTCGCGATTCGAGGCTGACAAGCGCAACCTGCTCGGCACCGGAACGCCGTGCCATGCGAGCCGCGTCGAACGCCGGGCGTAGATCCTTCTGCTCGTTGTCGATCATGGCGAAATCGGCGGCTTCCTGCACGAGGCGCACGGCAGAACGAGCCACATCGATCGCGACATTTCCACCGCCCACTACCACGACCCGCTTGCCAAGATCGATTTCGAAGCCGAGATTGACGTTGATGAGGAAATCGATTCCGTTGTATACGCCCGAGAGGTGTGCTCCAGGGATGCTCAAGTCACGGCCTTTGTTGAGGCCGGTGGCCAGCAGGACAGAATCGAATTTTGCGCGCAGATCCGTAAAGGAAATGTCGCGGCCCACGGTGACGCGCGTATGCAGCTTTACGCCCATGGAGAGGATGTTCTCGATCTCCATCTTGATAATTTCGCGCGGTAGCCAAAAGTGCGGGATGCCGAGGAAGAGCATGCCTCCCGGAACGGGAGCAGACTCGAACACTTCCACGTGGTATCCGAGCAGCGCCAGATCGTGCGCGCAGGTGAGTCCGCAAACCCCGGCGCCCACGATGGCGATCTTCTTGTCGCGCCGCGGCGCGGGCGGCAGGGCTCTGCGCGCGGGATCATGCCCCGCGCCGAGATTGTGGCGATCTGTGACGTAACGCTTGAGAGCGCAGATCGCGATGGGCTCGTCAATCTTTCCGCGGCGGCAGTTGTCTTCACATGGGTGAGCACAGATGCGGCCAAGCACATAGGCGAAGGGATTGGGCGCACGCGCAATCATGTACGCTTCCTCGTCCTTCGAAAGTCCGATGGCCTGCACATACTGCCAGCACTCGGTGTGAATGGGGCAGGCGGTCTCGCACGGGATGTTCTTTGCGAAGTACTCCCGGTCCGGAATGGTTACGGCGTAGCTCATGCTCTCCCAATGCGCTCACAGCGCCCGGTGATGAGGCCGATTCAGGGGCTTAGAATGCCGGCGGAGAAGCTGGTTCACCCGCCGGCTCCAAACACCACCCAATCGCGCGATTGCGAATCGGGTTAATTCTGCTGTGCCTTAAGCTTCTCGATCTCTTCGTCAGACAGGGACTTGAAGAAAGCCGAAGGGTTCTTGTCCTTACGCTGCTCCTGGTCGTACACCAGGAATTCGTAGATCGTTTTGCCCTGCGAATCGCCGATGCCGGAGTTGGGCTTGTGCATCATGCGCTTCACATAGCGCTCCCACTCCTGCTTCGTCATTGTCGTGTTAACGGGGCGTGCAAGGGTGTGACATTTGGCACACTTGTCTGCGAAGACCTTGTACCCCTTCTGCTGTTCCGCCGGATAACTGGCGACATTGATGCTGGCCGGTCCCTTATCCTGCGGCAGGGTCACGTTGCTGCTTTGCGCAGCGGTTAAGAATGGAGCGGCGATGAGTGCGATGACGATAAGCCGTATGATCTTGTGCATTTGCGGTCTCCTTACCACATGAACCGGAAGTCGAGCTTGAAAAGTTTGTCAGTCGTGCCCAGAAGCGCGACAGGGTCGGCATCGTGTTCCTGGTTGTAGCTGGCGCGGGCCACGATATTGCCCGTTTCAGTGAGGGCATGCTCGGCACCGATGCCCCAGGCGCGGTTGTGCACCGTGGGTAAAGTCGGAATCGTCGCTGTACCTCGATCGAAGCGGGCCATGAGCGCCGTGCCTGTCTTCAGGTAGTAATCCGCTTCTCCCCGGTAGGTGTTTTGGGTGTAGTTCGCTATGGAATCGGCAGCCAGTGCCTTCCAGTCGTCTCGGCCATGCATGTAGCCGCCCAGGAGATCGAGTTTGTCGAAGAACAGGTAATTACCAAACACGCCCTCTCGCTCGAAAACAGGACGATAGGTGAATTCGGCATCAGTACCGGCGTTCTGAACCTGGTCCTTCGAACCGCGATACATCATGACGGTGACGCCTCCATCAGGACCGAACCAGTAATCCGCGTCGACCCAGACGTCCTTGGAATTCTTATTGGAGCCGGCCAGAATCGCATTGCCATCCGCATCCAGACCGTTGGTGACCTTCGCCGAAATGGCAAAGACGTTCTTGAAGTAATTCGAGGCCCAGGTATAGCCAAAGTCCACGCCGACGGGAGCCTGATCGAGCGAAAATCCGATTGGATCGGTCTGCGTGAGCGTGAACGATGGATCTGGGAAGAGGTTGTAGAACATCGCTGCCCGCGTTCCCTCCCCTTCCTGCATGTGAATCTGGCCACCCTTCACGAACACACTGTTATTCGCATGGCCGGCTGTGTAGACACCAAATCCCTGTTCCAGGCCGTTGCTACCATCCTGGAACATCTCGTAGTGGCCGAAATAGGAGAAGCCGGTGGTGGCAATCGCCCCGGCGACAAAAAAGGCCGCCTCGTCAAGATTGAAACTGGAGGTGGTGGAAGTGGCCTGCGGCGGGGTACTTCCGGTGTCAGCGATGTTCTTGTCTTCAGTCACACTGCCCTGCAACAAAATGGCGAAAGAGTTAGCGAGACTGAACTTGATATTTTTGTCGAGCGCGCTGACCTTGGGTACAGGCTTCGTCCCATCCATCTCATCCGGCGGCATGCGATATCCGAGCCGCTTGAACATGTACCCGTTCTTGTTGAGCGCGGGAGGAATCGTGTGGCAGGTGTAGCATTTGACTCCGAACTTGCGTGCGAAGGCCGGAATCGCGTGGCCCGGGGCAGGAGCCAAAAGTGCCAGCATAAAGAACGACACAACTGTCCACCGGACAGAAAACCGAGCTTTCATAAGGGAACTCCTGCCCCAAAGGAAAGCATGCGGAAAACCAAACTGGCCGTCGTTTGTTTTCAGCGGATTGCCGCTGACGCGCGTCGGGGTCTGTGGAGACTACTCCCCGATTTCTTCATCCACCTGTGGAATGGATTCCCCATCTGCCGTCTCTGCTCCGCGCTTGAGCAGCGAGTAAAAGGTCTTTCGATCGACTCCGGCCTGGCGGGCAGCCGCGCTCACATTGCCGCCGCAGCGGGCTAGAACCGCCTGGGCATAGGACGCCTCAAAGCCCGCAAGATAGCGCTCGCGCGCATCCTTCCAGTGGAGCGAGGCGAAATTGTTCGACGAATCGATAATCTCAAACTCCTCATCGAGATCCCCCGGCACGAGCGCGCCGCCGGAATGGAGCGCTGTAAGCCGCTCGATAACGTTCTTGAGCTGGCGTACGTTGCCGGGCCAGGAGTGACGCATGAGGGTTTCGTAGAACTGTGGAGAAGCGGTGAAAGTCTTGCCGTAACGACGCGAAAATCGCTCGAGAAAAAATCGCGCGAGGTGGGGAATATCTTCGGGCCTGTCGCGGAGCGGGGGAAGCTTTACGGTGACGACTCCTAATCGGTAGTACAGCTCTTCACGAAAAGTGCCGGCCTTGATCTTTGCCTGCAGATCTTGATTTGTCGCACACAGGATTCGGCAATCCACACGCACCTGCGCGACTCCGCCGAGCCGCCTCAGCGCGCGCTCTTCGACAAAACGGAACAGCCGCGTCTGCAGCTCAACACTCAGATCGCCAATCTCGTCGAGAAAGAGCGTGCCACCTTGCGCCGACTCGATCAGGCCTTTCCTCATGCGCTCGGCGCCGGTGAAGGCGCCACGCTCATAGCCGAACAATTCGCTCTCGATGAGCGTCGCGGGCATTGCGCTACACTCGACCGGGACAAATGGGCCATCCTTGCGCCGGCTCAGATTGTGCACGAAACGCGCCGTGACTTCTTTGCCAGTGCCGCTCTCGCCCAGGATCATAACTGTGGCATCGGTGGGAGCCGCCCGCCGGCATTTATCCATCTGCTCCAGCATGGCGGGACTGCGGCTTTGCGCGCCATCGGTGTCGCCAAGCGATTCCAGCCGGCCCCTTAATCGCGTCACTTCGCGCTGCAAAGATATGTGCGAAAGGGCGCGGTTTACCACCAGCAGAAGATCTTCCCGCTTGAACGGTTTCTGCAGGTAATCGAATGCGCCGCTGCGCATTGCAAGCACAGCGCCTTCCACGCTGCCGTAAGCAGTAAGAAACACGATGGGCAGCGAGGGATGCGCTTCGTGCAGCCGCGCAAACACTTCCTCCCCGCTCATGCCCGGCATGCGTATGTCGAGCAGAACGAGTTCGGGCGAGGTTGCGAGGGCGGCGGAGAGCCCTTTCGCAGGATCAACGAAGATATCTACACTTACGCCGGGCAGCCGCAGCATTCGTTCGATGTTTTCGCCCAGAGCGGCTTCGTCATCGATGACGAAAATGCGACTCATTCCTCGACTCCGCCGATGAACCAGTGATACGGCTGCCCGAGCGTAAAACGCGTCGGGGGCAGCTCGAGAACGAAGCATGCGCCGCGGCCATCTCTCGCCTCGTATCGGATTCGCCCATCATACATGTCGAGTAGGCTGGCGGCGAGGAACAGGCCCAGGCCGAGCCGTTCCCGTCCGCTGCTCTGTGTTACGAAGGGTTCGAAAAGGTGCTCGCGGATGCTTTCCGGCACCCCGGGGCCGTTGTCCTCGATGCGGAGGACAACCTTTGCGCCGGCGCAACGATAAGGCTCAAGGCGAAGCCAGATTCCGGCCTCACTGTGGCCCTCCAGCGCTCGCAACGAGTTTGCCAACAACCCGCGGACCACCTCGGCCATCACGTGCTCGGGCACATCGACGCGTGGAGCTTCGGCGATCTGCTCGATGATCTCGACACCCTGCGATTCAGCGGCCGTTTTGAACGCATCCACCACCTCGTTCAGAACTTTTGCGGGTAAAGAAGGCTCGAATGCCTCACTGCCGCGCTCCCGGCGCAAAGCCTGCAGCAGCGTGCGGGCGATTCGGCTCATGTAGCGGGCTTCCGTCAACATCTGATCGATGTCGGCGCATAGGGCCGCATCGTCTTTTCTCTCCTCGCGAAGGACCTCCAGCCTCCCGGAAACTATCGCCAGCGGGTTATTGAACTCATGCATGAAGCCGGCAGTAAACTGGCCCAGCAACGTGAGTTGATGCGACAGGCGCGCTTGCTTATCGGCGGCACTGAGTTCCTCGCGAAGACGTCCCGTCCGAAAACGCACAGTCTCCAGTTGAAGTTCGAGCGTCTTCTCGCGCTCTTCGGCCTCATCAACCGCGGCTTTCCACTGTCGGCGCTCGCTTCGCAGGAACATCACCGCCGGAATGGGTGCGGCCAGGGTGCCGAAAATGATCGCCACCCACCACCGAACAGGGACGCCAGGAGACAGCCAAACGGCGATGGGCACAAGCAGGAGAATCCAGCCGCCGCTGACCCAAAGCAGTGCCGTGGCGTATCTCTTCAATCCAGTTGGGCGATCTCGTTCGACATTCGCGGGCATTGGGTCCAGTTTAAGAGCACCCAACCTGTAATTTCGCCGATTTTCAGGATTTGATTGGACATATGGTTCGCTGAAACCCGGCCCTCAAACCCTCTCTCGCTCGCCAGTCTAGCCAATTCACCTGCGTTCGGGCCTGAAGAGACGGATGGGTGCGGCGCTCACGATCCGCTCGGGCGGATCGGAGGATCAATCGCCGGCCGTCGCCCCCCGCCATCAGGTTCCAATTTTGGGAAATCCTCCCCGATCTGTGCTCGTTCGGGTGCGCTCGTGCCCCCTGCCAGCCGGCAGCCATGGCAATTCTCGGCCAAATCGCTTAGGCTTTGTGTACGAGACTAGGGACAGGAATGAGCGGCAGGTCGAAATGTGCAAACGTTACGGGTTCGTAATTGTCCGCCTGCGATTCTTCTGATACATTGGGCAGTGTTCCAGGAAATAAGTAAGTTCGGTAAAGCAGCCGGGTCGCTAAATCAGTGTCTTGCGACTCTTTCGCGTCAGACGGCTCACCCAAGGGTATGCTGCGGCGCGTCTTGTTACCACCCTCTTTTTGGTTTGGCTTTTCCCCAGGTTTTTGGCACGTAGATTGGAAATGGGCATGGAAGTTTGTTGAAGTTGTTGGTGGGACCAGATAATGATGAGATCTAGCTCTCCGCTGGTAGAGGTACAAGGCGAATCGATTCGTGAATCCAAGCGGCTTAGGGTAGTGCATTCCGCAAGCGTTCCGAAGTACGCAGGGCAGCGCCGTACGTTTGCCAACTGGAGTCTCTCCAGTGGCAAGCGCGTTTTCGACGTTCTGTTATCCTCAGCGGTTCTGTTGGCGTTCGGGTTGCCAATGCTGCTGATTGCTGGCTGCATTCGGCTGACCTCCAGGGGTCCGGCTATTTTCGTACAACAGCGAGTGGGCCAGGGTGGAAGACTGTTTTCTATATATAAGTTTCGTAGTATGACGGTCGCCGACGGACGGCGCGGCTCTGGACTCACCAAGTCGGGAGACCATCGAGTTACCTGGATTGGGAAATGCCTCCGCAGGCTGAAGCTGGACGAATTGCCACAGTTCTATAACGTGCTGCGCGGAGAGATGAGCATCGTCGGGCCCCGGCCAAAACTGCCCGAGTTTGCCGATGATCTGACTCTCGCCTATCGCCCCGGCATTACGGGTGCAGCATCACTGGCATTCTGCCGCGAAGAAGAGATCCTGGCATCCGTTCCCGCCGACCAGGTCGAACCGTTCTATCACGAACGCATCAAGCCCCTGAAGGCCAGCATCGATGCGCGCTACGCCTCCAACGCAACGTTTCGCTCCGATCTCCGCATCGTCCTTTCGACTCTTTTCGCGAGTCTCAATGACGAACACTATGCGGCGCTGCAGGCCCATGAGGTCCACGCAGCGTCACCCGCGGGAAATCACCTCGCCGAAATCGTCAATTAAGAAACAGCATTTTTGTCACACGTCGACTGGCGGAACAGGTCGCCTGCGAGGGCTCGAACGGGCTCTGGCTCTGGGTGCCGGAACCGGATACAATCCTTACATCGGTCCAATTAAACCGTAGAATTGTAGGCTTAAGGCATGCCTCCCAAAAATTCGGAATCGCCAAAGACCATCATCCTCACCGGTGGTGCAGGCTTCATCGGTTCCAATTTCGTTCTCGACTGGATTGCCAGGGGCAATCGCGCAATCACGCTTGATCTGCTGACATACGCCGGCAATCGCGCCAGCCTGGCGCCGCTGGACCACGATCCCCGTCATCTGTTCGTCCACGGTGATATCGGCGATCCGGAACTGGTGGCAGCCCTCTTCCGAGACCACAGACCCAGCGCGATCGTGCACTTCGCTGCCGAAAGCCACGTTGACCGGTCCATTCTGGAGCCGGGAGCATTTGTTCGCACCAACGTTCAAGGCACGCTGAACCTGCTGGAACAGGCACGTACCTACTGGTCGGCACTCTCCGGTCAGGAACGGGACGAGTTCCGTTTTCTTCACGTCTCTACCGACGAAGTCTACGGCTCACTTGGTCCCGAAGATCCGGCTTTTTCTGAAGCGACTCCTTATGCGCCGAACAGTCCATATGCCGCGTCGAAAGCTGGATCTGACCATCTGGTTCGCGCCTACTTCCATACCTACGGCCTGCCCACACTCACCACAAACTGCTCCAACAACTACGGTCCGCTGCAGTTCCCAGAGAAGCTGATCCCGCTGATGATTCTAAATGCGCTCGAGGGCAAGCACCTTCCCGTCTATGGCGACGGCCAAAATGTACGCGACTGGTTGTATGTTGGAGATCACTGCGAGGCAATCCGCACGGTGCTGCAGAACGGGAAGCCGGGCGAAACCTACAACGTAGGCGGTAACAGTGAGCGACCCAACATTGACGTGGTAACTACGATCTGCAGCATTCTCGATGAACTCAGGCCGAATTCCGTCATCGGAGATCGCCGAAACCTCATCAAGTTCGTCATGGATCGCCCAGGCCATGATCGGCGTTATGCAATTGACGCGTCGAAAATTGCCCGAGAACTGGGTTGGACTCCCAGCGTGAGTTTCGATCAGGGATTGCGCAAAACGATCCAGTGGTACCTCGAGAACCCGCAGTGGATCGAGGACGTTCGAACCGGGGCATACAGGGATTGGATACGAAATAACTACGAGGAGAGGTTCGCACGATGAAGGGAATCATTCTCGCGGGCGGATCCGGTACCCGGCTCTATCCCGTCACCCACGTGGTTTCCAAGCAGCTTCTGCCTGTCTACGACAAGCCGATGATCTATTTTCCCTTGAGCACGCTGATGTTGGCGGGAATCCGGGACATCCTGATCATCTCGACGCCGCAGGACACCCATCGCTTTGAAGCTTTGCTGGGCGACGGCAGCCGCTGGGGCCTGAGTCTCACCTATGCCGTACAACCGAGTCCCGACGGGCTTGCGCAAGCTTTCCTGATCGGCCGGGAGTTCATTGCCGGCGAGGCATGTGCGCTCGTGCTCGGCGATAACATCTTCTATGGTCAGTCATTCTCGGCCCAGCTTCAGGCCGCCGCCGCACAGCAGGATGGCGCGACGGTGTTTGCCTATCGAGTACAGGATCCGGAACGCTACGGAGTGATCGAATTCGACGCTCAATTCCGCGCCGTCAGCATTGAAGAGAAGCCCGCTCAACCGAAGTCCAATTTTGCAGTCACCGGCCTCTACTTCTATGACCGGGATGTTGCCGCTCATGCTGCGAGCCTGAAGCCGT
>Ga0157369_10003243_pt1 | contig 19372 bp, 20 predicted proteins | sample C25metaG_FD_113461 | JGI IMG/M metagenome (GOLD analysis project Ga0157369, IMG submission 113461) | Corn rhizosphere microbial communities from Kellogg Biological Station, Michigan, USA - C2-5 metaG | ecosystem: Host-associated > Plants > Roots > Rhizosphere > Soil | place: USA: Michigan... | reverse complement strand
CTCTGCGACAACCCTTCCGCGTCGGAGGTGTTGAAGGCCTGTGCCGCGAAGATCGACGAGCTGAAGAAGGCCCTGTCCGACTTCGTGATGCAGCACACGCCGACGGTCGCCGGAACCGGCGAGGTCGACACGCAGCCCACGCTCGGATTCCAGCGCGTGATCCAGCGCGCGATCCTGCACGTGCAGTCGTCCGGGAAGAAAGAGGTCACCGGCGCCAACGTGCTCGTCGCCATCTACGGCGAGAAGGACTCGCACGCGGTCTACTTCCTGCACCAGCAGGGGGTGTCGCGCCTCGACGTGGTGAACTACATCTCGCACGGCATCACCAAGGCCCCGCAGCAGCCGGGCCAGCGCGAGGAGAGCGAGAACGAGAGCGAGGCCCCCGAGTCCCAGGCCGGCGGCGCCCTCGAGAGCTTCACCCAGAACCTGAACCAGCTCGCCATCGACGGCAAGATCGACCCGCTGATCGGCCGCGAGTCCGAGCTCGAGCGCGTGGTGCAGATCCTCTGCCGCCGCCGCAAGAACAACCCGCTGCTGGTGGGCGAGGCGGGCGTGGGCAAGACGGCCATCGCCGAGGGCCTCGCCAAGCGCATCGTCGACGGCCAGGTCCCGGAGATCCTCGCCAAGGCGCAGGTGTACGCGCTCGACATGGGCGCGCTCCTCGCGGGCACCAAGTATCGCGGCGACTTCGAGCAGCGCCTGAAGGCGGTGCTGAAGCAGCTCGTGGACAACCCGAACGCCGTCCTCTTCATCGACGAGATCCATACGCTCATCGGCGCCGGCAGCGCCTCGGGCGGGACACTCGATGCGTCGAACCTGCTGAAGCCCGCGCTCTCGTCGGGCGCGCTCAAGTGCATCGGCGCCACGACGTACCAGGAATTCCGCGGCATCTTCGAGAAGGACCACGCGCTCTCGCGGCGCTTCCAGAAGGTGGACGTGAACGAGCCTTCGATCACGGAGACGGTCGAGATCCTGCGCGGCCTCAAATCGCGTTTCGAGCTGCATCACGGCGTGAAGTACACGGCGAACGCGCTCACGACCGCCGCGGAGCTCTCCGCGCGCTACATCAACGACCGCCACCTGCCGGACAAGGCGATCGACGTGATCGACGAGGCCGGGGCGCTGCAGCGCATCCTGCCCAAGTCCAAGCAGAAGAAGGTGATCGGCAAGCCCGAGATCGAGGAGATCGTCTCCAAGATCGCGCGCGTGCCCGCGCGCAACGTCTCCAACGACGACCGCTCCGCGTTGAAGAACCTCGATCGCGACCTCAAGGCCACGGTGTTCGGCCAGGACAAGGCGATCGATGCGCTCTCCGCGGCCATCAAGATGGCTCGCTCGGGACTCGGCAACCCGCAGAAACCGGTCGGCAGCTTCCTCTTCTCGGGACCCACGGGCGTCGGCAAGACCGAAGTGGCGCGCCAGCTCGCGTTCATCATGGGGGTCGAGCTCATCCGCTTCGACATGTCGGAGTACATGGAGCGCCATGCGGTGTCGCGCCTGATCGGCGCGCCCCCGGGCTACGTGGGATTCGACCAGGGCGGCCTCCTGACCGAGGCGATCACCAAGCACCCGTACTCGGTGCTGCTGCTCGACGAGATCGAGAAGGCGCACCCGGACATCTTCAACATCCTGCTGCAGGTGATGGACCACGGGACGTTGACCGACAACAACGGGCGCAAGGCGGACTTCCGCAACGTCGCCATCATCATGACGACCAATGCCGGCGCGGCGGAGCTGTCGAAGACCACGATCGGCTTCTCGAGCAACAAGGCGCCGGGCGACGAGATGGGCGAGATCAAGCGCCTCTTCACGCCTGAGTTCCGCAACCGCCTCGATGCGATCGTCTCGTTCGGCTCGCTGGACGAGGAGATCATCCTGCGCGTGGTCGACAAGTTCCTGATGCAGCTCGAGGCGCAGCTCGCCGAGAAGAAGGTCGAGGCGATCTTCACCGAAAGCCTCAAGAAGTACCTGGCGAAGAATGGCTTCGACCCGCAGATGGGTGCCCGCCCGATGGCGCGCCTGATCCAGGACACGATCCGCCGCGCGCTCGCCGACGAGCTGCTCTTCGGCAAGCTTGCGAACGGGGGCAAGGTGACGATCGACGCCGACGACAAGGGCCAGGTCATCCTCGACATCAAGCAGTCGGATGCCCAACCCGCGGAGCCGGCGGAAGCGGCTTAGCGACCCTCGCCCCGGCCCACCCACGCCCACCCTCGCGGTGGGCGTTTTTCTTTCGGCTGCGCTATCCTCGGCTCGATGTCCTCGCGTCCCCTCCGGAAGCTCTCGCTCGTGGCGGCTGTCGGCCTCTCGTGCGCGTTGCCCGCCCTCTCCCAGCAAGTGCAGTTCCCGGCGCCGCAGTTCGCGCCTCCGAATCTCACGCCCCGGGGCGTGGCGGGACTCGCCATGAATTGCGCGATCTGCCACGGCCCCGGGGGCCGTCCCGTCGCCGGCTCGGGCATTCCCGCGCTGGCCGGGCGGCCGGAGCGCGAGGTCGTCGAGGCCATGCGCCAGTTCAAGGAAGGCTCGCGCGCCGGCACGCTGATGTCGCAGATCGCCAAGGGCTACAGCGACGAGGAGATCGTCGCCATGGCGCGGCATTTCTCCGCGCTCGGCGCGAAGGCGCCGCGCTGATGCGCCGCCGCGATTTCCTGAAGGCGGGTGGGGCGCTCCTCGCCGCCGCGCCGTCGGGATGCGCCGCTCCGTCGCCGCCCTCCGTGCGCGAGAAGGCGCACGTCGTCGTGGTGGGAGGCGGCTACGCCGGCGCCACGGCCGCTCGCCACCTGCGCATCCTCGACCCGTCGATCGGTGTCACGCTGGTCGAGGTTGAGGGCGCCTTCGAGGCGTGCCCCGTGAGCAACCAGGTCCTCGGCGGCTTTCGCAGCCCCGTCGACGCTGCCCGTCCCTATACCGCGCTCGAGCGGCGCCATGGCGTGCGCGTCGTGCACGATCGCGTCGTGGCGGTGGATGCGCAGCGCCGCGTGGTGAAGCTCGAGCGTGGCGACGCGATCCCGTTCGACCGGGCCATCGTCGCGGGCGGCATCGACTTCATGTTCGAGGACATGCCCGCGATGGCGCGGCCCGACGTCGCGAGCCGCGTGTTCCATGCGTTCAAGGGTGCCGCGCAGACCGCGGGCCTGCGCCGGCAGCTCGAGCAGATGCGCGACGGCGGCGTCTTCGCCATCGCCATTCCCGAGGCGCCCTACCGCTGCCCGCCGGCGCCCTACGAGCGTGCGTGCCAGGTGGCGGCGTACTTCCAGGCCGCGAAGCCGCGCTCGAAGATCCTCGTGCTCGACGCGAACGGCGACCTCACCTCCATGGGCGGCCTCTTCCGCAAGGCCTGGTCCGAGCTCTATGGCGGGATGATCGAGTACCGCCCGAACAGCAAGGCCGTGGACGTCGACGTGGGCGCGGGCATGATCAAGCTCGAGCTGGAGGACGTGAAGGCCGACGTGATGAACGTGATCCCGCCCATGAAGGCCGCGGACGTGGCCAACCCCTTCATCACGGTGAATCATCGCTGGTGCGAGGTCGACTGGCTCACGTACGAGTCGAAGGCCGCCCCGGGCGTGCACGTGCTGGGCGACTCGATCCAGATCGCGCCGGTCATGCCGAAGTCGGCCTCCATGGCCAATGCGCAGGCGAAGGTCTGCGCGCAGGCGATCGTGGCGCTGCTCGCCGGCGAGGCGCCCAATCCCGCGCCCACGCTGCTCAACGCGTGCTACAGCATGGTGTCGCCGAAGCTCGCGATCCACGTGGCCTCCGTGCACAAGTACGACCCGAAGGAGCGCACCATGCGCGCCGTGCCGGGCGCGGGCGGCCTCTCGCCGGCGATGAACGAGGCGGAGGCGCGCTATGCCGCGAACTGGGTGCTCGAGACGTGGGCCGACGCGCTCGAATGAAGCGCATCCTCATCCTCTTTCCCGACGAGTGGGACCGTGCCGCGGCGGCCGACGCGCGCCATCGCGGGCGCTACGAGTTCGTGTTCGAGGGCTTCGACCTCTTCCGCTTCCCGGAGAACCTGCGGCTCTTTTGCTTCGACGCGCTCGCCTTCGTCGACCGCATCGCGCGCAAGTATCGAGCGGCACGCCTCGATGCGGTGATCACCTCCGACGAGCAGTTCGGGCCGTTCACCGCGGCGCTCATCGCCGCGCGCCTGGGGCTGCCGCACGGGAACCTCGAGGCGATCCTCACCATCCAGCACAAGCATTACGCGCGGCTTGCGTTCGAGCGCATCGCGCCCGAGGCCAATGCGCGCCACGGCTTGCTGCGGCGCGACTTCTCGAAGCCCGCGGACGTGCCGCTGCCGTACCCGTTCTACGTGAAGCCGGTGAAGGCCGCGTTCTCGGTGCTCGCGCGGCGCATCGATTCCTTCGAGCAATTGCGCCGCCACACGCGGTTCGGATGGCTGGAGGAGCGCATCATCCGCGGGCTGGTGCGGCCGTTCGGCGCGGTGATGCGCGCGCATTCCTCGCTCGACGAGGACCCGTTCGGCATGGTGTGCGAGGAGATCCTGCGCGGGCCGCAGGTGACCGCCAACGGCTTCGTGCGCGCGGGACGCGTGACGATGGTGGGCACGGTCGACAGCATCATGTATCCGGGCACCGACCACTTCCAGCGCTTCCAGTATCCGTCGATGCACGATGCCGCCACGCTCGCGCGCATCGACGCGGTGGCCACGCGCATCATCGAGGGCCTGGGTCTCGGTCACGGCATGTTCAACATGGAGATGCGCATCGATCCCGCGAGCGGGGCGCCGCGCGTGATCGAGATCAACCCGCGCGCCGCGGGGCAGTTCTTCGACCTCTTCGAGCGCGTGGACGGCGTGAACCTCTTCGACGTGCTGCTCGACCTCGAGTGCGGCGAGGAGCCGGTCCTGCGCCGTGGCGGCGGGCGCGACCGCGTCGCGGCGAGCTTCGTGCTGCGCGATCTCGACGGCCGCGGGCTCTCGCGTTTCCCGTCGCGGCGCGAGATCGCGCGCCTGCAGGCCCTGCATCCCGATGCGCACCTCATGATCTACCCCAAGCGGGGAGCCGACCTCGCGCGCGAGATGAAATGGCTCGGCAGCTATCGCTACGCGGTCTTCAATGCCGGCGCCGCGACGCCCGAAGCGCTGCACGCGCGCTTCGAGGAGCTCTGCCGGCAGATCGACTTCCATCCACGCGGCTCGGCGCCCGCCGCGGCGGCGCTCGCGCGGGAAGGCGCGACGGCCGAATGACCTAGCCGGCCGGCTGGACCCAGCGCGCGTCGTAGCGCGGGTGCGTGAGCGCGGTGAGCACGTGGTCGCGCCATGCCCCGTCGATGAAGAGGTAGTCGCGCGCGAGCCCCTCGCGCACGAACCCCAGGCGCGCGAGGAGCCGCGCGCTGCGCTCGTTCTCGGGGCGATGGTTCGCCATGATGCGGTGCAGCCGCAAGGTGTCGAACATGAAGGCGTTCGTCGCGCGCAACGCCTCCGCCATGAAGCCGCGGCCCTCGTGACGGCGCGACACCTGGTAGCCGAGATAGCACGCCTGGAAGGGGCCGCGCACGATGTTGGTGTAATTGCAGGTGCCGACGATCGGCGCATCGAGCCGCACCTCCTCGTGCAGCTCCTGCATCACGAAACGCGCCGAACGGCCGGCGTGGTACTCGTCGAGGGACAGCACCAGGCGCTCGGCCCAGAAGGCTTCGGTGAAGAACGCGGGGCCCACCGGGGGCGACCAGCGGTCCAGGTGTCCGGGGAAGTTCTCGCGCAGGAACGCGGCCAGCGCGCGCTCCATGCCGGGGCGCGCGAGGCGCACGAGCAGCCGCTCGGTGCGCAGTGCGGGCGCGGCGTTGCTCACGCCCGCGGGATCAGGCGGCGAAGACCCGCCATTGCTGCGGCCAGCCCTCCATGGGCGGCCGCCTGAAGCCGCTCTTCGCATACTGGTGCCAGCGGCCGATCACGTACGCGATGATCGCGTTCGCATACAGGTTCACGTCCCAGTCCGCGGGGAGCGATCCGGCGCTCACCGCGAGCCGCGCGCTCTGGCGCAGGCTCGCCTCGAGCCGGTCGAGGAGCTGGTTCACGCGCGCCTGCAGCCGCTCGTCCTCGTTCACCAGCGCGTCCCCCGTGAGCACGCGGGTCATGCCCGGGTTCTTCTGCGCGAAGCCGAGGAGCGTCGCGATGGTCTGCTCGAGCTGCTTCATCGCGTCGGGCTCGTCGGACTGGATGCGGTTCACGAGCGTGAAGACGGTCTGCTCGATGAACTCGATGAGCCCCTCGAACATCTGCGCCTTGCTCGAGAAATGGCGGTAGAGCGCGGCCTCGGAGACCTCCAGCCGGGCGGCGAGGAGAGCGGTGGTGATGCGCTCTCCCTTCGGGTCCTCGAGCATCGCCGCGAGCGTCTGGAGGATCTGCGCCTTGCGCTCGCCGGTCTTGGCCATCGGCTGGGCTTTAGGTCTGGAGGAGGGCGGGAGGCGAATGTTACCATTGTGCTTTCCCGTCGTCTTAAGACGCAGGAAGCGGTCGAGAACGCACATGGCAGGCCACAGCAAGTGGGCGAACATCCAGCACCGCAAGGGGCGCCAGGATGCGAAGCGCGGCAAGATCTTCACCCGCCTCATCAAGGAAATCACGGTCGCCGCGCGCATGGGCGGGGGCGACCCGGACATGAACCCGCGCCTTCGGCTGGCGGTGGACAAGGCCACCGAGCAGAACATGCCGAAGGACAACATCGAGCGCGCGATCAAGCGCGGCGTGGGCGGTCTCGACGGCGTCAACTACGAGGAGATCCGCTACGAGGGCTACGGCCCGAACGGCGCGGCGCTGATCGTCGATTGCCTCACCGACAACCGCACCCGCACCGCGGCCGACGTGCGCCATGCCTTCACCAAGTTCGGCGGCAACCTGGGCGCGCCCGGCTCCGTCGCCTTCCTCTTCAAGCACGTGGGGCAGCTGCTCTACGCGCCCGGCACGAACGAGGACAAGCTGATGGAAGCCGCGCTCGACGCGGGCGCCGACGACGTGATCACGAACGAGGATGGCTCGATCGAGGTGCTCGCGGGGCCCTACGAATTCGCGCGGGTGAAGGCGGCGCTCGAGCGCGCGGGCTTCAAGGCCGAGATCGCGGAGGTGACGATGAAGCCCTCGAACGAGACCGAGATGTCCGCCGACGACTCCGCGAAGATGCAGAAGCTCATGGACGCCCTCGAGTCGCTCGACGACGTCCAGGACGTCTACACCACGGCGGTCCTCGGCTAGGCCGGTGACGGTCCTCCTGCACGCGCTGCTCCTCGACATCCCGGAAGTGGTGAAGACGCCGCGCCTCACGCTGGAGGCCACGCGCGCGGGCCGCGGGGCGCCGATCGGCGAGGCGGTGAACGAGTCCTATGCGCAGCTCAAGCCCTGGATGCCATGGGCCCACGAGCCGCAGTCCCAGGAGGATTCGGAGGCCCACTGCCGCACGATGCAGGCCAAGTGGCATGCGCGCGAGGAGATCGACTACTGCTTCGTGCGCGCGGCCGATGGCTTGCTGGTGGGCAAGGGCGGGTTGCACACGATCGACTGGTCGCTGCCCAAGTTCGAGATCGGCTACTGGATCCGCACCTCGTGCGCCGGCCGGGGGTTCGCGACGGAGGCGACCGGGGCGCTCGCCGCCATGGCGCGTTCGGCATTGGGCGCGGTGCGCCTCGAGATCCGCAGCGATGCGCGCAACGCCGCGAGCCGCCGCGTGGCCGAGAAGTGCGGCTTCGAGCTCGAGGGCATCCTCAGGCGCGCCCGCCGCAATGCCACGGGCGAGCTCGCCGACGCGTGCGTCTACGCGAAGGTCTTCTGAGGTGCCGCGCGTGCGCATCCTCGGCATCGATCCCGGCCTCGGCCTCACGGGCTACGGCGTGATCGAGAAGGAAGGCGCGGCGATCGTCTACGTCGCGAGCGGACGCATCCGCACCGACGGCGAGGCACCGCTGGCACTGCGGCTCGCCACCATCCTGAAGGGCCTCGCGGAGGTCGTCGAGCGGTTCCAGCCCGGCGAGGCCGCGATCGAGCAGGTCTTCGTCAACGTGAATCCGCGCTCCACGTTGCTCCTGGGGCAGGCGCGCGGAGCCGCCATCTGTGCGGCGGTGAGCGCCGGGCTCCCGGTCGCGGAGTACAGCGCGATGCAGGTGAAGCAGTCCGTGGTGGGGCAGGGACGCGCGAGCAAGGAGCAGGTGCAGGAGATGGTGAAGCGGTTGCTGCGGCTCTCCGCGCATCCCGCGACGGATGCCGCGGACGCGCTCGCGTGCGCGATCTGCCATGCCCACGGCGGCCTGGGCGCGCTGCCCTCGTACCAGCGGCGAGTCCGTGCGGGGAGGATCGTTTGATCTCCCGGATACAAGGCATCCTGGTCGAGAAGGAATTCCCCCAGGTGATCGTGTCGTGCCAGGGCGTGGGCTACGAGATCGACGTGCCGATGAGCACGTTCTATCCGCTGCCGCGCACGGGCGAGGAAGTGACGCTGCTCACGCACCTCGTGGTGCGCGAGGACGCGCACCTGCTCTACGGGTTCCTCACGGCGCCGGAGCGCGCGGCCTTCCGCCAGCTCCTGAAGATCAGCGGCGTGGGCCCCAAGGTGGCCCTCTCGGTGCTCTCCGGCCTTTCGGTCGACGACCTCGCCTCCGCGGTCGCGTCCGAGGACGCGGGGAGGCTCACGAAGATCCCCGGCATCGGCAAGAAGACCGCCGAGCGGCTCGTGCTCGAGCTGCGCGACAAGCTGCCGAAGTCCCTTGCCGTCGCGCGTCCCGAAGGCGCGGGCGCGGCAGGCGGCGACGTGGTGAGCGCGCTCCTCGCCCTCGGCTACAATGAACGCGAGGCGCAGGCCGCGGTGAAGCAGCTCGCCGCGGACCTCCCGCTCGCCGACGCCATTCGGCAGGCGCTGAAGCAGCTGGCGAAGCCGTGATGGAACATCCGTGATCGAAGCCGACCGATTGATCTCCGGGGCGAGCGCCTCGACGCACGAGGAAGGCGAGGAGCGGGCCCTCAGGCCGCGCAGCCTCGGCGAATACGTCGGCCAGGCGCGCGTGCGCGAGCAGCTCGAGATCTTCATCGCCGCGGCGCGCGGGCGCCGCGAGGCCCTCGACCACGCTCTGCTCTTCGGCCCCCCGGGCCTCGGCAAGACCACGCTCGCGCACATCATCGCCCGCGAGATGGGAGTGAACCTCAAGCAGACCTCGGGCCCCGTGCTCGAGCGCGCGGGCGACCTGGCCGCCATCCTCACGAACCTCGAGCCCAACGACGTCCTCTTCATCGACGAGATCCACCGGCTCTCGCCCGTCGTCGAGGAGATCCTGTACCCGGCGCTCGAGGACTACCAGATCGACATCATGATCGGCGAGGGCCCGTCGGCGCGCTCGGTCAAGCTCGACCTGCCGCCCTTCACGCTGGTGGGAGCCACCACGCGCGCGGGCATGCTCACCAATCCGTTGCGCGATCGCTTCGGGATCGTGGCGCGGCTGGAGTTCTACGACGCCGCCGACCTCACGCGCATCGTGCATCGCTCGGCAGGGCTGCTGAAGGTCGCCATCGACGCGGAGGGCGCGCTCGAGGTGGCGAAGCGCTCGCGCGGCACGCCGCGCATCGCCAACCGGCTGCTGCGGCGCGTGCGCGACTTCGCGCAGGTGAAGGCCTCGGGGGTCGTCACGCTCGAGGTGGCGGACACGGCCCTTCGCATGCTCGACGTCGACGCGATCGGGCTCGACCTCATGGACCGGAAACTGCTTTCCGCGGTCATCGAGAAGTTCGGCGGCGGCCCGGTCGGCGTGGAGAACCTCGCGGCGGCGATCGGCGAGGAACGCGACACCATCGAGGACGTGCTCGAGCCCTACCTCATCCAGCAGGGCTACCTGCAGCGCACGCCGCGCGGCCGGGTCGCCACCGCGCTCGCATACCGCCACCTCGGGCTCGCGCCCGAGGGCACGCGCGGCGGGGACCTCTTCGCATGAGCCGCATCGCGCTCAAGCCCACGCTGCAGCCGGAGCTTTTCGTCTATTCGTTCCCGGTGCGCGTCTATTTCGAGAACACCGATGCGGGCGGCGTCGTCTATCACGCCGAATACCTGCGCTTCCTCGAGCGCGCCCGCACCGAGTGGCTGCGCCACCTGGGCTTCGACCACCAGCTGCTCGCGCGCGACCACGGCGCGCTCTTCGTGGTGACCTCGCTCGCGATCGAGTACCTCAAGCCCGCGCGGCTCGACGACAATCTCGCCGTGAGCGTCCACCTCGAGGCGCTCGGCAAGGTTCGCTGCACCTTCGCGCAGGAGGTGAGGCGGGAGGACGAAGTGCTCGTGAAGGCGCGCGTGAACGTGGCGTGCCTGTCCGACGGGGGGCTCAAGCCGGTCGAGATCCCGGAGGCATTGCGCAAGAAAATGGAGGCTGCTCTTTGATCGTGAGCCACGACCTCACCGTCTTCTCGATGATCGCCAACGCGAGCATCGTCGTGAAGATCGTGATGGGCCTGCTGCTGCTGGCGTCCCTCTTCTCGTGGACGTACATCTTCATGAAGGTCTTCCAGATCCGGCGCGCGCGCGCCCAGGCCGAGGCCTTCGAGCGCGAGTTCTGGAGCGGGAGCGACCTCGTCGGCCTCTACCAGCGCGCCGCGAGCGGGCGCTATGCCGCCTCCGGCATGGAGCGCATCTTCGAGTCGGGCTTCAAGGAGTTCCTCAAGCTCAAGGGCCGCGCCGGATCCGACATCTCCGCGCTGCTCGACGGCACGCGCCGCGCGATGAAGGCGACCTACCAGCGCGAGATGGACGCGCTCGAGTCGCACCTCGCGTTCCTCGCGACGGTGGGCTCGGTGAGTCCCTACGTCGGGTTGTTCGGCACCGTGTGGGGCATCATGAACGCGTTTCGCGGCCTCTCGAACGTGGCGCAGGCCACCCTCGCGCAGGTCGCCCCCGGCATCGCCGAGGCCCTCGTGGCGACCGCCATGGGGCTTTTTGCCGCGATTCCAGCCGTCATCGCATACAACCGCTTCACGCACGACATCGACCGCCTGGCGAGCCGCTACGAGAGCTTCATGGAGGAGCTGCAGAACATCCTGCAGCGCCAGGCGCACGCACCGGACCGCGACATGACGACGACGGTCGCGCAGCGGCCGAGGTAGGCATGGCGAGACAGCGCCGCGCGATGGCCGAGATCAACGTCGTGCCGTACATCGACGTGATGCTGGTCCTGCTCATCATCTTCATGGTGGCGGCCCCGCTCATCAACCCGGGGCAGATCGACCTGCCGCAGGCGGCGCAGAAGCTCGACCCCGCCGTGGCGCCGCTGGAAGTGCGCGTGCACGAGAACGGCGACCTCGGCTACGTGGACCGCAACAAGGGGCCGCAGGAGTGGAATGCGGACCGCGCGGCGCTGCTCGCCTACGTGCGCGACGCGCAGTCGGCGTCGCCCAACCAGGCGGTCGTGATCGCCGGCGACCGCAAGGTGCGCTACGAGGAAGTGCTCAAGGTGCTCGACCTGCTCCAGAGGAGCGGCGTGAAGCACGTGGGCCTCCTCGCGCGTCCCGCTTCGTGAACGCCGGCCCGCGCGAACGCCCTTCGAGCGAGAAGCGGCCGAACCCGGGACGCCTGCGGGCGATCTTCCTCGCGGTGGCCGTGCACGCCGCGTTCATCGCCGTCATCGTGTTTGGCGTGAACTGGCAGAGCGCGCCCACGGCGCCGGTGCAGGCGGAGCTCTGGAGCCAATTGCCGCCGGCGAAGCACGCGGCGCCGAAGGCGCAACCGCCGAAACCTGAACCGCCCAAGCCCGAGCCGCCGAAGCCGGAGCCGCCCAAGCCCGAGCCCCCGAAGCCCGAGCCCCCGAAGCCGCCGCCCCCGAAGCCCGAGCCGAAGGTCGAGCCGCCGAAGGTCGATCCGGCCATCGCGCTCAAGGCCGAGCGCGAGAAGCGGGAGAAGGAAAAGCGCGAGCAGGAAAAGCGCGACAAGGCCGAGCGCGACAAGCGCGAGAAGGCGGAGCAGGAGAAGGCCGAGAAGAAGCGCCAGGAGGAAGCGCGCAAGCAGCTCGAGCGCGACCAGGCCGAGCAGATGAAGCGCGAGCAGGCCGAGCGCGACCGGGCGCAGAAGGCGGCGCAGGAAAAGGCCGCCGCCGCCGCCGCCGCGCAGCAGAAGGAGTTCAACGAGTGGATCGACAGGATCCGCGCTAGAATTCGTGGGAGGGCCAACGTGCCGGATTCGGTCACGGGCAAGCCCAAGGCGATCTTCCTCATCCGCATCCTGCCGGGTGGCGAGGTGCTCGACATCACGCTCAAGAAGTCCAGCGGCAATCCGGTCTACGACAACGCCATCGAACGCGCCATCCGCAGCGCCTCGCCGCTGCCGGTGCCGGCCCCGAGCTCGGAACTTTTCCCGCGCTTCCGTGAACTCAACCTCGAAATCCAGCACGAACGCTGACTCGTGCCACGCTCCTCCGACATGATGCGAATCATTCTTTTCCTGGGAGCGTTGCTCCTCGCCGCCGCCGCGCAGGCGCAGCTCACCATCGACATCACCACGAGCGGCGGTCGCCAGATCCCGATCGCCATCGCTCCGCTCGCGGGCGAGAGCGCGCAGCCCCAGTCCGTGAGCGCGGTCGTGAGCGCGGACCTCTCGCGCACGGGCCTCTTCCGCCTCATCGACACGACGGCGCTGAACCCCATCCCGACCGAGCCTTCCGAGGTCAACTTCGGCGACTGGAGCGCGCGCAGCGCCGACGCCCTCGTGATCGGCCGCATCGAGCCTCAGGCCGACGGACGCGTGGAGGTGCGCTTCCGCCTCTTCGACGTCGCGAAGCAATCACAGCTCGCGAGCTACACGTACCTCGTGACGACGGCGCAGCTGCGCGCGACCGCGCACCGCATCGCGGACGTGATCTACGAGAAGCTCACGGGCGACAAGGGTGCGTTCTCGACCAAGATCGCCTACGTGGTGAAGCGGGGCACGCGCTACGAGCTGCAGGTGGCCGATGCGGACGGCTTCAACTCCCAGTCGGTCTTCGCCTCCAACGAGCCCATCATGTCGCCCGCGTGGTCGCCGGACGGCAGCCGGCTCGCGTACGTCTCCTTCGACCAGAAGAAGCCCATCGTGATGGTGCAGAACCTGGCACAGGGATCCACCCGCCCGCTCGCCGCCTTTCGCGGCAACAACAGCGCGCCCGCGTGGTCGCCGGACGGCCGCACGCTCGCCGTCGCGCTCTCGAAGGACGGCCTCACGCAGATCTATCGCATGCCCTCGACCGGCGGCTCCAACCCGGAGCGCCTCACCAACTCGGCCGGCATCGACACGCAGCCCGCCTACTCGCCGGACGGGCAATGGATCGCGTTCACGTCCGACCGGGGCGGCTCGCCCCAGATCTACAAGATGCCCGCGGCGGGCGGCCCGGCGCAGCGCCTCACGTTCGAGGGCAGCTACAACGTGGGGCCGCGCTTCAGCCCCGACGGCCGCTTCATCGTCTACGTGCAGCGCGACGGCGGGCGCTATCGCATCGCGTCGCTCGAGCTCTCCACGGGCCAGGTCCAGGTGCTCACCGACGGCACGTTCGACGACTCTCCGAGCTATGCGCCGAACGGTAAGATGATCCTCTACGAAGCGCAGGTCGGGGGACATGGGCAGCTCGCGGCCGTCTCCGGCGACGGCCGGGTGCGCCAGCGCCTGTCGTCGTCCGCGGGCGACATCCAGGACCCGGCCTGGGGTCCGATGCCCACCAACTGAATCGATCCATGACCAAGGAGAAGTCCATGAAGCACATCGCCCTCGCCGCCGTCGTCGCGGTCGCCCTCGGCCTCGCCGGGTGCGCGAAGGACACCTCGGAAGCCAAGATCGAGGATCGCAATCCTCCCGCGCAGCAACAGCAGCCGCGCACGCAGGACAGCACCGCGGGCAGGGCCACGCCGCAGGACCAGTCGCGCGTGTCGGGCAACGAGCTCACCGACCCCAACAGCCCGCTCTCGAAGCGCAGCGTTTATTTCGACTTCGACTCGAACGAGGTGAAGGACCAGTACCGCGGCCTGCTCCAGGCCCACGCGCGCTACATCGCCGATCATCGCGATGCGCGGGTGCGCATCGAGGGCAACACCGACGAGCGCGGCAGCCGCGAGTACAACCTCGCCCTCGGCCAGCGCCGCGCCGAGGCGGTGAAGCGGATCATGACCGTGATGGGCGCGGACGGTGCCCGCATCGAGACCATCAGCTACGGCGAAGAGAAGCCGAAGTCCGCCGGCCACGACGAGACGGCGTGGGCGGAGAATCGCCGTGCCGACATCCGGTATGCGGGCGAATAGGCTCGCCGCCGCGGCGGCGCTCGCGCTCGTGGCGGCCGCGCTGCCGGCGCGTGCCGGGCTCTTCGACGACGCGGAGGCCCGGCGCCAGATCGACGAGCTGCGCCGGGACCTGCGCAAGCAGGGCGACGACAACACGGCGCGCATCGCCAAGCTCGAGGAGCAGATCCGCTCGATCGGCGTGGTGGAGCTCGTGCGCAGCATCGACGAGCTCAACCAGGAGCTCGCGCGGCTGCGCGGGCAGATGGAGGTGCTCGAGAACGAGAACCAGCAGCTGCAGAAGCGGCAGCGCGACTTCTACCTCGACATCGACTCGCGCCTGAAGCGCCTGGAAGGCGGCGGCGGCGCGGCCGCCACCGGCGCGGCGGCCGCGCCGGATGCGGGCGCGGCAGGGAGCGCCGGCGCGGCGAGTCCGGCCGGCACCACGGCCGCGCCGGGCGCATCGCCCGCGACGGGCGCGGCGGCCGACTTCGGGCCGGCCGGCGCCGCGGGCACCAAGCCCACCGGGCGCGACGACCAGGCGCGCGAGATGAAGGCCTACGACGCCGCGTCGAACCTCTTCCGCCGCAACGACTTCCCGGCCGCGATCCAGTCGTTCCGCGCCTTCCTGCACGATTACCCGGCGAGCGCCCTGGCGCCGAACGCGAACTACTGGATCGGCATCAGCTACGCCAACATGCGCGATTACCGCAACGCGCTCGCCGCGCAGAACGAGGTGCTCGCGAAGTTTCCGCAGTCTCCCAAGGCGCCGGACGCGTTGCTCGCCATCGCGGCGGTCCACGCGGAGCAGGGCGACAACCGCAGCGCGCGCAATACCTACGAGGACATCATCGCGCGCTATCCGCAATCGGAAGCCGCGGGCAAGGCGCGCACGCGCCTCACCGCACTGCGCACGCGCTAGCCAGCCCGTGGCGCGGGGCGCCGTCGTCCTCGTCTCCGGCGGCCTCGATTCCGCGACGGTGCTCGCGATCGCGCTGCGTGCCGGCTGGCGCTGCCACGCCCTTTCCATCGACTACGGACAGCGCCATCGCGCCGAGCTGGACGCCGCGGCCCGCGTGGCGGCCGCCCTGGGCGCGCACGAGCATCGCGTGGCGCGCGTGGACCTCGGGCTCTTCGGCGGCTCCGCGCTGACCGATCCCGCGATCGCGGTGCCGACCGAGCCCGCCGCCGGCATTCCGGTCACCTATGTGCCGGCGCGCAACACGATCTTCCTCTCGCTCGCGCTCGCCTGCGCCGAGGTGCGCGAAGCCGACGCGATCTTCACGGGCGCCAATGCGGTCGACTATTCGGGCTACCCGGACTGCCGCCCCGAATACATGGCGGCCTTCGAGCGCCTCGCCAACCTCGCGACGAAGCGCGCCGTCGAGGGCGCGCCCATCCGGGTGGAGTCGCCCATCATCGCGTGGAGCAAGGCGCGCATCGTGCAGGAGGGGGCTGCGCTCGGCGTGGACTATTCGCTCACGGTGTCGTGCTACAACGCCGACGCCGAGGGGCGCGCGTGCGGAAGATGCGATTCGTGCCGGCTCAGGCGCGCGGGGTTCAGCGATGCCGGCATGGCGGACCCGACGCGCTACCAGCCGGGAGCCGGTCCCGCGGCACGCTAAAATATCCGCTTCCCCTTCGGAGGTTCCTTGGGCAGCGGCTCGCACATCGCCACGCTCGTCGTCATCGGCGGCTTCATCCTCGGATTCGTCTTCGGCGCGGTCGCGAACCGCACCAACTTCTGCACCATGGGCGCGGTGTCGGACATCGTGAACATGGGCAGCTGGGGACGCATGCGCATGTGGCTGCTCGCCATCGCCGTGGCGATCCTGGGCACGTACGGCCTCGAGCTCGCAGGGCTGATCGAGTTCTCCGGCTCGTTCTACGTGCGGCCGAACGTGACCTGGGCCTCGTACATCCTGGGCGGCTTCCTCTTCGGCGTCGGCATGACGCTCGGCTCGGGCTGCGGCTCGAAGACGCTGGTGCGCATCGGCGGGGGCAACCTCAAGTCGCTCGTGGTCTTCGTGTTCCTCGGCATCGCGGCGTACATGACGCTGAAGGGACTCTTCGCGGTGTGGCGCGTGAGCTGGCTCGATCCGCTCGCGACGGACCTGAAGGCCCACGGCATCGCGCGCCAGGATGTGCCGACGCTGCTCGCCGCCGGCACCGGCGCGAGCCTCACGGCCATGCGCGTCGCGGCCGCGCTGGGAGTCGCCGGGGCGCTCCTCGCGTTCGTGTTCCGGGATCGCGACTTTCGATCGAGCGCCGACCACATCCTCGGCGGGGTCGTGGTCGGTCTCGTCATCGTGGGCGGCTGGTACGTGACCGGGCATATCGGCTTCGGCGAGAACCCGGAGACGCTGGAGACCATGTTCATGGGCACCAACAGCCACAACATCGAGTCGCTCTCGTTCGTGGCGCCGGTCGGATACACGCTCGAGCTCCTGATGCTGTGGACGGACCAGTCGCTCGGCGTGACTTTCGGCATCGCGGCCGTGGCCGGCATCGTGCTGGGCTCCGCGGCGTATGCGCTCGCGTCGCGCACGTTCCGATGGGAAGGCTTCGCGGGTCCCGGCGACACCGCGGCGCACGTGATCGGCGGGCTCCTGATGGGTTTCGGCGGCGTGACCGCGCTCGGCTGCACGATCGGGCAGGGCCTCACGGGCTTCTCCACGCTGGCAGTCGGATCGATCCTCACGTTCCTCGCGATCGTCGCCGGATCCGCGCTCACGATGCGCCTGCAGTACCGGCGCCTCATGCGCGAAGCGTGAGCGAACCGTTGAGAGGCGCTTGTACCGGATGATATAATCGACGTCTTTGCGGGGCGTTAGCTCAGCTGGTAGAGCAGCGGACTTTTAATCCGTTGGTCACTGGTTCGAATCCAGTACGCCCTACCCCAAGCCAGGGATGCAGGAGCAGCCGCATCCCTGACCGGCCGGTCGGTGTGCCGAAGGAAATCGGCACGCCGGCCGCCATTCTCCCGCACATCTCGTCCGCGCTCGCCTCCGCCATGTCGGCTGGGCGACAGACGTCGCGCTCGGCGCGATGCTACTAAGATGCGAAGGGCATCGAAGCGCCCACCACCGTTTCGCCGCGGCAGGAGGACGGGACCGTGAATTCCATCGCGACCGACGTGCACGTCGGGCAACAGGCACCGCAGGCGGATTCCTGGAAGACGAAAGCGCTTTCGAGCGCGACATGGCGCGCCACGCTCGGGTTCGTCCTGGCCGGCGCGTTGCTTTTGTGGGTGGCGTACGGCCTCGAGATCCCGGGGCTGGAGCCCAAGGCGCAGCGCGTGCTGGCGGTGTTCCTGTGGTTCGTCGTCTGCATGGTGTCCAATGCGATGCCCATGGCGCTCGTCGGGCTCGCTTCGCCCCTGCTGCTCGTGCTCGTGGCCGGCCTGAAGGTGCCGGACGCGTTCAACGCCTTCAACAAGGACATCTACTTCCTCGCGACCGGCGCCTTCGTGCTCGCCGCCGTGATGATGGGCACGCCGCTCGGCAGGCGCATCGCCTTCGTCGTCGCATCGCTCACGCGCTCGCCGAGCGTCACGCGGATCCTGCTCGGGCTCACGGCCGCGGAGCTCGTCACGCACCCGGTGATCCCGGTGGTCAACGAGACCGCGCTTTTCCTTCCGGTCTGCAAGGGCGTGGGCGCGTTCGTCGAGGGCAAGGACGCGTCCGAGGGGCGCAGGATCAATACCGCGGTGCTCTACCTCATCGCCGGGCTCATGCCGCTGTTCATCGGGCCGCTCATCCTCACCAGCCATTTCCCCAATCTGATCCTCGTCGCGTACCTGAAGAGCACGCAGCACATCGATATCTCGTGGGGCCAGTGGTTCTGGCTCAACATCCCGCTCTGGGGCCTGCTCCCGGTGGCGTTCGTGTACGTGATCTGGTACTTCCGGCTCGCCGGCGTGAAGCTTCCCGGCGCCGAAGCGGGCCTCGTCAGGCTGAAGGACGAGCTCGGCCCGATCACGTGGCCGGAGATCTGGGCGCTCGCCTGCCTGGCGGGCGCCATGGTGCTCTGGATCGGCGGCTGGCTGCAGCCCGGCATGACCGCGCTGCTGGCCGCGTTCCTGATGCTCGCGCCGTGGGGCGGCATCCGCTTCGCCGAGATCAACCGCCATATTCTCTGGGACGTGCTGATGCTGCTGGGCGGCGCGATATCGCTCAGCACGGCGCTCTACGACGCTGGCGTCGTGTCGTGGCTGTCCGGGTTCGTCGCCGCGCCAATCCAGGGCTCGCACCTGCCGACGATCGTCGTTCTCGCGTTGCTCGTCTTCGGCTTCCACATCCCGCGGGCGGGAATCGTGAGCGCGGTGGCGGCCGGCGCGGCGTTCGTCCCGCTCGTGGCCGGCATCGCGCAAAGCCTCCACTACGCGGTGCTGCCTTTCACGCTCGTGGTCATCAACAGCCTGAGCTACGCGTTCTTCCTTCCCATCTCGATCACGGGCTTCCTCATCGCATGGGGTGCGTCGGGCACGAGCACGTGGGAGGTGATCAAGTTCGGCACGCCGCTGTCGATCATCTCGAGCCTCTACGTGATCATCGTGCAGCCCGTGTGGCTGCAGCTCATCGGCTATCCGATGTAGCGGCGGGCAGCGCCTCCGCGCCGTTCGCGCGAAGCGCCGCGCTCAGCCAAAGCGGATGAACATCGCCGAGGTCCACACCTTCGCATCGTCGGCCTGGCGCCCGTAGAAATACACCGGGCGCAATCCGTGGGGCCCGTTGGACGGATCGATCTCGAGCACCCCGTGGACCTCGCGTGGCAGCGGCGCATCGGTCACGCGCTCGATCGCGAGGAAGAGCTCCTGCCCGCCCAGCTCGCGCCGCAGCTCGCCCTTCTCCAGCAGCTCCTCGCCCGTGACTTCCCAGTCGAAGGTGGGGCAGTGCACGTAGGGATTGCCCGCGAGCGGGTCGCCCACCTTCACATAGCTGTCGATCCTTCCCGAGAGGCGGATGCGGCAGCCGCGCAGGTTGCTCACGTCGATGACCGCGCAATCGGAGTCGCCGTAGGTGTCGGTGCGGAAGGCGATTTCGGTGGGGCCCGCGCGCCAGACCGATTCCTCGACGTGCTCGAAGCCGCCGCCGGCGAAGGCGTTGATCGTGCCATTCGTGATGCGGATCGTGCCGCGCCACTCCG
>Ga0157369_10003242_pt1 | contig 19373 bp, 18 predicted proteins | sample C25metaG_FD_113461 | JGI IMG/M metagenome (GOLD analysis project Ga0157369, IMG submission 113461) | Corn rhizosphere microbial communities from Kellogg Biological Station, Michigan, USA - C2-5 metaG | ecosystem: Host-associated > Plants > Roots > Rhizosphere > Soil | place: USA: Michigan... | reverse complement strand
ACGTGCCGCGGTCGGACACCTACATCGAGAAGGAAAGCTCGGTGAACGAGGCGATCGACCGGATGCGCCACGCGGCCACCCGCGCGCTGCTCGAGCGCGACGACGTGATCATCGTCGCGTCGGTTTCGTGCCTTTACGGCATCGGCTCGCTCGAGACCTATTCGGCGATGACCTTCGACCTCAAGAAGGGTCAGACAGTCGACCAGCGCGAGATCATCAGGAGGCTCGTCGCGCTGCAGTACAAGCGCAACGACAGCAACTTCGTGCGCGGCGCGTTCCGGGTACGCGGCGACAGCCTGGAGATCTTCCCCAGCCACTACGAGGACATGGCATGGCGGATCACCTTTTTCGGCGACGACATCGAGGAGATCTCCGAATTCGATCCGCTGACGGGCAAGAAGGGCGCCAGCCTCGATGCCATCGCGGTGTTCGCCAACAGCCACTACGTCACCCCCGGGCCGACGATGAAGCAGGCGATGCAGGCGATCCGCTTTGAGCTCGAGGAGCGTCTGAAGGAACTCCATGCCGAAGGTCGCCTGCTCGAAGCCCAGCGGCTCGAGCAGCGGACCCACTTCGACCTCGAGATGATCGCCGCGACGGGCTCGTGCGCGGGCATCGAGAACTACAGCCGCTTCCTCACCGGCCGCCTTCCGGGCGAGCCTCCGCCGACTCTGTTCGAGTACCTGCCCGAGAACGCGTTGCTGTTCGTCGACGAAAGCCACCAGACGATCCCGCAAGTCGGCGCAATGGCGCGCGGTGACCATCGACGCAAGATCACCCTCGCCGAATACGGCTTCCGCCTGCCGAGCTGCATCGACAATCGACCGCTGCGCTTCAACGAGTGGGACGCGATGCGGCCGCAGACGTTCGCCGTTTCGGCCACGCCCGGCCCGTGGGAGCTGGAGCAGTCGGGCGGCGTCTTCGCCGAGCAGGTCATCCGCCCGACCGGCCTGATCGACCCGCCGGTCGAGGTGAAGCCGGTCGAGGACCAGGTGCAGGACTGCATCAACGAGTGCCGCAAGACCGCGGCGCTCGGCTATCGCACGCTGGTGACCACGCTGACCAAGCGCATGGCCGAGGACCTGACCGAGTTCATGCACGAGGCGGGGCTCAAGGTCCGCTACATGCATTCCGACGTCGAGACGCTGGAACGCATCGAGCTGATTCGCGAGCTGCGCCTCGGCGTCTACGACGTGCTCGTCGGCATCAACCTGCTGCGCGAGGGGCTCGATATTCCCGAATGCGGCCTCGTGTGCATCCTCGACGCCGACAAGGAAGGTTTCCTGCGCTCCGAGACCTCGCTGATCCAGACCATCGGCCGCGCGGCTCGCAACGTCGATGGCCGCGTGATCCTCTACGCCGACCGCATTACCGGCTCGATGGAACGGGCGATGGCCGAAACCGACCGTCGCCGCGAGAAGCAGCACCAGTACAACCAGGAACACGGCATCACCCCGGCGACGATCAAGCGCCGCATCGCCGACATCGTTGCCGACACCGCCAGCCGTGACAGCGTGCTGGTCGATACCGGCGACGACGAGGTGAAGCACCTCGTCGGCCACAACCTGAGAGGCTACATCGAGGACCTCGAAAAGCGCATGCGCGCGGCGGCGGCGGACCTCGAGTTCGAGGAAGCCGGCAGGCTGCGCGACGAAATCAGGCGGCTCGAAAACGACGAGCTCGGCCTGCCGGACGAACACAAGCGCGCCGCACGCGTCGGCCGCTCGAACGAAGGCAAGCCGGGCACGCGCAAGATGCGTTACGGCAAGACACAGCGTAAGTGGGGGCGGTAGGAAGGCCGGCAGCCGGCCCCCTTTCTGCCATCGCTTTACCGAAGCACACTTGCCGCCGCCGGCTCAGCGGCTAAGGCGCCAGCGATGCCCCCAACGGTTCGCAACGCGGCGACAGTCGCGACTACCCTTCTGCTGACCGCCCTCTCCTCCTGCCATCGCGCGGAGCAGGAGCCGGTACAAGCGCAGCGGATCGCCTTCGACAAGGTGCCCTCGCAGGGCGAGCAGCCGTTGCCATCCCCCGACACCAGGGACGCCGCTTGGACGGTGTCGGCCAACGGTCTGGCGCTCGACTTTGGCAATGTCGGCGCGCGCCCGTTCGTTACCCTCACATGCAATCCCAAGGCCGCCCAGCCCCAAGTCACGATCGTGCGCCATGCACCCGCGAGGGCCGGCGAGAAGGCGCTGTTCCCGGTTATCGGCAACGGCAGGATCTCGCGGTTCAAAGTCGATGCCACCCGCGTCGGCGACGAATGGCGGTGGCAAGGCACGCTCCCCGCCGACGATCCGCAACTCGAAGTCTTCGCCGGCTCGCGCAGCCTCGAGGCGACGCTGCCAGGTGGCGGAACGGTGAAGATCGAAGGCAGCGCCGCGCCGGGCCAATTCGTCGCCCGGTGCCGCGAAAGGGGCCCGGCGAACGCCTGAACACCCCCTCTTGCGTTGTTTTCCGGGCGAATTAAGCTGGCACGGGGACGCAGGGGGGAGTTGTCGACAATGTTCGCAAAGGACCGGCGCGCCGGCGCCTGCCGTGCGGCGGCGGCGCTTGCCGTGCTTTCAGGCGCCATTGGAGCGGGGGCCTTGGCGCAGGAGCAGGCTGTGCCGCCTGCCAAGACCGGCGCGCCGCCGATCATCCCGAGCAGCCTTTTCGCCGCGCGCAGTCCGTTCAGCGGGGCACTGCTGTCTCCCGACGGCAAGCGGATTGCGGTGTCGGTCGAAGCTGACGGCAAGGACAGCATCCTCGTCCTGGATGCCGCGACGAAAAAGCCCATCACCCGCATGACGGAGGGAAACGACGAATTCGAGCTCGAATGGTTTCGCTGGGCCGGCAACGATCGCATCCTGATCTCGACCTCCGGGACCACCGTGGTCTACGGCGAGGAGTTCCACTACACCCGCTTGATGGTGAGCGACCTCGTCGCTCGCACGACGACTTACGTCGGCCTTTCGCAGGAAGGTCTGATGGGCGACGATGTCCTCTACGTGGCACCGGACGGTTCGTACGTCGTGCTCGCGTTGCAGCAATCCGCCGTCGACGAGCCCGAAGTGCGTCGCTTTCCGCTCGATGGCACCAAGAACAACGTCAAGCTCGTCGACCGGCGGTCCAACGTGTGGGACTGGGATGCCGACGACAAGGGCGTCGTGCGCGTCGGCTACTACGTCCAGGACGATGAGGTCAGCGTCCTCTATCGCAAGAGCGCGACGGACGATTTCAAGGTCATCGCCCGGTTCAGCGGCAACAAGGACGCCGATCGCGTCCAACTCTACAGCGCGCTGAAGATCATGGGCGACACCGACGACGGGCTGACGCTGGCCAAAGGCCCCTCGGGCAAGATCGCGCTTCGCCACGTCAACCTGACCACCGGCCAGCTCGGCGAGGTGATTTACGAAAATCGCGACGCCGACGTGACCGATTTCACCGTCGACGCGACCGGCAGGCCGGTCGCGGCATTCTACACCGACGATCGCGACCGGATCGCCTGGCTCGACCCGAAGATGGCCGAAGTGCAGCGCAAGCTCGAGAACGCGCTTGCCGGCCAGGACTTGTGGATCATGTCTCGCGCCAAGGACAATTCGCGGATGCTCGTCTCCGCGGGCGCGGCCAACGACCCCGGCGCGTTCTACATCTTCACTCCGGCGACCCGTACACTCGATTACGTCAGCGATTATCGGCCGGGAATGCCCCTGGGCGCGCTCGCCGCGGTCAAGCCGGTGACCTATACCGCGCGCGACGGCACGCTGATCCACGCCTATCTCACCTTGCCCAAGGGCCGCGAACCGAAGAACCTGCCGTTGATCATCATGCCCCACGGCGGTCCCTACGGAATTCGCGACAAGCTCGACTACAACGACGAGGTGCAGTTCCTCGCCAACCGCGGCTACGCGGTGCTGCAGCCCAACTACCGCGGCTCCGGCGGCTATGGCGAGGCCTTCGAGAAGCTCGGCGACGGCCAGATCGGCCGCACCATGCAGGACGATCTCGACGATGCCGAAGACTGGGCGGTCAAGCAGGGCATCGCGGACAAGGATCGGGTTTGCATCGACGGCTCGAGCTACGGCGGATACGCGGCTCTGTGGGGCGTGGAGCGCAATCCCGAACACTATCGTTGTGCGGCGAGCTTCGCCGGTGTCACCGACTTCAACAAGATGCTTAAGTACGATGCCGACTTCTTCAGCCGCAGCGGCCGCAAGAAATGGAACGCGCGCGTGCGCGGCGACAAGACGTTCGACATGGATAGCGTTTCACCCGCCAGGCAGGCGGCGAAGCTCACCCGCCCGGTCCTGATCGCGCACGGCAAGCGCGACAGCCGCGTGCCTTTCAGCCAGTTCAAGGAAATGCGCAACGCGCTGGCAAGCGCCAACTTCCCGCAAGTCGACTATCTGGTGTTCGACAAGGAGGGCCATGGCTTCGACACCGCCGAAGACGAGCAGAAGTGGTACGACGCGCTCGAGGCTTTCCTCAAGAAGTACAATCCGGCGAATTGACCGCGCCGCGGGCGGTCACTCGCCCGCCAGGAACTCGACCAGCGAACGGACCTTCTTCTGCCGCCATTGCGGACGCGGGGCGACGAGCCAATAGGCGCGGCGACCTTCTTCCGGACCCTGCAGCACCCTCAGCCGCCCGGCCTCCAGGGCTTCCTCGCACAAGAGCAGCGGCAGCATGGCCTTGCCCAGTCCGGCAAGCGCACTGGCAAGGGCCTGGCCCGCGTCGGCGGCGAGAATTCCCGGCTCCACGTCGTCAGGCAGCGGCGCGCCCGGCCAGGCGATCCATTCATCGGGCGCCTTCTCGGCAGCGACGGTCACGCGCTGGGCCGGGGCCAGCTGGACCCCTTCGAGCTCGCCCGGCCCGTCGACCAGCCGCACCGCCAGGTCGAGGTTGGCCTCGGTGAAATCGACCTCCTCGCCGCCAACGATCTGGTAGCGCACCTCCGGGTTCGCCCGGCGAAACGCGGCGAGGCGCTGCGACAGCCACTGGGCGTAGAATTCGCGCGGGGCGGCGATGGTGAAGAAGTGGCTCGATTGGCCGGCCTGCATCGCCTGCACGCTTTCCTCAAAGCGCAGGAATCCTTCGCGCAGCGGGTCGAGACCGGCCTCGGCCTCGTCGGTCAGCTCGAGACCCTTGCTGGTCCGGCGGAACAGCACGACGCCGAGGACGTCCTCGAGCGCACGGATCTGCTGCCCCACCGCCGCCGGCGTGACCGCGAGCTCGTCGGCCGCGCGCGTGAACGACAAGTGCCGCGCGGCGGCGTCGAACACGCGCAGGGCATTGAGGGGCAGGTGCGTGCGCTTCATGGCTCGGCGATGTATTGCGCAAGTCCGCGCGCGGCAAGCGCGAGCGCGGGCGGAAAGCGGTTGCGCACAGGAAGAATCCTCGCAAGTATCCGCCGCGAGGCGTTTGGGTGGGGACTTGGACGCATGCGACTGCCGGAGAAACTGCCGGAACTGAGGGGCCGCTGGCTGACCGCGTACAAGCTGCTGTGGTGGGCGATGCTCGCCGTCAGCCTGGTTGCCGTCACCTTCGGACAGTGGCGCTCCGGCCAGACCCCCGGTGACATCCCGTTCGGCGAAACGGGCGCCACCGTCGCGCTCGCCGCATCGACCCTGGATGCGCTGATCGTGCTGACCGGCGCCGGGCTGCTGTTCTGGCGCCGGCCCGGCGACCCCGTCGCGGCGCTCTTGTCTCTTGGCTTGCTGGCCGTGCCGGCGAACGAGGCCGCGCACCTCGTTTCGAATGTTTGGATGCGCGGCGCGCTGGACAACGTTCTCGACGCGGTGCCGATGGTCTGCATCCTTCTTGGCATGACCGTTTTCCCAAGCGGCCGCTTCCGCCCCCGCTGGACGCTGCTGATCGTGCCCGCCATTCTCGCCTGGGGCCTGCAGATGTTCGCCGGAGACGGGCTGCCGACGGCGTTGCAGCTCGCGCTGATCCTGCCGGCACTGGTCGTGGCCGTCGCCAGCCTGGCCTGGCGCTATCGCGCGATGGACCCCGGCACGCAGAAGCAACAGGTCAAATGGGTCATGCTGGGTTTCGCCGCCTTCTTCACCAGCGGGATGGTCGAGTTCGCGCTGATAATCCTCGACGCCGCGGTGACGGGCGCAGCAGCGCATTTTGCGATCTTCGTCGGCGTTAACCTCATGACCCCGCTCGAAGGCTTCTCCATCGTCGGCGGGCTGCTCGTCTCGCTGCTGCGCTATCGCCTTTACGACGCGGATGCGGCGATCAGCCGCTCGGCGCTCTATGCCGGCCTCACGGTCGTGCTGTTTGGCATTTTCGCGGCGAGCGAGACCCTGCTGCAGGCTCTCAGCCAGAAATGGCTCGGGGTGAGCAATGGTGCGGTCGGCGGCGCGCTGGCGGCGGCGCTTGCCGCTTCGCTGCTGGTTCCGCTGCACCGTCGGCTGAACGACTGGGCCAAGAAGCACTTCCAGCGCGATCTCAGCCGCTTGCGCGCGAAACTGCCCGAGGTGCTGATCGCGATCCGCGACAGCAGCAACCCGGCCGAGCTGGCCGACGACGCGCTGCGGCTGGCGATGCGTGGCGTGCATGCGAGCCACGGGGCGATCCTGCTTGCCGGGCAGGGCCGGTTTGAGGTCTCGCGCGCCGAAGGCATTCCAGCCGAGAAGGTAACGGCGGAACTGGCGCGCGACTTGCCGGCCGACCCTTTGTCGGCAGCGATTCGTGCGGACGATCCCCTCTTTCCGCTACGCTTGCCGCTCGTCGCTCCGGACGGGACGACGGCCGGTTGGCTGGTCCTCGGCCCGCACCCCGACGGCAGCGGCTATGGCAAGGAGGACCGCAAGGCGCTCGAGGAGCTCGCTCCGCCGCTCGCTCGGGCGCTGTCGCTGGCGATCGATCGCTCACGCCGCGAGCAGGAACGCGAGGCGGAGCGCCGATCGCTCGTCGAGCGGCTCGCTCAACTTGAGGAAACTCTCGCCCGGGTGGCCAACCCCCCGCGCGAGGCCGGGGCGGCCTAGTCCGAGGCTGCGGCCGCGGTGGGCGCAGCGAGCGACGGCGGCCGCGAGAAGCGGGCGGATTCGAGCAGGAACGAGGCCATCTTCTGCTTGCCGGTCGAGGTCAGCGACAAGGACACCTCGCGCGTCTGGCAATCCTTGTAGCTGCGTTCGACCAGCCGCTTGTCGATCAGCATGTTGACACTGCGATGCACCGCGAGCGGCGGCCAGCCGCCTTCCATGCTCAGCTCCTCGAGCGAAACACGCTGGCCCTGCCCCTCGCGAATGAAGATCTCGAGCATGACGTCCCAGCCGGAGCTCGCGAAGTCGGTATCGGGGAACGTGCGCGCGCAGGCGTGCGATGTCGCGCCCCGCAGTCGCCAGCGCCAGGACCGTTTCCAGCAGCTGCTCTTCGGTGAGCATGCGGCCCTCGGCCGGGGCCAATGCCAGTTTGTCCGCCCATGAAAGCAGCTGATGGGCCAGGGCGCGCACTTCGCCGGGGCTCGGCGGCTTCGCTTCGAACATCGTTCCCTCGTGTGTGATGGGCTCACTTCCCTCACATGACGGAATGAGCGGACGCGCGCCTTAGGGGCCGGTTGGCGCTTGCGCTCTGCAATTCGCGCCAAAATGTGTTCATTTGCCGCAGGCAATCGCTGGCATTGCGGGCTCACGGAGGAGGCCGGGATGCGGCAGATTCGGGCTGTCTCGCTCCTGGGCTATGAAGACGTCGCGGCTTCGGTCGGGCTCGACGGGGCGATCTTGTTGCGCAGGGTCGGCATCTCGAAGGAAGCGCTGGGCGATCCTGAAAACCGCATTCCGGCGATCGCCGTGGCCGAACTGCTCGAAATTTCAGCCACGCTGTCGGGACGCGAGGATTTTGGGCTCCTGACGACAAGACGGCGCCAGTTCGCCCATCTCGGGCCGGTCAGCATGCTCCTCGCGCACCTGCCGAATCTGCGCGAAATGGTGAAAGTCTCGATCGATTACCAGCGGCACTTCAACGATATCGTCGACCTCTCGTTGGAGGAGGACGGCGACGGCTGCCTGATAAAGCTGGCGCTCGATCCCGGTTTCGGTCGCGATCAGGTTGTCGACCAGACGATCGGCGTCGCGCACCGGGTGCTTCTCGGCGCTTCCGGTGGCGGCTGGCGGCCCGAATGTGTCCATCCGACGAGGCGCCCCCCCTCGCGATGCGCGACCCTGGCGGCAGTTCTTCGGTGTTCCGATCGATTTCGCGGCGAGCTGCAAAGGCTTTTCCTGCACGCACGAGGCGCTGCTGGTCGCCAATCCACGGGCCGATGCGACAATGGCCCTCCACGCGCGCCGCCTGCTGGGCCTGGTGCCGGTCGATGCCGGGCCGACCCTGCTCAGTCAAAGGATGAGGCGCTGTATCGCCACCCTGCTTCCCTCCGGACGCGCCACGCTCGAACAGGTCGCCGCGCAAATGGCCATGAGCCCGCGAAGCCTGCAGCGGCAGCTGGCCGCCGAGCGCAGCCGGTTCGGCGACTTGCTCGCGGATGTGCGCAAGGAACTCGCCGCCGGCTATCTCAAGGATTCAGCTCATCCGGTTACGTCGGTCGCAGGCCTGCTCGGCTACGCTTCGCCGAGCGCGTTCACGCGCTGGTTCACCGGTGTCTTCGGGGCCTCGCCGCAAGCTTGGCGCGAAGCCGAATGCCAGCGCGCGAAGGCTGGCCCGTGAGGCTCAGCTCGCTTCGGCCGGCGCGGCGAGCGGGAAGAACGGGATCAGAACCTCGAACAGCCGTCCTTCCCCGTCGCGGAAGGTGTAGTGTCCTTCCATCGAGCCGTGCGGCGTCGCGAGAGGGCAGCCTGAAACGTAGTCGTGCGTCTCGCCCGGGGCGAGCACAGGGGTCTCACCGACCACGCCCTCGCCGTCGACGAGGCTGATCATCCCTCGCGCGTCGGTGATGCGCCAGTGGCGGGTGAGAAGCTGAACCGTATCGTCACGGCCGTTCTCGATGCGGATGTGGTAGACCCAGAACCACTTGCCGGCCTCGATCCGCGACTGCTCCGGCATGAAGGTCACCGAAACGTGGACCGACACCCCTTCGGTGATCGCGGTGTGCTGGAACAGGCTGCGGAGCGCTTCTATCATGATGCCGCCGAGGGTAACGGCTTTGCCAATGGGCCGCAATTGGGGTGCGGTGGACGGGGCGCAGCTGTCCCCGACAGATTCGCCACCGCTCTCAACGTCATAGCCCCGCCTTGCCCAGCGCCTGGTCCAGGTCGTCGATGATATCCTGCGGATCCTCGAGGCCCACGTTGAGGCGCAGCATGCCTTCCGACACCCCCATCTCCTCGCGAGCCTCGGCGCTGACCGAGTAATGCGTCGTCGAGGCGTTGTGGCACATCAATGAGCGCGCATCGCCGATGTTGTTCGAGATATCGATCAGCTCGAGCGCATTGAGCACGGCGAAGGCCTGCTCGCGCCCTTCGACCTCGAACGAAAAGATCGGCCCGCAGGCATCCATTTGCCGCATCGCCAGCTCGTGCTGCGGGTGGCTCGGCAGGGCCGGGAAGTTGATCCGCGGCACGCGGCCCTCGAGGAAACGCCCGACCTTCAGCGCATTCTCGCTTTGGCGATGCGCGCGAAGAGTGAGCGTCTCGAGCCCCTTGAGCACCACCCAGGCGTTGAACGGAGAGAGGTTCGGGCCGGTGTGGCGTTGCATCGCCAAGAGCTTGTTGGCGATGAAGTCCTTCGTCCCGCACACCGCGCCGGCGAGCACCCGGCCCTGGCCGTCCATCAACTTCGTAGCCGAATAGGCGACGACGTCGGCGCCGAACTCCATCGGCCGCTGCAGCGCCGGCGTTGCGAACGCGTTGTCGACCACGCTCGTGATGCCCCGCTCGCGCGCCAGGCCGCAGACGAACTCGAGGTCGACGATGTCCATGGTCGGGTTCGCCGGGGTCTCGAAGAAGAACACCTTGGTGTTGGGCCGGATCGCATCGACCCAGGCCTGGTTGTCGCGCGCATCGATCGTCGTGGACGATATGCCGAAGCGCGGCATGAGCTGATCGACCAGCCAGCGGCACGAGCCGAACGCGGCCCGCCCGGCGACGACATGGTCGCCCTGGCTGAGCTGGCAGAGCAAGGCCACGGTCATGGCCGCCATGCCGCTCGACTGCACGCGGCACGCCTCGGCCCCTTCCATCGCCGCTATGCGTTCCTCGAGCATCGCCACCGTCGGGTTCTGGAGCCGCGAATAGGTCATGCCCGGGTCTTCGCCGCGGAAGCGCGCGGCGGCCGTCTCGGCGGAGTCGTAGGCATAGCCCGAGGTCAGGAAGATCGCCTCGCTGGTTTCGCCTTGCTCGGAGCGCCAGGTGCCGGCGCGCACGGCTCGTGTCTGCGGGCGCCATTTGGAGGTGACCGAACGGTCGGTTCCGGTGGTCTTCTTCATGTCGCCCGGGGCTTTAGGCACAGGCGTTCCCGCGGGCAAGCGCGAGCTTGCTCCGCCCGGCACGCCATTCTAACAGCCGTTAACGATGAGCCCGGCGCCCCGTCACCAGCAAGACCCGATTGCCTGGCACGGGCTGCTCGCGCTGGCGTTCTTCGGGATCGTCTGCATCCGGCTGACGATTCCGCACAACCTCTACTTCGACGAAGTGCATTACGTGCCGGCGGCGCGGATGCTGATGACCCTGGCGCGACCGGAAAACGCCGAGCACCCGCTGCTCGGCAAGGAGCTGATTGCGCTCGGGATGGTGCTGTTCGGCGACAACGCGCTCGGCTGGCGGATCATGCCCGCGCTGTTCGGGACGCTCGGCCTGTTCGCCTCGATGCGCGCGATGTGGTTCGCCTCGGGCTCGCGTTTCGCCTCAATCGCCACCGGCATTTTCATTGCCACGGCGTTTCCGCTGTTCATTCAGAGCCGCATCGCGATGCTCGACGTGTTCATGGTCAGCCTGACGCTGGTCGCCTTGTGGGCCGTCGCCGCGGCGGTGCGCGAGAATGAAGCCGGCCGCTGGCGCCTGGCGCTGGCGGGCATCGCCTTCGGCCTCGCGATGGCGGCGAAGTGGAATGCGGTGCCGCTGGCGATGGTCCCGGGCGTCGCCTTCGCGGTCATCAGGATCAAGCAAGCCGGCTGGCGGTTCCTGACCGCGACGCGCTGTGCGCCGGTGGCCGGGATCGCCTTGTGGGAGGCGGCGCTATGGCTCGGCGTGGTGCCGCTCGTCACGTACTGGCTGACCTACATCCCGGCGATGCTGTACGCGCACGACCCCGTCGCCCCGCTCGGGTTCGTGTCGCTGACACGGCAAATGCTCCACCTGCAGAACGAGGTGGTCAAGCCGCACCCTTATCAAAGTGTCTGGTACCAGTGGATCTTCGACTGGCGGGCCATCTGGTACCTTTATGAAAACGTCGATGGCGCCCAGCGGGGCATCATTATGATCGGCAATCCGCTGACGATGATGGCAGGGCTTGCCGCCCTCGTATGGGTGGGCGTCTACGGCCTCAGCGAAGGTCGGCGCGACGCGCTGGCGCTGTTCGTGCTCTACGTGGTGGCGCTGGGAAGCTGGATCGCTTCGACCAAGCCGGTGCAGTTCTACTATCATTACCTGCTGCCAAGCTGTTTCATGCTCGCGGCGCTGGCGCTCGCGCTCGCCGAGTGGTGGAAGAACGGGCGAAAGCTCATCCCGCTGCTCGTCCTCGCCGGCAGCATGGCGGTGTTCGTGTGGTTCTGGCCGATCATCAGCGCGGCGCCGCTTGCCGGACCGCAATCGTTCAACCACTGGATGCTGATCGACAGCTGGCGCTAGAAACGCGGCAGCCGCTTCTGATCCTTGGGACCGGCGAACAGCCACACGAGGAAGCCGAGGATCGGGAAGATCACGATTCCAACCAGCCAGCCGATCTTCACGGCGTCCGACTTGGTGTTCTTCCAGACGTTGTAGATCGCGAAGATGTCGAGCCCGACGACGAGGATCCAGAATAGCGAATGCAACATGGCCTGCTCCTTGCGACAGCCGTTACTGTATTACAGATATAATACAGAAACACGGATGCGCAAGGTCTGGCGACGGGGGCGGGTTTCAATCCATCAGCTTGCGGGTAAAATAGACCATCATCTGCGCGGTCATGATCGCCGATTGCCTGGCGTCGGCGCCCGAGCCGTGGCCGCCCTCGGTGTTCTCGTAGTAGTAGAACGACAAGCCGTATTCCTCCATTCGAGCGGCGAACTTGCGGGCGTGCTGCGGGCCGGTGCGATCGTCCTTGGTCGTCGTGAAGATGTACGGCTCGGGGTAGTGGCCGCCGCGCTTGAGGTTCTGGTACGGGGAAACCCGCTGCCAGAACGCTTTGACGTCCTGGTCCGCGTCGACATCGCCGTATTCGCCTTGCCATGAGGCGCCGCGCGCGATGTGGGCGATGCGAATCATGTCGAGCAGCGGCACTTGGATCATGATCGCGTTGTAGAGCTCGGGATGCTGGATCATCTCGACGCCCATCAACAGGCCGCCGTTCGAACCGCCGTAGATGCCGAGCCGCCGCGGGGACGTGATCCCGCGCGTCTGGAGGTCCTTGGCCACCGCCGCGAAATCGTCGTAGGCGAACTGCCGCCTGGTCTTGAGCGCCGCCTCGTGCCAGGCCGGGCCGAACTCGCCCCCGCCGCGGATATTGGCGAGCACGAAGGCGCCGCCGCGCTCGAGCCACAGCTTGCCGATCGTACCCGAGTAGTACGGCGTCTCGCTGACCTGAAAGCCGCCGTAGGCGGTCATCAGCGTCGGCGTCGAACCGTCACGCTTCATGTCCTTGCGGTGCACGACGAAGTAGGGAACCTTCGTCCCGTCGATCGAGGTCGCATCGAGCTGCTCGACCACGTCGCGCGAGGCGTCGAACCAGGTCGGCGCGTGTTTCAGCGGTGTCGGAGCGCCGCCGTCGGCGACGTCGTCGGCATAGAGCGTATCGGGCGTCAGGAACCCCTCGGCGGTGAGGAACACGCGGTTGCTGAAGTCGTCGGCCGCCGCGACGCCGAGGGTCAGGTTGTCCGGCAAGTCGATCTGCTGGCGGGTCCATCCACCCTCCGGCCGCGGCACGACCGAGAAGATCCGTCCGTTCACGTTGCTGAGCGTGGACAACAGCAGCCGGTCCTTGGTCGCAGCAATTGCGTCGAGCGCGTCGCGAGGGCCCGGCTGCCACACCAGCTCGGGCGACAGCTTGCCGGGATCCTTCTTGAGCCCGGCGAGATCGAGCGCGACGACCGAGCCGGCGGTGAACGTCCGCGCGTCGACGACCCAGTCCTCTTCGAGCGAAACGATGGCCTTGCCGCCTACCAGGGCTGCGACCGAGGCCTTCTCGGGGATCGCCAGCTTGGTCACGGTATCGCCGTCGAGAACGAACGTCTCGGTGTGGAAGAAGTCCTTCATGCGCAGGATCAGCGTCAGCGTGTCGCCGCTTGCGTCACGCAGCACATTGGGGAACACCGCGGCGTCCTCCTTGTAGCCGCGGAAGACTTCAACCGCCTTGCCGGGCGGCTGCCCACGCGTCATGCGCTTGACGATATAGGGGTAACCGGACTTGGTCAGGTCGTCCCCGGTCCAGTTCGTCGACACGAGGAGGTGGTTCGCGTCCTCCCAATCGTAGCTTTGCTGGCTGCGCGGCAGGAAGAAGCCGCCCTTTACGAAGCTGTTGGTGGCAAGGTCGAACTCGCGAGCTTCGGTCGCGTCTTCTCCGCCGTCCGACAGGGCGACCATGCACAGCCGTTCCTCCGGCTTGAGGCACGTGGCGCCTTTCCAGACCCAGCTCTTCCCCTCGGCCTTGCCGAGCGCGTCGACGTCGAGCACCGTCTTCCAGCGCGGGTTGGCGGAGCGGTAGTCGGCCGCCGTGGTGCGGCGCCACAGGCCGCGCAAGTGATCCTCGTCCTGCCAGAAGTTGAAGATCCCGCCGTTGCGGAAGGCCGGCATCGGGATGCGGTCCTCGGAGGTCGAGATCCTCAGCGCCTCGTCATAAAACCCCTGGTAGAGCGGGTCGCCGCCCAAAACCTTGAGCGCGCGCTGGTTGTGCTGCTCGACCCACGCCATGGCGCGCGGCGAATCCTTTTGCTCGAGCCAGATGTACGGGTCTTCAATCACGTCTTGCGCCAGCCCGGCAACCGGAAGCAGCGCCGCGAGCGGCAGGACGAGGCGAAGAAAGCGCATGCGGGGGAAACTTTCGAATTCGGCAATGTCACTTTCTTACCGACTGACCCAGGCCGCGCAACCTCTTGGGCGGCCTACTTGAATCGGCCCCAGACGAACTTGCTCGACAGGGCGTAGTTCCACACCGACGCGACGGTGACGCCGATGATCGCTGCGGCGTACCAGTGCACGCCGTTGTCGTTGAGCATGGCCGCGACCGCGACGTTGGCGAACGCGCCGATGGCGCAGGTCATGCAGAACTTGGCCCAGCCGAAGCAGAACGCGCTCACGCCGGTGAGCTTCTGGTCGCGGTAGGTGAGCAGGTTGTTGAGCCAGAAGTTGAACGTCATCGCGACGATCGCCGCGGTCGCCTGCGCGAGCGTGAACGGCACGCCCAGCAGCTTGTAGAGCGGCGTCAGCACGGCCATGTGCACGATCACGCCCAGCGCGCCGACAGTGCCGAACAGGGCGAACCGGGTCGGGACAAACCGGCCGAGCCAGCGCTCGTAGAGTCCGGCGAGGAAATCGAGGACCACCCCGTGGTCGAGCTTGCTTTCTCCGGAAGCGCGTTCGGCGAATTTCAACGGCAACTCCTTCACGCGCAGCGGCGGATGGGCGGTGGCGAGGATGTCGAGCATGATCTTGAAGCCGATGCCGGAAAGCCGGTCGGCCTGGCTGCGCAGCTGGTCGGTCCGCAGCAGGAAGAACCCGCTCATGGCGTCGCTGAGCTGCGTGCCGGTCAACTTGCGGGCGAGCGAGTTGGCGATGCGCGAGCCTTTCTCGCGGCCCTTGCTCGAGAGGCCCTCGGCGCTGCCGCCGGCCGCGAAGCGGCTGGCGTAGGCAAGGTCGTACTCGCCCGATTTGACGGCTTCGAGCATGTCGAGCAGCAGCTGCGGATCGTGCTGGTGATCGGCGTCCATCACCGCCACGAACGGCGCCGCGGTGGCGCACATGCCCTCTATCGCCGCGCTGGCGAGCCCGCGTCGGCCGATCCGCTGGATCACGCGGATGCGCGGGTCGGTCTTGGCGATCTCGCGGATGAGGTCCGCGGTGCCGTCACGACTGTTGTCGTCGACGAACACGGCTTCCCACCCGCTCGGGCCGAGCGCTTGCTCGAGCCGTTCGACCATCGGCGCGACGTTGGCGCGCTCGTTGAGCGTCGGCAGCACCACTGCCAGCTCAAGTGGCTTTGCCACCGCGGCGGCAGCCTTGGCCATGTCCATGCTCGTCATGTTCATCGCCTCGCCCGATACTTGGCAAACATCAACAAAAAGCTTTCACTCCGCGAGCGCGCGGGGCCATACCCGGATAGGGTCGCCCCGGTCGAGGGGGGTTCACCATGGCCACGGCTGTTTCAACGCGACTGGCGGCGCCGCTCGGCGCCGAGCCGGCCAGCGGCACGCCCGACCAGAGCGAGGCGCGCATCTCGACGCTGGATTTCATCCGCGGGGTCGCGGTGCTCGGCATTCTCGCGACCAACATCCTGCAATACGCGCAGCTTCCCGGCGCGCACCGCTGGCTGAAGCTCATCGGCGAGCCGTCGCTGGCCGACAAGGTTCTCTGGCTGCTCAACTTCCTGTTCGTGGACGGCAAGCTGCGCGGGCTGTTCGCGATGCTGTTCGGCGCCGGGCTCGTGCTGTTCATGGACCGCGCGAAGGCGAGGGGCGCCCGGCCCTACCGGCTGCAGTCGCGCCGCCTGTTCTGGCTCGGGCTGTTCGGGCTGTTCCACTATTACGTGCTGTTCGAGGGCGACATCCTGTTCCACTACGCGCTCCTCGGCTTTGTCGCGATGGTGCTGGTGCGCCTGCCGGCCAAGCCGCTCCTGATCGCCGGAATGCTGCTTTATTGCGCCGACAGCTATTTCACGTCCGAGGACCTCGGCGGCTGGGCGCGCGACGAGCACCGCATCCTCGCCGAGCCGGCGAGCGATCCCGAGAGGATCAGGTACCTTGCCGAGCAGGACAAGTTCGTCGCCGACGCGCGGGCCGAAGGCCGGGTGCTGGCGACAGGCACGCTACCGCAGATCGTCGCCTATCGCGCGAGGCACTACTGGCCCGAGCCGTTCAGCAGCGTGGTCTTCATGGTGATGGATTCGCTCGCCTGCATGCTCTTCGGCGCGGCGCTGTTCCGGATGGGGTTCTTTTCCGGCGCCTGGAACCGGCGCAAGATGCTTCGCTGGGGCCTTGCCGGGATCGCTGCCTCGGTGGCGATGGCGTTGCCGTTCGCGTGGCTCGCCTGGCGGGCGGACTTCCCGCAGGCGCTCAACATGTTCGTGTTCTACGGGCCGAGCCACGTCATCCGCCTGCCGATGATCCTCGGTTACGCGGCGGTGCTGGTGGCGATGACGCCGGTGTGGGCGCCGACGGCGCTCGGCAAGCGGCTGTCGGCCGCCGGGCGAATGGCGTTCACGAACTATCTCGGCGCGTCGGCGGTGATGGCGCTGATCTTCCAGGGCTGGGGCCTTGGCCTGTTCGGCCATTTCATGCGGCCGGGAATGGAGCTGTTCGTGCTGCTCGGCTGGGCGCTGATGCTGGCGGGCTCGCCGTGGTGGCTGGCGCGCTTCCGCTACGGCCCGCTCGAATGGCTGTGGCGCTGCCTCACCTACGGGCGAGTGTTCCCGTTGCGGCGCGAAGCGGCGGCCTAGAGTCGCGCCCGCACCGCGTCACCGACTTCGCTGGTCCCCGCGCTGCCACCGAGGTCGCCGCCCTTGACGCCGTCGGCCAGCGCTCGCGCCACCGCCGCCTCGATCCGCACGGCATCGTTGTCGCGGCCGAACGAATGGCGCAGCATCATCGCGGCGGAGAGGATCATGGCCATGGGGTTGGCCTTGCCCTCGCCGGCGATGTCCGGCGCGCTCCCGTGGATCGGCTCGTAAAGGCCCTTGGTGCCGAACTCGGTTTGCTGGTCGCCCAGCGAGGCGCTCGCGAGCAGGCCAATCGAGCCGACGCACATGCTCGCCTGGTCCGACAGGATGTCGCCGAACAGGTTGCCGGTGACCACCACGTCGAACTGGCCCGGGTTGCGCACCAGCTGCATCGCGGCGTTGTCGACGTACATGTGGATGAGCTCGACCTCGGGGTATTCGCGCGCCGTCTCGATCACCACCTCGCGCCACAGCTGGCTGGTTTCGAGCACGTTGGCCTTGTCGACGCTGCACAGCCGCTTCTTGCGTCCCTGCGCGGCACGCAAGGCGACGTGGGCAATCCGGCGCACCTCGTCCTCGGCATAGGACATGAAATCGAACCCCTGGCGCCGCCCGTCGTCGAGCGTGCGGATCGCCTTCTCGCCGAAGTAGACGTCGCCATTCAATTCGCGCACGATCAGCAGGTCGATGGCGCGGGCGACTTCGGGCCGCAGCGCCGAAAGGTCCTCCAAACCGGGAAACATCGTCGCCGGGCGCAGGTTCGCGAACAGGCCGAGCGCCTGCCGCAGGCCAAGGATCGCCTGCTCGGGCCGCAGGTGGCGCTCGAGCCCGTCGCAGGAAGGATCCCCGACCGCACCGAACAGCACGGCGTCGGCGGCCTTCGCTGCGTGAAGCGTTTCGGGCGGCAGCGGATGGGCATGGCGGCGATAAGCCGCACCGCCCACGTCGGCCTCGAGATACTCCACGCCCGGCAGCGCGAGAGCATCGAGCACTTTTCGCGCCTCGGCCATGATTTCCGGGCCGATCCCGTCGCCCGCCAGCACCGCAATCTTCATTCGACCATTCGTCCCAACAGCTCGCGCAGGCGAGCGCGCGCGGCCATAACATCGCCGCGCCGGTCGGCAAGCAGGTAGTATTCGAGCGCGCCGGCCAGCTTGTCCATTTCGGCGAGGAGTTCCGGCAGCGCCTCGCCATCCGGCCGGTCGCCGCCATAGCCGAGCTCGCGCAGCAGCAGCGCCTCGTAGCGGACCAGCGCCCCTGCCCAGCCGCGCGCCGAGGGGGCATGGCAAATGGCCGTGAGCAGGCCGCTCAGCGCCTGCCAGAGCGTCGCATAGGGATGGCGTTCGGGCAGCGCCGTCGCGGTGAGCGCGCAGGCCCAGGCGATCGCCGCGGCCGGCAGGGGCTCGCCGAGCCACGGCCCGCGGCTTTCGACCAGCTCGAGCTTGGCGAACGGCAACAGGCTGTCCGAGCGCGAGCGCAATTCGGCTTCGACGAGGTTGCCCGGGATCAGCACCGGCCGCAGCCGCCGCCCGCGCCCGCCGGCGACATAGCCTGCGACCATTCCCGCTTCCTCGGTGAGCAGCCGCGCGACGACCGCGGTCTCGCCGTGCGGGCGAGCGGCGAGCAGGATCGCGGGAGCGCGCAATTGCATGAAGGACGGTCTAGATGATCCTCCCCCGGTGCAGGAAGCGATTACTTCGCCAGCCTGGCCTCGAGCGCGGCGATCCTGGCTTCCAGAATAGCGACCTTTTCCCGCGCGTTGGAGGCCATGTCTTTCACCGCGTCGAATTCCTCGCGGCTGACGAAATCGAGCCCGCCGAGGGCTTCCTTCATCCGCTCGCGGGCGCCGTCGCGCGCCTCGCGGGTCATGCCGGCCAAAGTGCCGGCAGCGGCGTTGGCCATTTTCACGAAATCGGCGATCAGGGGATTTTCGCTTTGCATGCTGCGCCATGTGGGCCTTGGAGGTGGCCCTCGCAAGCTACAATTGGATGCGCTGAACCGCGTTCGTGCCGTTCGTGCCGCTGGCGTCGGGATTGAGCTCGAGGAACTGCCAGTTCAGGACCGTCGCGAACAGGATCCACGCGACGTACGGGACGAGCAACCACGCGGCCAGCCGACGCACCCGCCAGAACAGCGCCGCCGTCACCAGCACGGCGACGTCGAGCGCCAGCAGGATCGCGAGCGCGATGAAGATCTGGTGCAGCGCGAAGAACACCGGGGTCCAGGCGAGATTGATCGCCAGCTGGACAATGAAGGCCACGACCGCGGCGGCCCGGAAGCGTGCTCCCCATGCCGCGCACACGAGCGCGAAAGCGACCCCCATCAGCGCATAGAGAATCGACCAGACGACGGGAAAGGTCACCGGCGGAGGGAATGTCGCCGGCTTGGCAAGCGCGGCGAACCACGGGCTGTCGGCCGTCCCGCCGCCGACCTGCCCCGAGACGAAGCCGAGCAGCAGCACCATCGGGACGACGAACAGCGCCCAGCGGAAGAAGCTGGCACGAAGCTGCGCGGGCGAAGCGAGTCGATTCATTCACCGTCCTTGTGATTCGGGCAGGCGAGATATTGGCGGGCGTCACCGGGCCGCGCAATGCGGGCGGCTAGACCGTCCCCCGGTGAGCCGAAATCAGGAATTCCACGTT